>Ga0068853_100001934_pt1 | contig 15273 bp, 10 predicted proteins | sample KBSCornC32_FD_65655 | JGI IMG/M metagenome (GOLD analysis project Ga0068853, IMG submission 65655) | Corn rhizosphere microbial communities from Kellogg Biological Station, Michigan, USA - KBS Corn C3-2 | ecosystem: Host-associated > Plants > Roots > Rhizosphere > Soil ...
GGTTTCGCACAGGCGCGTGCAGGACGACTCGTGCAGCAGTGCAAGGCCGGCCTGCTGCCGATCGACGTCACGCAGCAGCGCGATGCGCGCGTGATCAGCGTGCAGGCACCCGCCGCACGCATCCTGCGCGAAGGCACCGAAGAACTCGGCGCCTTGCGCGCCGCGCTCGGCCTGCGCGAATTCGGCCGCTTGCCACCCGCGTTCGTCGAGGGCGGGCGGCGCTGGTGGATCGCCGAACTCGAAGACGAGCCCGCGGTGCGCACGCTGCTGCCGAACCACGGCGCGATCAAGGCGCTGGCGCGCGCCGACGCGTGCCTGGGCCTGTGCGTGTTCGCGCGGTGTTCGAGCCCCGACTACGAGCTGGTGGTGCGTGCGTTTCCGGCCGGCGCCGGCATCGTCGAGGATCCGGCATCGGGCGCGGCGAACGGATTGATTGCCGCCTACATCGCGCAGCGCGAGTCGCACGGCGAACTGGCGCGCGGCTATCGCGTCAGCCAGGGCCGCGAGATGGGCAAGGATGCGGCACTGATCGTGCGCATCGATGCGGACGGCGCGGTGTGGGTGGGCGGGCGCACCGACACCGTGGTCGAAGGTACGCTGCGCTGGCCGTAAGCCGGCTGATGAGCCCAGCCCATGATCAACCTGACGAACGCCGGGCTTGAAAAGTCCACGCTGCGCAGATCCGTCTGCGTCATTGCAGCTCAGCGAAGGTTGTTTGACAGCACTCGCACCAACTCGCCGTGCGGATCCTGGCTCTGCTCCCAATACATCATGCCGCCCAGGTGGTGCGTGGTGACGTAGCGCGCCTTGAGCGCGAGCGACTGCGGATCGTCGTAGCTGATGAACTCGCGCCGTTGCGCATTCCATAGATACGGTTCGTGCGCGACATCGTCCCAGTGGCGCACGTAGCCGTCCTTGCCGATGTATTTCTCGACCAACTCCGGCCACGGGTGATCGCCGGCGTATTTGCCGTACGGCTGATCGAGTCCGTTGTTGTGCGCATTCACATCGGCGAACGCGCGGCCGTAAAACGGCACGCCGACGACCAGCTTGTTCGCCGGCACGCCAGCCGCGCAGAACTGCGCGACGGCGCCTGCCACGCTGCGCTCACTTGCCGCCGACGTGGCTGAGCGGGTCAGTGCGGCGTGATGGCCGGTAGTCGGCGTCAGGCTGTTGTGAAAGTCGTACGTCATCAGGTTGATCCAGTCCAGGTACGCATGGATGCGATCGAGCTCGATGTGCGCGACGAACTCGCCGTCGGCGAGTGCCGCGGTGATCAGGTACGGGTCATGCCGCCCGCGCTCGCGCGCGAGCGCGTCGAAGCGTGCCCGCATGGCCGCGAGCAGCAGCGTGAAGTTGCGGCGATCCTGGTCGCGATGCCGGATGCCGGGCCCGGCCAGGCCGGGATATTCCCAATCCAGATCGATGCCGTCGACCTCGCTGTGCACGAGCAGTGCGGCCGCGCTGTCCGCAAACATCGCGCGCGACTGTTCGCCCGCCGCCGCGTCGGAAAACCCGTCCGCGCCCCAGCCGCCGACCGAAACGATGATCTTCAGGCGCGGATTGCGCGCCTTGAGCGCGCGCAGCCTGGCGAGGAATTCCGCAGATCCTGCCTGGTCCAGCACGACACGGCTGCGCGCATCAATGTGCGCGAACGCGAAATTGACTGCCGTCAGCGGTTGCGCCGCGATCGCCGGAAACGCTTCCCAACCGGCGACGTAGCCGACGAGGCGATAGTCGGACGCCGCACGTGCATTGAGCGCGCACGCCGCGAGCGCAAGCACGACTCCGAGCACGCGCCGAAGGTGATTCACCGCTCCCCTCCCGGCCTCATCCCCGCGCACGGCGAGACTTGCGAGCGCCGCAGGAAAACCGCTCAGACCGAGCGCGCGAGTTCCGCCGCCACGTCGCGCGCCGCGTCGAGCGTCGCCGCCACATCGGCGTGCGTGTGCGCGGTCGACACGAACAGGTTTTCGTAGGCGCCCGGATGGAACAGCACGCCGCGCGCGAGCATGCCTTGCCACCAGTCGCGGAAAATCTTCTGGTCGGCGTGACGTTCCGCGTCTCGGTAGTTGTGGATCTCGTCGGTGGCGAACCACACCTGCATCAGCGGCCCGATACCTACCACGTACGCCGGCAGTCCGGCGTCGCGCAGCACCCGCCCCAGGCCGATGCGCAATTCATCCGACACCGCATCCAGCTTCTGGTACAGGCCCGGCGTGGCCAGTTCGTCGAGCGCGGCATTCGCCGCGGCGATCGCGATGCCGTTTGCGCTGTAGGTGCCGGCCATCGACACCGTGCCGTTCGCGACCAGCGCCATGATGTCGGCGCGTCCGCCCATCGCGGCGACCGGAAAGCCGCCGCCGATGCCCTTGGCGAATACCGACAGGTCCGGCGTGACGCCGAGACGGCCCTGCGCGCCGGCGAGGCCGAGGCGGAAACCGGTGATGACTTCGTCGAAAATCAGCACGATGCCGTGCTTGTGCGTCAGCGCGCGCATCGCTTCGAGATAACCGGGTTGCGGCAGGATGCAACCGGTGTTGCACATCACCGGTTCGGTCAGCACGGCGGCGATGTCGCTGCCTTCGCGCGCGATCGCGTCGGCGAGCGCATCTGCGTCGTTCCACGGCAGGATGATCAGGTTCTGCTCCACGCCTTTCGGCATGCCAGGGCCCTGCGGCACGGCGACCGGCCGATGGTCGGGGCCAGCCTTGTTGATGTTCGGGTGCTTGCTCCAGTACACGCCGTCGGAGAAGCCGTGGTACATGCCTTCGAAGCGGATGATCTTGCTGCGCTTCGTGAACGCGCGCGCCAGGCGCGTGGCGTACAACACCGCTTCGGTGCCGGTATTGCACAGCCGCACCTGGTCGACGCTCGGCACGGCGGCGATGATCTTCTCGGCCAGGCGCGCCTCGTCCGCGGTCGGCAACGCGAACACCGTGCCGCGCTGCTGGATGAAATCCACGACCGCCTGCGTCACGCGCGCCGGACGGTGGCCGAAAATCATCGGGCCCAGGCCGAGCAGGTAGTCGATGTATTCGTTGCCGTCGACATCACGCAGGCGGGAGCCCTGCCCGTCCTGCACGAACAGCGGGTATGGCGTCCAGCCGGCCCAGGTCGCGCGCGCCGTGCTGTTGACGCCGCCCGGGATGACCTTGCACGCGGCTTCGAACAGTTTCGCGCTGCGGCGCGTATCCAGTCCGGGCACGAGCGTCGGCTCGGTTGCAGCGGAAGCGGCAGTTGCGGTGACGGTAGTAGCAGTGGCGCTTGCAGTCATCGTGATTCCCTTGCGTATCCAGGCTCGCACCGGCGTCCGCGTCCGAGCCGGGGATTTCCGGACTCGCCGCGAGCCCGGCACGGGCAAAACGTATGCATCGCGGATCGGCTCAGGCCGTCGCCGCGTTCGGCGCCGGCGTGCCGGCGCGTGCGGCCGCGGCCAGTTTGCCGGTCAGCAACGACGGCAGCAGCGCGGTGACGTCGGCAAAATCGCGGATCGGCACGTGCGGGATGTTGCGCGCAATGCAGTGCGCGATCAGCTTGCCTTTCGCAAACACGAAATCGCTGGCTTCGGCCACGCAGAAATCCGACGCGCCGTCGCCGATCATGAGCACCTTCTTGCGCGCCGACTGCTCGCGCGCCGCGCGCGCGCACTTGCACGTGCCGCTGGCGACGCGGCAGCTTGCGCTCGCATGCGGAAACTCCAGACGCCATTCGCGCGCGGCGACTGCCTGCAGCGCGTTCGCGGTCACCGGCAGCCAGTCCAGGCCATGCCGCCCGAGGATGCGGTGGATCGCGTAATCCAGTCCATCGCTGAGGATTTCCAGATGCAGGCCGTGCGCCTGCGCAAGCCGCACGAAACCGGCAAACGCGGTATCGACATGGCGCGTGTCCAGGTGCGCATCGAGTTCGGCGCGGTCCATGTCCAGCAACGCGACCTGCCCCGCCATGCAATCGTGCGAACCGATGCGCCCGGCCCGCCATTGCTCCTCGAGCGCCTGCCAGCCCTCGCGGCCGAAGCGCTCGAGCAGGGTGTCGGTGGTGTCTTCGACGGAAACGGTACCGTCGAAGTCGCAGAGGATGGTCCAGTCGGACACGGTTCGTTCCTGGGCGCTCAAGGTTGCGGCGCAATTGTCGCAGCAATGCATTAAGGAATTCTATGGAAACCCCATCCGGCGCGCGCTTGAGGCGGAGTTAACGCAGCGCCGCGGGCTTTCTGGCAAAATGGCGGCGCATTTTCCTTGATCGCAAAGCGCATGTCGAGCCGTTCAGGATTCTTCGCCTACACCCCGTGGGACGCCCTTCCCGCGCTGATGGTGCTTGGCCACATGGTATTCGTGGCGACGCTGTTTTTCGGCTTCCACGCCATGCCGTGGGCGCTGTGGATTCCGCTCGCGCTGGTCTATTCGATCAGCATCTCGTGGAGCATCAACTCCACCAGCCACAACTTCATCCACAACCCGTTCTTCGCCTCGCCGGCGCTGAACCGCGCCTACAGCATCATCCTGTCGCTGTCGGACGGCTTCTCGCAGGAGTTCTACCACCACGTGCACCTGCGCCACCATGTCGGCAACATGGATCGCATCGGCGCGAACGGCACCACGATCGATCCGCTGTCGATCTACCGGCACGGCAAGGACGGCAAGCCGGAGAGCCCGTGGACGTACACGTTCTACAGCTACTTCCGCGACGACATCGGCGAGGTGTATCACCGCGTCAAGGAAAAATTCCCGGACAAGGCGAAATGGATCTGGCGCGAGATCTACATCGTGGTCGGCGTGTACCTTGCGTGCCTGGTCTACGACTGGCGCGCGTTCCTTGCGCTCGTGCCGTTTTACTATTTCGGCCATTCGCTTTCGTCGCTGAACGGCTATTACGAGCACTTCAAGGGCAATCCGGACGATCCGATCGCCTGGGGCGTGAGCACCTACAACAAGTTCTACAACTGGATCTGGCTGTACAACGGCTTCCACGCCGAGCACCACTTCCGCCCGAAGGTGCACTGGACCAAGATGGTCGCGCTGCGCGACTCGATCCGTGCCGACCAGCAGGCGCACGGCGTGCACGTGATGAACTACTGCCACGGGCTCGGATTCCTCGATCCGAAGCCGCCGCGCTACCTGGAGCTGCGTGCGCAGCAGCAGGCGCAGGCGACGGGATGAGTGGTCGCTGGCCCCTCGCAGCATCGCTACTCTTAGCCTCGGTTGGCTCTGCCTGAGCTCGTCATTCCAGCGAAGGCTGGAATCCAGTTCTTGCACTGGCTCGGCCTCTTTGTCTCGTCATTCCCGCGAAGGCGGGAATCCAGTTCTTTCTCTTCGCTTCAGAGAGCCAAGGCTTCAACTCCTCCTGCGGAGGAGCGGGTAACTCTTTTCTTTACTCGTGTAAAGAAAAGAGTCACCAGAAAAGAAAACACGTCAGAGCAGAGCGCGCCATGGGAGGAGCCGCACGGTGTTCGGCCAGGTCGCGAGGACGGTGCGTACGACTCTTGCTTCGCTTACTGAAGCCCATCTGCTTCGCTCATTGAGAGCATGCAAGCGAAGAGCACCGTGCCGCAGTTTGCGAGGGCATTGGCGCGCACGCGCATGGGTGCGCCGAAGCAACGGCTCTAGCCCCGAAGTCAGCTACGCAGCACCGCCAGGAACTCGTCGCCGTAGCGCGCCAGTTTCGCCGCGCCGACACCGCTGATCGAACTGAGTTCGCCAATCGTCTGCGGCTGGTCGCGCAGCATCTGCAGCAGCGTCGCATCGTGGAAGATCACGTACGCCGGCACGCCCTGGTCGCGCGCCAGTTTCGCGCGCAGCTCGCGCAACGTCTGCCACAACGACGACTCGTGCGGTGCGATCGCGAGGCTTTGCGCGCTGCGCGTGGCGCGCTGCTGCTTGCGCGAGGCGCGTCGTTCGCCGCGATCGGCGACGCGGCGCAGGTGCACCGGCGTCTCGCCGCGCAGCACGGCGCGGCTTGCTTCGGTCACGCGCAGCACGCCATAGCCTTCCTCGTCGGTGGCCAGCAGGCCCGCCGCCACCAGTTGCCGGAACACGCCGCGCCATTGGCGCTCGTCGAGCTCGGCGCCGATGCCGAACGTGCTCAGCGCGTCGTGGCCGAGCGCGCGGATGCGATCGTCCGCTGCGCCGCGCAGCACCGCCACCAGATGGCCGACGCCGAAGCGCTGGCCGGTGCGCAGCACGCACGACAGCGCCTTCTGCGCGGCGATGCTGCCGTCCCAGGTCTGCGCCGGCTGCAGGCAGTTGTCGCAATTTCCACAAGGTTGCAGCAGCGTCTCGCCGAAATAGGCGAGCAGGCGCTGGCGCCGGCACGTGGTGATCTCGGCGTAGCCGAGCAGCGCATCGAGCTTGGCGCGCTCCACGCGCTTGCGCTCCGCGCCGGATTCGGATTGCGCGATGAACTGCGCGAGCGTGACCACGTCGCCGAGCCCGTAGCTCATCCAGGCCTCGGCCGGCAGCCCGTCGCGGCCGGCGCGGCCGGTTTCCTGGTAATAGCCTTCCAGGCTTTTCGGCAAATCCAGGTGCGCGACGAACCGCACGTCCGGCTTGTCGATGCCCATGCCGAACGCGATCGTGGCGCAGATCACGATGCCGTCCTCGCGCAAAAAACGCTGCTGGTTCGAGCTGCGCGTCGCCGCATCCATGCCGGCGTGATAGGCAAGCGCGGCAATGCCGTGCTGCACGAGCCAGGCAGCGGTGTCCTCGGTCTTCTTGCGCGACAGGCAATACACGATGCCCGACTCGCCGACATGGCCGCCGAGAAAATCCAGCAGCTGGCGGCGCGAATTATCCTTTTCCACAATGCTGTAACGTATATTCGGCCGGTCGAAACTGGCCACGAAGCAGCGCGCCGATTCCAGCGTCAGGCGCTCGACGATTTCACGCCGCGTCGGCGCGTCCGCGGTCGCGGTCAGCGCGATGCGCGGCACGTGCGGGAAACGCTCGTGCAGCACGGTGAGCTGACGGTACTCCGGCCGGAAGTCATGGCCCCACTGCGAAACGCAATGCGCCTCGTCGATCGCGAACAGCGCCAGGCGCTGTTGTCCGAGCAGGCTCATGCAGCGCTCGGTCAGCAATCGCTCGGGAGCGACGTACAGCAGCTTGAGCTCGCCGGCGGCAAACTTGCGCTCGACCGCGCGCTGAGTGGCCGCATCCTGGCTGGAATTGAGGAATTCCGCCGCGACACCGAACTGGCGCAGCGCCTCGACCTGGTCCTGCATCAGCGCGATCAGCGGCGACACCACGATCGCGGTACCGTCGCGCAGCAGCGCCGGCAGCTGGTAGCACAGCGACTTGCCGCCGCCGGTCGGCATCAGCACCAGTGCGTCGCCGCCCGCGCAGACATGCTCGATGATCGCCTGTTGTTCGCCGCGAAACTGCGTGAAGCCGAAGATGCGTTGTAGTAAGTCGTGAGCGAGCGTCATCGATTCGTCAGTGCCCTGATCAGGTTTGCCGCGCCATTGCGATGTTTACCGGAGCGCGCTCGCGGAGCCATTATCCAAGGTCCCGCTCGCCATGCCCGGCAGCATCGGAAGCGGGGATTGTAGGATCTTTCTGATATTCTGCCGGCCGCTTTTTTCCTTACCGGACCCAACCCCATGAAATCAGCCGCGTTGCTCGTCCTTCTGCTCGGCGTGACGCACGCGCTCAGCGTCGCAGCCGCTGCGCCGCACGATCCGACCACGGCCTTGCGCGACGTGGCCGTCCGCATCAGGCAGGCGTCGGACGCCACGGTGCGAGGGCGCGCGGCATCGGCGCGCGACGTGGCCGGCTTGGAACACGCATTGCGCAGCCTCGACGCGCTGGCCGGCAGCAGCCCGGACGCGGCGTTTGCCACCAAGCGGCGTGCCGTGGAGTTGTCGCTCGACAAGCTCAAGTTCGATCTGTCGCACGCGCCGGCAACGGCATCCGTCACGGCGCAAGACGCGCGCGCGCGCATCGACCGTGAAATCATCGGCGCGCGGCACGGCGACGCCTGCACTGCCGCGCTCGGCATTTCGCCGGAGTTGCCCGTCGAGGTCACGCTTGCCGCCGCGGCGCAGCCCGGCAGCGAGTCCTGGTTCCGGCTCGAGCCCTCGCTCACGGCCACCTACATCTTCAGGACCCGTTCCAGCGGCGCGGATCCGGCGCTGGAGATCTTCCACGACTGCGGCGGCACGGCGTTGAGCCGCAACGACGACGCGATCGGGCTCGATGCGCAGGCTTCGGCCGGCGCGACCGCGCACCAGACGCTGCTGGTGCACGTGACCAATTCAGGCGCCGGCGGCGCCGTGCTGCTCGATGTCGCCGCTGCGGACGCGACCATCGCGGGCAAGGTCACCGACAGCGCGAGCGGACAGGGACTGATGTTCCCGCAAATCGTGTTGTTCGCGTCCAGCGGAAACTATGTCTACTCGAACGCGAATGTCGATGCGAACGGCAACTACTCCGTCGCCGTCGCCGCGGGATCGTATTACGTGCGCGCCACTGCTGCCCTGCACGTGGATGGCCTGTACCCGCATGCGCAATGCGGACTGACCAACTACTATTTTTCCATCGACCACTGCGCGACCCAGAATGCGGTCCTGGTGGTCGCGAGCAGCGGCGCGACCACCGCGGGCACCGACATCCAGCTGGACCTGGGCCGGCGCATCGCCGGCACGGTGCGCGACCCGAGCGGCCAACCGCTGCCGAATGCCACGATCTCGCTCAACAACGTCGGCGGAAACGGCGGCACCTCGACCACGGCGGACCAGTTCGGGCGATACCAGCTTTCGACGCTGCCGTCCGATACCTATCACGCGCTGGCCTCAGCCAACGGCTACGGTTCGCAGCTTTACGATCACGTCGCGTGTGGTGGTCCGCTGCTGACGGACTGCGACCTGAACCAGGGCACGCCGCTGACCATTTCCAGCCAGGACCTGCTCGGCATCGATTTCAACCTGCCGCAGCTCGCAACGATCCACGGCACCGTGCACAACCTGCCCGCGCAGGCGAGCGCGACGATCACCGTGGTGAGTCTCGGCGGCAGCTACGTCGCGCAGGGCTACACCGACCAGCAGGGCAACTACAGCGTGGGCCCGCTCACGGTGGGCCAGTTCTATGTGTTCGCCAGTTCGCAGGGGTACTTTTCGCAGATCTTTCCGGGCATCGATTGCGGCCAGGACTGCGTGGCCAGCCTCGACTCCGCGACCCGCATCGCGATCACGCAGCAGGGCCAGTCGCCGGCCGCCGACTTCACGCTGTCGCCGCTGCCGGTGCAGCACGGACACGTGCAGGATGCGGCGACAGGCTTGCCGCTCGGCAACGTGAATGTGTACGCAAGCATCCTGCCGCCGGCCTCGTTCTACGCGCAGAGCTACACCACGACGAACGCAAACGGCGACTTCTCGCTGACCGGCACCCCGGCCGGCAGCTACTACATCTGGGCGCAGAGCAGCGACCACATCGACCAGGTGTACCCCGGCATTTCGTGCGAGCAGACCTTCAACTACTACTACACGTCGCCTACCGCGTGCGACGTGACCGGCGCCGTGCTGATGACCATCGCGCCACAGATCGCTTCGCTGCCGGACATGAATTTCGCGTTGCCGCCGTCGTCCAGCATCGCCGGGCATGTGGCCGTGCGCGGCGCCGGCGGGCCCACGGTCGCAGCGACCAATGTAAGTGTGTTCGCCTACGACGTCAGCGGCGTCCAGGTCGCCAGCGCGAACGTCGATGCACTTGGAAACTACCGGCTCAACGACCTCGATGCCGGCACGTACTTCGTCACCGCGAGCGGCTACAACAGCGTGTTCGAGCTTTGGCAAAACATCGACTGCCCCGGCTCGTGCGCGCCGACACAGGGAACCCCGTTGCCGGTCGCCGCCAACACGAGTGTCGGCGGCATCGATTTCTCGCTGGTGCGGCGCGACGCGATCGTGGGACAGGTGACGGACGCCCTGAACGTGCCGCTGCCCAACGTCCTGGTCGACCTGTTTGACGCGATTACGCTCGGCTATGTGGCGACGGGAGCAACCGACTCGCAAGGCTATTACCTGGCGTCGGGCAGCACCGGCCATGCCTACTTCGTTGCAACCGAAGCCGGCGGCAGCTACATCAATCAGGTTTACGCCGGCGTCAGTTGTCCACTGGGGCCGGCCTATCTGCAACTGTGTCCGTTCACCAACGCCACGCCGATCAGCCTGACCAATGCGTCATCGCAGCCGCATGTGGTCAATTTCGCGCTGTCGATGCCACCGGACGAGATCTTCGCCGGCAATTTCGAGTAAGACACGGGCGCCGCGCCGCTTCCTCCCGGCGCGGCTTTTGGCTAATGTAGCGTTCCGGTTGCTCAAGGAACGCTCCATGCCTGGTGTGCTGCGCAGTATCGCCGTGACCGTCGCCCTGGCCGCGCTGGCGGGCTGCGGCCCGCCGACGCATCCGATCAACCCGCCGAACGCGAGCGTGCAGCAGCTGGACGTGCTGCCCGACGGACGCTGGAAGGTGCAGATCCGGCTGGAGAACTTCAGCGACAAGACCGTGCACTACGCCGCGATCAAGGCGGACCTGCGCGTCGGCGGCGTGGCCGCGGCGAGCATCGACCTGAACGCCGACATCGACATCCCCGGCCAGAACGCCGACATCGTCGAGACCACGCTGACGCCGAGCGCCGACGCGCGCAAGGCGTTCGAGAGCGACATCAAGCAACCGAGCGGCGCGCCGTACGAGATCAAGGGCACGATCACGATTCCCGCGGCCGGCAAGGACTTCAAGTTCGAGCAGAAGAGCCGGCTGTCGCCGGTGCCGGGCATCGCGAACGAATACCGATAAAGCGTCCTGCGGCGCGTGCGCCGCTACCGCGCTGGCCGCCGTGCGCCACCGAACCAGGGAACCGAACCAATGACCGCGTACAAAGCCCCACTCGCCGACATGCGCTTCGTCATGTTCGACGTGCTCAAACTCGACGCCCAGTACGCGCGCATCGACGGCGGCGCGAACGCGACGCGCGACGTGGTCGACGCCATCCTCGACGAAGCGGCGCGTTTTTCCGAGCAGGTACTCGCGCCGCTCAACGCGCCCGGCGACGAACAGGGCTGCGTGCTGGACAAGGCCACCGCCACCGTCACCACGCCGAAAGGCTTCAAGGAAGCGTACGCGAAGTACGTCGAGGGCGGCTGGAACGGCCTGACCGCGCCGGAACAATACGGCGGCCAGCACCTGCCCGAATCGATCGGCGCGCCGATCAAGGAAATGCTCGATTCGGCGAACCTGTCGTGGGGCAACTTCCCGCTGCTCTCGCACGGCGCCACCGAGGCGCTGCGCCTGCACGGCGAGGAATGGCAGCGCGAGGCGTTCCTGAAACCGATCGTCGAGGGCCGCTGGACCGGCACGATGTGCCTGACCGAGCCGCACTGCGGCTCCGACCTCGGCCTGCTCAAGAGCAAGGTCGAGCCGAATGCGGACGGCAGTTACCGCGTCAGCGGCACGAAGATCTTCATCACCGCCGGCGAGCACGACCTGACCGAGAACATCGTGCACCTGGTGCTGGCGCGCCTGCCGGACGCGCCGGCCGGCGTGAAGGGCATTTCGCTGTTCATCGTGCCGAAGTATAAAGTGGGCAAAAGTGGACAAATGGGCGAACGCAACGCGGTGACCTGCGGCGCGATCGAGCACAAGATGGGCATCAAGGCCTCGGTGACGTGCGTGATGAACTTCGACGGCGCCGAAGGCTGGCTGATCGGGCAGCCGAACAAGGGCCTGAATGCGATGTTCACCATGATGAACACCGCGCGCCTCGCGGTCGGCATCCAGGGCCTGGGCCTGACCGAGCGCGCTTACCAGGGTTCGCTCGCCTATGCGCGCGACCGTCTGCAGGGCCGCTCGCTGTCCGGCGCGAAGGCGCCCGACAAGCCGGCCGACCCGCTGATCGTGCATCCGGACATCCGCCGCATGCTGCTCACGCAGAAGGCGTTCGCGGAGGGCGGCCGCGTGCTCGGCTACTACGCGGCGAGCCTGGTCGACCTGGTCGAGCGCGCGGCCGATCCGGCCGAGCGCAAGCGCGCCGACGACCTGCTGTCGTTCATCATCCCGATCACCAAGGCGCTGCTCACCGAGACGGCCAACGAGTGCACCTATCACGCGGTGCAGATTTTCGGCGGCCACGGCTACATCCACGAGTCGGGCATGGAGCAGTTCGCGCGCGACGCACGCATCACCACGATCTACGAAGGCACCACCGGCATCCAGGCGCTCGACCTGCTCGGGCGCAAGACGCTGCAGACGCAGGGCGTGGGCCTTAAATTGTTCCTCGAGGAAATCAGCGCGTTCTGCCATGCCGAGGCGCAGAATCCGGCCCTGTCCGAGTTCATCGCGCCACTCGCCGTGGTTGCCAAGGACTGGGCCGACCTGACCCAGGAGATCGGCAAGCGCGCGCTCGCCAATCCGGAAGAAGTCGGCGTCGCGGCGGTGGATTACCTGTTCTATTCCGGCTACGTGGCGCTGGCCTACTTCTGGGCGCGCAGCGTCGCGGTGGCGGAAAAATCCGCGCTCGCCGTGGAATTCCGTCAGGCCAAGCGCGCCACCGCGCGCTTCTATTTCGCGCGCATCCTGCCGCGCACGCTCACTCACGCGGCGGCGCTGCGCGCCGCGGCCGACACGTTGATGACGATGCCGGCGGAACAATTTGGATAAAAAGCAACAATTGCACAATGTATCGCCCTTGCCCGCTTCGTTCCCGCCATGAATGACGCCGTCACCCCGCACATCCGCCTGGCGCACGCCGACGACGACGAGTTCATCCTCGCGCTGGCCGCCCGCTTCGTCGATTTCGAATTGCCCGCCTGGCGCAAGCGCAGCGAGACGCTGAACGGCATCCGCGCCGACATCGCGCGCCATCTGCGCGAGCTGCCGCCGGCATCGCACCTGTACGTCGCGGAAGACGAGGACGGCGAACGCCTCGGCTTCCTGCACCTGCAGACGCAGAAGGATTTCTTCACCGGCGCGCTCAATTGCCACATCAGCGATCTGGTCGTGGCGCCGCGCTTCGACGGCAAGGGCGTGGGCAGCGCGCTGCTGGCATTCGCGGAACGCTGGGCCAAGGATCACCGCTGCCGCCATGTGACGCTCGGCGTGTTCCCGGGCAACGCCCGCGCCCAGGCGCTGTACGAGCGGCACGGATTCGGCGTCGAGACGCTGCGCATGACGAAGCTGGTGAAGTAGGCGCGCGAGATTCACGTTCGCACGCTGCACGTGCCCTTGCTCCGCCCCTGCCTGCCGTTTCGCGGCGCGGTGCCGTTCAAGATCGGCAGGCTTGAAGCTCTGTCATCGCGCCTTGCTCCATTTTCCAGGACACACGCCGGCGAACTGCACGTAGCGACTGGGACGCAGCGAATTGCCGTTGCGCAGGCGCCAACCGCTGCGCCTCGCCGCAGGCCGCCGCTGTCATGCGCGGTTCGCCTATTTCCGCTAAATTTGGTTTATGCTGCATTCTGTACCGTTCAGATGGCGACGTCTGGCAAGCGGATCGCCCCATGCCCGCATCACCCGGGCCACGGAATAGGAGGAGCGAATGCTGGTGCAAGTGCCAACTAGCAACGACATCCACAGCACCCGCGTCCTGTCGCTGGATTCCAGCGGACGCATCCTGGACTGGATGTCGTGGCAGGACGCGGTCTGCCTGTACGTGCGCGACGCGGTAGCCTGGACGCTCGGCGACCCCTGCCTGACCATCCATGGCGGCATGAGCCGGCTGTCCGGCACGCAGAGTCTGATCGACCTGCATCCGATCGTTGCCAGCCGCGGACATGCGCGCCCCAGCCTGCTCGATCCCGCGCCGGCGCTTACCAACGTCGCGTTGTTCGCGCGCGATCGCATGCTGTGCCTGTACTGCGGCGAACATTTCAGCCGCGGCGAGCTGACGCGCGATCATGTCGTGCCGCTGTCCAAGGGCGGCCGCGACAGCTGGGAAAACGTCGTCACCGCCTGCCTGGCGTGCAACGTGCGCAAGGGCTGCCACACGCCGCAGCAGGCCGGCATGCCGCTGCTCGCCGTGCCGTACCGGCCGAGCTGGGTCGAGCATCTGATCCTGTCGAACCGCAACATCCTCGCCGACCAGATGGAATTCCTGGTCCACCACCTGCCGAAGAACCGGCGCCAGATCGCCTAGTTCGACACGCGCGTGCGCTTGGACCGGTTGCCGTTTCGCGGCATCATGCCGCGTTTTCCATCCACGCCAGGCCGATGACACCGAGTCCGCTGCACCCCGATCGCCCGCCGCCTGCCGTCAGCGACGCTGCCGCGGCGATTCCGATCGCACCCGCGCTCGGTGACGCGTTGCTCGCCGCCAGGGTGCCGCGCAAGACGACCCAGGTTGACCGGCGCGTGATCCTGATCGCGCTGGTCGCGATGCTGCTGGCCGCGGCATGCGCGTTGATCGCGCAATTGCTGACTGCGCTGATCGGCCTGGTCACGAACATCGCCTTTTACGGCCGCTGGTCGACGCAGTTCAGCTCTCCCGCTGAAAACCATCTGGGCGCTTGGGTGATCCTGGTGCCGGTGGCCGGCGGGCTGATCGTGGGTGCGATGGCGCGCTGGGGCTCGGCCGCGATCCGCGGGCACGGCATTCCCGAAGCGATGGAACAGGTGCTGCTGAACCAGAGCCGCATTGCGCCGCGCATCACGTTCCTGAAGCCGGTTTCTTCGGCGATCGCGATCGGCACGGGCGGTCCGTTCGGCGCGGAAGGCCCGATCATCGCCACCGGCGGCGCGCTCGGTTCGCTGGTCGGGCAGTTGCTGCACGTCACCGCGAACGAGCGCAAGACGCTGCTCGCCGCCGGCGCGGCCGCGGGCATGGCGGCGGTGTTCGGCTCGCCGGTGTCCGCGGTGATCCTCGCGGTGGAGCTGCTCCTGTTCGAGTTGCGTCCGCGCTCGCTCATCCCGGTCGCGCTCGCGGCGGCGACGGCGACCGGCATCCGCTACGCGCTGCTCGGCGCGCACGCGGTGTTCGCGATGCCGGATGTCGCCACGCCCGGCAGCGCGGCGCTGGCGTTCTACGTGGCGCTCGGCGCGCTGCTGGGTCTGGTCAGCGTGGGCGTGACGCGCATCGTGTACGGCATCGAGGATGCATTCGATCACTTGCCGATCCACTGGATGTGGTGGCCGGCGCTCGGCGGCGTCGCGGTCGGCGTGGTCGGCTGGTGTGCGCCGCTCACGCTCGGCGTGGGCTACACGAACATCGAGCAGATCGTGGCCGGCAACTTCACGCTGCAGGCGCTGCTGTTCCTGTGCGCGATGAAATTCCTGTCCTGGTCGATCG
>Ga0068853_100001935_pt1 | contig 15273 bp, 10 predicted proteins | sample KBSCornC32_FD_65655 | JGI IMG/M metagenome (GOLD analysis project Ga0068853, IMG submission 65655) | Corn rhizosphere microbial communities from Kellogg Biological Station, Michigan, USA - KBS Corn C3-2 | ecosystem: Host-associated > Plants > Roots > Rhizosphere > Soil ...
GGGCGTGAGGAAGTCGTGACTATAGAAGTCCGTGAAGCGGTCGAGTGAATAGCCGGCGCTGTCGAGGTGGCGGGCGCGCCATGCGCACTGGATGGCTGAGCCGACGGCGCCTCCGGAGGCGCCGGAGAAGGAGAAGGTGTAGTGTTCAAAGCCCTTTTTCTGCTGTGCGATGAGCACCGAGTCGAGGTAGGTGACCACCAGATTGGTAAACGTCGCGGCTTTTATGCCTCCGCCGTAGCTGTTGACGAGGAATATCGGGTAGGTCGTGGACGCGTTGATCTCGTCTTTGCGGTGGAGCAGCCATTGTCTGAAATAGTCGGGCAGCTGGACGGCGGCTGTGCTGGCGGTGGCTGGCCTGTCCATCGTCCTTACGGAGTGGTACTCGTTGTCGACTGAGACGGACACGATGATGGCCGTGGCGATGAAGAAGAGGACGAAGTTGGTCTTCCGCAGGCGGCTGAAGCGGATGAGCAGGGTGAGGACAAGGATGTACAGGATTATCCCCGAGAGCAGGACGGGAAGACTGAGATAGTTGCAGTCCAGCGAGAGGATGGTCTGGGGATAGACGTTGAAGAGGATAAAGGCGATGGCGAGGAGTGTTGCGAGGCCGATGATGGGCGCTCCGATATGGCTGCCGGCGAGGCCTTCTTTAAAGATGCAGGTCCTGACGCTGACGAATACCAAAAATGCGAAGGCGAGAAAGACGATGTGCCAGAAAAGATAGATCAGCGAGTGGGGCGTACTGCTGGACTGCTGGATGACGGAGAGGCGGATGATGGTCGGTATTCCGAAACTCAGCAGGAAGAGAGTGAGGAAGGCGAGGTTTCTACTTTTTTTGTCGCCCAGCCGTTGTTGCAGCCGGAGATAGACTGTTTCTATCACGTTGTGTTTGATGAGGGCGAAGAAGATGCCGAGCAGGCCGACCAGCCACAGCAGGGCCGGGAAGAAGTCCATCCATGAGGGGATGCGGATCACCTGGAGTGCGTTGAGGATGGCGACTGCGGGGACGATGATGGTGGCGACGCCGAGGAAGCGGGAGGCTTTCTTTTCCTGACGTTCTTCGTCGGCTGCGGAGATGGGCAGCTCTTTCAGCGGGAAGACGGGGCGGAGCGCTTTGTTCTCAAAGAAAAGTTTGGCCAGCCACCAGTTGAGGAAGGCGGCGATGGTAACCACGGCCATGAATAGCAGCACGCCCTGGTCGGAGGAATTGATATTGATGAGGAGGTCCTGTCCCTGGTCCATGGCCCAGATGGGGAGCGCAAAGAAGGCGAGACCGATCAGGAGGACGCGGTAGCGGAACAGCTGGAATGTTTTGGATGCGATATAGTCCGACAGGGCGAGCAGGCCGTTGTCCCGGATGATAAGGGTAAGAGGAATATAGAGGAAGAGCAGTCCGCCGAGTATGATGAATTTGCCCCAGGCCGCGATGTGGGTGATAAAGGCGGTGGAGCCGGATGCTCTGGATTCGTGGTTGATGCCGTCGTTGATGAAACCGAGAAGGCCTATATTCTCGAGGCAGTCGAGGAAGGCGCCGAGCAGGAGCAGGCCGAAGAGCAGCCGGGTGGACCAGTGGCCGCCTCTCTTTATGCGGGACTGGAGGGTGGTAATGATGACGAGGCCAAGCAGGGTATAGATAAAGATAAAGCCAAAATCCACGAAGACGTCGAAGCGGGCCTTGTGCAGGCGCTGGATGGGGCGGGGTCTGGGCTGGCAGAGTGTGATGGTGGTGCGGTCGAGCGTATCGCTTTTCCACGACTGGACGATGGCGGTGTCGGCGGTATAGGTAGAGCCCAGTTCGAGGGAGATGATGCCGGCGGGGGTGGTGTCGTTCTGCAGGTAAGATTTGTCTTTGAGTTTGATAAAAACGACGATGAGAGCCGCTACCAGCAAGGGCCAGAACAGGAGATGGAAATTACGCATCCGTGAATATGGGGAGTTTTCCGGAATTAAGCAATACTACTTTCAGGGAAGTTTGATAACTTTCAGTAGCATGGCACTATTTTCAGTTTTTGGCAGGAATCCTACCGGCGCGAGGCTGGAGCGTGTACTTGCTTCCCCTAATTACCGGGATGGCGTTTTTCAGAATTTGGAACCCACGACCATTGGAGTTGAGGGCGCTCCGGTCTATAAAGTATTGTGGGATGTGATGCGAAAGCCGGCCAATACGAGGCCGGGCAGGGCTATGCCGTCGGTGCAGACTGATCTGAAGGCGTTGCCGGATGACCGGGTTTCCATTGTGTGGTTTGGGCATTCGTCGTATTTACTGAAGGTTTATAAGAGAACAATATTGGTGGATCCGGTGTTCAGCGGGCATGCGGCGCCTTTTCCCGGATTTGCGAAGGCGTTTGCGGGGACGGGGGTCTATGATACGGACAAGCTTCCCGATGAAATCGACATCTTATTGTTGACGCACGATCATTTTGATCATTTAGATTACAGGACGGTTTTGAGGCTAAAGGATCGGGTGGGGCATATCGTTACTTCGTTAGGGGTGGGGAGTCATCTGGAGTCCTGGGGGTTTGATATGGGGAAGGTGACGGAGCTGGATTGGTGGGAGGAGTGGAGGGGTGCGGATCTTTTCATGATGGCGACGCCGGCGCGGCATTTTTCGGGGAGGAGTCTGAAGAGGAATCAGACTTTGTGGTCGGGGTTCGTGCTGAAGATGGGCGGACATGATTTTTTTCTGGGTGGGGATTCGGGGTATGGGGAACATTTTAAGGAGATCGGACGGCGGTGCGGGCCTTTTGATCTGGCGATCCTGGAGTGTGGGCAGTATGGGAAGTACTGGCCGAAGATACATATGTTCCCGGAGCAGGTGGTGCAGGCGGCGCGTGATCTTGGGGCGAAGAAGCTGATGCCGGTGCACTGGGGGAAGTTCTCGCTGGCGCTGCATCCGTGGAATGAGCCGGTGAAGCGGGTGGTGATGGAGGCGGGGAGGGTGGGGCAGCATATTACGGTGCCGATGATCGGGCAGCCGGTGGTGTTGGGGCATTTTTATCCGAATTCGGACTGGTGGGATCTTGAGTGAGGGGAGGATTGGTGGGATCTTGAATGAGGGGAGGACTGGTGGGATCTTGAGTGAGGGGAGGACTGGTGGGATCTTGAATAATAAAATACTACAATTATGGAACAGGAATTTGTTGTCCGTCTGCTGGAGACGAAGCAGGTGACGCATAATGTGAAGCGATTCCGGATGGAGAAGCCGGATGGCTACGGGTTTCATCCGGGGCAGGCAACGGATGTGTGCGTGAACAGGTCGGGCTGGCAGAATGAGCGGAGGCCGTTCACGTTCACGTGTCTGATGGATGATCCTTATCTGGAGTTTACGATCAAACGATATCCGGATCATCATGGGGTAACCGATCTGTTGCATCAGCTGGAGCCGGGGGATGAGTTGTTGTTGCACGATGTATGGGGGGCGATCGAGTACCGGGGGCCGGGGTGTTTTATTGCCGGTGGGGCGGGTATCACGCCATTCCTTGCAATATTGAGGGAGCTGCGTCGGACGGGGATGGCGGCGGGGAATCAGTTGTTTTTTTCGAACCGGACGGCTGAGGATGTGATCCAGGAGGATGAGCTGAGGGGTATATTGGGTGACGGGGCGCATTTTATTCTGAGCAGGGAGGAGAAGGAGGGGTATGGGCATGGCCGGATCGACGGGGAGTTTTTGAGGAGGAACGTGAGTAATTTTAAGCGGCCTTTTTATATCTGCGGGCCGGATGAGATGGTGAAGGAGGTGTCCGGGTTGCTGGAGGGGATGGGTGCGAATGCGGAGGGATTGGTGTTTGAAAAATAGGGGTTAGTAAGATATTCCATCAAAATAGTTAAAGGTGACATTGCTCACCGGAGGGGCTGCCTGTAACTTGAGCTTTCAAAGCAACGATTATTTGCTAAACTGAAAGCTGGTGAAGAAGTATTTTGAAGAATTTGAGCCGGAGCAGAGCCGGCAGACGATGGGTCGTACGATCACTGAAACCGACATCGTCATTCACGCCGGTCAGACCGGCGATTTTTTCCCGCATCATATGGACGAAGAGTGGTGTAAGACGCAGCCTTTTCAGAAGAGGATGGCGCATGGCACTCTTATATTCAGCATAGCTGTAGGACTCACCGCCGGAGAGATCAATGAGGTGGCGATGACCTATGGCTATGAGCGGCTGCGTTTTGTCAGGCCGGTATTCATCGGGGATACGGTCAGGGTCGACGTGAAGATCAAGGGGAAGTCGGATCACAGGAAGCCGGGGTTTGGGTTGGTAGTAGAGCAGGTGGAGGCTTATAATCAGCACCGGGAGGTTGTCCTGGTGTGTGAGCATATACTGTTGGTGCAAAAACGAGAGCTATGAGAGAACTGAAGGGGATCACCTGGGGGCATAGCCGGGGCTTTACGCCGCTGGCCGCTGCGGCGCAGCGATGGTCGGAGCTGCATCCCGACGTGGTCATCGGGTGGGAGAAAAGGAGTTTACAACAGTTCGCCGACTATCCCATCGAGAAGCTAACCGAAGAATACGATCTGCTGATCATCGATCATCCCTGGGTGGGGAGGGCGGCGACGTTGAATTGTGTGCTGCCGCTGGACGCCCATTTATCAGAAACATATTTGAAGGAGCAGGCGGAGGGATCCGTTGGCTATTCCCATCACAGCTATAATTACGGAGGGCATCAGTGGGCCCTGGCGATCGATGCGGCTACGCCGGTGGCCAGTTGCCGGGCCGATCTGTTACAGGCGGCGGGTCTGCGGGTTCCCGAGACCTGGGAGGAGGTGTTGCATATCGCGCGGCAGGGGAGGCTGGCCGTACCCGCCATTCCGATAGACCTGCTGATGAATTTTTATATGTTCTGTATCGCGCATGGGACCCGTCCTTTTCAGCAGGAAGGGGAAGTGGTGGACGGGAATACGGCGAAGGCTGCGCTGGAAACGATGCGCGAGTTGTATTCGCTGATCGACGAAAAATTCTTCCGGGCCAATCCGATAGCGGTGGCCGAATATATGACGAGTACCGACGAGTACTGGTATTGTCCGTTTGCCTATGGCTATTCGAATTATTCCAGGGATGGGTATGCCCGTCGGCGCCTGGTCTATGCGGACCTGGTGCGGATGGGCAGGGGGCGTCTGCGGAGTACGATCGGCGGGACGGGGCTGGCGGTATCGGCCTTTAGCCGTTATCCGTCCGAGGCGCTGGCTTTTGCCGGGTGGGTGGTCTCGCCGGAGGTACAGTCGACATTTTATATGGAGCACGGGGGGCAGCCGGGGCATCGGCTGGCCTGGACCAATGACAGGGCGAACCGGCTTACGTATAATTATTTCTATACCGCGCTGCCTGCGATGGAAAGGGGGTATATGCGGCCGCGGTATGACGGCTATCTGTACTTTCAGGATCATGCCGGGGACCCGGTGCAGGAATACCTGATGGGCAGGATCGGGGCCGACCGTGCGATCGTGAAGATGAACGAGCTGTACAGGGCGAGCAAAAACAGTCCAATAAACCTATTTGTATGAATCAGCTACCTCTGAATGGAATCACCGTACTGGAATTCAGCCAGTATCTATCGGGGCCTTCCGCGGGTCTGCGGCTTGCGGATCTGGGAGCCCGTGTTATCAAGATCGAGAGGCCGGGCGTAGGAGACGCCTGTCGCCGGCTTTCGATAAAGAATCTTTGGGTCGATGGGGACTCTTTGTTGTTTCACACGATCAATCGTAATAAAGAGAGCTTTGCGGCCGATATGAAGTCGGAGGCAGACAGGGCGGTCATCCGGAAGCTGATCGGCCGGGCGGATGTGGTGACCCATAATTTCCGGCCGGGGGTGATGGAGGGATTTGAAATGGGGTATGGGGATGTGGCGGCCATCAATCCGGGTATCGTTTATGGTGCGATCAGCGGTTATGGGAAGGAGGGGCCGTGGAAGGATCTGCCGGGGCAGGACCTGTTGCTGCAGTCCATGAGCGGGCTGGCGTATATGACGGGGAATGAGAAGGACAATCCCATGCCTTTCGGGCTTTCTATCGCCGACAGCCTTTGCGGCGCCCAGCTGGTGCAGGGTATACTGGCGGCGCTGGTGCGGCGGCAGAAGACGGGTAAGGGCGCGCTGGTCGAGATCAGTATGATGGAGTCGCTGCTGGACTTTCAGTTTGAGTTCCTGACCACCTATCATAGCAGCGGGCAGCTGCCGAGGCGCAGCCGGTTCAGCAACGGGAATCCCCTGCTGAGCGCTCCCTACGGCATCTATTCGACGTCGGACGGGTATATTGCCGTTGCGATGGTGAATATTCCGCAATTGGCGCGGGCCATCGGTTCGGCGGAGCTGGCGGCATATGACCAGGGGCAGGCTTTCAGCCACAGGGACGAGATCAAGCAGCTGTTGTCGCAGCATCTGGTCACCCGGAGTTCGGGCTACTGGCTCGAGCGGCTGCACGCGGAGGATATGTGGGCGATGGAGGTACTGGACTGGAAGCGGCTGACGTCACATGAGGGTTACAGGGTACTGGAGATGGAGCAGGCGGTGACGACGGAGAGGGGCAAGAGTCTGCTGACCACGAGGTGTCCGATACGGATCAATGGGGAGCGGTTGTTCTCGGAGAAGGCTGCGCCGAGGCTGGGAGAGGATAATGAAAAGATTGTAATGGAATTATTAAAATGAGAAGATGAATTTATTGAAGGATATAATCGTGGTCGACTTCAGTCAATTCCTGTCGGGGCCTTCTGCGGGTCTTCGCCTGGCGGACATGGGTGCGCGGGTGATCAAGATCGAGAAACCCGGGACGGGGGATATCTGCCGGCAGCTGTATGTTTCCGATACGCGGATCGAGGGGGAGTCAACCATTTTTCATGCGATCAACCGCAACAAGCAGAGCTATGCGGCTGATCTGAAGAACCCGGATGACCTGGAAAAGGTGAAGAAGCTGATCCGAAAGGCGGATGTGGTGCTCCACAATTTCCGGCCGGGGGTGATGGAGCGGATCGGGCTGGACTATGCGGTCGTGAAGGAGTTGAATCCAGGCATCGTCTTCGGCGAGGTGAGCGGCTATGGCGGGGAGGGTCCGTGGAAGGACCTGCCCGGGCAGGACCTCCTGGTTCAGGCCTTGTCGGGGCTGACCTGGCTGAGCAATAACCGGGACGAGCGTCCCACGCCGATGGGCGCCTCGGTGGTCGATATTTTGGCCGGGACCTATCTTACGCAGGGCATACTGGCTGCTTTATACCGAAGGGGGGTGGACGGTCGGTCCGTCCTTGTGCAGGTGAGCATGATGGAGGCTATTCTCGACTTTCAGTTCGAGGTGCTGACCTGTCATTTCAACGACGGGCGGCAACTGCCTGTGCGGAGCCAGCTGAGCAATGGCAATGCCTATATCCCGGCTCCCTATGGTATTTATAAGACCCGGGAGGGCTACCTGTCGCTGGCCATGGGGGATATCCCTAAATTGGCTGCATTGCTGGATTGCGGGCCGCTGGCTCTTTATGTCGACAAGGCGGAGTGGTTCGACCGGAGGGATGAGATCAAGGAAGTGCTTGCCGGGCATCTTCTCGGCCGGAGTGCGGATGAGTGGCTGGCCGTTCTGCAGCCGGCGGATGTATGGTGCGCCAAGGTGATGGATTATAAGGACCTGCTGGAGCAGGTAGGGTATAAGGTGCTGGAAATGGAGCTTAAGGTAAAGACGAGCAATGGACTTTCGCTGAAGACGACGCGCTGTCCGATACGCGTGGATGGCGGGGTTGCGGTCTCGGATAAGGGGGCCCCGCTGCTGGGGGAGCATAATGCTCTTATTGATGAGCAGTTCGGATTAGGTATTTTTGGGTCATGAAACTGATAGACACACATATTCATGTCTGGGATCTGGAAAAGGTGGATTACTCCTGGTTGAAGGGGGATGCTTCCATCCTAAGCAGGACATATGAGTTAGGTGAATTGGAGGGGGTTCGCAAGAAGGTGGGGGTGACAGAGGGGATACTCGTGCAGGCGGCGAATAATCGGGAGGATACGGAATGGATGTTGAAGGCTGCCGGCTCTGTCGACTGGATAACGGGTGTTGTGGGGTGGTTACCGTTGATGGATGTTGAGGGGACCCGGCGTATTTTGGAAAAAGAGTGGGGTGGGCTGCTGAAGGGGGTGAGGCATCTGATCCATAATGAGGGCGATCCGAAGTGGCTGCTGCGGGGGCAGGTACTTGAGAGTCTGGGGATGCTGGCGGAACGGGATATACCGTATGACGTCGTCGGGATCGTGCCGGAGCATCTGAGGACTGCGCTGGAAGTGAGTTCGAGGGTGCCGGGATTAAGAATGGTGCTGGATCATTTGAATCAGCCGCCGGCGGAGATCCCGGGGAGTGAGTGGGAGGGTTTGATGAAGGAGGCGGCGAAGAATAGAAACATTTATGTGAAGATATCGGGACTTGGGAGGTTGGAGGATGTAGAGCCGTGCATCGGGTTTGTGCTGGAGCAGTTCGGGGAAGATCGTTGTTTTTGCGGAGGGGACTGGCCGGTGGCGCTGCTGGCGGGCAGTTATGAGGGGATATGGGAACGATACCTGCGGGTTGTAGGGGGGAGTGAGAAGGTGTTGTATGAAAATGCGAAACGATTTTATGCGATATGAATATCATTATTGGGTTGGGTTTGCTGATCATGGGCGGGCTTTCCGCCGGCAGTAGCTATGTCCCGATGAAGGGGGTGAAGGGCTGGGCCTGGGAGAGCCTCTGGGCCGTACAGGGGATCGTAGCGTGGGTATTGCTGCCGTTGCTGCTGGCATTGCTTGCCACGCCTCATCTGTGGGAGGTGCTGCATTCCGTCTCTTTCTCTACTTTATCGTCTACCTGGGCGTTGGGTTTTTTGTGGGGCCTTGGCGGGCTTGCCTGGGGTATGGCTGTGCGTTATATCGGGCTGGCTCTGGGGTTTTCCATTGCGACCGGTTTTCTTTCTTCTCTTGGGACGCTGGTCCCTATCATCGTTGCGGGGCGATTGCCTCAGATGGCGTCGACTGTTCCGGGCCGGGTCACGCTGGTCAGTGTGGGCGTCAGCCTGCTGGGTATTGTGATCTGTGGCAGGGCGGGGATGATGAGGGACCGGGAGACGGGGAGTAAGACCGAGGGAAATTTTACCAAAGGAATCGTTATCGCTCTGGTCGCGGGTGTGCTGGCGGCGTGTTTTGCGTTTGGGATAGCGGCGGGCGAGCCGATAAAGCGGGCGGCTATCGCGGCAGGGGCTACTCCCATGTGGGCGACCTCGCCGGTGTTCTTTGTGGAACTGCTGGGTGGTGTTACCATTAATTTGCTGTATTGTGTGGTGATGAACCAACGGAATAAGAGTTTCGGGGATTATAGGAATATTGGCGGGAATTACCTGTATTCTGCGCTGGTCGGGACGCTTTGGTATGCGCAGTTCATTTTTTATGGGCTGGCCGCATTTTTTATGGGGCCTTACAGTTATGCGAACTGGTCGATACATATGTCTTTTATGGTTGTGGCCAGCAATCTCTGGGGATATTATTACAAGGAATGGAAGGGGGCTTCGGCGGCGACGGTGCGTTGGAACAATGCAGGGATAGCGGTTTTGGTCGTTGCCGGTATACTGATGGGGCTTGCCGGATATTTATTATAAACGAAGAATTTATGATCATCGAGACGAATAGTCCTTTGCCCAGGCATCCCCGGCCGATCATTCTGATCGGTGCGGGTGGCATTGTCAACGATGCGCATCTGCCGGCGTATAAGATAGCCGGGTTTTGGGTGACGGGCATATATGATATCGACAGGGAGCGGGCGCTGCAGACGGCGGAGCGGTTCGATATACCGCTGGTCTATTACAGTCCTGAGGACATGCTGGCGCGCAGCCCGCGTTCCGTCGTTTTTGACGTGGCCGTTCCCGGGGGGCAGTTGCTGCCCGTACTGCGTCAGTTGCCGGATGGCGCGCATGTGCTGATGCAGAAGCCGATGGGGGATGACCTTGTGATGGCGAGGGAGATACTGGAACTGACGCGTGAGAAAAAGATGGTGGCGGGCGTCAATTTTCAACTGCGGTATGCGCCTTTTATCAATGCGGCGAGGCATATCATCGACCAGGGGCTTATCGGGGAGCTTTGCGATATCGAGATCAACGTCAATGTATATACACCCTGGCATCTTTGGAAATTTCTGTATTCCCTGCCGCGGGTGGAGATATTATATCATAGTATTCACTATATCGATCTTGTCCGCAGCTTCCTGGGTGATCCGGAGAGCGTTTACGCGCGGACGATAAAGCATCCTTCAACGGCCGAGCTGGCCTCGGTGCGGACCAGTGTCATCATGGACTACGGGATGACGAAACGGGCGAATATCCTGACGAATCATAACCACGATTTTGGGTTGCAGCAGCAGCAGTCCTATGTCAAGTTCGAGGGGACGAAGGGGGCGATCAAGCTGACGCTCGGGGTGTTGAAGAACTATCCGCAGGGAGTGGCAGACAGTTTTGAATACGTGATCGTGGAGAAGGGGAAGGCGCCGGTGTGGAAGACGCTGGATGTCAGCGGAGGATGGTTCCCGCATGCATTCATCGGGTCGATGTCGCAGGTGATGCTTGCTGCGGAGGGGAGTATTGCGCGGCCGGACAATTCGGTAGAGGATGCTATCAGAACGATGGCGTGTGTGGAGGCTGCTTATATATCGAGCGAGAGAGGAGGGGTGCGGCCATGAGGGGGATAGTCTTTTTGTTTTTTCCAATTGTCTGCCTGGGGCAGAAAATAGAGGTGCTTTCGGCTTCGCCGAGGGTGGAGTATGGGGTAGTCAGACTGAAGGAGGTGCTGAAGAAGGGAAGGGTAGTGGTGAGTGTCAGGCCGGATAGCGTGAAGGAGGGTTTCTCCATTGTCGAGAAGGGCGGAGTGGCGCGTGTTGTGGGGTCGGATGCGTCGGGGGCGCTTTATGGGTGTCTGGAGTTGGCGGAGCGGATCGCGAGGTCGGGGTGGCCGGCGGGGCTGCGGTTCTCAGACCGACCCGGGATGGTGCTGAGGGGTGCGTGTATCGGGGTGCAGAAGCCGACGCTGCTGCCGGGGAGGGGACCTTACGAATATCCGTATACGCCGCAGAATTTCCCCTGGTTCTATGACAAGGCGTTGTGGACGAAGTATCTCGATTCGATGGCGGTGAACAGGATGAATACGCTTTATTTGTGGAACGGCCATCCGTTCGCCTCGCTGGTTCGGTTGAAGGACTATCCTTATGCGGTGGAGGTGGATGATGCTACGTTTAAGAAGAATGAGGAGATGTACCGGTGGCTGACGACGGAGGCGGACAGGAGGGGGATATGGGTCATCCAGCTGTTCTATAATATTATTGTTTCGAAGCCTTTTGCGGAGAAGAACGGGTTGAAGACGCAGGACCGCAACCGGCATATTGTGCCAGTCATTGCCGACTATACGCGGAAGTCGATCGCCGCCTTTGTCGAGAAGTATCCCAATGTAGGGCTGATGTTCACGCTGGGCGAGGCGATGGAGGGGGTTGGGCAGGACGATATCGACTGGCTGACGAAGACTATTATTCCAGGAATAAAAGACGGGCTGCGGGCGCTGGGGCGGACCGACGAGCCGCCGGTGGTGCTGCGGGCGCATGATACGGACGGTCCGGCCGATATGAAGGCGGCTTTGCCGTTGTATAAGAATCTTTATGTCGAGGCGAAGTTCAACGGGGAGGCGCTGACGACCTATACTCCGCATGGGGCGTGGGCGGATCTGCACCGGCAGCTGAGTCATATCAGCAGGGGGTTGATCGAGAATGTGCATATTATGGCGAATCTGGAGCCGTTCCGTTACGGATCGGCTGATTTTATACAGCGCTGCGTACAGGCGATGCATAGTGTTTACGGTGCGAATAGTTTGCACCTGTATCCCCAGGCTTCTTACTGGGACTGGCCGTATTCGGCGGACAGCGTTGGGGGTGGGTTTGGTTTGGCAGACAGCGTTGGGGGAGGGTTTGGTTTGGCGGACAGTGTTGGGGGAGGAGGCAGGTTGCTGGAGATGGAGAGGGACTGGATCTGGTATAAGGAGTGGGCGCGGTATGCGTGGAATTGTAACAGAGACAGGGGGGAGGAGGTGAAGTACTGGAGCGGGCTGCTGGCGGCGAAGTTTGGGTGTGATTCGGCGGGTGGGGCCCTGATATTGTCGGCGTATGAGCAGTCGGGTGAGATTGCGCCGAAGCTGCTGCGCCGGTATGGGATAACGGATGGCAACCGGCAGACGCTGACGCTGGGGATGCTGATGACGCAGCTGATCGATCCGGAGCGGTATGGGCTGTTTAGTTTGTTGTATGAGTCGGAGGGACCTCCGGGGGAGATGCTGGGTCAGTATGCAGCGCTGGAGTGGTCGGGGTTGCCGCACCATGGTGAAACGCCGGTGGAGGTTGCCCGCGAGGTTCGTGAGGAGGGAAGGCTGGCGGTGGAGGCTATCGATAAGGTGGTGGCGGGCAGGGATAAGGCGGAGTTCGCGAGGCTTCGCAATGACATGTATTGCTACAAGGCGCTGGCGGACTTTTATGCGGCGAAGGCCGGGGCGGCGTTGGCGGTATTGAGGTATAAGTATTCGAATGATGTTGGGGACCTTAGGAAGGCGTTGGGTCTGCTGGAGGAGAGCGTTGGTGCGTTCAGGGAGCTGACCCGGCTGGCCGGGCCGGCGTACCGGTATGCGAACAGTATGCAGACTCCGCAGCGAAAGATACCGGTGCGGGGTGCGAACGGGCGATTTATCCGTTGGGACGAGCTGTTGCCGGTGTATGAGAATGAGGTGAAGCAGTTGAAGGCGCATCTGGCGTCGTTGGGTGCTGGTAGTGCCGAGCCGGAGGCTTACCGGCCGGCGGAGGGGATGAAGGGGGATTTTGTGGTGGATAGTTTGGCCATGCCTTACAGTGATAGTTCGGTGGTTGTGCGGAGGGTGGCGGCGCCGTTGAGGGGGTTAAAGGGAATAAGACAGTCGGTGACGGGTCAGCGGGCACGGGGAACGATGGTGGAGTTCGAATGCAGTGAGCCGGTGGATCTGCTGATCGGTTTTTTCAACAAGAAGGGTTCGGACTATTTGCAGCCGCCGCAGCTGGAGACGGATGCGAGCGCGAATGATCTTGGTCAGGCGGAGCCGCGGATCGCCAATGCGGTGGTGGTGGATGGGATGCCCTCCGTGAATGTGCATGCCTGGTCGTTTAGTGCGGGTAAGCATCGGCTTGAACTGGGGAAGGGGTTTTGTCTGGTGCTGGGTTTTGCGAGGCCGATGACACAGATAAGGACTTATGATGCGGGGTTGAATGAACCCGGGAAAAAAGACTTAGATTGGTTGTTCGAATAGCCGGACGGAGTCCGGCTCGCACACGAGGCCCTCAGCCGAAGTGTGCAGACATTATGGTTTGGGACAAAAAATCACTTTTGATTAAAAATTTTTGCCCCACATTTAATCACGCATGAAAAAGATATTTTATACTGTAGTTATCCTGGGTTTGGGGTTGAATGGCCTGGCCCAGGATAGTTTGCTTTGGTACCGGCAGCCGGCCCGGAAATGGACGGAGGCGTTGCCGATCGGGAATGGCCGGCTTGGCGCGATGGTCTATGGGGGTGTCGGTGAGGAGCATTTGCAATTTAACGAGTCTACGTTGTGGAGTGGAAGACCGCGCGCTTTTGCGCGCCCGGATGCGTACAAGTATCTGGCGCCGATACGACGGCTGCTGGCGGAGGGTAAGCAGGCGGAGGCGGAGAGGATGGCGGAGGAGCATTTTATGGGGTTGAAGGACCCGGATGTCAGGGAGTATGGGGTGGCGAGGGAGGCGTGGTTTCGGAAGGTTCGGCGGGATACGGTCTGGGCGGCGCCGGGGTTGAATGACAGGGATTGGAAGGAGATGAGTATTCCCACGCCGGATGGATGGGAGGCAGTGGGGCTCGAGGGCCTGGATGGGGCGGTGTGGTTCAGGGTGAGCTTCGATATGCCGGAGGGCTGGGACGGAAAGGATGCGGTAATGGACCTGGGTAGGATCAGGGATATGGATCACTGTTATGTGAACGGGGTATTGGTGGGATCGGGTGAGGGGATCAGTAAGAAGAGAAGTTATGTGGTGAAGGGGGCGTTGCTGAAGGCGAAGGGGAATGTGCTTGCGATACAGGTGATCAATTTTGACGATAAGGGAGGTCTGATCGGATACAAAGGGAATGAGAAGATGATGGTCGGGGGCTCGGTACTGCCGGTCAGGTGGAAGTATAAGATACAGGATGCGGATGCGCCGGTACTGCCGAAGTATGAGGCGGACTATCTGCCTTTCGGGGACCTGTATCTTAGGTTTTTGGATAGTTCCGGGGTAACCGATTATCGCAGGGAGCTGGATATTTCGAGGGCTGTTGCGTCGGTAGGGTATACGGTTGGTGCGGTAAAGTATAAGAGGGAGTATTTTGCGAGTGAGCCGCAGCAGGTGATCGTGTCGCGGCTGACGGCGGATAAGAAAGGGAGTGTAAATGTGGAGGCTTTGCTGGGTGCGGTGCATCGGGGGGCTGCGGTTAGAAAGACCGATGATCATACGATAGCGCTGTCGGTGAAGGTCAGGAATGGGGTATTGAAAGGGGAGAGCTGGCTGCGGGTGCAGGCAGTCGGTGGGACGGTGATGGTTGCCAAAGACAGGATCGTGGTAAAGGGGGCGGATGAGGTCCTGTTTTATCTGGCGGCGGCTACGAGTTATGTCAATTATCATGACGTGACGGATGATCCGGCGGCGAAGTGTAGGGAGGTGCTGAGCAAGTTGGGGAATTATAAGACAGTTTTTGCGGCACACGAAAAGGAATATAGGGGGTTTTATGACCGGTTCTCGGTGGATTTTGGGGGGACGCAGGAGGCGGGGTTGCCGACGGATGAGCGGATCGTGCGTTACAGTCCGGAGGGTGATCCGGGACTGCTGGCTTTGTATATGCAGTATGCGCGGTATTTGCTGATCAGCTGTTCGCGTCCGTCCTCGCCGATGCCAGCGAATCTGCAGGGGATGTGGAATCCATTGTTGTCTCCGCCCTGGGGCAGCAAGTACACGACCAATATCAATCTGGAAATGAATTACTGGCCGGTGGATGTGCTGAATCTATCGGATTGTGCGCAGCCGTTGTGGAGGCTGCTGCGTGATCTGTCGGTTACGGGGCAGCAGACGGCACAGCGAAATTATAAGGCTTCGGGATGGGTGTTGCATCATAATACCGATATCTGGAGGGGTACGGCGCCTATCAATGCATCGAACCATGGCATCTGGGTGACGGGCGGGGCCTGGCTTTGTCATAATATCTGGGACCACTATTGTTATACGAA
>Ga0068853_100001936_pt1 | contig 15271 bp, 16 predicted proteins | sample KBSCornC32_FD_65655 | JGI IMG/M metagenome (GOLD analysis project Ga0068853, IMG submission 65655) | Corn rhizosphere microbial communities from Kellogg Biological Station, Michigan, USA - KBS Corn C3-2 | ecosystem: Host-associated > Plants > Roots > Rhizosphere > Soil ...
ATTACATCGGCGACGGCGTGCCACTGGACTACACGCAAGCACAATTCTGGTTTCGTAGGGGTGCCGAGCAAGGCGATCCCAATTCGCAATTCATGCTCGGTGGCCTGTATCACTTTGGCCAGAGTGTTCCGCAGGACGACGGTCAAGCGTTCAACTGGATCGTCAAAGCCGCGCGACAAGGCCATATAGATGCCGAGTTCTATATCTCCACCTGTTACAACGCGGGCTGGGGTGTACCACGGGACGACGCAAAGGAAGTGATCTGGCTTCGTAAGGCTGCTGAACAGGGAGATGCCCGTTCGCAGTTCTACCTCGGTCATTTCTATGATGCGGGTAGGGGTGTTCCTCGGGACTATTCAGAAGCGTTTTTCTGGTTTGACCTCGCAGCTTCTGGAGACGTCACAAGTGAGCGTCCTGGAGAAGCTGCCAAGAGGCGAGATATGGTCGCTCCCCTTTTGACATCAGCCGAAATCGCAAGCTTGCAGCAACGCGAGCGTCAGTGGCGTCAGAATCACCCAGTACTCCCTCAGTAATGGGGTAACCCAAAGGTTGTGTTGTATCCCCCTCTCACAGAGAGGATCATGCCTATTACACTCCAAATCACTCAAATGCGTTTTAACGCGGAGAGATACATGCGTAAAAGCTCGATTGCTGTGCTCCTTCTTTTGTGTTCTTCGCTGGTAATTGCCCAACAAACCTTGACCAATGATTCCATCGTCAAGATGGCAAAAGCCGGTCTCTCTGATGAATTGATCCTCTCGACTATCAATGCCTCTTCCGGCAAGTACGATGTCACAGCAGATGGAATAATCGCGCTTAAACGTGGGGGAGTGAGTGATAAGGTCGTTTCGGCGCTCCTGCTCAGAGCGCCCGGAAATGCTCCGCCGTCTGATCTGCATCCGGCAGCTGCTCAGCCCCTGCCCGCACTGAGCGAAAGCATTCCTGTGACATCGACAGCAGGGATACCGACCTCAACCAGACCGACTTATAACCCGGAACCTGGCTCAGCTTTGGGCCAGGGACGTATCTCTCCAGGCGTGCGTGTGGTGATAGCTCCCATGGGCGGATTCGAAACTTACTTTGCTGCGGCAGTTCGCGAGAAGAGAGTGCCAGTGACGCTCACACTCGACAAGGCTTCTGCACAATATTTTGTGATCTCAACGAATACAGAATGGCAAGGCTTTGTCTATGGGGCCGGAGGAACAGCAAACTGGAACAGCGCAGGTGGGAATGCAAGTTATGGTGCTGCCGCCAGTTCAACTCGCGGTCTCGAAGCTAGCATCATGCTCATTGACGCGAGAAGCAAGGACGTTGTGTGGGCATATGAGGTGCACAAGAATAGTCACGGTGCACTCCTCTTTGGCACTTTTGGTGCCCGGGGACAACAGTCCATTGCGGAAGCCTGCGCCAAACATTTGAAGGAATACATCGAGAAGGGGAAGTAGAGAAAGAAACAAAGTGTGGCTTTCAGGCAACCGTACGCGGAACAAATACCGCTCTTCAATGAGGAGTGCCGATCGGCTCAAGCCATTTATCGGCTTCTTGTGTACGGATGAGAACTTGAAAAAACGCACTTAGTAACGGGAGAGTTGAATGGCTGCTGAATCGGACCACGTAGCAGTTGGAGCATGGCGGAAATACGAGCGTGATATTGATGTAATGCTCGCGGAGGAATTTACGGTCTCGGCTGAGTTCACGACATGGTTCCTGCAACGGACGGCAAGGTTCAAGGACTCTAAGGCGGTCGTTACGGAGGTGCACGTCTCCATGAGCGATAACCTCGGCGAGTCAGATCTGGTAGTCATTCTTCAGCGCCCGACGGGCATCAAGTTCGCGCTCTACATTGAAGACAAGATCACTGCTCAACTCCAGCCGGAGCAAGAAGGAAGATACAGGCTGCGGGCAGAAACTGGTGTCGCAAAAGGATTGTTCAGCGAATTTGACATTGTCTTATGTGCTCCGAGAATCTACGTCGAGAATCTGGAACACCCTGACCTCTTTGACTCGCTCGTGTCCTACGAAGAAGTTGCTGAATTCCTTAGAAGCAGCAGCGGCTCCAACCTTCGCATGAAGTACCGCGCACACTTTATTGAGACTGCTGTTCCGACGACTACTAGCGCATGGAAGTCGACTCAAGACGATCTAACTGACAGATTTTGGGATGCCGCGTACGAGATCGCTCATCGTGAGTTTCGCGAATTAGAGATGAAGCCGTTGAAGTTAACGAAGGGTTCCACTTGGATCACATTCCGTACGTCGGACATGCCTACGATGCCTCAAAGGATTTACGTGTATTTCAAAGGAAGCCGAGGCCAGATGGACCTTACGTTCACCGGTGCTTCCAATTACAAGATGGCCCAGATGGTGGAAGGGCTCATGGAGCCAGATATGGATCTCGTCAAAACCGGAAAATCAACTGCCATTAGATTACAGGTCGAAAAATTCGACGTATGCGAAATCAACGACGAGGTGAAGAATAAACTTCGCACCGCGTTTGGTGCTTGCGTCCGCCTCATTCGATTCTTTGGCAAGCACCGCGACTTACTGATTCGGGCCGCCGCAGATTCGCGAGAAGTCAACCCATGGTGATTTCATCTGTGCTCTAGCGATGCTTGCTACCCTGTTATCGCTGTGAAAGTGCCGAAAGATACTTTAGACAGCGATAGTCTATGATGGACAAACCAACCAGAATCACGGAGTTTCATAAGGGTTCGACGAACTTCTTTATGACCGCCGCAGACAGCAATTGACTCGTTTCTCGCATCGTTAGTCACCGCTTCGTCACCGCTTTTTTATGTGGGCACTACCTGTAAGGGACATTCTCAGAACTAAGAGTTGCCGCGCTGCGGAACTCCCTCCCAAGGAGTTCCGCACCTGCTCGGTCAGGTTGCGCGGGATGTGCGTCTGATTGCATGATCCTTTATCTAGTTGGGATTTTGTATTTATCACAATAGCCTAAGATTTCGCGCTCACTGATATACCCCCACTTGTCACCGCCAGCCATTCTCAAGAGCCTTTGCATTGGTTTACGCAACTCCTCAATTGAGATAAGCGGCAAATCTGGTCCACTCAATTTCCTATGTGCCAGCAAGTTCTCGTAACCTATCAAATCAGCCGCTTCGAATGGCCGAATGCGTCTGGTTTCTGCGCTCAAATATTTATCGTGTTTTCTCAGAAATTTGGGCTCTATCGCAGCGTCTGGATATGCGATTTCCCAATGCTTTTTGAGATCATCTTGGTCTTGGTCGCCTTTTTCGAAAAGCCATATGAATTCGTTTCTGTCGTACCCTTGCTCACGTCCCCAGATCACGACCCTTCCTGCGCAACCCAAACAGCCCATCGTATAAGGCCGCATAAATTCGCTGAGTTGGTAATGCCTATCGTGGTAGGCATAATCATCGCTATAGACAGAAATGGCGGCGGCGTACTCTACACACTCCTCGATGATCCACATAAGTTCATTGAGGAATCGCCGACGTTTCGGCTCGTCAAACCTCAATGGCTCGTATTGGCCTTTGAAGTGGGCGAACTTCTTCATGTGAAGTTCGGCAAACCCGAAATTCTTTAGAGTCTCGTTCCAGCGTTTCTCGAACTCCAGCCACTTTTCAGGAGAGCTGACTAAAGTTGCGGGAGAGGTTGTTACCTCGCCAGGACTTCCGCCAACATCTGTATAGCAAGTCATTGCGGCCATTTTTCCTCGCTTTTCAATTGCCAAGGTTAAGGGCCGGCCCATAGGAAACCATCACCCCTAGGCAAGCGACTGTCCGGCTATACTTGAGTCCCGATCTTGGTTTCAAGTTTATGTTCGAGATCAGTTCCTCACATTTTGGGGGTGTATCAAGATGGAGATTCCGGGGCAGAGTGTTATGGTACACAAGCTCACCTTCCTGGAGATGTTAAGAGGGTTCCGAGTTTGCGGAACATGTGGTGTGAAGTATCAGTGGTCGTCCGATGGGGACTGCCCAAATCGCTGCATGAGCAAGGCCCGAGACAAAGACGACGAACAGCAGAAGTTCATCACAGCAGAAGCTGAATATCTCGTGTTGTTGAAAAAGTTGGAGGCAATTGGTTACGCAGGGGATGAGCTGAAGACGAAAGCGAGAGACATTCGGACACAGATCATCGCCGCATCACTTATGCCTCTTCCCCTCATTCGGCACATTGACCCCATCACTCCCGGAACTATAGCAAAAGGCATCTTAATCGCGCATCTGGTGATGACGGGCATAGTGCTTATTGTTCTGATCTTTGTGAAGCTATTGCGTTGATTTGGACGCATCCGGCGGGCCGCCTTTGTTTAAGCACTTGAGTCATATCCTTTTGGCAAAAAATCGGAGAGGGCCAAGATACACCGATTGGGGCCGGGGTGCCTTCTGGGGCGGGAATGGGGTGCCCTGGGAAAAGAATGCTTGCGAACCCCGAGGGAGCGCCTTCACTCACATACCAATCTGTCCCCTAGGTGCCTTTTTGGGGGAATGCCATGTTACGCACGGAACGATCTTGAAGAGTTGGGCGGTGCAAAGAAAGTCACACCATCGTTATGCGCTTGGACGCAAAGACGTACTCTCAGTGGAGCGGTGCTAGAGGTAACTTACCGGCAGATCGACAGACGAGCTCAAAGCTCTTCCAATCCTTGGGATCGCACGTCTTCCGTGATGGGAGCGGAGACTCGTCGCAGATTCTGAAGTCTCCATTCATTCCGACGACACCGATGAAGTATTTTCCCTTTTGCATCCTCAGCGCCTTCTCAATAGCAGCGCGCGCCTTGATGAAGGCATTACCACGAACCTCGCTCTTGTAATCGTTCCGAGAGAAAGCAATCACGGAAGTCTTGCCAAGCACGACTGCCGCCATATGCGGAAATGATTTTCTAAAATCCGTGTCACTCGTGACTACAACGAGTCGCTGCACACCACATTGGTAGAAGATCCAAGGGTCTCTCTCGTTCTGAGGATAGATGTCATCGTGCACAACGATCTGGATGCCCGCCCTTCGAAGTTGATCAGGCAACAGATTGAATCCGAGATTTCGGTCAACAAAGTAGCGGAAGCTACGCCGCCCTCTGTTGAGGGAAGTGCTTGATGGCCTCTTTAACGGCACGAATGCTTATTCGGTAGTCTTTGGCTAGATTTGCCGCAGATTCGCCGCTCTCTTTCCTCTTGGCAATGATTTCTGCCGCGATCGCTGTTCCACGTACAATCGGTCTGCCGTATGCAAAATCCGGGTCGATTATGATGTATCCCTTGCCGCGCTCTCTATGGGTCCTAAGTGGACTAAATCGCAGCGGCATCAAGTTCGCGTCATACTCGACTCTGTCTAAAAACTTCTGCATGACGGCGCGAAGGCCAAGTTGCCTTTGGCGGGAGAGGTTGAGCAGTTCACCAAGTCGACTCAGAATTACGTCCCGACCAAACATGAAGAAGCTTTGACCTAGGACAGGATGCTGTGCTCCTGGATTCTCCTTGCGAAGCTCATCAATTACATCGCGAAGATGGTTGGGCCTAAGCCCGCGCGCCTTCAACGCCATCAGCACATGCGCCGACGCTATATCGAAGAAGGAGAGAAGGTCTTTTGCTGCCGGTTGTAGAACAGGTCTTTGCCATTTCACATTCGGGCTTCTCCCGTAAGGCATCCCGACGAACCATGAGCGGATCGTAGACTCCGGTAGACCGAGGTAACCTGCTGCCTCAAAGAGGGTATAACGGGGCATCGCCCGTGAATCGAGGTCGCGAATAAACGTTGCTGCCTCAGCCCGCGCCTTCATTTTGGCAGATCTCCAAGGTTCCAGCTAAGTATAGCCGCTATGCGGTATTGGAATTAGTTCCCTCATTCAAACAGTGCTTTGGCTGCGACTGGTCGATGCGTCATTCAAGTAGTGAGAGCTGCGACATTGGCCCGTCATCTTTCAGAGGCTCAATCAGGTTTGGATCGTTGTTCCGAGTATTCCCTACCGCCCTCCCGACCTTCCACGCCTTCATCTCTTCAGTCGGGTAGGGTCTCAGGAGGTCAATCGGCAAGTGCGCCGGATCAGTCGGGGTCAGCCATCGCTCGTACTCCTGCCGATGGAGAATTACAGGCATTCGATTGTGAATCGACTCCATTAATTCGTTCGGATCAGTTGTGAGAATCGAGTATGTCAGCAACTTTTGCCCGGTTGCTTTGTCCTTCCAAGTCTCCCAAAGTCCTGCAAACGCGAACATGGCATCGTCCTTCGCGGCAATAGCGAAAGGCTGCTTTGTTTTTTCGTTCATCTTCTGCCATTCGTAAAACCAATCGGCTGGCACCAGGCAGCGCCGATGCTTCCAGGCTTCGCGAAACGCTGGACTGGTGGCGACTGTCTCAGACCTGGCGTTGATTGTGCTGAAGGATGCCTTGCCGTCTGTCGACCAGTATGGAACGAGTCCCCAGCGCATAACGGTCAATTCGCGCTCACCTGTCTGTTCATTGAGTCGCACTATTGGTTGAAAGCTTTGTGGAGCGACATTGTAAGAGGGAGCCAGATTCGTTTCGTCGAACTCGTCAAACACGTCTGTGTTGTGGGTCTGCATCCACTCCGCGATGCGTTGTTTGTCTCCGCGTCTGCCGTATCGTCCGCACATAAATTAGCTCTCGTTATCACCTTACTATCGCATTCAGAATCGATCTCGCGAGCTGCACACTGTCAACGATCACAGATTGCACTCGCGGCGACGGTCTAGAGATGTCATCGCGTGCGAGTCTCACAGCGGCAATGATGGCAGCAGCGATGATCAGCGTGGAGGCAAACCGATCCTGCTTCTTGCGTTCCTGCTCCTCTCGCGCTATTGCACGATGCATTTCGCCCATCAGCGCAGTCCTCGCTCTGGTCTCACTGGCTTCTTCGTTGTGAGCAGGTGTGACAGTCTGCCTCGAAAAATGTCTGGTGGCAGGTACGCTCTGCGATCTCCGCACAGAGGACAGTCGGCAACAATCCATGTATCTGGCATTGTTTGCACTGGTGCGGGAATGTTTTGGCCACAGGTCTTGCAGCACACTGTGTAATCACAGACGCGCGACTCTGGCAGCATGAACACGAAAACCAGTATAGGCGAAGAAAAGGCGAAGATTTGCACAGCCTCCGTGTGGAAAGATTGGGGGAACAATGAAACTAAAACTAAGCGATCTCTCAATTCGCCAAGTTGCCATCGCGGTCCCGACCCTTGCAATTCTCAATTGGGCTGTTTTTCAGTTTGCGGTTCTTCCAAACATGAGCGAAGAAGAGCGAAGGCAGCTATACCCGGGATGGATATCTTCACCTTATGTCTATGCGCTCTGCTTCATCTTCATTGGCTTCGCCTTGTGGTTTGTTTTTCTTTACCGTGGGACCTTGGCGACCCACGAAAGAAGGATTGCGCTTTTCGGTATGGCGCTTGGATCATTCTTCGGCATGCTAATGATCTCGGCGATTCGATTGTCTTGGCACATTTGAGTGAGTCTTGTGCTCGCCATCCAATGAAGACTGTTCCTGAAAGTTGGACATTGAGGTCGGATGAACTGCTATCCGTAGTTATCAATTGCGGCGTGAACTGTTAACGAAAACATAACTTCCGAGTTGCCACAAACCACTCGCTTGATGTCTCGCAAGATCAGTCCGACGGTATTGCTGGTGTTTTGGAAAGGAATGGGGATGATTGAGAGCATCATAGTTCGGCCAAATGCCAGAGCACGCCATCTGCAAGCCCCATTGCTGAGACAGCGGGAGGACTATCTTGCCCACTTGTTTCGTGGCGGACTCAAGATCAGATCTCTTCAATCTAAAGCATCCCTTTTGATACATGTGTTGCGGCTGTTATGTATTTCTGCGCCGCGCGAGGTAACTCTTGATGAATTGCAACTAGCAGCCGCAGCTTGGTCGAAGGATACCGCTTTTCATAAGACCCTACCGGCTAGCGACCGAACCGCACCTGCCCTGCGCCGTGTGGCGTTAGACTTCTTCCGATATCACCAATGGATGAGCGAACTCCCAGCTCCCACACAGTCTTTTGCCACCCTATTGACCGACTTCACACGATATCTGCGAGAGACCAAGGGCTTGGCGCTGAGCACAATTAGAAGCTACGGTGCGCGCGCTTCGGAATTTCTGAACTGGATTTTCGGACGACACGACGGTTTCGAAAATGTCACCTTGTTAGATATCGACGACTATCTCGACTTTAAGCGGTCCGAACGGCTTCAGCCGAGAACCATCAACGTGATTTGCAACAGCTTGCGGGCATTGTTCCTGTTTGTCGAGTCTGAACGAGGATGTATACGAAATATTGCAAGCGGCATTTGCGGAATGTCGGTTCCCAAATACGATGGAGCCTCTCTAGGCCCATCATGGTCAAATGTGCGCAGACTTCTCAGATTCCCAAGCAAGATGTCGCCCGGAGAAATCCGCACCAAGGCCATTTTGACGCTCTGTGCTATCTACGGCCTGAGAAGTGGTGAGATTGTGGATTTGCGTCTGGAGGACTTTGACTGGCATAGCGAGATCCTTACAGTCCGACGTGGAAAACGTGGCAGAGTACAACAGTTTCCTTTGCAATTCGAGGTGGGAGAAGCGATCCTGCAGTATCTCAAGTCCGTGCGGCCTCGCTGTCCTTGTCGTCATCTTTTTGTCACTCGCGTTTATCCTCACAAGCCCATCTTGCCGACCACGCTTCGGCCACTTGTTGTAAAGCGGATGATTCACTTAGGAATCAAATCGGAAAAGATGGGGACTCATGCGTTGCGGCACGCATGCGCAACGGAACTCTTGAGGAAGGGATCTTCATTGAAAGACATCGCCGATTTCCTCGGTCATCGGAGCCTAGGATCAGTTAGCGTTTATGCCAAACATGACCCTCGTAGCTTGCGGACCGTAGCGGCCTTCAGCCTGGCAGGCGTGCTATGAAGCTAAGCGAAGCGGTCGAAGTCTATGTCCGGAGAAAGCGCATTGAAGGGCTTCTTTTCAATTGCAGTTCTCAAACGCTCACCACATTTTGCAATCAGATCGGAGACCGATCTATTGGCGAAATAAATACGCAGGATATCTCCGTTTTTCTGGGTCGTTTTCAAGCTGTGAATTCATCGCGCAGGAACCATAGCCTTTTGCGCAGGTTCTTCGAGTACTGGGTGACCCGAGATGCCATTGCTCCGTTGGTGATGCCGTCAAACACGCCACCTGTGCATACGTCGTTCGTTGCCCATATTTATACGCCAGAGGAAATCCGCAGGCTAATACAGGCAATTCCCAGATGCCAGAGTGGTCGCTCTTGCTTGCTTGATAAGCAGACTGTCCGATGCGCAATTCTGCTTCTATACGCAACTGGCGCGAGGGTCGGGGAGATAGCGGGCCTTCGAGTTTGCGATGTTGACGTCCAAAATGGATACATTTCAATCTCGGGCGGCCGCTTTGGACGCTCCCGCAGAATCCCAATAGGGCGGGATCTTCGTGCGATCTTGAAATCTTATCTTGGCTTTAGGCACAAAAAACACTCGACAATCGATCACCTATTCGTCACCCGGGATGGCGGCGCGCTAGCTACCGCCAGAAACTTGCGCAAGAGGTTCAAACTCCTTCGAGTTCTCGCCGGGATTCAGAGCCCGAATCGTATTAGAGGAGACCCCCGGATGCACGATCTCAGGCCCAGTTTTGCGGTTCATCGAATCGCTTCTTGGATAAAGGGCGGAGCCGATCTGAACAGGATGCTCCCCGCACTTGCTGCGTATATGGGGCTCGTTGGCCTGACGGCGACAGAGAGATACATGGCTCTCACGCCTGAGCGCTTCCGCAAGGAGTTGGTCAATCTCAGCCCACAGCGAACTAGGAGGCACTGGCGCGATGATTCTCAGCTAATGGAATTTCTAGCTGCACTTTGAGAAGGAATGATGGGTCGGGACTGTCGCTATTCACCGGATGTCGTCTCGCCCATGCATTATTGATAGAACTTCCCCGCCCGGGTACCACAAAAGCAAGTCGTGGCTTGTTTGTTTAAAATCACCCACTAAGTGACCCTCCGCTTCAGCAAGCCGATGGAGTGCTTGTCCACCAAAAAGCTGCCAATTGGCGAGCAGTGGACCTATGAAATCAAGCTGGATGGTTTCCGTGTCGAAGCAGTTCGGACGCAGGACCATGTCGTTCTGTATTCAAAGCAAGGAAAACTCCTCACCGGCCAATTCATGCAAATCGCGTTGGAACTAGAGAAACTGCCCCCAGACACAGTGATCGATGGTGAACTGGTCGCTCTTGATAAAAAGGGCGTGCCACGATTCAATCTTCTCCAGAACTACCGCAGCGGTTCAGCGCACCTAATGTATTTTGCGTTCGACATCTTGACGCATAAGGGCAAGGACGTGACGAAGCTGCCGTTATCGGAGCGTCGCGACCTTCTGCATTCCATTCTGAATCGCGGGGCTCATGTTGATATGGCGGCCTGGTCCGTCGATTTGGAGAAACTTGAGGAGTTCGCAAGAGAGCACAAACTAGAAGGCATCGTCGCCAAGCGGGCCAATAGCCGGTATGAATCGGGCAAGCGCCCGGGGTGCTGGGTAAAGCTCCGCTACAACTGTCGGCAGGAGTTCGTAATCGGTGGATACACTCCTAGCCACTTAGGCCTAGATGCTCTCTTAATGGGCTTCTATAAAGGCAAGAACCTTCACTTCGTCGGTGCTGTGCGTGGTGGATTCAACCCGGCTCTTCGTCGCGAGGTTTATGAAAGCATCAAGCCCCTGGTAACCGTCGCTTGTCCCTTCGTCAACCTCCCGGATCGACGCCCAGGATCGTTTGGGCAAGGCCTCACTCGGGAAAAGATGAGCGCATGCGCCTGGGTGAAACCAACCAAGGTCGCGGAGATCGAGTTCGCTGAGTGGACGCCAGACGAACGGCTGCGGCATGCGGCTTTCCTAGGACTGAGGAATGACAAGAAAGCGAATGAATTGATCCGAGAAACCTGATCATCCAAGGTTGCAGCTACGGGGACGTGAGGGGTGTAGATCACGAGAGATCCACCCCATTCCACGTGGCTGCTGTGGATCTCCCGTCCCAGGATGCTCAACGACTTCTTGTACGAGCGGGACAGCGTTTTTGATCAGACGACCCCCTTTCAGCATGACAGTGCTTCGTAGCGGCTTCCGCGAGCCCCGTACGGTCCCAAATTAGAAACATGCCGCGCACAGTCACATGTACACCTTTACCGAAACGAAATCGTATCCGCGAGCACTATCTGGATGAATGAGCCGCACATGATCGAGTCGATTTATCTGTTCAAAAGTCTTCGCGAGAAACATCTAACAGCGCCCATGCTCACGGAACGGGAGCGCTATTTGAGTTATTTGTGTGAGATCGGTACACGCCAACCGCAACTAAAGAGCGTTGCCAATATGCTGCTTCACATCGTTCGGGTACTTGAATTGAACGCAACCCGCTCGGTTGGAATGGATGAATTTTTGCGAGGTTGCGAGCGTTGGATGGGGGAGAAAAATGCTCAGGGGCAATGTAGGACCCTGTATTACTTCCGTCAGGTAGCCACTAAATGGCTTCAATTTCAAGGATCCTTAGCCGCTGCTCCCACACCGGTACCTCCATTTAACAGTCTCCTGTCCGAGTTTCTCAGTGCCTTGCGCTTGCAGCGAGGCCTGGCATCGGAAACCCTCAATTGCTATCGGGCGCAAATATTGGCTTTTCTCAATTGGCTGGAACCGCGTTGTCCTGATTTCTCAAGGGTGCGGGCTTTAGATGTCGAGGAGTATGTCGAATCAAAGCGAGAACGATTGTCGCGCAGTTCGGTTGCTTCGTACTGCCGGACCCTGCGGGCGTTTTTTGGTTACGCTGAGCAGCACAAATGGTGCTCCTGCGGAATAAAAAGCAGCATTTGCGGTCCTCCCGTACGACGCGTAGCAGAGAATCTAGTCGGTCCTCCGTGGGAGGATGTGCTTCGAGTAATCGCCCTAATCGGAGACTCTAAACCTGCCGACCTCCGCGCCAAAGCCATGTTCTTGCTTTGTTCTATCTATGGTCTAAGGTCAGGCGAGGTGAGAGGTATGACGCTTGAAGACATCGATTGGCGAAAGGGGTCGATGGCTGTCCGAAGAGCCAAACGAGGCAAAACTCAGCAGTTTCCATTGCAGAGCCAGGTCGGCGAAGCAATCTCACTCTATTTAGAAAAAGCACGCCCCAAGTGTGCTTGCCGAAGTCTTTTCGTAACTCTGAATCCGCCCTATCGTCCCGTTTCCGGAAAATCGATGGCAATAATCTTCAATCCCCGAATAAGAGCTTGTGGCATCGCTATGGATCGATACGGTCCGCACATGCTGCGCCGTGCTTGTGCCACGAAGCTACTGAGGACAGGATCATCTATTAGTGAAATTGCCGACTTCCTAGGACACAGCGATTTACGATCTGTTGCCAGCTATGCCAAATTTGACATCTCTTCCCTAAAAAGCGTGGCCCAGTTTAGTCTCCGTGGTGTGTTATGACACTTGAACAAGCAATTACTCGATATATTCGACATAAGCAGTGCCTCGGAATAGGCTTTTCGAAAGCAAACTGCTGCTTCCGATCCCTCTTGAGGTCGGCAGGCAATGAGCCTCTCAACCAAATCAACGTCAATCACGTCTCGCGTTTCCTCAATTGTTCGCAAGCCTCGTCAACGGTGTTCCGGGCCAAACATAGCCTTCTTCGCCGCTTCTTCGAGTACTGGCTTGCTCACGGTGAGATTGCGGAATTGCCGATGCCCATTAATCGTCCGCCACAACGCTCAACCTTTTTACCCTACATCTACTCAAGGGAAGAGCTTCGACGCTTGTTGCGGTCAGCACCCTCGTGCCGCACGTCGAATGACAAAATACACCCGAAGACTTTGCGTACCATTCTGCTGATGTTGTACGCGACAGGCACCAGCGTCGGAGAGGTGACAGCACTTGTGAACGACGCCATCGATCTCCAGAACGGTCTTGTTACCTTTGGTGGGAACCAACGCACAATTAGCCGAACTATCCCGATCGGGAAGGACCTCATTCGAGTGATCCAACAATACGTTCGATGGCGCAAGAAAGCCGGATCGAATGGTGATTTCCTTTTCTCTAGGACGGACGGAGGAGGTATTAGTCCTTCTGCGGTCTTGCACAATTTCGAGCGTCTTCGCAAGAAAGCTGGAATCACTGGTTACCGGGAGAGCAGCCAAAAGCCCTGCGTCCGAGATATTAGAGCGACGTTCGCTGTCCATCAGATCGCTTCATGGATAAAAAAGAGCCGAGATCTGAACGTCATGTTGCCGGCATTGGGAGCCTATATGGGCACTATCGGGCTGGAATCGACGGAGCGCTATCTTCGCTTGACTCCACAGCGCTTTCAAAATGCCTTGAATATTCTGAGCCCTCGGAAACAGTGGACCCGATGGCAGAATGATCCAGCGCTGTTAGAGTTTCTGACGAGTCTCTAAGGAATGGCCACGATCATTTCATGCGGCAGGATGTGAACGGCGCCGACGTTTCCGAATGTCGCACCGCGCGAGAAAACTTTAGTCGGATCATCGCACACAAAACGGATTCTCTTGGCCGCTTAGTTCACTGAGTATCTCAAAAACGGCCGTAGACAGAAGACAAACGTTTGGTTTAAACAGCAGTCGTCGAGGACGGTCTTACATAAACAGTCCCCACGTCAGGGGCCAAAGTAACAAAATTGAATTTGTTTTATCGCATTCTAGGGGCACGTTTTAGGATTCGGTTTATCACAATTCCATGCCACTTTCTTCCGGTCCTCGTTGGAGACCCATCACAGTTGAGCAGCGCAGCAATTCTGTCGTAGGCTAGACCTCGGGCTCGAAGCATTATCATCTTTTCAAACACCAATTTCTCCGCCTTGTCACGGCCAAACGGCTGACGTCCTTCACAGCGACCATCGGTCAATCTTTTTCGAATCCGGGCAGCGCGGAGCTTGAGCACGATTTGGCTCTTGTCGTACTGTGCCACGGCCCCAATCAATTGACGCATCAGAATTCGAGTCGGATCCGTGGCCATCAAGTCTGGCTCAACGACTGAAACTAGAGTGATTCCGTTGTTTGCTAGATCGGCGATTGTCGCCTCTTGCACCATCAGGTCGCGTGCAAGCCGGTCCAGCTTTTCGATGACGACTGTCCTAATCCCGTTCCCAAGCAATGCAGTGATCATTGCTGACCAGGCTGGGCGGTCCATCGATTCTGTGGTACCGGCTACACCTTCTTCCCGGAAGGTCTGAACGATTTTGATGTCGTGGATCGATGAATAGGCCTTAATAGCCTGCAGCTGCCGTGGAAACCCGTCCCCTTTGACCTGCCCCTTTCCGCTAACGCGGAGATACCCGAACGCCTTTGTCATGTGTCCATGTCCGCTCTAACGCTTCAGGATGTCAAACCAATTCCAAAGAATTGGTACGGATCAACAAAACAAAGGGGTTAGCGTTGATTGCCCTTAACTGGTCAGAGAATGCGAATTGGAACGGCTGTCAGAACGGGCGACACTGTGGATCGGCCCAGCATTATTAAATTGGAATGTAAGCTTAGACGCCATCGCCGTGAACAGAAGTTGATTGGGGACTGGAGATCTGTTCACTCGTGTCTGAGACCAATCTGAAGATCAATTAGCAAGCCGAGAAATGTGACCGCCTTGGCTCTTTGGAGTGTTTGAGTCCTTTGGATTCAGATTGATTCCATGTAATCCAAGGAAAAGCAGTATGAGCCCTAAAGCAACCTTCCCTAGAATATCGATTGCCTGCTTGGTTCCTTCCGCTTTGAATGTCTCTCCAAGTCGGACCCAGAAGCCCGGCTTGAAACCTCTCGTTACAAAAATGTCTGAACGCAGGTTGGCAAGTATGCCGGCTGCTGACAGGGAATCGGAACGTCTACCGAGCCAAACTTTGTTCAACACCGTTGAGAGCTTAAAGGCAAGCTCTGGTTGCCCATCGCGAATCAATGAATCGCGGCAGTATTGACAGACGTGACCGTGCAGAACCTTGTATCTAGCATCTTCTAGGTATTCAGTGAAATCACACAAGCAGCCTTTTGTTCCGAAGTGAACTGAACCAGAAAGTGAAGGCGAAACAAAAGCGATTGATTCGCGCACGATCAACGTGAAGATGAACTCTGCCAGAGATGGTGGTGCTATCGACCCTTTCCAATTTCCAAGCGCAAGGACCGACATCTTGTACTCATCTACGTTCCGGAAACCACCGCCGCAAAATTTGGTACTTGTCACGATGGCAAGGTTCGAGGACGGATACTATTCCACTCGGAATGGTTCCTTCAGTTGTTGGCAG
>Ga0068853_100001942_pt1 | contig 15240 bp, 14 predicted proteins | sample KBSCornC32_FD_65655 | JGI IMG/M metagenome (GOLD analysis project Ga0068853, IMG submission 65655) | Corn rhizosphere microbial communities from Kellogg Biological Station, Michigan, USA - KBS Corn C3-2 | ecosystem: Host-associated > Plants > Roots > Rhizosphere > Soil ...
AAAATCTATCATTTAGGTAATTGTACTACCTGCCAGGCCATTATCAAAGAAACGGCCATTGACAAAAAAGGCTTTGATATGCAGGATATTAAACCTGAAAAAATAACAGTTGCCCAATTGGATGAAATGAAAAAAATGACAGGCAATTATGAATCATTATTCAGTCGCCGTGCAATGAAGTACAAGGAATTAGGATTAAAGGACAAAAAACTCACGGAGAAGGATTATCGTCAGTTTATCCTGGAAGAATACACTTTTTTGAAGCGGCCCGTAGTAATTATCAATGATAAAATATTTGTAGGCAGCGAAAAGAAAACGGTGGAAGCTTTGAAGATGGCTGTTAAATAAATTAATGCGGAATAATTGTTGGTGTTTCTTCTTCAGGTATGTGTTCAGCCTGTGATTTAAATACTGGTTTTTCATGTTTCAGGTACCTGACCGCTACAAACAAGCTCGTCAACATCAATAAAGCACCCAATAAAAAGAAGACACCTGGAAAATGAACAGGTGCTTTTTTACCAGTAAAATATCCAAATAAGTTATTCATAATGGGTGGCCCGATGATGGCAGTAAGACTCATCAGGCTGGTCAATGTTCCCTGTAATTCGCCTTGTTCATTTGGAGGGACATGACTTGCCAGAGTAGATTGCAATGCGGGTCCTGCGATACCACCTAAACAATATGGAATTAAAAAGACAAACATCATCCAACCTTGCGTAGCAAAGGCAAAAAGAATAAGACCTACAGAATATAAAAGCAGACCAAGGTAAATGCTTTTCTTATTTCCCAATATTGGATTAACAATTCTTATCAATCCTGCCTGCACAAGCCCTACTAATAATCCAACAACAGCCAACGAGATACCAACCATTTTTTCACTCCAGTGAAATTGATAAATGGTGAAAAAACTCCAATTACCCTGTACCGCTTGTGCGGCGAAATAAATCAGAAAGAAACAAACGGCCAGTGCACCAATGTCCGGATACTTTTTTAGAAATTTTAATGCACCCAATGGATTAGCCCTTTTCCAGTCGAATGCACGACGATTTTCTTTTTTTAATGACTCTGGTAAAACAAAATAACCATACAGGGCATTTAATAAACAAAGTCCGGCAGCTGCATAGAATGGGGCTCTTACTCCCCATCCGGCTAATAAACCACCAAGCGCCGGACCAATGATAAAACCTAATCCGAACGCAGCACCTATCATTCCAAAATTCTTAGCCCTTGTTTCTGGTGTGCTTACATCTGCGATGTATGCAGCAGCAGTAGTAAAACTTGCACCGGTGATACCTGCAATGATGCGGCCGACAAATAACCAGCCATAGGAAGGGGCCAGGGCAAGAAAAACATAATCTATACCGAAACCGAGTAAAGAACTTAATAATACAGGGCGACGACCATATCGATCACTCAAATTACCGATCAGGGGAGCACAAATAAATTGAGTGATGGCGTAGACAGACAAAAGCAATGCACCATAAGAACTGGCCTGGTTGACCGGAATATTTTTTAACTCTGATATAAGTTTAGGCATTACAGGAATGATCAATCCCCATCCCATTACATCGATAAGAAGAGTAATGAAAATAAAACCGATTGCTGCTTTGCGGGTTGATGCCATAAAATAAAATTACCACTTAAAGGTGTAATTTATTTTAAAGAAATAATTATCCTTTTCGGCAAACGGTTTTTTGAGTTAATTGTTTAGCCGTGCTTCTTCCAGGTCAAGTTCCCATTCTCTTTCCCGTATCAGTTCTTCAGGAAACTCCCCGGTGTGGCGAACATAATTTAATTCTCTTCGGCGAATATGCACCAATTCGATCAGCATTTGCCGGTATTTAGAACGGAAAGAATTTCCTTCATCATCATCTTCTTCTTCACCTGTTTCCAATTTTCTTTTGCTGATCTCTATCATTCGTTCATAACGGTCTCTTACCCGTTTATAGGTATCATGGCTTTGCGTTTCTTGCGGATAGTTGGTGTCGATGTATGACATTACAGATTCTGCAAGGCGAATTCTTAATGCAAGCGCCTGCAATTGTTCAGATTCCTTTTCATTCACTTCAATATTTAATTTCCGGATCAATGGTTTAAGACTTAAACCTTGTAATACTAATGTGATCAGTATAACCACAAAAGTGATGAACAAAATAAGGTTGCGATGAGGAAACGCATTACCGGCCAATGTCAATGGGACAGCCAATGCGGATGCCAGGGAAACAACACCCCGCATTCCACTCCAGCCAATTAGAAAAACATTTTTCCATCCGGGATTTGGTTCATTGGTCCTTATACTTTTAAACAACCACCTGGGAATATATGCCGAAGGGAAAACCCAGACGATGCGAATAATGATGATCAAAAGACTGATGACAACACCATATAAAATTGCTTCGCCAATAGAATAATTGCCAAGTCCTTTTATTATAACCGGTAATTGTAAACCGATCAGAATAAAAACAAAACCATTCAATAAAAAGATCAGTGTTTCCCAAAAGCCACCAATATTGATCCTGGATTCATAGGTAAATAAATTACCAGAGCGGAATGATAAGAACAAACCACCGCTTACTACGGACAGCACACCAGAAAAATGAAAATGCTCTGCACCGATGTACATGATATAAGGTGTGATGAGCGTAATCGCTGCATCAATACTTGCTGTGGTGGGGAAGAAGCGATGTATGAAATAAATGACGAATGCAATTGCAACACCTATGATTATTCCCATGAATGCAACTAATGCAAAGTCTTTGGCCGCATTACCCAGGTGAAATTGCCCGGTAATAATTGCGGCCAGTGCAAAGCGGAATACGATCAAACTTGAAGCATCGTTTACCAGGCTTTCGCCTTCTAAAATAGTGATTGCTCTCTTGGGTACTTTCAATCCCTGTAAAACAGATGTGGCGGCGATTGCATCAGGGGGCGAAATGATACCACCTAATAAAAAACCAAGCGCCAACGTAAAATCAGGGATGATAGCATTGGATACCAATGCCACAGCAGCAGAAGTAAAGATCACCAATCCAAATGCTAACAAACTGATGGGTCGTTTTAATCTCCAGAAATCTTTCCAGGATGTATTCCATGCAGCAGCATATAATAATGGAGGAAGGAAAATAAGAAATACAAGATCCGGGTTAAGCGAAACATCTGGCATGCCTGGTATCAGGCTTATCAGTAGCCCGGCTATAACCAATAAAATGGGATAGGAGACCTTCAGCTTTTCGCTAAGCATGGTAAGCATGGCGATTCCGAAGAGTAACGATACAACAACTAAGAGCTGGTCTTGTAACATAGAATTCTAAAATAAACTTTTTTCATATAACATTTCCCCTGGCTAATAGTTTATCCCAAAGCAATATGCTGGTTTAGTCCATGTAAAAATCCGACATCAATTGACAGTATTTAACCCACTCATATTGTGTATGCCACCCACAGTATAGTTTAGCTGTAAAAGCTGCTGATTTTGACCAATTTTTGGACAAATAAACAATATGAGATCGATCTTTTTAGTGTTAGGGATTCTTGCAGGCCTGATAGCACAGGCACAGGGAAAGATAAAAGCTACGGTAGTGAATGATCAACAGGTGGCTGTGGAAAATGCAACCGTTGAATTATTGAAAATAAAAGATTCCTCCATCGTTAAGTTGGCCCTGACAGATAAAACAGGCCTGGCAGAATTTGAGAACATTAAAAATGGCGATTATTTATTAAGAATAACGGTAGTTAATTACGCTACCTATTTCTCATCTGCTATTTCTCTTTCAGTTTCGCAGCCGGAAATAACAGTTCCTAAAATAATACTGCAACCTAAATCCACATCACTTGGCGGCGTAACAATAACTGCCAGAAAACCCTTCATTCAAAAACTAAGCGATCGCATTGTGGTGAATGTGGAGAACAGCATTGTAAGTGCCGGAAGTTCTGCAATGGATGTATTAGAAAGAGCGCCGGGGGTCAACGTAGATCAGAATGATAATATCAGTCTTCGGGGTCGTAGCGGTGTTATTATTATGATCGATGGAAAACCAACTGCAATGACAGGGGCAGATCTTGCTAATTATTTAAAATCACTGCCATCAGCAGCCATCGAACGAATTGACATCATCACTAATCCTTCTGCTAAATATGATGCGGCAGGTAACTCCGGTATTATAGATATACGAATGAAAAAAGATCAGAGGATGGGAACAAATGGAACACTGACTGCGGGTTACGGGCAAGGTATTTATCCAAAAACGAATGCGGGAACTACATTTAATTACCGAAACAGGAAAGTAAATATTTTTGGAAATTATAATTATGCATACCGTGTTGGATTAAATCATTTGTTACTTGATAGGAACTTTTTTGAGAATGGAGTGTATAGTGGCGGCGATCTGAAAGACAATTATTCAAAATCACCTTTACGTTCAAATACTGCAAGATTAGGAATGGACTTCTTTCCTTCGAAGAAAACAATACTGGGCTTTGTTGTCAATGGAAACTTCAACCATTACACCAGGAACAATACCAACAGCTCAATCGTTATAAATCCACAGCATGAACAGACAAGCACATTCGATTCCTATGCAGGCAATAATGATCATGGAAACAACCTGGTAGCCAATATCAATTTTAAACACAGCTTTGATAGTACAGGGAAAGAATTAACTGCTGATGCAGATTACGGAGTCTACAATTCAAAATCACTGACAACAAACGCCACTAAATATTATAAACTGGATGGTTCTTCACTGCAACCTGATTATACATTGAATGGCGATCAAAAAGGAAAACTAACTTTTAAAACGGCCAAGATCGATTATGTAAATCCATTGAATAAGACGGCTAAATTTGAACTGGGCGTAAAAACAAGTTTTGTTTCTTCCGACAATGACGCAAAATTCTTTGATGTTAGCAACGGCACAGCACAGAATGATGTGAATAAGACAAACCACTTTATTTATCATGAGAATAACCAGGCCGGGTACATAAACTTCAGTAAAGACTTTAAAAAATTCGACCTGCAGTTTGGTTTGCGTGGAGAACAAACAAATATCAGTACAGAACAAAAGATAGGCAACGTAAAATTTGACTCCAGTTATTTCCAATTATTCCCGAGTGCATTTTTTAATTATAAATTAAAAGAGGATCAAACAGTAGGTGTGTCAGTAAGCCGGAGAATAGACAGACCGGGATATTCTCAACTGAACCCCTTCTTGTTCTTAATTGATGTAACAACCTATGCAACAGGAAGACCGGGATTGTTACCACAGCTTACCTGGTCGTATGAATTAAGTTATACGCTGAAAAGCCTGAATTTTACTTTGGGCTATAGCCATACAAAAGATGATCAGAATATTACGCTGGCAAGATTTAAAGAAGTGTTTCCGAATATTCCTTCTGCAGACAATGTTACGGTGCAGGTACCGATCAATTTGCAATCATCAGATTATTTTGGACTAACTGTTTCTGCCCCTATCAGGATCAGCAAATGGTGGAATATGATCAACAATGCAAATGTGTATTACCAGCATTATAACGGATCATTCAGCGGAACTACATTGAACAATGGTAAACCTGCTGCCGACATAAGAACGAACAACACATTTACTTTCAAGAAAGGATGGACTGCTGAATTGAATGCAAGTGTGAATACCGGTGGACGCAGCGGATTTATGGTACTCGATCCTCAATGGGGAATATCAAGTGGAGTACAAAAAACAGTATTAAAGAATAAGGGAACTGTCCGATTCAACATCACCGATATTTTCTGGACCAACCTTCCTAAGGCCGTTATCACGTATAATAACTATATAGAAAAATGGCATGCTTACAGGGAAACGAGAGTAGCGAACCTGTCATTCACTTACCGTTTTGGAAGTAATAAAATACAAGCCGCCCGGCGCAGAACAACAGCCTCAGAAGAAGAAAGACAGAGAGCACAGTAAGATCTTTGTGTGAATTAATTAAAAAGACTGGCCGTTTCCAGCCAGTCTTTTAGAACCAATCTATAACCTGTCATCTTTTATAACTGTTGTTCTTGTTACTTCTTTATTACTGGACCCTCCCCGTAATAATGCAACAAGGATAATAAGTAATACGGCTCCCCCTACAACCCATACCCATGGCTGCATATACCAATCTGTGGTAGTGGTAGTGCTGGAAGTCGTTGTTTTATGCGTTACCGTTACACTATCCTGTGCCCAGGCTAATATCTGCGCGCAACTGAATATAATCGTCAAAACGAATCTGTGCGCATTGCTAAAAATTAACTTTTTCATGCTTGTTGGTTTGTTGTAAGAAAGTTGAATATCATTGATGATTATGATATAATCAGGCCAAAATTTTTGAGTATTGATTTTGATTTGATTAGCCCGAACAGGGGAAAATTCTCTACAATTTTTTCTTCAGAGAGTGAAGAATAACAAGATGTGGGCGAATGTTTTTTAAGGTATTCTTATCCAGAAATGACCTCAGGTGCTTATAAAAATGGCTGTGATCGAAATAGCCATATTGCGAATGATGAAAATTGTCCGGAGAATTTACAATATGTGCTACTGCCTTGCGGATACGCATTATCTGCAGGGCTTTCTTACTGCTGATACCAGTGCAGTTCTCAAAATAACGTTGTAGTGTTCGTAAGGTGATCTTATTTTTTGCTGCTTCTTTTTCCAGTGGCAATGAAAAATTGTTCTTTTGAAAACAACGGTCTAATAAATTACTTACAATATTGACTTGTTGTAAAGAACCATCATGTTTTGCCAAAACAGATAAAAAATATTTGGACAGAATACTGGTGCGATCATCAAAGGATCCTGCATTTTTGACGCGGTCAATGATTTTTTGGTCCAATAGATAACTCAAGGGGAAAATGTACCCATTGTATTCGGAGAAATTGACCTTCTTTTCAAAGATGACAGGTGAAATGCGAAACTTAATTCCAAACAAATGATTGCCGGGTTTGTGAAAACATTCAATAGCATTATAACGTGGCAGGAAGCCATCCGTTTTCATGCTGAACTTTTTATCATCTACCTGCATTACGAATGGTGTACCCAGATTGATGATATAAGTGTAGCCGATATTTGGAAATTGGGCATCTGAAAACCCTTTTGGATATTGTTTCCATAACGCATCAAATTTTGTTTCCCAGAAAAAATCTATGAAATGGCTGAGTGCAGCAGGCGGCGGAACCCGGTGGTAATTATTTTCAAAATGATCGGTATGAAAAAATTCGATGTGCTGCATATGATTGGAGAGATAAAGATAAGCGCTGCGATTCAGCTCTGCCAACCGTTACTCAATTACCGGAATGAAAATGGCGCACAACGAAGATGTCCTGGAAAACTGCAGCTGGCTAAATAAAATAATAACGAAGGATTATGTAGCTTGATGCGTCAATACTTCACCAACTTGAATGAAAAGGAGCTGATACAGCAATTACGGCAAGGCAATGAACCTGCTTTCCGGTGGCTGGTAGAAAACTACCGCAACCGGGTGTTTCATACTGTATTGAACATTTTGCAGGATAGCAAAGAAGCGGAAGATGCAGCACAGGAAACGTTCATCCAGGTGTTTGAATCGGTGAAATCGTTCAAGGAAGAGTCATCAATTTCTACATGGATATACAGAATAGCGACACGAAAGGCGTTGGATAAAATAAGGCGACGGAAAACAAGACAAAAACTTCATAAGCTATTACCGTGGTGGATGCCGGAAGAAAAAAAGAGCAACGAAGGATCATTCCATCACCCGGGTATATTGGCCGAGAATAAAGAGAAAGCGGCTGTATTATTCAGGGCGATCGAATCATTACCCGAAAAACAGAAACTGGCTTTTACATTAATAAAAGTACAGGGAATGAATTACGAAGAAGCATGTGCAATAATGCAACAAAATATAAAAGCGGTTGAATCCCTGATAAGCAGGGCAAAGTTGAATTTGCAAAGAGAACTAGAACAATATTATAACGCGTTAAAATAGGAATATGGAAAAGAGAACAGCATTAGTTGATGAACATTTGCTGACAATGCAAAGCATGGAAGAGATCGGAACGGATGATTTCTTTTATACCAGGCTGAAGGCAAGAATGGAAAGAGAACAGCCGGAGCAGGGTTGGAGTTTTCCATTAAAACCAGTTTGGATAGTGGGTACATTGGTACTGTTACTGGCCGTAAATGGTTTTATGCTATCTCAGCAATTTAAAACAACGGACACAAAGTCTGCAACAAACAGTACTTCTCCTTTACAAAATTTCGCTTCGTCTTACGATCAGACAATTTCATCATCGTATTGAAAAAAATAATTATGAGCACAGGAACAAAAAATAAAGTATTGACATGGCTGGTAGTGCTGCTGCTGCTTGCAAACGCAGCTACCATTACTATGTTTTGGTTGGGCAGAGCAAAACATCCACCACAACCCAAAGGAGGACCAAAAGAATTTTTAATCAGTGAATTGAAATTAGATGCAAAGCAGCAGGAACAATTGGAGGTGCTGGTAAAAGAACACCGGCAGGCTGCGGAACAATTGCGTGGTAAAACAAAAGAAGCAAAAGAATTATTTTTTGACCTGTTGAAACAAATAAATGTAACTGATAGCACAAAAAAAGCAGCAGCAAAAGCTGTAAGTGTAACAACAGAAGAACTGGACCTGCTTACACTTGATCATTTTCAAAAAATAAGGGCATTGTGCAATGCAGAGCAACAGAAAAAATTTGATGAGATCATTCACCAGCTAACAAGTATGATGGGACAACCACGGCCGCCAATGGGTCCGGGTGGCAGACCAGGCGGACCCCAGGGACCGCCACCTGACGGACCAGGGGGAGACCGGCCACCACCGCCACAACAATAATTTTTTTAGCACCGAAGGATTTTTATTCCCTCATTCATCTATAGAAATATGAAGAAGTTAATTATAGTAACCGTTTCAATATTATTCGCTTTTGCCACAAAAGCCCAGCCACCCAAGCCTCCCACCATTGAGGAACGGTTGAAAAAAACGAATGAAGTAATTCAAAAGGAAGTACAACCAACCACGACGCAAAAAGCGGCCATTGAAGCAGCATTCAAAACTTTCTTTACCAATGCAGACAAATTAAGAAAAGACAATCCACCGCCACCACCTCCTCCACCAGATCCGAAAATAAAGGAAGCGATGGATAAATTAGTGAAAGAAAGAGATGAGAGTATTAAGAAAGTTTTGACTGCTGCACAATATGAGAAGTACAAGGAAGCAGCAAAAAAACTTCATCCTCCAAAACCGGGTGATAAGGAAGGACCGCCGCCGCCAGCACAACAGAAATGATTTTCAACAACAGAACAAGTCACTTCGGAATAAACACCACCACTTATGAAGTCAGTATATTTTTTACTGTCCTTGCTTTTTATTTCTTTCTCTTGCAAAAAAGATGGGTCAACAACTCCAGGTACAGCAAGTATTTCAGCATTATCTTGTAGCAGCGGTTCATTTTCATTGGCAGCTACCATAAATATTGCATATAATGGCACTGCAACCATTCCTTATTCAGGTGGAAACGCTGTAGCCTATTCAGCTGGCACTGCTATTAGCTCAACAGGTGTTGGGGGACTAACAGCAACATTGCAAGCCGGAACCTTAAGCAGCGGCACCGGAAATTTGTCTTATAGTGTTACCGGCACGCCAACTTCAGCAGGCGCAGCAACATTTGCAATAAGTTTCGGGGGACAGAGTTGTAGTTTATCCTTAACAGTAAATGCGGCCGGTGGCCCGGTATTACCAGCAGTGTATACAAAAATTTATGGTGCTACCAGTATTACATTTGACGGAACTTGGGTAACAATAAAATGCAATGCATTACCGGATCATAAAAGTGCTTACTATCCTGTTGCAAATGTGCTGCATGAGAATTATAGCGGAACAACATTTGGCGGAGGTACATTCAACCAGAATCCGAATTCAATCTCAACACAGAACATAACATTAAAAATTCCGGTTAACCCGGCAGTGAACGCAGCACATAGCGCTACACCAATGGGTGTGATAGGTGTTGCATTGAACGGTGTTCCCTTGTTCAATCAATATGCTGCAGGAGGTTCTCCGTTAACCGGTGAGATAAATAGTTTCGACCAATGGTGGGGACATCCGCAAATGAGTGGTATGTATCACTATCACGTAGAGCCATTGTACCTGACTACAGTAAAGGCGAGCAAGTCTGCGTTGATGGGATTTTTGCTGGATGGCTTTCCCGTGTATGGTCCAAAGGAAACAGATAACTCTGACCCGACAGGATTGGATGTATATCATGGTCATTCCCATGCAACGGTTGATTATCCTGGCGGCATTTACCATTATCATTTTACAACAGCGGCACCTTACTTAAATGGAAATGGTTTTTACGGAACACCGGGTACGGTAACGCAATAAATTATTCAATGTTTTCTTTTTCATTCAAGACGGCTTTAAAGCCCATATTATCCCGGATTCTTCCGGGATACTTTTTGTTTTGTATATACTGTAATGAAAAAAAAGAAGTAATTAAAGAAATCAAAATAGCCAAGACGGTACCTTCAAATTATGTGAATGTAACCGACAGCAATTTTTCCAGGCACCAGGATACCATTTATTATCAGCAACATTTCTTTACGGGCTTTCAGTTCTCCTTATACCCGGATACTGACACTGCTTTCATTAATTCATATTTCAACGGGGTAGAGGAAGGGCTTCAAAAAAAATGGTATGCCAACGAACAACTGGCCGAAGAACGGTTTTATATCAATGGGAAAAAAGAAGGAACACAGAAAGGCTGGTGGCCTGATGGCAAACCTAAATTTGTTTTTGAAGCGGAGAATGATGAATACAACGGAGAATTTAAAGAATGGTATGCTTCAGGGTTATTAGGAAAACAATTTCATTATGTGGATGGACAGGAAGAAGGCAGCGAAAGATTATGGTGGGATAATGGGACCGTGAGGGCCAACTACGTCATACGAAACGGAAGAAAGTATGGTCTAATCGGTTTAAAAACTTGTATCAATCCTAATGATTCTATCAATAAAAAATAGCGGCTTGATGGCATTGCTCTTTCTGTTCGGGTGCAAAAGCAAACCGAAAGAGTTGTCATTACCTTTTATCAACAAACCAGATTTTACACCCGAATGGATTGAAAAGCAGGATGCCGCGTATCAATCTATTCATACCATACCATCCTTTTCATTTACTGACCAGGATGGAAAAACGGTAACCCAAAAAACAGTTGATGGGAAAATATATGTTGCCGATTTTTTCTTTACCCGCTGCGGTAGTATTTGTCCAAAGATGACAAGCAACATGGCCATTCTGCAGGAAAAATTTAAGAATAACAATGATGTATTGTTGTTATCGCATTCCGTAACACCATCAATGGATAGTGTGCCCGTATTAAGAAGATATGCAGAAAAGAAAGGAGTTGTCTCTGGCAAATGGTTTCTGCTTACGGGAAAGGAAGAAGATATTTATAGCCTTGCCAAAAAACAATACTATGCAGGGGATACGATCGGTTACTATCAAACAGGCAACGAATTCCTGCACACCGAAAATTTTATATTGCTTGATAAACACAGAAGAATACGGGGTGTTTATAACGGAACGCTCACATTGGAGATAGAAAGGCTGGCAGAGGATATTAATACATTGTTGAAGGAGGAATGAGCGTGAGACCTGGCCCCAGGAGGTAGAAATGTCTATTAAATTTTACAGATTCTTGCCATTCGTACTTCTTACTTTGTACCTCCTACTTCTTCAAACACTCCGGTCTGCTTATTCTTCCTCACATTATCCCAGTTAAAATAACGGCCGTTCATTGCTACATACACACCGGCAGCTAATGTTTGTGTAAACGCCAAAGCACTTCCGAGATTGAACAAACCATCGGAGCTACCAAACTTAATAGGGATCATTGCACCGGTAAGAACGATTGTCTTCCCTTTTACTTTTTCAGCTAACACTTTTGCCGTTTCACTCATTGTATCTGTACCGTGGGTAATAACAATTTTCGTTTCATCGCATTGATTGCATTGATAGGCAATAAGTTCACGGTCTTCACTGGTCATCTCAAGGCTATCGACCATCATCAAAGTTCTGATCTCAACTTTCAGTTTGCTACGACCTAATTCCAACAGGTCACTCAGGTGAGTGTCTTTAAAATAGAGCTGACCATTTAGTTCATTGTACTCTTTATCAAATGTGCCACCAGTAATGAAAATGCGAATTGCCATAGAAAGAATGTTGAGCCGTGAAGATAATTAATCAGGTATTAGTTGATAGAGGCGCTGAATTGTTAATATCCAACAGAAAGCCGGATTGAATAGAAATTCAAAAAAAAGATGGCAGGAAACTTTTTTGCTATTAATAAATTGTTACTTTAGCGAGCCTTTTACACAAAAAAGGTCCTTCCGTAGAAACGGATTGACCTCTAACGATTGCTTGCCATATGAAATTCTTAAAGAGTAGAGTTTGTTGCTGAATTGCTATCAGCTTTTTTGAAGATTTTGGCTTTACTTTGACCTCTGACGCTTGCCTTCCAACGATTGTTTGCCGTATGTTTTAATCTTCTGACACGAAAGTAGGTAGCAGCGCCTTGTCCTTCAAATCAAATACGGCATCATTTCATCATGCCTAAGTGGACTGGGAACCTGCAAAACCCTTTCTGGTGGCGGATTTCAGCAAAAACTCTTTATGATGCCCAACCGTTCAACGGACATATTATTTCAACTGATAAAATCGCTGGAAAAGGCCGAAAAAAGGCATTTTAAGCTCTATATCAAGCGCAGCTCGGGCAAAGAAGACCTCAAAATTGTCCGTCTTTTCGATGCCCTCGATAAGCTAAAAGACTACGACGAGAAAATATTGCTGAAAAGACTGGTTGGCGTAACCAAACCCCAGCTGGCGAACCTCAAAACCCATCTTTACAAACAAATCCTGGCCAGCCTTCGCCTGCTCAAAAGTGCAGATAGCCTCGACCTACAATTGAACGAGCAGTTCGATTACGCCCATATTTTGTATAAGAAGGGATTGTACATGCAAAGTCTGCGGATAATCGAACGGACAAAAGAGATTGCAAAAGCAAATCAGAAATTCAACTTTTTACCGCAGGCCATTGCATTGGAAAAAAGAATTGAGAATCTGCATATCACCAGGAGTATGCAGGACAGGGCAGAACTACTTTCTGATGAAGCCAATGAAGTAAGCCGGCATATTGATATGGTAGCAAGACTTTCCAATCTTGCATTGAAACTATACAGCTGGTATGTGCAACATGGCCATGCACGGAATGAAGAAGATGAAAAAGATGTGCGGCAATTCCTGAAAGATAATCTGACCAAAGAAGTAACAGAGCAGACCGGTTTTTACGAACGGCTTTATTTATACCAGAGTTATACCTGGTATGCCTTTATCCGCCAGGATTTTTTACAATACTACCGTTACACAAAAAAATGGGTAGACCTATATAAAGAATTTCCATTGATGATAAATGTGGAAACCGGCCACCATATCAAAGGCATACATAATTTATTGAATGCGCATTTTGACTTGCGCAATTATCGTGAGTTTGAAAAAACATTAAAGCAGTTTGAAAAAATTGCATCTACTGAAAGAGTAAGAAGTCATGATAGTTTTCGCATACTGGCATTCATCTATATCAGTACGGCCCGGATCAATCAGCACTTCATGCACGGCACATTTAAGCAGGGGCTTTCGCTTATTCCCGGTATCGAAGGAAAACTGGAAGAGTATCATCTTTTCATAGACAGCCACCGCATATTGGTATTGAATTACAAATTTGCAATGCTATGTTTTGGCAGTGGTGATTACAATCGTTGTATAGACTATCTACAAAAGATCATTAACGACAAAACAAATCTTCGTTACGATCTCCAATGTTATGCAAGAGTAGTGCACCTGATGGCGCATTACGAACTGGGCAACGATGTATTAATGGAGTCGCTTACCAAATCGGTCTACCGTTTTATGGCGAAGATGAAAAACCTGACAACAGTAGAAGATGCGATGTTTAAATTCTTACGTCAATCATTACCATTATCTCCCCGGCAATTACGTCCGGAGTTTGAAAAATTATTAAGCACCATCAAACACCTTGAAAAGAACCGTTTCGAAACCAGGGCCTTCGCCTATCTCGACATCATCTCCTGGGTAGAAAGCAAAGTGTACGACAAGCCAATGGGAACGGTTATACATGAAAAGTACTTGAAGAGTAAGAGAAAGAAATAATTGGAAGATCTCCTCTTGTGCCGTAAGGACTTTTTATATCATCATCATTTTAAATTCTTAATTTTTCAGTATGAAAAGATTCTTTTTTCTTTTACTGATCATAAGCATCAATACCTCTGCACAGATAAACCCCGCCAACATCACTATCGCCCGTGATAGTTTTGGCGTACCACACATATTTGCACCAACCGATCCCGAAGTAGCTTACGGTCTTGCATGGGCACATGCCGAAGATGATTTTGGAACATTACAATTGGTAGTGTTGAGTGGTAAAGCAAAACTGGGAACAGGCCTTGGTAAAAAAGGAGCCGAGGGAGATTATGTTATCAATTTATTGCGGATAAGAAAAACAGTAGAGGAACAATGGAACACACTCAGCCCTGATTTCTTAGCATTGATAAAAGGATATGTAGCCGGATTGAACGCTTATGCAAAAGCACATCCCAATGAAATAAAATATAAGCAGGCTTTTCCTTTCAATGAAAAGGAATACATGACGGCCGTTGTTTTTTCCATCAGTCTTTTTTGCGGGGTAGACAATGCATTGCCACAAATACTCGGCGGTAAAATAGCTACCATTCCCAATTTCAATCCACAGGGTTCAAATGCATTTGCAATGAACTCAGCTAAAACTACAACCGGGGAAAGTTTTCTTGCCATCAATGCGCATCAGCCCCAGGAAGGACCGGTTGCATTTTATGAAGCACATTTACAAAGCGAACAAGGCTGGAATATGATCGGTGGTTTATTTCCCGGGGGATGTTTGATATTTCATGGTACGAACGAAAACTTAGGTTGGGCTCATACGGTGAATTACCAGGATAAAATAGATGTGTTTCAATTAGAGATAAATCCTGCGAATAAAAATCAATACAAATTTGATGGGCAATGGATAAACCTTGAAGAGAATAAAGCCAAACTGCATGTAAAAGGGGTCCCGGTTACGATTGGAAAGAAAATATACTGGAGTAAATATGGTCCGACGCTCAAAACGGCTAA
>Ga0068853_100001943_pt1 | contig 15232 bp, 10 predicted proteins | sample KBSCornC32_FD_65655 | JGI IMG/M metagenome (GOLD analysis project Ga0068853, IMG submission 65655) | Corn rhizosphere microbial communities from Kellogg Biological Station, Michigan, USA - KBS Corn C3-2 | ecosystem: Host-associated > Plants > Roots > Rhizosphere > Soil ...
GCTATCACCGTCCCTGCCCGGCTGATGCAGGATTTTATCTCTAGTCTACCGAGCGGTGTCATTAACCTTGAACTAACCGACACCAAGCTACACATAACTACCGAACAGTACCAGTCGACTATTAACGGCATTGTTGCTGATGACTTCCCTGTCATGCCGGCAATTACCCAAGGTGAAAGTTGGAAAGTGGATGGTGCCCAACTCAGGAAAGGCTTGCAGCAAGTTGTATTTGCTGCCAGTAGTGATGAGTCCCGCCCGGTTCTTACCGGAGTGCTTATCCATAGTGTGGAGGGAAAACTACTGTTGGCGGCCACCGACAGTTACCGACTAGCCGAGAAGCAGATTGGTGTCACAAAGTCCGAAGTAAACATGCTAGTATCGGCCACCGCCTTACACGACCTATTACGTATTCTGGGTGACCAAGAGGGTGATGTGCAGGTCACTCATGATGATCAGCAGGTGTTGTTTACGGTCGGCGAGGTTGAGCTAGTGGCCCGCCTACTGGAAGGTAAATACCCCGACTACGTTAAACTCATTCCGCAAAGTTTCACCGTTGAAGCTACCGTCAAGCGTGCTGATTTTATCAATGTCACCAAAGTTTCCAGTCTGTTCGCCCGCGAAAGCGCTGGCAGTGTAACACTCAAGGTCGACTCGGCCGACCAAGCCCTCAGTATCCGATCGATTGCTTCTCAGTTGGGCGAGAACACGGCGACCGCCAACGGTACGGTAACCGGCGATGGTGAGATAACCCTCAACTCGCGCTACCTACTCGACGCCCTTCAGGCAATGGGTGGCGATGAAGTCACTTTCGGATTCAACGGCAAACTCGAAGCCACTATGCTCAAAGAGTCCAAGGACAGCGACTATACGCACATCATCATGCCCCTCAAATCGTAAGCTACAATAAGGGGATGATTAGCGAGGTCCGGTTACAACACTTTCGTTCATACGAAGATGCCCGCTTCAGCTTTAGTCCGGCGGTAAACATTATTGTTGGACCGAATGCCAGCGGCAAGACTAATCTACTGGAAGCGGTTTTGGTGTTGGCTCGAGGAAGCTCGTACCGGGCCAAAGATGCTGAGCTCATCTCGTTTGAGGCACCCTGGGCTCGTCTGGACGGCCGAGCTGATGATGAGCAGCGCACGGTCAAGTTGGTGGCCGAACCGCAGCCGAGCAAGCAGTATGAGCTTGGCGGCAAAGTATTTAAGCGCCTGAGCCTCCAACACAGCCTGCCGGTCGTGATATTTGAACCGAACCACCTGCAGTTATTGCACGGATCGCCGGAGCAACGACGTAATTATCTTGATGATCTATTGGAGCAATTGCAACCACAGTATGGCGGCTATCGCCGTAACTACCGACGAGTGCTGAGTCATCGTAATGCCCTGCTTAAACGTGGTCACGTACCAACAAACGAAGAGTTATTTCCGTGGAACTTGCGCTTGAGCGAACTCGGTGCAGTTATTGCTCGCACCCGAGCCGAACTATGTACCGCTATTGATGCGCAGCTGAGTGGGCTATACAAAGATATGTCAGGTGCTAGCACCGAAACCAGTATTGTCTACCATCACCAATTTGCACTTGAGTCATATGAGTCACGCCTACTACACAAATTGGAGTCAAATCTTTCAACAGATCTTTTGCGTGGCTTCACTTCGGCTGGGCCACACCGGGAAGACTTTTCGGTATTATTCGACGGGCACATGGCAGAAGATACCGCCTCCCGAGGCGAAACACGCACAGCCATTTTGGCACTTAAAGTAGCCGAAATGCATCAACTGGAAGCTGTACGCGAGCAAGCTCCCCTGCTCCTCCTCGACGATGTATTTAGTGAACTCGACACCGCCCGACGCACCGCCCTTACCTCCCAACTCAAGCAGTACCAGACGTTCCTCACTACTACCGATGCTGACCTACTAGCCAAAGACTTCAAGAAACACGCCGACATCATCATGGTCGCCGCCAAGAATGGCTAGTGCGTCACGCTGACGTCAACCACTCCGGAATCAAACACCGACTGACCACCCTTTGACAGCACCAGCTGGGCGGCCGTAAAACCAGAAGTATTCAAAGAAGCGGCATAGTCGGTATCACCGATGCTGAGCGTGAAGGTGTAGGCTTCGTTAGTGGTTTGGGGGATATGCTGATGTTGTACGCTAGAAACAATAACGGCTTGATTTACGGGCGGGTGTTGGGTAAGGAAGGTATGCACCGCAAACTTCAGATCATCCACCTGGATCGACGTAGCGCCAACGTTCAATAGCGCATCAGTACCGGCGAATATCGGCTCCTGGGTAGCAACGGTTGCTGGCGGGTGTTGTGGGGTAGAGTCTCGTGGAATCAAGAACCACAAACCAACACCTATAGCTAGTACAATGCATACGATCAGAGTAACTAACTGTCTGGTAGATATGTTCGTTTGTTGCATGATGCTCCCCCTTTATTGCCCGGTGGCGTAATATTGATATAACGAGGTCTGTCCGAGTGGCTGCTCAGTAGATGTATTGGTCGGTGTGAATACTCCAGCACCCTTCGTAACGCCAACCAGCTGATGTGTGCCAACAGCGACTAAACCGGTATTGTTTGGTCGCAAGTCCGTAATAGTAATATTCAGTTTGGTTACTAACGAAGTTTCATTGGTTGCTGGATTGTGGCTCCAAATAGCCCCTGCCCGGGCAATGTACAGGAGGTCCTGTTGCCAGGCAATACCACCCGCATCCGGTGCTGGTAAGCTAGTGACTACTCGGTGCTGGCTAATGTTGTACAGACCCATAGTGGCGGCAAAACGCTCCTTGATCGTCAAAAATGTACCTGTAGGAGATATGGAGACTACGGTCGGACTAGTGTAATTTGAAAGCACCATTGAGGACTTCTTGCTCACGTTTATCAGTAATGGTACCAGTTGTTTCTTCTGCGCGTAGATAGGTAGCAACGAGGTATCGGTATTTGGCACGGCATCAAAATAGACTACCAGACTACCGCCGCCAGCAACTATGCGGTTTACGGTTTTCGTTGTCTTGAACACCGAGCGTGGAGCGTTCGTGGGAGCAGACATGTCATAGGAGTACACAGTGCTACCGGCAGTAGTAAGGAGATAGAGTACATTTGTAGAGCTATCCAAACTGCCGGTGATAATACCAGTTGAGTCACTTAAAGCTACCAACTTCGTAATGTCGGTGGCACTTTTGACCTGAAACACACCGAGCGTAGTAACGACTACGGCTGAGTCTCGGGTTGGCAGTATAGTGACGATTGAATCGTATGTTGGGCTAGTGCCAGCGGCTGTGTTGGTAGTGGTCAATCCGAAGCTCTTGCTGATATCGGCGTCATGGTGGGCGCTGTCCAAGTAATGAACCCCGCGATCGACACTATTCACGTACAGATAGCCGCCATTGAGAGCGACTGGCGACTGCACGGCCCTGTTTAGTAGTAACGCAGCCCCCATCTCAGCTCGCTGATTATGCGGTTCAACACTTTGTTTAGAAAATGGCCCGACATGTATACGTTGCAGATCAGTGGTCGTATGGTTTTGGGAAAAGCTCAGAATATAGTCCCCTGTCGGTACGTTATGGGTACCTGCTTGCGAGCCGCTGGCAACCAGTCGACTGTCTTGGCCGGCTACTAGTAGGTAACTATCGGCGGTACCGAGCTGTATGGAAACGTAGGAGTGACTGATAAATTTTGCCCACACAATACTGAACACCAAGAATATGATGGCTAGCGTCAGGACCAAACGCAATACGCGGCTAGCATTCATGATTTTGCTCCTGCAAGCGGAAGCCGCTCAATGGTATAGGCTTGCGAGCCGCTGCTCGTATAGAACTGGTGGTAAGCAAAGTAGCCCTCGGGGCTGTCCACATAAAAGTCAAAACCGCAATCGTACTGGTCAGCACACTTGATTGTTGAGGTGTCGATCTGGATAAAACTCTGGAATGACGTGGGGGTTATGACGGTGTTAAGTGCGGCACCGAGATTTTCTCCTAGGCTCGATTTAACAGCATCCGGCAAACTCAATTGATCAATTCCATGTATGATATATTGTCCCGTCGCCGTGGCGCTTGGCGCTGCTCCACCGCCGGTACCATTCGGGGCACCAGTTATCGTGATGCCGTCATAAGGACTGCTGATACTGGCTTGCAGGACATCGAGTTGCGACGGCTTATGAAGCAAAAGTACCAGCATGCCAACTATCGCTATCCCTATTACTCCGATGATTATGAGCGAACGATTATTTTCCATAGTATGTACCGTAACTCCAACTCATCCTTTTTTAAATGCCCATACAGTTTGACCAATAGCCTGAATCTTATCGGCCGGGATCGGATATGGTTTACCCTTACTGTCGAATGTATCATCTTTCCAGCCTGGGTTGGCAACATAGAAACCGGTAGCATCATAGCCATATATGACAGTATGGTGACCTTCGGTGGATTGTGAGGACGTATAGGCGTACGAGGTGCGGACATCGACCATGAGTAGGTAGCCGTCACCAAGCATTGCTTTCATTTTGGCGACAACGGCGTCGGTGATCGAGCCCTTACTATCGTTACCGTCCACCACGGCGGTCGTATAGCCGAGCGAACTCTTGAAGTAATTCATGAGCCCTGGGTTGCTCGTGGCACAGAAGCCGCCACCATCAAAAGCTCCCGGCGTCCCCTTTAGGCCGTGTAGAAGCGTGTTAAGCGTGTCCACGGTATAGTCACCGTTGTTGGCGAAAGACATCTGTATCATCAGTGCTGAAGTCGGGCCACATCCACAAGTCCAAAAGTCGTAGTTCGGATTGACCTGGCTCCGGTATTGGTTAAGATCGCTGAACTGGTTTACGTAATATACATTGCGTCCAGTTGCTCCAGCTGGCAGCACCAGGAGATTCTTTCCGGCCGTCGGACCGTTTACTCCGCCACAACCACCGGTTGAGCTACCGCCACCACTACCACCGCCCTGCGTTTTGTAATAATCTTCGGCAGCACTTTCTCGGCCCGCCAAAGATGAGGTGTCCAGAGGCCGCTCGTAGGCAGCAAAAAAGATATCTGCGGCATCAGTAGGCGTCTTTGCCTTTTTAAGCGCGGCAGCTGCTGATAGATTCGGGTCGCCGCCATCAGCTCGCGCCAGGATATCCTTCCAAACGACAGCGTACTCTTTATCGAGTCCGTCCCACAGGAACTGCAGCTGGACCCCTAGATCGTTCGGGTCTTTGCCGTCTTTCTTGAGCGGCGTAATTATCTTGTCTGGCGGATCCCACTGGGCAATTCCCCAGCCGTCGGCGTAGCCTGGATTAAGGAGGCCTTTAGCGATCATTTCTTCAGCCGTAGCGTGCTTGAGTACTTGGGAGCTATTCGGATCTACCCCTGACTCTAATTTTAAGTTCCCCACGATACCGGCTGCCACTGGAGCGGTTAACCCTTGGCTTAGGAAGTAGTTATAAGCTTTTTCGGCATTGTCTTTGCCGCTTAGGGCTACACCACCGCTTCCACAAGCGGCTGCAGTAGCGGGGTTAAGGTCAAAGTAATTGACGCCCTGCCCGAATACATCTGTCTGGGTTTGTTTTGTTTGATCGGTCGGGTCGGGAATGTCGGATGTCGTTGCAGTAAAGGCGGATACCGAATTCGTAGTAACTAGAACGACTCCGGCAATAATCAAGAACCCCTGGTTGAGTTTTGCATACCAAAACCGTCCCCGCCCCATAGTTATTGTGCCCTCGCTGCATCTTGGACGGCTTGTGGGACACCGGCAGCCTGCATATCAGCAACCCGCATTACCGTACCGGGACCGAGCACAATCGACAAGGCATTGTTGGTAACCTTCAGGATAACTTTTTCGCTGTCGCCGCTACCATCACCGGGCGATAGCAGTACAAAGTACCAGCCAGCGGCTGGCTCGGAGCTGCTAAGTAATGTGAAGTTGCCTGTTTGTAAATTTGGTTCTCGGCTTTGCCTGAGGGCGGCAGTGATGTCAGAGTCCCCGAACGCCTGGTCTTGGTTACTTGTACTGCTTTGTGTGTTCACTTGCCTGTTCGCTCCGGCGGGGCTGTCCGTGAAGGTGACAGCGCCACTCGGCAGCGACGTGTTATGCGGTCTGGTTAACAGCACAATGCCCACGAGTAAAACCACGAAGCCAACAGTAGAAGCAATATATGATCGTCTCATGGTGTTACCCTGAATGCTTTTGTGAACTCCTCGGTGTAGCTGTAGGTGGATGGGCCGATATCTTTTGTATAGTCTGGATAAACCATGTGAGCACCAAAAGTGTGTAGGGTTTTGTTTGCGACGTCGTTCGTGACCACTATTTCGGTGTGGCTTGGCTGCCACACTATATCGCCGGCGGTTGCCTGGCTCATTGGAATCTCCTGAAGGTGTGAATCTCCAGGATAGCCACCGGTTGCCTCACCGTTCATATCAACACCCGTACCGTCGTAGACGGCAGCGTCAACCAGGCCGCTACAGTCTACTAGTGGGGTGCCCTTTGCATACTTGCAGCCACCACCAAAATTACCAGATACACAGGTTTTTACATCTGCCAAGAAGCCTTTAAGGAAGCTGGCATTACCCCGGTGTCCTGGGTCGTTGTAGCCATAATCATCAAACAGCCAGGCACTACACACAACCTTCTGGCTACCGCTGGCTGTGCCATCTTTGCAATAGCTTGGAGCATCGGCTGAGTTTATCGTTGTAGAGGATCCGGCGCCAGAGGCTGCCGTACTTGGGCTTGCTTCACACATGCTATCGTCTCCCTGGAAGCAGGCGACGCTTTTCATTGTCTTGGTATCGAAAATGAACATGACTATTCGCGCCCAGTTTATGTTTGAGGAATCAATACCATTCCCGAATGGGTTACAGTTACTACTGATATAGTCGTCACTTTCAGGGTCGACACTGTCGGTCGTGGTGACGTCCCATACGTTATCCGAGTTTGTGTTGCTAATTTGAGCGCCGAAACAATGGTGGGCTTTCTCGATAACACCATCAGTGTCATTGTTCAGAAGTGACACGACCTTGTCGGCATTGTCATATGGGTCAGATAGTTCAGGAGCATCCAGAAGTGTCTGGGGTAAACCGTATTGTGAGAATCCCCAGTCATATTGCTTCTCACCAGCGGCACCAACATGGGGTATGAGGGCCGAAAATACATGGGCGAGCGAGCCGCCTATGTTAAGCAAGCTACTAGCCATATTAGAGGCGTTATTGGACACATTCGGGCTTATCGACTGTGCCATCTTCCCGCTCAATGACCGGTAATCGTTTATAGCGAAGAGTCTGGCGCCAAAGCTCTCAGAGGCGAACTGCTGCTGGTCTTGTTCGGCCTGTTGGGCGTCTACAAGTGTTAGTGCTTTCGTGCCAAGATTTAAGCCTCCGGAGGCAATACTGGTGATGTTACCGGCGGCTCGGGCACCATAGGCCAGCAACGCCCCTCCGCTCGGCCCCCGGAAAGCGTTGGCGGCAAGATCCTTTGCGGTGCTACTGTTAAGAATTGTGCTTTCCAGCCAGTGCATGAAGACATAGGTACCAGCGACTTGAGCCGAAGTTTTGGCTGCAAAAATAGCGACGACGGCTGGTGTGGCCGCACCACCGCTGAATACCTCTGCAGCGCCAGCGGCCAAAAGGGTGGCTGCGCCGACAATGAGCTGAAAGGGTGTGCTACATTGAACGGTTGCCGAGAAGTCACCGCCTAGCGCATCTGTCACGTATTTATGGACTGCTGCGGCTGTCGAGTGTCCTGCGAAGGCTTGGCGGTCATCAGTAGAAATATCGGCTGTCTTGGGGTTTTGGACTGTTCCGTCGCCTTCCAATGATTGCATGGCGGGGCTACCAAATACCGAGTTGCCATCCTTATCGGTCAACCCGTCGCTAATGGCACTCAATTGTTCGTTTGTTACATCGCCGCCGCCATATTCAAGCTGCTCCCCTACTGCTATAAGGCTTGATGCCTTAGCTGCGGCAGGCAAAACAACCTTTGCCCTGTCGATCGCCGGAATAGCTGCAGCGACATCTCGAGCAAAACAAGCACCGGCGTCAAGGGTCAGTGCGGCGATGAGGCCTGTCTTTACGTTGCTAGAATTACTTTTTACCTCTTCCTCGGCTTGGGCGCCTGTAGTTTCGCCAACAGCGGGTACTTGGTCGGCGGCTTCCCGTAGGGCATTCGTGCGCTTAGTCTCTTCATCGTCCGCTGCCTTTTTGGCTGCGAGCTTATTCGCCGTCTTGTTTTCCAGATCAGCAGTCGTACGGTCCAGGGGATGAAGTAGCGACGGAAGATTAAGCATTTTAGTCATATATCTGAACTTGAGGGCACTGACTATCTTGCCGTCGTTGAGCAAAGAGAGAGTGTTCTTAGCGAGTACGCGGGATACCTTAAGGTTATATTTCTTGTAGCCCGCCTGTTTAATCGTTGCCTCATCTATGTGGAACTTGCCATTGGAGCCACCGATCGCATCTGTTGATATACCAAGTCGTTCGCTAATAAACGCTTTGGCTTTCGCGTCGTTCGCTCCCTCAAGCTCGGGAAAGTTGGCCTTCATTTTTTCAGTGTCGAAGCTGGTTTTTGTAGGTGCACCGGTCACCCCTCGGTCTATCGTTATACCGGCATCGCTAAGCTGCTTAATAGTCTCGCCAAAGACCTTGCTGCCCAGCTTATTGACTCTCGTCTCGGCGATATCACCTTTCCTGAGGGCGCGGGCATAGCGCAAAAGGTGACCACTCCTGTCGGCTGTATCTGAATCATTCTTTGAGAACGATTTCTGAAGCACATGAGACAGTTGGACTAACTGAGCGGGGCCACTAAGAACACTCAGCCCAAAACCTCCACCCCCCAAAAGGATGACGATGGCACCACCCGCAATGCCCTTCTTCCGGGTGAGCTTCCAACGACTGAGTCCATTTTCGTTTGACTTTTCCTCTTTGAAGTTGAAGTCGCCCCGGCTGTTTATGTCTGACTTACTGCTTACTTTGTCCAGTTCGTCGGCGTTGGCTTTGTTGAAGCTTCCATCTTCCTTGCCCTTGTAGAAGCCGCCCTTCTCACTATCCGCTAGTGCAGAGCTTTCACCACCCCCATTTCGCTCCATGTCGGCCTCATCACCTTTGTTGATGCCGGTTATGTGTCGAAGCTGATCGTCGCTTGGCCGACCGGTCTGTTGTTCCTCTTCGTCATCTTTGAATAGTTGGGAAGCATTTGCCATAGTATTGGTTTTGACCGTTGGGCCACACTCTTATGTGCTAATTATACTCCCGGTGTTAAGCGGTTACTGAGGTCGATGGTTCCCTGGGGTTGGTTAAACTCGCCACCTTGAGACATTTGCTGAATCTCGGCGGGGTTAGTGGTGATAAGGCTTTGCTCGGTCGGACTGGCCACTACCTGGATGTGGACGTGGTTTTGGCCAGCAAAGAACAGGCCCTGCCCTACTGGGAACTGGCTCAATCGTTTGCGCTCCTCGGCAGTCAACTTAAAGACATCGCTGAGTACGTCAACAGCGCTTGGTGATTGCTTGAGCAAAATCTGCATGCTGGCGTTAGCTACGATGGCCCGGCCCATGCGGCTGCCCATGAAGTCTTCGACATCTTGGGTGATGGTCGTGATACCCAGGTTATATTTGCGGGCACGCTTGGCCAGAGAGAACATGAAGTTGGCGCTGTCTTCGTACTTCATGAGCTGCCAGGCTTCATCGACGATGAGCAGACGCTTCTTCTGGTCGCTCTTGGTCTTGTTCCAGATGTAGTTGAGCACGATGTACATGGCGACCGGTCGCAATTCATCTTCCAGGTCACGGATGTTGAATACCACCATCGGGTTGTTGATATCGATGTTACTCTGGGTACTGAAGATGCCGGCAAAGGTACCGCTAGTGTACTTGCGCAGGCGCTGAGCCAGCTGCGGACCGTTCCCGCCCATGTGCAGCAGTGTGTCGTACAGGTCGATGATCGTCGGTGGCTGGGCGGTATGGGTCAACGGGTCATTGGTAATACCAGCTTTGGCGTATGTCTCGATGAGGGCGGCATCGAGGTCGGCCTCTTCTGAGGGGCTCAGTGCTGGTGACATCATGCCAGTGCCGTTGGATTGCATCTGGGCCTGTGCACCACCCATCATGAGCCGCAACAAACCATGGAGCGTTATAAGATTGGAGCGCAGAGCGTTGTCAGCTTCCTCGGTGTCGACGACTCGAGGCAAATCGAACGGGTTGATACGTGTCGGCGAGTTAAGACTGAGTCGAACATAGGCTCCAGCCACAGCGTCGCACATCCGTTGGTATTCATTCTCGGGGTCGATGATGAATATTTCGGTGCCGAACATCATGCTACGCAGCGCTTCGAGCTTAACAGTGAACGATTTACCTGCGCCGGACTTAGCGAAGACTACCGAGTTACCATTTTCCAGGCTGAACCGATCAAAGATGACCAAACCAGAGTTGTGCATGTTTATGCCGTACAAGATGCCATTATCCTGTGTCAGGTCAGCGCTCGTGAACGGGAAACTGGTACTGAGCGCACCAGTGCTGAGGTTGCGACGAATCTGCAACTGGTCAACCAACTGCGGTACGGTGCTGTTCAGCCCCTGCTCCTGCTGACTTGTCGCCGGCTTGCTATACACCAGTTGCTGGCCAAGCATGCTCTCAACTTTGTGACTAACGAATTCCAATTCTTCCAAGCTTGTAGCGTAGATCGTAAAGTATAGGCCGAAACGGAAGAAGCGTTCCTCGCCCACCTGCAACTTATCGCGCATTTCCTCGGCATCCATAATGGCGGCCTGCTTGCCCGGGTCACGGATGCGCCCCTTTTCTGCGTCGATCTGAATACCCGCTTCCAGCTGGGTAACTTTTTTACGCAAGTTCTCGAGCACTACTTGGCTTTCTACGGGATAGACGTAGATGCTCATATCCATGACCTCATCGAGGTTGACCATACTACTCAGCCAACCGGTATAAATCTGCCGCGGGTAGCCGTATACGTAGTAGGTGCGGGCAAAACGGGTTCCGAGCCGGAAATAGGAACTGGTGAACTCAATTGAACTTGGGGCGATGAAGTCGCGGAGTGCCGTAATACCCTTCTGGAACGCCGCACTGACCTCTTGTTGCTCGCGAGCCTGTTGGGCCTGGGCGATCGCTACGGGGTCTAACTTCGGTTTTTTCTTGCCAAACGCCATTACTGGAGCTCCCTCTGTAAGTGGGCTTGTGGGGCGGCACCCTGGCCCTTGGTCACGACATCAGCGGTCAGGTCATTGAAGTTTTTGAGCTGCTGACGGGTAGCAGTGTCGGGGTTGTAGGTGTCGTAATACAGCTCAATCAGCTCTTGAGTATCAAGTGGTATGCCTTGAATTCCGCACTGCAATAAGCCCTGCAATACCGCCTGTACCCGATTGCGAAGTTCGGTCTTGGCCTTTTCGAGCTCGGCCTCATTGATCGTGACATGCTGTTCTTTGTTGTTGAACAAGCCAGCCAGACCAGTGAAGAAGTTCTTGCTCTGAGTGATCGCCTTCTGGACGTCAACGACCGGGAAGAACGGAACGACGACGTAGAACTTCTTGTCCATAATATTGGTCTGTTCACTCAAGGCGTCGATGTACCCGATGTAGTCTTCCATAAGGAGTGCCAGGAGCATGTTATCGTGCTCGGTGCGTATCTTGTCGAGCTTCTCGATATATGGCTGTAGGTCGATGCGCTGGGAGCGCAGGAATATCTGAATCGGGAAATAGAGTGAGTTTAAAAATCCTTGATAGCTATACTCTACGGCTTCTTGTTCCTGTTGGCTCATCAGATCAAAGTTGATGCTTTTGACCATAATGACCGATCGGTAGCTACCGTCGTTCATGATGACGATGCCATCACGGATTTCGGCGATCTGTAGTGTGTTCTGGGTGCTGTTGGGGTTGGCCTTGAGTAGTGGTGCGGGTGGTTGTTGACCAGGCTGCTGACCGAGATTGACATGTGTCGGACCGCCTGCCTGGGGGCCGGGGGCATATGCCGGCATAGGTACGCCAGGTTGGACAGCCTGTGGTGGCAGGCTTTGTGGTGCGACCGTCTGTGGTTGTGGCATGACGCCAGGCGTGTAGGAGGGTACGCCAGGGTTAACTGGTTGATTCGGCTGGTTCGGTGACGATGGATTCATGTGATCGTTTGTTTCCCACCCCGAGGATTCGGGAGGGCTCTATTACGTAGAGCCACTATACCCCTCCATTTTACTCTAAAACTCCAGTATGAAACACCCCTGCCCACTGCTAATGCAGACTAACGACTACTTCTTCATCGTCCGCCGCGTCATCCTGGTGGTTGATGCGTTTCGCTTCACGGGCAATGACGTCGATGTTCTTATCATTATCGCTCGCTAATACAGTAGCAGGATTTGCGACAGGAGGCGCAGGTTGTGGCTGGGGAGCGACTGGCTGCTGTTGGTCGAGCGGCAAAATAGTCTTCATGTGGGTGAATGCGGCTGCTGGTTGGGAGTGCTGCTGTTTGAATTTTGCAGCAAGAGCCGCCTCGTCATCGGTAGGATTGGCTGCACGGGGAGCCGATACTGGTGCGCTCGCGTCGTCAGTACCGGGCATGAGTACCTGCGGAGCGAACATCGCCTGATCCTGGGCGAGTTTTGGCGGAGCAACCGGCTCATGCATAAACCAGTAGTCCGGCTTTGCAGCACCACTGTCGAGAGGCTTTGCAGGTGCGGTCGATACGCTTGTGGATGAATTCATCATCTCTTGCAATTTTTGGCGGTGTGACTGCTCGGAACTTGTAATGAGCTGTTCAAATTGCTGGGCGATCGGGTTGTTCCGTTCGTCGAGGATGTCGTCAGAGGCCTGCACATCATAGTCCGGCACTTGCTGCGGTACGGCACTCATATCCACCAGACGATCGGACTCAGCCGGTGCCATTTGTTGATATGGCTGAGCGTACATATTTACATTGACGTTCTTGATGGCCCAGCCACGGGTATCGATAGTGTTTGCCAGAGCAGCTAAGCGACTCTGTACTTCGTTTTCTGACAAGCCATTTGTCAGGTGTTCTTCGACCTTCTTGGGTGCCGTTACAGTGACCAATTCTTTGACACCGCTCTGGTCCCATATCCGCCGCCGCGGCTTCAATAAGAAGCGAATCTTGGCAAGCGCCCAGATTTCAGTCGGCTGATCCCGTCCGAACGGAATGGCAAAGAAGCCGAAGAACAGCGCGGGCGGCAGAAACAACACAACCAGAAAAGCCGCCCCTTTACTGGTAACAAGGTAACAGAGGTATAAACAAAGCAGAGTGATTAGTGCGAAGATAAACTGCCGCAGACTAAGCGGACCCAATATATGGTCTTCGGCTTCGATATCTTGGATAACTTTATATGTGGACATATAACCCCAGTTTATTAAATAGTGCCTGCTTTACCAAGTAGCTAACTTTGACGTCGGGTCGGTGCCGCTTTATTAACACCGGTTAAGGCAGCAAGCTCGTATACTCGCTCAGCCACATGGGCAGCACCCGGGGTGTTCGCTGTACGAATCGGTTCTCTGCCTCCGCCAGGTCCCGCAGTAGGTTGGGGAGTTTGCTGACCCTGAGCGAATGCAATGCTCGCTGGATCATTCGGGTCAGCGCCCATTTGGTGCATGAACGTTTCGGATATGGCAGAAATCTTATCCATTGTCCCAGTATCATTGCGCCGTTGAGCATCGGCATACGACGTCTTCAATTGCTCAACTGTATTTGATCCCATCTGGGCCACATTGTAACTGCCGCGCTTTTCGTAGATCTCGTCGACCAGGCCACCACCAAGCGTGCCATTTGCATCTCGCTTCAGCCCACCGTTTGTCCAGTCAGTGGACTTGTATTCGAGGTGTTCATTCTGGCGTTCAAAGGCCGCACCAATCCAAGCTCCACCAGCTTGCTGGTCGCTCATACCCCACCCACCGGGGCCCTGGGCAACATTGCGGTAGTTCTTGGCGACATTTTGTACCTGTCCTTCGTCCAAAGCCTTGCGCATCTCATACGACAAAGCTGCTTGCTGCGCAAAAGTATTCTTGCCCCAGCGTGCATGACCAGCATCGACATCTGCCTCATTGATCCACTGACCGCCGAGGGACTTGAATTGGCGCGTACCATCCTGGGTTCGGTAGTCAACGCCTTCTCTACCATGAGAGAGAGCGTGCTGCTTATTAACAGTAAGGCCACGAATTTCCTCATCGCGCCCAGTAGCGATCTGATCGTTAACCTCTTTACCCACCTGGGCCCGTACAGCCGAGGCCGCAGCTTCGATATTGTAGCCGCCCAGCATACTTGCTCTCGCACGCAGCGCACGCCTACGTAACCCAGTGGCTGAAGAGGCTTTGTCCTGGAGTTTCTGGTAGCGTTCCTGACGGTTCTGAACATTAGCGTTCTTCCAGTTACCCATAGCGCGGTTGCGACGGCTGTTCGGATCCTTATCGTTACCATTGATCATGCTGCGACTACGTTGGCCGGCAGTGTGGACTAGTTCGTGCAAGCGGCCAAGAATGCCACCGGCTAACTTGAAGGCGAACGGAATCGCGGCCAAAGGGATGACTAGAATGATGAGGCTGATGAAGAACCCGAATACCTTACCGGAAATACCGGCATCTCCACCACTTGCCCATAGGTTTGTCTGGGAAACTACTTGAGAGAGGGCGAACAGGACGGTGATTATCGGGTAAATCAGCAGCAACTCCTGCAGCAACTCCCACCACTTTTTAAAGTATTTCTCGGTATTCGGCAGGACAAAGGCGGCGAAAGCGAGTGGGGATGCCAGTACCAAGGCATAGATAAGCCCGATTCGGATAGCGAGCGTAGCCATGATGGCAATGACGATGAACAACAGAGGCAGTAATATACTAAACAGCAAGAACATCAATGTTGCGCCTAGCCCGGCGGTCATTGCAGTACCTACCGCAAAAAGACCGGCAATTCCGGCAGCTCCGGCAGCTCCTCCGAAGCTTATAAGGTTCCAAGAGTTATCGGCAGTACTTTGGGCGCTCAGATCGAACTTGAAGTGGTTGGCCCCATTGGTTAGGCCGAAGGGCGCTGTTATAAGTTCACCTATCCCCCTACCGACGATGTTCGATATGTCTATTGCTCCGGCGACAAGGTAGTAGGAGATGTTGATGAGCACGGCACCGATAAGTATCCGCGGCAGCACCTTCTTTACCGTATAGGCATCTATCATTCCGCCACCTATCGATTCACCGAACACTACCACTAGCAGCGCTATTACAAGGAATACGTCGGCCATTACTCTGAAGGTTGACCAGGCCTGTTTCAGCTTAG
>Ga0068853_100001946_pt1 | contig 15220 bp, 12 predicted proteins | sample KBSCornC32_FD_65655 | JGI IMG/M metagenome (GOLD analysis project Ga0068853, IMG submission 65655) | Corn rhizosphere microbial communities from Kellogg Biological Station, Michigan, USA - KBS Corn C3-2 | ecosystem: Host-associated > Plants > Roots > Rhizosphere > Soil ...
GTGGGTGCGGCTAACGACCGTCCCCGCCGCCAGTTCGGCCAATCTATTCTCTCGGCCTGTCAGGACATTGGCGCCCAGTCCAGGCCGGCGCGGCGCGGGCGCACCATCTTCGGGTGGATTGATTCCAGCGGCCAATTCTGCTGCGAAACTCGCGTTTTTCCTGCTCATGAAGCCGTTCCTTCACCCGGAATTGCACCGGTGCAATTTTGCCGTTTCACGCTAGGCCTTCCTTGCGTAAACGGCTCAAATGGCTGGGCCACATCGCCCGAATATCCAACTCGAGTTCAGCATTCACCCCATCGAGATAGGTGAGGCAACGATTGCGGACGGCACTGCTCGTCACAGGACCGTCGAGCTCATAGACCGTCATCAAGCGGGCCGTCGCATTGTCGATCTCAGCAGAGTCCTTGAGCGGAGTCCGCACCATCGCCTGACCGAATAGCGTCCGCATCAAATTGAGCAGTTCCTTCTGCATCGACTTGTTCTCATCGACCTTGGAGGCGACAAAGCGCAGGAACCTGAGCGTCGGCGCAAAGCCGCGTTCGGCCAGTGTCTCGATGGTCTCATCGAGCATCGCCAGAAACGCAGCGGTCGAGGAAAAGTCCATGACGGTTGGGGGCACTGGAACGACGAGCGCGTTCGCGGCGCGCAAAACCGACAATGAGATAGCGCCAAGAGCCGGGGGTGGATCGAGGACGATAACGTCGAAGCGATCGGAGATGCTGGCAATACCTTCGGAGAGGCGATCGATAAGCCCCCCCTGCCCTCGCGCCATTCGGGCCGCGATCTCATATTCCGACTGGAACAGCCGCAAATTTGCCGGGATCAGTTCGAGGCCGTCGAAATGCGTCTTGCGCAGCGCATAATCGAGCGAGGTCATCTCTTCCTCCCGGAGAAACGGGTAGAGCGTGTCCTCCTCTCTCAGGTCGAGATCTGGCACATAGCCGAACAATGTCGTCGCGGAGGCCTGGCTATCGCAGTCGATAAGGGCAACTCGGTAGCCCTGGATCGCAAGAAATTGGGCAAGGTGGACCGACAGAGTCGACTTACCGACGCCTCCCTTGAAGTTCTGGACAGCCACGACACAACACGGATCGTCAGCCGCCCGCCAGGGCCTGGTGCCGAACAGGCCCCGCATATCGTTGAGTTGGGCAAGCGTATAACCAACCCTGCGATTATTCTCGGTCCGCGGCGGCGGCGGAAGACGTCCGTCCTTTTCCGCGTCGCGGATTGCAGCGGGTGTCCGTCCGACCAGATCAGCGGCCTTCCCGATCGGAAAGGTAGGCTCACGGCGTTCATCCGCCCGCGCGCTCCGCGCTGAATCGCGAAGGCGTTCCAGCACCGAGGAGGTCCGCTGGGCAAGCGTCGCCACCGAGAGAAGATCATGGGTGTCGTCGATGTCTAGTGATGCTGCCACAGGGCGCCCCTTTGCGAAACTGGATGCATAGTAGCGCTACTTGCGCTTTTTCGTCAAACAGAAGCGCTATTTCGAAAGTCAGGCTATGCTATGGGCGGAAAAAGCGGCGAAAGCGGCGGTCTATCGCCTCTAAACGTGCGCATCCTGACTCGTTGGGGGCACGACGAAATTGCACCGGTGCAATTTCGCTTATGGACGCCCCCTCCGGGCAACAAAGCTCTCGCAAAACCCTGTCCACGAACTCGTCAGTTTCGCACCCTTGAGCTTTGCCAGACGGTCTCCCATCTGCTGGCGGTAGGCGTCGGCGATGAGATCGATGTCCCATCCGCCACCGTGTGAGCGGGCTATCGTCGCCAAGCCTTCCGCGTTGAACCGGATCGTTCCTTGCGGAAAGACGATCTCCGAACTTTTCTCCGGTGCAACAAGCGCGCTGATGGCCGCCTTCACGACCGATCCGACTTCCGCCGTTTCGGCGACCGTCTCTACAGACCCTTCCCGGCGCGCCTTGCGTCCTGTCGAGTGCCGCTCAATCTCATCGACGGTCGCGATCTGCGCCGGCGCATCCTTCGGTTCGAAACGGAACTCAATCTCGGTCACCGTTCGGCCCTGTCGTATCTCCTTCCACTCAACTCGGAAGTGAGCCAGCTGATCAATCTCGGCCTTGGCCTTCTCGAGCACCTTACGCCGGAGCTGCGCGAAATCCTTATACACGTCCGGCGATATGCCCAGCGCTGCGCGCAGCGCTGCCATATCGCCCTTCCAGGTCGACTGGCGACGATGGAGCCGCAGCGATCCAATCTCATAGAGCTTGAGCGCATAGCTCGATCGGAAGCCCAGAACCGCCTGCCTATTAAGGACGGCATAGCTCTCGGATTCCTGGATGAGCTTGCGCGCATCAGGCGTAAACTCCCATTCGATCCAACCCGCATCCGCGCCGTCTGTATCTTCCGCCTCTTCGCGAGACGACGAGATCAGGGAAAAGCGCAGCGTAGCTTTCTTACCGCGCCAGGACCGGTCGTCGATCGCAAACAAGGTCCGGTGAAGTTCCTCCAACATGTCGGAGATGCGTTCATTACCCTTATGACCGCGGCGAATATCGGCCTTGCGCATGCGATGCGGCCGATCTTGCCAGGCATCGCCGCCTGCGGTCAGGATCATCAACGCGAGCAATCGGGACGCCGTTAGGCTGAGCGACTGGCCTTTCACAAACTTGATCTCAACGATGCTGCCGGGTTTGGCGAATTCTTCGCCACCCTTCGCCTGCAAAGCGGCTGCGACACGCATGGCGCGGCCAGGCGCCGAATCGGCTTGCGCCTCTTGCGCTGGATCGGCGCTTAGATTCTCCGCATGTTCCATGTCATATAGGCCGAACGCATATTGGGCAGATTCGCCTAATTGCTGCCTGACCTGTCCTCGCTCGTCAAGTCAGGGCAGGCTGAAACACTTTCTGTCGCCCCCATCCGGTCAGGTTAGAACCGTGTGGCACTCCCGCAAAAGCACTGGAATCCTGCCGAGTCGCAATGCGATTCGCGTTCTCTTCGTTTTCGGCTCGCTCACGATCGATAAACGCCGCAGAATGACATCATCCCCAAGCGCGACGCCGCCAAAGGCCATCGCCCCCAATCGGTCAGGGTAGCCCCAATAGGTCAGCTATCTGCCCCCGACCGGTCAGGTAGACGCCCCCGCCAGGTCAGGCAAAGTCCCCCGTACGGTCAGGATAAACGGTACAGATCATTGAAATTGCGGACCTTTTCGGCCCTGAATCTGAATCACTTAGAATCATGAATCCTTCCGCTGCGAGCAGCGGCGTTGTTTTAGAATGATTCTAAAGGACCAAGCAGGCGATTCGCTGATCCTCTAGGTAAAGCAGTATAACCAATTTCCCCCTAGCTGGGGGGATACCGCCTGACCGGTGTTCCACGATAGCATCCCGGTCTCGATCCTTGGCAGATCCGCCCAGCGACGAGATTCTCGGCGACCCGACAGCAGCTGAACCACCGCTCGTCGCCGCTGGGCAGACGCAGTGAGGAGGTCGTATGATCAATTTTGCCAAATTCGAAATTATCGGACGGATCGGTGAGATCGACGCCAAGCCCAAGGTCACGAACATCTCGGTATGCGCGAACTATCGTCGGCGCGGAGAAGGCGACCAGTGGATCGAGGATAGCTACTGGAACCGTGTCGTCATTTTCAGCGACGGCCAGCGGAAATATATCGATGAGAAGGCCCAGGTTGGCGATCTCGTGCGGATTGCCGGACGGCTCCGTGACACCTCCTACGAGCGCGACGGCACCACTCATTACACGACCGACCGGATCGTCGAAGAGTTCGGTGTGCTCGCGGCAAAGGCCGCATAGGTCGTAGGAGGCAGCGCCGATCGGGCAAGAGGGGAGGGGGCATGCGCGGAGCGAACCTGGATTTTAGATAGGAGTTTCGCTTATGCCGGCCACCATCGACGCAGCGGTTCGCGCCAAGCAGATCGTCGAGAGCCTGGGCGGACGCTGGTCTGGATCACGTGGCGAGTGCCGCTGCCCCGCCCATAACGATCATTCCCCCAGTCTTTCGGTCCGCCTCGGCACCAAGGCGATCCTGTTCAAATGTTTCGCCGGATGCACATCGACCGATATTCTCAAGGCGCTTGATCGGCAGGGTTTGCACGATCGAGAGCCCGTCCATGTCGAACCGCGCGCGCCTTCACGGGATCTGAGCGGTTTGGCCAGATCATTATGGCAGCACAGCATCCCCATCGCCGGCACACCGGCTGAAGCCTATCTTCATGCTCGGGGCCTTTATGCGCCGACGCCCGACCTTCGCTTCAATCCGCAAACGATCATAGGGAAGGGGAAGGATCGGCGCAGCCTTCCCGCAATGATCGCAGCGGTGAGAAATGAGCTGGGCCTTGTCGCTGTCCACCGGACCTTCCTCGATCCCACGGACATTTTGCGGCGCCCCTTCCGCAAGCCCAAGCTGGCGCTCGGCCTGCTCGGCTCGGGCAGCGTGAGGTTTGGTGAGCCGAGTGACGTTCTGGGCATCGCCGAAGGGATCGAAGACGCTTTGTCCGCCATCGACTGGTTCCAACTGCCGGTTTGGGCTGTGCTTGGTGCCGAGCGCTACGCCCATGTCGGCATACCGTCCCATGTGAAGCGCGTCATCGTGTTCGGTCAGCGGAACAAGGCGGCGAAGATCTGCCTGAAGAGGGCAGGGGAGCACCTCAGCGCCAACGGACGAAGGGTCGAGGAATGGCTCCCATCCGAGCATGACGATTGGAACGATGCTCTGCGCGATCGGCTTGCCCGCAACGCCGTTCCTCTCACCGTGATCCAGACACACCCCAACTGAAGAGAGGAGAGGAGGCCTCCGGCGTGTTGATCCGGTGATGGGCACCGGACGATACGATGGAGGCCTACAATGCGCACCTCAGCCGCTGCTCTCGAACTCGATTTCACCGAACCATCCATTACCGCCGCGAACGCGGTCTATGCCGTGCTGCGCAAAGGCGACGGCGTGGACCGGCCTGGCCTGCTCCGGGCGATGGAAACCGCCTATGGTTCAACCGCTGCCGATGGGCATTGGTCACTCCGCGATGCCTATGATGTGCTGGAGCTGGCCCAGGTCTTGCACCTCGCCACGCTTGACCTGTCGCACGAGCCCGCCGAGTGCCTTGCAGCCCTGACCGCGCTCACCGCATCCCTGCCGACGCATACTGTGCGCAGCGAAGAACAGATCGCGCTCCAGCAATTTTCGACACCGGCCGCGATTGGCTACCTTGCCGCACTCGCCGTTCGCATCACCGCCGCGGATACCGTCCTGGAGCCCTCCGCCGGCACCGGGCTCCTCGCCGTTTTCGCCGCGCGCGCTGGCGCCAAGCTTGTCCTCAACGAGATCGATCCGGCGCGCGCTGACATGCTCCAGGCAGCATTCCCCACCGCACCGGTCAGTCGCCACGATGGCGAACTCATCGACGATCTGCTGCCGCTGTCGATCCGCCCGACCGCCGTGCTCATAAACCCGCCTTTCTCTCGCAGCATCGGTCGACATGCCGACCCGCTTGCCGCGTTCCGCCATCTGCGCGCCGCCCTGAAACGGCTTGATGCCGGCGGGCGCTGCGCCGCTATCCTTCCCGATCGCGTGGATACGTCGAGCCGCGCCTGGGCGAAGGCGACCGACGGCTGTGCGATCAGGCTCCACGTCGAACTTCCCGCCAATGCCTATGCCAAACATGGCACCAGCCAGGTCGTGAAGCTCATCGTTTTGGAAAAAGGCGTCCAGGAAGACGTCGCCATCGTTCGGTGCAACTCACTCGCCGAAGCGCTCGCGACGATCATCGCATCCGTCGCCAGCGTTACGGAAACCCCTCGAGTCTCCCCAGCGCGCCTTGCACCAACCCGTGCGCGCGCATCCCTGCTCGGCGGTCTTTCGAGCAGGCCCCGGCTTTCGGCCCCGATCGGCAAGGCCGCCCAGTCTCTCAGCGCGCTTGATATCGGCTACACCGTCTTTGCCGAACCCGTACCTACTGGCGAGGCGGTCGGTGTCTACTTGCCGTACAGGCCGAGCCGCATCGCCATTCCCTGTGCATCCCCGCATCCGACCGCTCTGGTGGAATCGATCGCCATGGGCTCGATTACGGCGCCGCGGCCATCTTACGTTCCGAAGCTGCCGGCCGGTGTAGTCGACAACCGGGTGCTGTCCGACGCTCAGCTCGAAACGCTGATCTACGCCGGTGACGCCTTCGAGCGCGACATCCCCGGTCTGTTCAAGGCGGCCGAGGAAGGATTGTCGCTCGCGCCGGACCAGGACGGTCGCCCTTACCGGACCGGATTCTTCCTTGGCGACGGGACGGGTGCCGGCAAGGGCCGTCAGGTTGCCGCCATCATCCTCGACCAGTGGCTACGCGGGCGCCGCAAGCACATCTGGATATCCAAGACCGAGACGCTGCTGGAGGATGCCCGTCGCGACTGGACCGCGGTTGGTGGCCTCGCGCTCGACATCCAGCATCTCAACCAGTGGAAGCTGGGTACGCCGATCGGCGCGGCCGAGGGCGTGCTTTTCCTCACCTATGCGACGCTCCGCTCCAACCGGGGGGACAAGGGCACTCGCCTTCAGCAGATCCTCGACTGGGTCGGTGACGATTTCGATGGCATGATGGTGTTCGACGAGGCGCACGAAATGGCGGGTGTTGCCGGCGGCGAAGGCCGTTTCGGCACCAAGGATGGCTCCGATCAAGGCATCGCCGGCGTGCGCTTGCAAAACCTGCTGCCCCGTGCCCGCGTCCTTTACGTGTCGGCAACCGGCGCGTCGGACGTCAACAATCTCGCTTATGCCACCCGGCTTGGCCTGTGGGGTCCGGCCACCGCCTTCGCCGATCGCCGCGCATTCGTCGACAGTTTGCGGCGTGGCGGGATCGCGGCAATGGAATTGATCGCCCGCGACCTGAAGATGCAGGGCCTCTATGTCGCCAGGGCGCTCAGTTTCGCCGGTGTCGAATATGACATCCTCGAACATCGCCTGACGCCCGATCAGATCGAGGTCTATGACGCCTATGCCGATGCGTGGGCGATCATCCACGCCAATTTGCGCACCGCGCTCGATGCCACCCGGGTGACGGACAGCTTCTCCAACGACACCTACAACAGTGGCGCGAAGGCCGCGGCCCTGTCGATCTTCGAATCCACCAAGCAGCGATTCTTCGGCCAGATCCTGATCGGCATGAAGCTGCCTTCGCTGATCCCGGCGATCCGCGCCGATCTGGCCCGGGGCGAGAGCGTCGTGATTCAGCTCGTCTCGACGTCCGAGGCGATGCTCAACCGGGCACTGGCCGCGCTGAATGCCGAGGACCGGGCGAATCTGGATATAGAGCTTTCACCCAAAGAGTTCGTCATGTCCTATCTCACGGCCGCCTTTCCCGTCCGCCAGATGAAGACCTTCGTCGATGACACCGGCAAGACGCGGTCCGAGCCGATGTCCGACGAGGACGGGCGTCCCATCTTCAGCCAGGAAGCGCTTGAGATGCGCGACAATCTCGTCGAGCGGTTCTGCTCCCTGCCGATCGTGGGGTCCGCCCTCGATCATATCATCGGGCACTTCGGGACCGATGCGGTCGCCGAGGTGACGGGACGCAGCCGGCGCATCGTCATCGATGCGCACGGTCGCCAGCGAATCGAGAGCCGTTCGCCGCGAACAAACCTTGCCGAGACCGACGCCTTCATGCGGAACGAGAAGAAGATCCTGATCTTCTCCGATGCAGGCGGCACCGGGCGCAGCTATCACGCCAGTCTTACCGCCGAGAACCAGTCGCGCCGCAACCACTATCTGCTCGAGCCCGGTTGGCGCGCTGACGCGGCCATCCAGGGTCTCGGCCGCACTCATCGCACGCATCAGGCAACCGCGCCGCTGTTCCGTCCGGTATCGACCGACTGCCGCGGCGAGCGGCGCTTCATCTCGACGATTGCCCGCCGCCTCGATAGCCTTGGCGCCCTGACGCGGGGCCAGCGCCAGACAGGCGGCCAAGGTCTGTTCGACCCGCGGGACAATCTCGAAAGCGACTATGCCAAGGAATCTCTCGAAACATGGTTCCGCCTGCTGGCCGATGGTAAGCTGCGCTCGACCACGCTTGGCGAATTTCAGACCCTGACCGGACTTGAACTGGAGGGCGAAGGCGGCGGGCTGAAGGAGGAGCTGCCGCCCATCCAGCGCTGGCTTAATCGCATTCTCGCGCTGCGCATCGCGTTGCAGAATGCGATCTTCGACGAATATCTCGGCCTGATCGAAGCCCGCATCGAGGCGGCGCGCGAAGCCGGCACGCTCGACCTCGGCGTTGAAAGCATCAATGCCGAACGCATCACGATCCTTGATCGCACGGTCATCCGGCGCGACCAGACCAGTGGCGCCGAAACCGAGATCCTGCGCCTGGAAACGGAGGAGCGCTACAAGCCGCTCCCGCTCGACCGTGCGTTGCGTATCTTGGGCGATGACGCGCGTCCGATCGTCAATCGCAAGTCCGGCAGGGCCGCGATCCGGTGCAGCACCTATTCGCTCACCGATGACGATGGCGAGATCGTTCGCCGCTACGAGCTGGTTCGGCCGACCCGTTCCGAGCGGATGCGGCAGGATTTGCTGCTCGAAACGATGTGGGAAGAGACCAGCGAGGAGGAATTTTCGGCGCTGTGGCAGGCCGAGGTCGAGGAGATGCGGGACAAGACTCGCACCAGCACGCTCTATTTGGTCGCCGGCCTGCTCCTGCCGGTCTGGGATCGCTTGCCCGATGATCATGTTCAGGTCTGGCGCCTGAACACCGATGACGGCCAATCTTTCCTCGGCCGGATCGTTCCTGCACCGCTGGTGTCGAAGCTCGCGGACGCCTTCGGGATCAACGCCGCCATCACCGTGTCAGGCGATGATACCGCAAAGCATGTGATGACCACCGGCGAGATATCGTCCGTCGGAGCCTACCGGCTCAAGCGCAGCCTGGTCGCCGGCCAGCAGCGCCTCGAACTGCTCGATTGGCCGCACACGCGGCTTGCCGAACTCAAGGCGGCCGGCTGTTTCACCGACATCATCCAGCACAGGACGCGGATGTTCGTTCCCGTCGCGAATGCCGCTGCCGTCATCGAGCGCATCGCCACCTGACGATCCAGGTCCTCTCTCCCCGCCCAGCGCAGGAGAGGGGAGGGGGCCTTCGGCTTTGTGGGCCTGATGAGCAGGCTCGCGTGACCGTCTAGGCGGCGCGCCAGTTTCAGATGGAGACAAAAAATGATCCAGTCCGTGAAGGTCAAGAACCTCTCGCTGTCGAAGGACAATGTCCGTAAATCGAGCCGTGAGGCCGGTATAGATGCCCTAGCCGCCAGCATCGCAACGCAAGGCTTGTTGCAGAACCTCATCGTTACCCCGCTCAAGAAAGCGGGCCATTTCACCGTCAAGGCGGGCGGGCGCCGGCTGCGCGCACTCCAGAGCCTGATCGAACAGGGCAGTTTGCCCGTCGACCATGTGGTGCCCGTCCTCGTCCTTACCGACGACGACAACTCGGTCGAGGCTAGCCTCACCGAGAACTTCCAGCGCGTTCCGATGAACCCGGCGGATGAAAGCACCGCGTTCAACTTCCTCATCCAGAAGGGGATGACCGCCGAGGACGTTGCCAAGCGACAGGGCGTCACCACCCGCTTCGTCGAGCAGCGGGTGCGGCTTGCCGAGCTTGCGCCGTGCGTGTTCCAGGCTCTCGCCGCCGGCGAAATCACCCTGGGTGTCGCCCAGGCCTATGCCGTGACGAGCGACATCGATCGTCAGGCTCGCGTCTTCGCACAGATGAGCACCTCCTATTACAGCGATCAGCCCGACAACATCCGGCGTGCGATCCTCAACGGCACGATCAAGGCGAACGATGCCAAGGCGCGGTTCATTGGTCGCGATGCCTATGTCGCGGCAGGCGGTCGCATCGAGGGTGATCTCTTTGCCGCCGAAGGGGACGAGAACTGGATCGACGTCGATCTTCTCGAAGATCTTGCCGGCAAAAAGCTGGAGGCGGCGGCAGCCGAACTCGCGCAGGCCGAGGGCCTCGCTTTCGTGACGCCGATCGCGGCCACCCACGTTCCCTATGATCTCGAGCGTCAGCTTCATGAGTTTCACGCGCCCGCGCGGCCGCTCAGCGAAACGGAAAGCGCGCGTGTCGAAGCGCTTTCGGCCGAAAATGACCAACTCGTCGAGCAGCTTGAAGGCGAACTGACCGACGGGACGCCGGAAGCCGAGGTCGCGAACGATCGGCTCGACGAGATCGAACGGGAGCTTGAAAGCATCGAGGAATCTCGTCGCGAGATCGATCCGGCGGTCCGGGCGCAGATCGGGACGTTCGTCTATATCGGCGGTGATGGCGAAGCCCGCGTTCACACCCGCATGTTCAGTGAGAAGCCCGTTGTCGATCCGAATGATCCGCCCAGGGCGACGGGCGGTGGCAATGGTGACGACGGCACCGGCGACATCGATCATGGACCCAAACTCAGTGCTACGCTGATCGACGAGCTGGCGACCCAGCGCCGGCAGATCCTCGTCGCCCACATCGCCAGCGATCCGGCGCTGGCGCTGGACCTCACCATCTTCCTGATGGCGCAGAATGTCGTCTTCGAGCAGAACTACGTCCGCAACCACTCGACGCTCAAGTCCAGCGGCGCCCAATTCCCGATCTTCGGATTCCGCGACGAAGGGTCGATGGCATCGCAGACCATCGAGGACCAGCGCCAGCGTCTCGATACGAGCTGGGCCGGTCACAGGACCATGACCGAGCGTTTCGACGCCTTTCGTGCGCTCGACGACGAGGCCCGCGGCAGTTGGGTGGCCTTCTCGATCGCACGCACGCTGGAGCCGAGCCTGAACGTCGCCGAGGGCGGACGGTCCAACGGGTTCCATGACCATCTTGGTCGCGCGCTCGACATTCAGGTCGAGCATTGGTGGCGCCCCACGGCCGAGAACTTCTTCGGCCGCGTCAAAAAGGATGTCATGCTCGACGCGCTCGAGGACATCGGCGGGCCGATCCTGCGCGGGCGATACAAGGACGCCAAAAAGAGCGACCTTGCCGCAACCTGCGCCTCGCTGTGCAACGGGCAGGGGATCGTCGAGGCCGAAGTCCGCGAAAAGGCGGCGGCCTGGCTGCCGGATGCCATGCGTTTCGACGCCATCGAAAAGCCCGAGACCATCGCGCTGCGCTCGACCTTCATCGACGAGGGTGATGATGTCGATCCCGGCGATGATGGAGATGATGAGTCGGACCCCGATGACGCGACGCACGACGGTCAGGAGGATTTGAGCGAGGCGGCCTGACGCCTGCTTGCACGGTTCGAGGCGACTTGGGGGCGGCACTCTTCGCGGAGTGTCGCCTCTCCTTTTGTGTCCCGACGGCGGCCTCTCAGAGGGGAGGGTGCTGGTCTGGGCTCGCCTCTACCAGATCAGGAGAACTTGCTGTGGCAAAGACCACTGATAAACCGTCGCCCGCCGACACCATCACAAACGCGATTATCGACAAACTCGAATCCGGCGTACGCCCTTGGGTGAAGCCGTGGCGGCTCGGCCTTGGCGGCCGTCCCCTTCGCGCGACCGGCGACCCGTATAAGGGCATCAATTGCTTCTGGCTGTGGCTCTGCGCCGACAGCGCCGGCTACCATTCGCGCACCTGGATGACGTATAAACAGGCACAGGCGTTGGGCGGCCAGGTCCGCGAAGGCGAGCGGTCGCAAATCGCCATCTTCTACAAATCCTACAGCAAGACCGTCGAGTCGCCCGTCACCGGAGATGCCACTGACGAAATGCGCCGCGTGCTGCGATCCTACGCCGTCTTTAATGCTGATCAGATTGAAGGGCTGCCGGAGAAGTTTTATCCATGCCCCGTCAGCGTGGTCGCTCCCGACGACGAGCTGCCGGATCGCGCACAGCACTTCCTCGATGCCCTTCCGGCGAGGGTTCACCAGCGCGGCGATCGCGCCTTCTACGACCGCGTTGCCGACAGCATCACGATGCCGCCCGTCGAGTTGTTTTCAACCCGCGCCTATTTCGCTTCGACGTTGGCGCATGAGGCAGGGCATTGGACCGGCCATCCTGACCGGCTCAATCGAGAGTTCGGCAGGAAATTCGGCGACAACGCCTATGCTTTCGAAGAGCTTTGCGCCGAGATGACATCCGCCCTGCTTGGCGCGGATCTTGGCCTCCCGACCGCCCATATCGACGATCATGCAGCGTATATCGGCTCGTGGCTCGCGGTGCTGCGCAAGGATTCCCGCGCCATCATGACGGCTGCGGCAAAAGCCGAAGCGGCGGCGGCCTTTCTGCTCCGCGCAACTGGCCTCGCCACGTCGGACGAAGCCAAGGAACAGATCCGTGAAGCCGCATGATCGCGGGGATCGCCCGCCCCGACCCCGGCGCCTACCGCCGGTTCGCCGTAGCGTTCAGCCGCCGCAAGGACAGGGGAGGAGAGGGCGCCTTCGGCCTTTTGAGCGCGCCAGAGCGTTCAGAAGGAGGCTCCCATGCTCTACGATACGCTCTACCGCCATAATCAGGCACTTTCCCCCGCCGGTCTGAACCATCTGCCGGCGGCGCTCCACGCCCTCAACGCCGCCGTCGACGACTGTCAGCGTGCTGGCAAGCCTGTCGCAGGCGACGCGGCAATCCTTCTCCTCATCCGCCATCTGACAGACGTTGCCGAACGCGATGCGCCCAGCATAAACGTCCTTCGCCTTCGTTGCGAAGCGGATCGCCTGGCGGTCGACGCCGCGCCAGCGCTGCTCGACATTGCCGGAAAGAGTGTCGGCGGAAACTACCACGCCAAACGGACCTTCCACTATCAGGCACGCCGCGCGCTTACACGCCTCGCGACGGCAATCGGCCTCGACGCGGACGACGCCCGTATCAACACCATCATGGGTGCCGATCACGAAGACGGCACGACGGTGTTGCACCACGCGGATCTCGCCGTTCGCGTGGTCCCGCGCGGCTTTCTTCCGGACAGCGAGGTATCGATCAGCCGCTGTCGCGACGGGCAGGAGATCGGCAAGCCCCACTGCGCGCCGATCACCGAGTTACTCGACGTCGCCGCGTTCCAGCGCCGGCTTGCCGACATGCTCGGCGATGTCGGCGCGGTGCGTTTCGCGGCTGCCGCCTGAACCCCGCAATCGCAGGAGATCTCTCATGGGTTGGCTCTTCATGCGCGATATGGGTGGTTACGCCACTCCGCGCTCCTATCTCGACAACCAGTTCACCTATGCGCACGCGGACCATCGTCTCACGGTTCTCGCGTCTTCGATGGTCGGTTCGACCTATTACGCGGCGTGCGAACGGATCGAGGCGTCCGGCGCTCGGGCCGTCTTCGCTGTCGTGTGCCTGACCAGGCAAAGCACCGGCGCGCGCGACGGCTGCACGTTCGGCTACAAAGACATGACGGAAACGATGGGACCGTGCGAGAGCGACTGCCCTGCTGCAATTCTCGATGAATTGACCGAGACCGACAGCGCCTACGCCTCCGAATGGCGCGCACGCTGCCGTGCCAACCTGGTTCGTCGCAAGCTTGAACGCGCGAAGCCGGTCCCGAAGCCGGGACAGACGATCGTCTTTGACGAGTCCATCCGCTTCAATGACGGCGAAGATCGCGACCGCTTCACGGTCATTGCCAATCCGAAGGGCAAGACACCGCTATTTCGCGATCCCATAACCGGCGCGGTGTGCCGGATCGCAAAGCTCAGGACGCGCGCGTACCGGCTTATCAACCCCACCATCGTCCCGAAGGACTCGAGCCATGGCTGAGCGCGCGCCGGTGATCGCCGCCTGGGGCGCTGGCGTCGATTCCACCGCCATGATCATCGAGCTCGTCGAACGAGGCGAGCCGATCGATATGGTGCTGTTCGCCGATACCGGTTCCGAGAAGACCGATACCTATGCGTTCATCCCGGTCTTTCGTCGTTGGATGGACCGTCACGATGTGGCGTCCGACATCGTCCGCTACGAACCGCGAAGTTCAAGCATTGGCCGCCCTATGATAGCTTGGGCACCAACATGCTGACCAACGCTACCCTGCCGTCCAAGGCATTTGGGCGGGGGTCGTGTTCGCTCAAATGGAAGGTGGCGCCGCAGGACAAATGGACGGCGCACTGGACGTCCGCGATACGGTGCTGGGGAGAAGGCGGACGTGTCGTCAAACTGATCGGCTATGACTGTTCCAGTGCCGATCAGCGTCGCTACGCGCATGCCGAGGGATATGCCGACCCTCGCTATGACTATCGTTATCCCCTTCGCGAACTGGGCTGGACCCGGGCGGATTGTGTTGCCCGTATTGAGCGCGCGGGCCTCCCTGTACCGCCCAAATCCTCCTGTTTCTTCTGTCCCGCGATGCGGCCGCACGAAGTGGATGCGCTCTCTAAGGATGAACTTCGCACCATCGTTCTGATGGAGGCTCGCGCAAAACCTCGCTTGCGCACGATCGATGGCCTCTGGCGCAAGCCCGTTGTCGGGCGCGGCGGGGCGACACCGAGACCGGGCAATATCACCGCCTATATCCGTCAGCACGGCCTTCTCTCGCCGAGCGAGGTTGATCGGATCGTTGCGGATGCACCACTCGCGCTGGTCGCGTTCCAGGCGGCGCAAGCCCGCAAGCCCGTCGAGCAGCGCATGTCGATGGCGCGCTGGCTCGACGCATTCCACCGTGGTCAGTCCGCCGGCTGCCCCCCTCACTAGCTACGGAGACTCTCATGGCCGATCGCGCTTCTGTCGCGATCCGCATTGGCGGATCGCTGTCCCCTGACCTCCTCCCCGGCTTCTGTGCTGCCGTTGAGAGCGATGGCGCCTTCACGGATTGGGAGGGCACCGCGTTCGATCCGGACGATCTCGATACGAGCGTTCCCCTGTACCTGGCCGACCATGAGGTCGCCTGGGGCCGGTTCGAGGCGATCGAGACTTTCTGTGTCGATCATGCCCTTGTCTTCGCCCGCTGGGCTGGCGGCGCTCCTGGGGCGTTCGGCCCGGAGCGCGTGGTCTTTGACGGCACAACCGTTCGGAGTTTCAGCGCGTCGGACGATGACGAGATCCTGATCTCGGCGGCAACGGTGCGCGGTTTCGGCAGCTATGCGGCGGTGCTGTCGCATCTCGCAGCGGCGGAATTGGAGATACCCCCGTTCCGGATCGGCGGCAGAGTCTGAGGACAAAGCGAAACCGGTCTGAGCCGACACCTCCCCGCCAGAGGATGCCGCATATGGGCGCCCGCGAGGCGCTGGCAACCCGCGAACGGCGGGCCGAGTTGCCGTGTGCCACGGCTGCCCGCACCACCCCTTGTTCGCGAGT
>Ga0068853_100001947_pt1 | contig 15217 bp, 16 predicted proteins | sample KBSCornC32_FD_65655 | JGI IMG/M metagenome (GOLD analysis project Ga0068853, IMG submission 65655) | Corn rhizosphere microbial communities from Kellogg Biological Station, Michigan, USA - KBS Corn C3-2 | ecosystem: Host-associated > Plants > Roots > Rhizosphere > Soil ...
TCGGCCTGCCGCAGCAGAGCAACAGCGACATCGCCCGCCTGCCCAACATGGTTTGGCTCTACCGCCGCCCGATTCTCGATTACTGGGCGGAGCATGAGGAGAAACTCGGCGACATCGTGCGGCATGTGCTGATCCATGAGATCGGGCATCACTTCGGTTTGTCCGACGAGGACATGCACGAGATCGAGGACGCATCCGACTAACGTAGCGGGTAATGGCGCTGCGGCACATAAAGGCTGCCGTTCGGGCCAAGATGACTTTCGTAGAGAATGAACTCCCGTGCTTCGAACGGCGCGCTGGCATACAGCGCGTGATCGACAAGATAGTCCATCACGATGCCAGGCCGCGTGCTGCGCAGGCGCGCAAGCGTCACGTGCGGCGTGAATTTGCGCGGTTCGGCTTCGAGACCAATGCGTTGCATCGCCGTTTCGATTTTGCGCTGAAGATGCATCAGTGCATCGTTCGCTGCGACGCCAGCCCACAGCGCGCGCGGTTTGTCGCCACCGAATTCACCGACGCCCTTCAATTGCAGAGATAGCATCGGCGCGGAAATCGCGGCCAGCGCGTCGTCGATCGAAGCGGCATCGCGGCCGTCGACCTCGCCAATGAAGCGCAGGGTAAGATGCATCTGCTCGCGCGTCTGCCAGCGCGCGCCGGGAACGCCGGACTGGATCATCGTTAGCGACGCCGCGACGGAGTCCGGAATCGCGAACGCCACGAACAAGCGCATCATGCGCCTGTGAGCCGTCCAAGCGGCAGGCGTTTGCGGAACAAGAGCAAGACGGTGCCGTAAGCGATGACGCCGAACAGCACAGCGAGACCCAGTGCCATCTCATGCTGGATGAGCCCGCCTTGCGGCCGTAGTGCAACGCCCAACGCTGCTCCGCCGAATGCCGCACCGCCAGTTGCCGCGAACCCCAGAAAACTCGGCAACAGCGATTGAAGAAAGACGCGATCGATCACGAGCAGTTTCCGGCGCCATGCGAGATAGACGAGCAAGCTCACATTCGCCCATGAACCGAGAGATGTGCCGAGCGCGACGCCAAGCGCACCGAGATGAAATCCCCAGACGAGAACAAACTTGAGTGCGACGTTGACGACGACTGCAAGCATCGTCGCGCGGACGGGCGTAGCCGTGTCGTGACGCGCATAGAATGTCGCCGCGATCACGCGCACGAGCACAAACGCCGGAAGTCCGACGCCATAACCCAGCAACGCCATCGCTGAGACATCCGCGGCGTCCACGTGGAACGCGCCGTGCGCGAATATTCCGCGCATGATCGTTTGCGGCACCAGCAGGAACGCGGCCATGAACGGCAATGTCAGGAATAAGCCGAGCGCGGCACTGCGGTTCTGTGCGGCCTGTGCGCCCGGCTCGTCGCCTTTGGCAATCAGTGTGGACATCTCCGGCAACAACACGGTGGCAAGCGCGATACCGAGTGTCCCCAGCGGAAGCTGGTTGATGCGGTCGGCGTAGTTCACCGCGGTCAGCACGCCTGGGAAGAAGCTCGCAATCAGCGTGTCGAAAAAAAGAGCGATCTGAACACTTGCAGAGCCGAACGTTGCCGCGCCGAGCGCGCCCATGAAATTCTTCGTCTCAGGATTCCAGCGCGGCCAGGTGAAGCGCAGGCGCAGATGGCTACGCGCTGCGGCCCAAACGATGAATACGATCTGCAGGAAGCCCGCGAGCAAGACGCCACTCGCGGCGGCGTAGGCTGCGTTCGGAAACCAGCGCGCGGCGAGCAACGTGCCGATCATCGCAAGATTGAGGAAGATCGACCAAGCGGCAGCAGCGGCGAACTTTCCATGCGCGTTCAACATCGCCGAAAGCTGCACCGCGATCACGGTCAGGATCAGATAGGGAAAGGTGATGCGCGACAACGCGGTAGCCAACTCGGTCTGTCCGGGATGCGCCGAGAAGCCCGGCGCCATGATCTCGACGATCCACGTCATGCAGGCGAGCGCGAGTGCGAGCAGCACAAGCTGTGCCACGATCTGCCAGGAATAGACATTGTCGGCGAAGCGCGCGGCCTGCTCCTCGCCCTGCTTCTCGCGCGCCGCCGCATAGCGCGGGATAAACGCGACGTTGAACGCGCCCTCCGCGAAGATTCCGCGGAATGAGTTCGGCAGACGCCACGCGACGAAGAACGCGTCCGACAGGAACCCATCACCCAGCACGGCCGCCATGATGATGTCGCGCACGAACCCCGCTATGCGCGAAAGCAACGTGTATCCGCCGACAGAGGCCAGACGTTTGAGCATGGAAACCGGGTTCGACTCGCTTGCTGAGATTAGACGGCGGAGAACGCCGGCGCATAGGCGAGCGAAGTTACACCGTCTAATGTGCCAGGAATGAGTTCAAGCGCCTGAAGATGTGGGCCAGCGAAGGCGCAGGCGATGCCTTCCGCTTTCGCAGCGCTGAACCCGAAGCGGCCGTAATAGTCCGGATCCCCCAACACGATGACCGCGCCGATGCCCTGCTCCCGGCATGCCTCGAGCCCGGCGCGGATCAAGGCGCCCCCAATCCCCGCTTTCTGCCGGTCGACTCGTGCACACACTGGAGCGAGCCCGGCAGCACGGCAGCGCGCCGGTTCCGATGACGTCCGGCTGAACATCGCGTGCCCAACAACAGCGCCCTCTTCCAAGGCAACCAGTTCGACCACGACGTCACTGGATTCGCGCAAAGCCGCGATCAGAGCAACTTCGCCGTCGCCATTTCCATATTTCGCCCGAAAGGCGGCTTCCACGACAGACGCGATCTCCGCCGCGTAAGCGTCACAATTACGCTCAATCGTAAATGCGCGAGATTGCGGGCTTTTCATGCTTTTCCTTGTGGCAGCAACGGCTTGATACAAACACCTCGCGACACGATATAATGGGCGAGCCGGCGCACCCGCCGGGAAGGAAGGAATATAATGGCTGACTACAACAATCCTGTACTGCGTAGCCAAACGGCTGCCACCGGCGTCATGGACGCTGGCCTGCGCGCCTATATGCTCCGCGTCTACAACTATATGCTGGTCGGGCTTCTGCTGACCGGTGCCACGGCGTGGCTGACCGCAGAGACCCAGTTCGGCGATCTGTTCTTCCAGCAGACCGTCGTCAACGGCCATCCCGCCATCGGACTGAACATCTTAGGCTGGGTCGCACTGCTCGCACCGCTCGGGCTGGTGATGTTCCTGTCGTGGCGCATTCAGGCGATGAGCGCTGCGACCGCGCACATCACGTTCCTGGTCTATGCCGGCATCATGGGCATCTCGCTGGCACCGGTGCTGCTGCTCTACACTGGCGTCAGCATTGCGCAGACGTTCTTCATCACGGCCGGTATGTTCGGCGCGATGAGCCTGTGGGGCTACACGACAAAGGCAAACCTGTCCGGCTTCGGCTCATTCCTGTTCATGGGCCTGATCGGCATCATCATCGCTTCGCTGGTGAACATCTGGCTGCAGTCGAGCGCGATGGCGTTCGCGATCTCGGTGATTGGCGTGCTCGTGTTCACAGGCCTCACCGCCTATGACACGCAGTCGATCAAGGAAATGTATGACGTCAGCGACGACGGCTCGGTCGCGGGTAAGAAGGCGATCATGGGCGCGTTGCGCCTGTATCTCGACTTCGTGAACCTGTTCCTTATGCTTCTGCGCCTGTTCGGCAACCGACGCTGATCGAATCGAACTAAAAAGCCCCGGTGGAAGCACCGGGGCTTTTGCTTTAGGGGGCAATGGATACCGCACTGGAACGCCTGCCTGTCGAACTCGTGCCGCATTGCCTCGAATGGGCTGAGATGGCGCGCGCAGAGGCGACACGTCTCCGCAATGCCATCGGCGTCGATATCGTCACCCAAATTCATCACATCGGATCAACGTCGATTCCCGGCATTCACGCCAAGCCGACGATCGATTTGATGCCATTGGTGACAAATCTCGCCGATATCGACGCGCGGGAAGCCGTTGTTCTCGCGCTTGGCTACGAATGGCGCGGCGAGTTTGGCATTCCCGGCCGCCGCTTTCTCACGCGCATGAGCGAAGACCGGCGCAAGCGTCTTTTCAATGTGCACTGCTTCGAAGCGTCGATGCCGGATGTCGATCGCCATCTCGCGTTTCGCGACTACATGCGCGCGCATCCCGATCGCGCGAAAGCCTACGAGGCGGAGAAATTTCGTGCTCGCGACGTGCAGCCCGACGACACGCTCGCCTACTCGCAGGAAAAAGGTCCGTGGATCGTCGCGGCGGAGCGTGAAGCCCTCGCCTGGTATCGCGCGCGTTAGGGTGCCTGTGCGGCGAGTGCTTTTATCAACTTGCTGTCGAACACGCGCAGCACCTGCGTGAGATCGTGCCCGCGCTTCAGAATGCGGCCACTCGCTTCGATGACGGAGTACTGTCCCTGCTTCGCGCGCAGCTTTGGACGCTTCTCGATCGTGAAGAGCGCAACTTCCCTCGTGCGCCGGAAGATCGAGAACGCGGCGACTTCGCTCAAAAAATCGATCGCGTAGTCGCGCCATTCGCCGGCGGCGACCATGCGGCCATAGATCGTGAGGATGCGGTCGAGTTCGGCACGGTCGAAGCGCACCTGAGCGACCTGCCCGCCTGATAATACCGTCCGCGTGGTCTGCGAGCCCTGCTCCACACGGAGGAACGCTATGGGTTCCTCAGCCATTACAGCGATGATGACGCGCCCGCCCGGGTGCGTCAAACTTTCGTGACGTCCTTGCTAAGCCGCTATACGGATTTGTAATTTTCGCGCGCGCCACGAAATCGCCACGATTGAACCTTGGTGAGGCCTTTATCCGAACCGATGTTCGCTTTGTCGGCTGGCCGGGTTTAGGAACAGTCTCGTGGCGATTTAAGCCCCCCAGCCCCTCGCTGCGGGTTGTTCTGATCGGCCGGCCGGCACTCCCGTCCCCCCAAAATCGAAAATTGCGAAATGGTGGCCAGTGCATTGCCGCAGGTTCCGTCGCATATAAAGCACACATCAACTTGCGCTGAACTCCTGACGCTCTCGTAACAGACCTGTTAGCGTGCGGGTGAATCCGCACACGCGTTCCCGGGAGGAATATCAATGCTTCGAAAACTCGCCATCGCTTTGACGTTATGTCTGGCCGGGATCGTTCCCGCGCAGGCTCAGACTTTGGTCAACTTGAATCACGCATTTCCCGGTGGATTTGCGCTGATCACGCTGCAGCTGACCGACGGCACAGTGATGGCGCAGTCGGGCAACAATCAGGGCGACTGGTACAAGCTCACGCCCGATAACACCGGCTCCTACGTCAACGGCGCATGGACGAAAATGGCTAGCCTGCCGTCCGGCTATCGCCCCTACGCGTTTGCTTCCGCAGTGCTGGCCGATGGGCGGCTGATCGTTGAGGGCGGTGAGTATCAGCCCGATCAGAACTTCTCGCTGACAGGCTTGGGCGCGATTTACGACCCCAAAGCGAACACCTGGACCGCAGTCCCGCATCCCAAGGGGAAGAAGTGGAACTGGATCGGTGATTCTTCGTCTCTTGTTCTGCCGGATGGCCGCTATGTGATTGGCAACAAGCTCTACAAGCTGATGGCCGCACTCAATCCCACCACGATGAAATGGCACGCGCTCGCATCAACTGGTCATAAAGGCTTCAATTCGGAAGAAACTTGGACGTTGATGCCCGACGGCACCATCTTGACCGAGAACGTCAAAGAAGGCCCCGGCACCCAGATATACAATCCCGTCACCGGTGCGTGGTCGAACGCGGGTAATACACCTTCCGCTTTGAACGGCCCTCCTTGCTGCAGTTGTGAAGATTTCGGCGGACTGAAGCCCTATTGCCCGCCTGGGGAGATTGGCCCCGCGCTGCTGATGCCGGACGGTTCGGTCTTCGCAACGGGTTCGATCCCCAGAGGTCAGACCACGGCCCATACCGCGATATACAAGAACGGCACCTGGACGGCGGGTCCCGATATCCCGAACCATGACGATTGCGGCGACACGTTCGCGTCACTACTGCCGAACGGACACGCACTATTCGAAGCGCAAAGTGGCAGCCTGTACGAGTTCGACGGCTCGTCAATCATCAATGTTCACCTCAACGGCGCCGGCAATCCGCTCATGGTGCTTCCGACGGGCGAGATTCTTCTCGGCGGTTCACAGGTCTATCGGTCGACCGGAAGCGCCAATTCTGCATGGGCCCCGTCGATCACAAGCTCTCCGTCCACTGTAACCCGAGGAGCAACATTCCAGCTATCGGGGAAACAGTTGAACGGGCTGAGCCAGGCAAATTCGTTTGGTGACGAACTGCAGACGTTCACCAACTATCCGCTCGTTCGGATTACCAACAACGGGACCGGACACGTCTTCTATGCCCGCACGCACGATCACAGCACGATGGGTGTTGCGACAGGTAATGCAACGGTGTCCACGAACGTCGATGTTCCGGCGAGCGTGGAGACGGGCGCGAGCACGATGGTCGTGGTCGCAAATGGGATTGCATCGACGCCTGTCAACGTGACGGTGAACTGACGTTGAATAAAACCTGCCCGGCAAACCCGGGCAGGTTTTATTGGAATGCCTTGCGTATTCGCGCGCCGACCTCGCCCCAGAGTCCGCCGATCGCGCCCGTGACAACAGAAATCGCGGTCCCAAGACCGAGCACATAGTTCGGCGTATCACCCAGCAGCACAGACACGCCAATCCCGATCAAGGCGCACAGTCCGCCGGCGATCGCACCGCCGAGCGCGCCGCGCAGCCAACCGAGCGCCACTTCACGCGCGTACAGAAGGCCGGCAACACCTGAGATCAACATCCCGCCAAACATGAACACATTGTCCCGAACCCAAGGCACAAAATGGCCGATGATAACCATCGCGAGCTGCAGGCCTGTTCCAACCATTGTGCTGCGCTGAAGCGCTTTCGGCTCGATCATTTCATTGGCGCCTTCTTGATCGACGCCTGAGCCTCGCCGATTTCGGCCTTCCAATCCACCGGGCCAGTGGTCAGAGATTTCGCCAGAAGCTCGAATTCCTCGGCATTGCCCGAGCGGAAATGTTTGTAGACGTTCTGAGACGCGGCGCTGTCGTCATAACCGACACTCGTCTCGATCACCCGTGTGTTGCCGCCACCCAGATCCTGCAACTCAATGACCGTGCGGACTTTGCCGAAAGCCTCGGCACTGAAAGGCGCATTCTTCGGTGCGTGCTCGTTGTGCAGAACCAGCAGGTGTTCAGGAACATAAGCGACGATGCGATTTCTGATGTTATCCGGATCGCCGATCTTGGCCGTCGTCCGATAAGACGCCTCGATCATGCCATCGTTGCCGAGATCGACATGTGCAACAGGTGCAGCCCAGGTCTGGAATCCCTCGCTCGTTGTCAGCGCCCACCAGACTTTCGCGACCGGTGCGACGATGGTCGTTTCAAGCTGCTGCACGTCGTGACCGTTTGCGTCTTTGAACGAGGTGTCTTTCACCGGGCTTGCATAAGCTGACTGAGAAACACACAACGCCAAAACGGCGAAACCAAATATCGTTTTCATGGCATGCCCTTCCCCTGCTTTTGTTTCGATGAAGCTTCGTTCTCTAATCTTGTGATGTAATCGCGCAGCATCGCGACGGAGCGATCAAACGCATCGATGGCACGATGGGTGCGCGCCTGCATCACACCGCCTTCCATCGTTGTGAGCGTGAGGATCGCGAGCCCGTGCCGGTCGAGATCATCGGGCAATCGCGCGCCGGCTTCGACGTAACAGTGCTCAATCGCATCGACCCATCCACGAAAATTCACTGCGATCAGATCGCGCACCGGCGGATCAGGCTCATGAAGCTCAAGCGCGAGATTGCCGATAGGGCAGCCGTAGAAGCACTCGCTCTCCACCAGCGCACGGCGATATTGTGCGAGCAGCGCGAACACACGTTCGATCGGATCGGCAACGCCTTCCCACGCGGGGTTGAGCAGCATCGGATAGATGCCGTCGCGATAGAGGCGCAGCACCTCCATCAACAAATCCTGCTTGGTGGCAAAGAAGTGATAGAGGCTGCCGCTGTTGGCGCCCGCAGCCTTCAGAATGTCGGACACGCTCGTCGACTCGTAGCCCTTCTCCGAGAAAAGCCGCATCGCGGTGAAGGCCAGCCGTTGCTTGGTGTCTTCAGCCATGGTCAGATACTTGATTGATCATTCAACTAAGTCAAGTTCCGTACTGTTGCTGAATTGCTGCATATCCCAACCGTAACTATTCCCGGGTTGCGGCTAAGACGCGATTTCTCTAAGCAAATCGCGCCTTCTCTGGCTGTTCAGCGACTTCCATGATCGAGATCGAAGGACTGACAAAGCGTTTCGGCCCGGTAACAGCCGTGGCTGATTTGAGCCTTTCCGTCGGCAAAGGAGAGGTTCTCGGATTCCTCGGCCCGAACGGCGCCGGCAAATCCACCACCATGAAGATGGTGACGGGCTATCTCGCCCCGACCGCCGGCAAAATCAGCATCTGCGGACACGATGTCGAGACCGACCAGATCGCGGCGCAGTCGATGCTCGGCTATCTGCCCGAAGGCGCGCCTGCTTATGGCGACATGACCTCGCGTCAGTTCCTTCATTTCATCGCCGGGGTGCGCGGTTTCCGCGGTGACGCTGCCAACGCGGCCGTCGCCAAGGTCGTTGCCAAGACGGAACTCACCCCCGTTCTCGACCGTCCGATTGAGACGTTGTCGAAGGGCTTCAAGCGCCGTGTCGGTCTGGCGCAAGCGATCCTTCACGATCCGCCGGTGCTTATCATGGACGAGCCGACCGACGGTCTCGATCCCAATCAGAAACATTCTGTGCGCGCGCTGTTGAAGGCGATGGCGCCGCACAAGGCGATCATTGTTTCCACGCATCTACTCGAAGAAGTGGAAGCGGTGTGCACGCGCGCGGTGATCATCGACCGCGGCACCATCGTCGCCGATGGCAAGCCGTCCGAACTGCTCGCGCGCTCGCGTTATCACAATGCGGTGACGATGAAGATCGCGGCGGATCAGGCCGCAGCAGCTGTGGCGAAGATCAAGATGCTCCCAACCATCGCGACGCTTGAACAGGCTCCTCCAGAAGACAGCGCCGTGCAGATCACAGCATTCCCGAAAAGCGGCGCGCTGCTGATCGAAGATGTGAGCGCGCTGGCGTTACGCGAAGGCTGGAACGTGAAAGAGCTCTACGCCGAAGCTGGACGCCTCGACGAAGTGTTCCGCGCGATCACCACGCATGACACCGCGCGTGCGAGGGCGAACGCGGCATGAGTCAGGTCTGGCAGATCTTCAAGCGCGAATTCGCGGCATATTTCGCGACGCCCCTCGCTTATGTGTTCATCGTGATCTTCCTGTTCACGATGGGTGCGTTCACCTTCTACATCGGCCATTTCTACGACAACGGCGTCGCCGATCTTGGCATGTTCTTCTCCTATCACCCGTGGCTCTATCTGTTCCTTGTGCCCGCCATCTCCATGCGGCTTTGGGCAGAAGAACGCCGCACAGGCACGATGGAATTGCTGCTGACGCTGCCGGTGCCGCTTTGGGCGACGGTGGTCGGCAAGTATCTCGCCGCGTGGGCATTCACCGCGGTGGCGCTGGCACTCACCTTTCCGATCTGGATCACGGTCAATTATCTGGGGAGCCCGGACAACGGCGTCATTCTCGCCGGCTATATCGGCAGCCTGCTGATGGCCGGCGGCTATCTCGCCATCGGCGCGTGCCTGTCCGCGACCACGAACAATCAGGTTATCGCCTTCGTCGTGACCGTCGTCGTGTGCTTCCTGTTCACAATCTCCGGCGCGCCGCTGGTTTTGGATTTCTTCAAGGCCTGGGCGCCGCTGACATTGATCAGCGCGATCTCGTCGTTCAGCTTCGTCAGCCATTTCGCGGCGATCACGGCAGGCGTGCTCGACATTCGCGATTTGATCTTCTTCTTCTCGCTCATCGCCCTGTTTCTGACCGCGAACGTCGCGATCCTCGACATCAAGAAGAGCGGCTGAGACGATGGGCAATCTCTCACGCCGCACCTATGACATCCTGACGGTCGTTCTCGCGGCCTTCCTGTTCGTCATCGTCAACATCGCCGCCGATACCTGGCTCACAACGGCGAAGCTCGATCTGACGGAGAACGGTCAGTTCACGCTTGCCCAGGGCACGCGCAACATCATCGCCAACCTGCAAGAGCCGATCACGCTGCGCTTCTATTATTCGAAGCAGGTCGCTGCCGAATATGCGAGCACGGCTGCGTATGCGAAGCGCGTGAGCGACTTGCTGGGCGAGTACGCGTCGCTCAGCCATGGCAAGATCATCGTCGAGGAAATCGATCCGCAGCCTTACACGGACGCGGAAGATCAGGCGACGGCACAGGGCCTCACCGGCGCGCCGGCCGATACGGGCGACACCGTCTATTTCGGGCTCGTCGGAACCAACCGCATCGATGGGAAGGAAGTCATTCCCTACTTCTCGCCCGAGCGCGAGCAGTACATCGAATATGACCTGACCTCGCTGATCTATCGCCTCTCGAATCCGAAGAAGCCGCAGCTTGGGATCATCTCCAGCCTTCCGCTTGCGACCGGACCCGGCGGCATGCAGGCGATGATGCAGGGTCAGGGCCAGCCCTATGTGATCTACGCCGAACTGAGTCAGACCTATCAGCCGCAACAGATTCAGGCCGACTTCACCGCGATCCCCAAAGGCATCGACGTGCTGATGATCGCGCATCCTGCGGCATTGAACGACGCGCAGCTGATGGCGATCGATCAGTTCGCGCTCGGCGGCGGGCGTGTGCTGGTGTTCGTCGATCCCAATTCGGAAATCGCGCAGGCCGGCGCCAATCCGTACCAGCCGTCCGCCACGCCGCCGTTCTCCGATATGCCCAAGCTGTTTCGTGCGTGGGGCATCGGTTACGACACGCAGAAAATCGTGGGCGACGCCGCGCTCGCGCAGAGTGTGCAGGTTGGCGATCCGCGCAATCCGGTTGCGCTCTATCCCATCTGGCTTCATCTGACCCCGGACAATTTCGACGCCAAAGACCCGATCACCGCGAACCTGCAATCGCTCAATCTGGCGAGCGTCGGCGCTCTGCATCCGCTCAAAGGCGCGAGCACGAATTTCACGCCGCTGGTCACCTCCTCCGAGAAATCGTCGCTTCTTGATGCCGCCGAGGTGCGCATGAGTCAGCGCCCGCAGGATCTGATCAATGAGGTTCATCCGACCGGCGAGAAATTCGTTATCGCGGCGCGCATTTCTGGCGACGCAAAAACGGCGTTCCCCACCACGGCGAGCATCAAATCCGGAAAGATCAATGTCGTCGTGATGGCCGACAGCGATATCTTCGACGACAAGTTCTGGGTGCAAGTGCAGAACGTCCTCGGCAAGAAGATCGCAGCGCCGATTGCCGATAATGGCGGGTTTGTGATTAACGCGGTCGAGAACCTGATGGGTTCCGGCGATCTGATCGGGCTGCGCACACGTACCGCCAGCCGGCGTCCGTTTACTGTCGTACGCGACATTCAGGCGAACGCGCAGGCGCGGTTCCATCAGGAAGAGCAGGCACTGCAAGCGCGCATGACCGATACACAGCAGCGGCTGCGCGAACTTGAACAAGGCGGGGGCGCGCGTAGTGGTGCTGCGGGATTATCGCCAGCGCAGCAGGCCGAGATCGATCGCTTCCGCCACGAGCTGGTCGACACGCGCACGCAGTTGCGCGATGTACAGCATAATCTGCGCAAAGATATCGATGCCCTTGGCGCGCGCCTTGCGTTCATCAATATCGCTCTTGTGCCATTGCTGGTTTCGATCTTCGCCATCGGCCTGGCAGCGCTTCGCCGCCGCCGGCGTGCGCGGGCGATGGCTCTGTGATGTTTGCAGACCCAAGACCCCGCAATCTTGCGATCATGATCGGCGTCGCCGTGCTTGCGTTCCTCGCAGCGTGGCTGGGCCTGCACCAACGCGCGGCGCAGGTCGCGCCGAAATATGCCGAGACAGAGTTCTTGCCAGGCTTCGCGGCGCATGTGCGCGAAGCGGCGCGCATCCACATCGTGTCGAAGAAGTACGGCGCGTTCGATGTCCTCTTCAAACCGAACAAGGGTTGGGTGATACCCAGCAAGAACGACTATCCCGCCTCGTTCGATCTGGTGAACCGCACGCTGGTGGGGCTTGCTGCGCTGGAAACCATCGAGCCCAAGACCGCGCGCGCCGACTGGCTGCATTACATCGGTCTCGATGCGCCGCCGTCCGGTGACGGTGTGGCGATAACTGTGAGCAACGATCGCGGCCACGTGCTCGCCGACATCATCGCGGGCAAGAGCGAGGACATCGGCGATAGTGGCGGCGCGACCGGCCTGTTCGTGCGCCGCCCGAAGGAAACACAGAGCTGGCTTGCGCGCGCGCAATTCGAACCGCGCAGCAATCCGTTCGATTGGCTCGACAAGACGATCATGGATATCGACCGCTCGCGCATCATGGCGACCGTTGTCGACGAGCCGAACGGCCAGTCGTTCGAAGTGCGTCGCGACCGCCGCGGTGATCCGTCGTTCCATCTTGCCGCCCTCCCGCCGGGGCGCGAGATGGCGAGCGACACGGCGGCGGATGGCATTGGCGGCGCGATCGCCGATCTGACGTTTGAAGATGTAAAACCCGTCCGCGACATCGACTTCACGAATTCCGTGCGCACCGTCACCAAGACGTTTGACGGGATGAGCATCACCACCGATGTGGTGAAGGTCGGCAACGAATATTGGGCGCAGTTCGGTGCGATGAGTCTGCTCGGCAATCCGTCATCGGGCCGCGAGTCCCGCGCGATCACGGCGCATGTCAGCGGCTGGGCCTACAAGCTCCCGGATTACAAGGGCGCGGCGTTCATGGCGACGCAGGAAAGCCTGCTGAAGCCCAAGGGCGGTAAGCCTGCGGCGGCGCCGTAGTCGACAACCGGCCGTCCCCGCGCTAGGCCTATTGCAATGGCCGACGATCTCTATCTCCGCGATCTCTGGTACTACGGCGCTCATGCCGCTCACGTGAAGCGCGGCGCGATGCAGCGCGTGATGCTGCTCGGCGAACCCGTGAACATCGGGCGGATGAAGGACGGCACGCCGTTCGCGCTGCGCGATATCTGTCCGCATCGCGGTGTGCCGCTGTCCGCCGGCAGAGTGATGCCGGAGGGCGCGGTCGAGTGCCCCTATCACGGCTGGCGTTTCAAGGCCGATGGACAATGCTCGCTGATCCCGTCGCTCGTCGGCGGCGAGGCGATCAAGGCCGAAAGCATCCGTGTACGGAGCTATCCCGTGCGCGAGCAGGACGGCCTGATCTGGGTCTATATGGCCGCCGAGGGCCACGAAGCCGCCGCGCCGATCGGCGCGCCGCCGAAGGTCGGCGTCCCCAACGCGAAACCGCGCTGGTCGATCAGCCAGACCTTCCGCTGCGCCATCGATCACGCGGTGATCGGGCTGATGGATCCCGCGCATGCGCCCTATGTGCACGGCCGCTGGTGGTGGCGGGTGAAGCCGCGCGAGAAGGCGAAGAACTACGCGCCCGGCCCGAACGGCTTCGTGATGACGCGCCACGCGCCGACGAAGACCGCGTACAAACTCCTCGGCGCCGACGTCTCCACCGAGATCACCTTCGAACTGCCGAGCACGCGGTTCGAGAACATCACCGGCACGGTTCTGGGCCGCCGCATCGACGTCGTCGGCCTCACCACCTGCACGCCGCGCGACGCCGACACCACCGAGGTGACGCAGACCTTCTTCTGGCCCGCCTGGCTCGGCTTTATAAAGCCGTTCTTCTGGGCGCTGGGCCCGACCTTCCTCGGTGACGACCGCCGCATGGTGGAGTTGCAGCGCGAAGGCTTGAAATTCGATCCGCGCCTGATGCTCATCCAGGACGCCGACATGCCCGCGATGTGGTACCACCGCCTGAAGAAAGCCTGGGCCGAGTCCACGGCGAGCGGCACGCCGTTCGTCAATCCGCTCAAAGAGACCACGCTACGCTGGCGAAGCTAGATGTTCGAACACGTCACGGTTCTGCTCTCTTTCATCTTCGCGATCGCGATCACGCATCTATTGACCAGCGCGACGGAGCTTGTCTGGGCGCGCGACCGTGTCCGCTTCTCGGGCCTTCACGCGCTTTGGATGTTCATCGCGCTCGAAACCCTTCTCATCGACTGGATCGGCTATTGGGAATTGAGCACGATCAAGCATTGGAGCGTGGTCGAAGTCGTGATCCAGTTCGTGGCGACGACGATTCAATACTTCACCTGCTCGCTGCTGTCGTTGCGCCCGGCTGAAGAAGGCACGGTCGACATGGCCGCCTTTTTCGAACGTCAGCGCCGCCCGGTCTTCATGGCCTTCATCGGTCTCATCCTCGTCTCGATGTTCCAGAACTATTGGGATCGCGACACCGCGACGAGCGCCGGCCCGATGGTGTGGATCTATGCCGACCTCCTTGTCGGTTCGATGCTGCTTCCTCTCCTGATCGCAGGCTGGGCGAAGTGGCGTTGGCTGCAATGGATCGCGGCGGTGGCCATGCTCTGCCTCGTGAGCAGCTTCCTGCTCAACTACGCGCTGACCGCTTAGGCCTTCCAAAAACAAAAAGCGGGCACCGCGATCGCGCCCGACTTCTTTTCTCTCACCGTACAGCGCCGTCACGGATGAACCCGCCTTTGGCGTCGAAGCGCCGGCCGGCACGCAACATCCGTTTCGAGGCGGATCAGACATGCACCTTTGCTCGTCCCACAGGCGTTATGCGCGCGCGGATGCGTTCGGCGGTTGAACCCTTCCGCCCGAGACAGCCTTCTTCCGCGCCTGCACGCAGGTGCACGCGAGCTTGCACCCTGCCCTGTATGGTCTCGCGCTATCGTCACGTCGGCATAGCAGGAGTTCTCGTTGACATAAGGAACAAATGGTGATCAAAATTATGCATTCAAGTATTAGTTGAAGGAATTTAATCATTGAAAAATCTTTTGGAAAGATTGCCCGATCTCGACGGGTCTTCAGCGAAGAATTTTCCTTAGGACTCCGCGTCGGCTAGGTTTTGAAAATGATTCCAAGCTTCATTTCGCTGTTTTCGGGCGCAGGCGGTCTTGATCTCGGCTTGGAACAAGCGGGGTGGAAAAGCGTCTATGCATCTGACATCGATGCTGCCGCTGTAGCAACGCTGCACGCCAATCGTGGATTCAAGATCGGACGCAATCGTCGTGCGCTTGCAGACACCTTCATCGAGCAGTCCGACATTCGTGCCACTTCGGCGAAGGAGATT
>Ga0068853_100001948_pt1 | contig 15216 bp, 12 predicted proteins | sample KBSCornC32_FD_65655 | JGI IMG/M metagenome (GOLD analysis project Ga0068853, IMG submission 65655) | Corn rhizosphere microbial communities from Kellogg Biological Station, Michigan, USA - KBS Corn C3-2 | ecosystem: Host-associated > Plants > Roots > Rhizosphere > Soil ...
ATTTGGGAGCGACACGATGGCTCTTCTTGGGGTCGATACCGATCCATTTCGGCGACTCGATTTCAAGCCCGATCGCGCAATCGGCAATGGGTCAGCGACATTCATTGTTTCGACGCCGGCCAAGGCACGGCAATTCTCAAGATAGCCGAAGCTCATCAGCAACCGGGATCGCCTTTGACCATGATCTTCTATTCTTGGCGAAAGTGGGATCTCAGGACAAATCGGGAAATGGAATTTCTGCGCCAGTGCAGTTTCCCTACGGAACGATATCCGGATTCAGGGATGCCGGCTTGATTGTCATATTTCCAATCTTGAAGACGCAGCGGGCTGCGCGCTCGCATTTGAGCAAGCGCGCATCATGCCCTCAACGAACGCCCGTCTCGTTGCGCGCAATCACCAACCGCTGGATCTCGCTCGTCCCCTCGTAGATCTCGGTGATTTTCGCGTCGCGGAAATAGCGCTCGAGCGGCATTTCCTTCGAATAGCCCATGCCGCCGTGGATCTGCACGGCCTGGTGCGTGATGAACATCGCCGCTTCCGAGGCGAACAGCTTGGCGACCGAGGCTTCGGTGCTGAAGCGGCCGCCGTTCTTGCTCGCTTCGCCCTTCGCGAAGGCGGCGCGCAGCACGAGCAGGGTCGCCGCGTCGAGGCGGCACTTCATGTCGGCGATCTTCGCCTGGATCATCTGGAACGACCCGATCGGGCTGCCGAACGCCTTGCGCTCGCGCACGTAGGCGATGCTCGCCTCGTACGCCGCGCGCGACAGGCCGATCGCCTGCGAGGCGATGCCGATGCGGCCGGCGTCGAGCACGCCCATCGCGATGGCGAAGCCCTTGCCTTCCTGGCCGAGCATGTCCGCCGCCGGGCAGACGTAGTCGCTGAATTCGATCTCGCAGGTCGCCGAGGCGCGGATGCCGAGCTTCGGCTCGGTCTTGCCAGCGTGGAAGCCCGGTCGCGCGGTATCGATGAGGAACGCCGAGACGCCTTTCGCGCCGATGCCCGGCGTCGTGATCGCGAACAGCACGATGTACTTCGCGACCGGCCCCGAGGTGATCCAGCTCTTCTTCCCGTTGATGACCCAGTCGCCGTTCGCGTTCTTCGAAGCGCGCGTGTGCATCGCCGATGCGTCGGAGCCGGACTGCGGTTCGGTCAGCGCGTACGCGCCGATCGCTTCGCCGGAGGCGATCGCGCGCACGTACTTCTGCTTCTGCTCCTCGGTGCCGTAGGTGAGGATGCCGTTGCAGTAGAGCGAGTTGTTGACCGACATGATCGTCGAATGCGCACAGTCGGCCGTGGCGATCTCGATCATCGCGAGCACGTAGGCGATCGGATCCATCGCGGCGCCGCCGTATTCCTCCGGCACTTCGATGCCCATCAGGCCGAGCTGGCCCATCTCGCGGATGTTCTCGAGCGGGAACTCGCCGGACTTGTCGAACTCGGCCGCAACCGGCGCGATGCGCTTCTGCGCGAAGTCGCGCGCGATGGCCTGGATCGACAGCTGGTCTTCGGTATAGCGGAAATCCATGGAAGCTCCTCGCAGAATGACGTCCCCGGTTCCCTGCCGCCGTCATTCCCGCGCAAGCGGGAATCCATCGTCGCTTTCGCAAGTCCGCGAGCCATCGCCGGCGGGGCGCAAAATGGATTCCCGCTTTCGCGGGAATGACGTCGATGACTGGGTATCGGTCGAAAGCGCGATTTTAGCGTTTCGCGCCGCTCAGCGCGCGAGCGCGGAGAAATCGCAGGGCTTGCCGCGCAGACGCTGGTCCAGCAGCCACGGCAGCAGCGCGTCCTCGGCGTAGGCGCGCGGCCAGATCACGTGCCGCTCGCCGGGATACTCGGTGTAGCGCGGCGTGCCGCCCATCGCGCGCAGCGCGCGCACGACCGCGCGCGAGCCGAGCATCGCGCCGTGGTAGCCGGTCTCGATGTCGGTGTCGTCGTCCTTTTCGCCGTGCCAGATCCACTGCGGGACGTCGCGGATCGGACCGAGCCCGGCGAGTTCGGTCATGCCCGACATCGGCACGCCGGCGGCGAAGCACGCCGGATAGGTCTTGAGCGTGTCCCACACCCCGGTCGCGCCGTCGGACACGCCGGTGAGGTAGATACGCCTCGGGTCGATCGGCCAGCGCGTCAGCGCATCGCGCACGACGGCGACGACGCGATCGGGCGGCCAGTACGCGCCGGTCGTCTGCGGCGCCAGGTAGAGCAGCGGAATGCCGCCGTCGCGCGCCGCGTCGACGAGCTCGTAGGAGCCGTTGCCGCGCCCGGCCAGCTGCGACTGGTTGTCGGTGCCGTCCTGCCAGTCGCCGTGCAGGAAAACGATCAGCGGCAGGCGCTCGCCGTCCCGGCGGCCCGCGGTTTCGACCGCGCGGTACGGCACGCGCGACGCGTCGGCCGTCCAGTACTTGGCGAGTTCGGCGTCCTGGAGCGATGCTGCGCGGGCCGTGGCGGACAGGCCCAAAAGAGAGGCGGCCAACGCGCCCAACGCGCGCCGGCCGAAACGGAATACAGGCATGGCCTAAGCATACCCGCTCGTGCCGCCGCTTCGCACCGCATTGACGCTGCGCGGCCGCACCGCTACCCTGCGCATCTATCTTTGTATCAAGATGAAGGGATAAATCTTGGACCTGGCCGCGACTTCTGCCCTGCTGCGGCTGCTTTCCGACCCGACGCGGGTACGCCTGCTCGCCTTGCTCGAACGCGAGGAACTCACCGTCGCCGAGCTTTCGGCCGTGCTGCGCCTGGCGCAGCCGCGCGTGTCGACGCACCTGGCCAAGCTGAAGGAAGCCGACCTCGTGCGCGATCGCCGCGCCGGCGTGTCCTCGTACTACCGCTACAACGGCGAACTCGACGCGAAGGAAGGCGCGCTGCTGCGTGCGCTGAAGGAAAACGTCGACGACGCGATGCTGCGCGACGACGAGCGCCGCCTGCCGGCCGCGCTGGCCCAGCGCGCACGCGCCGAAGGCTGGGCCGACACCGTCGCCGGCGACATGGAACGGCACTACTCGCCGGGCCGCACCTGGGAAGCGCTCGCGCGCGGCATGACCCAGCTGGTCGAGACCGGCGACGTGCTCGACATCGCCTCGGGCGACGGCGTGCTGGCCGAACTCCTGGCGCCGCGCGCGCAATCGATCACCTGCGTCGATGCGAGCGAGCGCGTCGTGGCGGCCGCGCGCAAGCGGCTGAAGGCGTTCGGCAACGTCGCCGTGCAAGCCGGCGACATGCATGCGCTTGAATTTCCGGCGGCGCGCTTCGATCTGGTGCTGCTGATGCACGCGCTGACCTACAGCGAACGCCCCGGCGTCGTCTTCGCCGAGGCCGCGCGCGTGCTGCGGCCCACAGGCCGCTTGCTCGTCGCCACGCTCGGCCGTCATGCGCATCGCAACGCGGTCGAGCCGTTCGAGCATCGCAACCTCGGTTTCACCTTGGACGATCTGGCCGAATTCGCGCGCAAGGCGAAGCTCGACGTGATCGCCTGCGAGCGCCTGACACGAGAACGCCGGCCGCCGCATTTCGAAGTTTTGAGCCTGCTCGCGAGGAAGCCATGAGCATCCAGTTGCCTTATCTCAATCCCCCCCGCGTGCACGCGCTGCTCGACGCCCTGGCGCAGCGCATCCTCGTCATCGACGGCGCCATGGGCACCATGGTGCAAGGCTACAAGCTGGAAGAAGCGGACTATCGCGGCGAGCGCTTCGCCGACGGCTTCGACCGCCTGCACGAGCCGCAGCGGGACGCCGCACAGCAGCCGGGCCACGACCTCAAGGGCAACAACGACCTGCTGACCTTGACGCGGCCGGACGTAATCGGCGCGATCCATACCGCCTACCTCGACGCCGGCGCGGACTTCGTCGAGACCAACACGTTCAACGCGACGTCGATCAGCCAGGCCGACTACCACCTCGAACACATCGTCTACGAGCTCAACAAGGAAGGCGCACGCCTGGCGCGTGCGTGCTGCGACGCCGCCGAAGCGCGCGCGCTGGACAAAGGCGGGCCGGGCAAGCCGCGCTTCGTGATCGGCGTGCTCGGGCCGACCAGCCGCACTGCGTCGATCAGCCCGGACGTCAACGATCCCGGCTTTCGCAACACGAACTTCGACGAACTGCGCGTGGCCTATCGCGAAGCGACGAGCGGCCTGATCGACGGCGGCGCCGATGCGATCATGGTCGAAACGATCTTCGATACGTTGAACGCGAAAGCCGCGCTGTTCGCGGTCGACGAACTGTTCCACGAACGCGGTACACGCCTGCCGGTGATGATCTCCGGCACGATCACCGACCTCTCCGGCCGCACCCTGTCCGGCCAGACGGCCGAAGCGTTCTATGCCGCCGTCGCGCACAGCCGCCCGTTGTCGGTCGGCCTCAACTGCGCGCTCGGCGCGAAGGAACTGCGCCAGTACGTCGACGTGCTGGCGCAGGTGGCCGAATGCTATGTCAGCGCGCATCCGAACGCGGGGCTGCCGAACGCGTTCGGCGAATACGACGAGACGCCCGAGGACATGGCCGGCCTGATCGGCGAGTTCGCGCGCAGCGGCCTGCTCAACATGGTCGGCGGCTGCTGCGGAACGACGCCGGCGCACATCAAGGCGATCGCGGATGTCGTTGCCGGCGTCACGCCGCGCGTGCTGCCGCATGCGTTGAGCATCGCCGCGTGACGCGCATCGTCCGCGCCTCCCTCTTTGCCGTCATTCCCGCGAAAGCGGGAATCCAATGCACCGTTGGCTTTGCGAAACGCCCATGGATTCCCGCTTTCGCGGGAATGACGTCGCCAGGAATTTGACCGTCCACACCATGTCCAAATCCTCACGCCATACACACCCCTCCGGTCTCGAACCGCTCGTCGTCACGCCTGAACTGCTGTTCGTCGAGGCCGGCGGCATGGCGCTCATCGTCCGCACCCTCCTTCTTGCCGTCATTCCCGCGAAAGCGGGAATCCAATGTGCCGTTGGCTTTGCAAAGCGTCCATGGATTCCCGCTTACACGGGAATGACGTCGTCCTCATCCTGACTCTCGACACGATGTCCGAATCCCCACGCCACACCCGTCTCTCCGGCCTCGAACCGCTCGTCATCACGCCCGAACTGCTGTTCGTCAACGTCGGCGAGCGCACCAACGTGACCGGCAGCGCGCAGTTCCGCAAGCTGGTCAAGGAAGAACGCTACGACGAAGCGGTCGTCGTCGCGCGCCAGCAGGTCGAGAGCGGCGCGCAGATCCTCGACGTCAACATGGACGAGGGCCTGATCGACTCGGAAGCCGCGATGGTGCGCTTCCTCAACCTGATCGCATCGGAACCGGACATCGCGCGCGTGCCGGTGATGGTCGACTCGTCGAAGTGGAGCGTGATCGAAGCCGGCCTCAAGTGCCTGCAGGGCAAGGGCGTGGTCAATTCGATCTCGCTCAAGGAAGGCGAAGAGGTCTTCTTCGAGCACGCGCGCAAGGTGCTGCGCTACGGCGCGGCCGCGGTCGTCATGGCGTTCGACGAGCAAGGCCAGGCCGATACCTGCGCGCGCAAGGTCGAGATCTGCACACGCGCGTACAAGCTGCTCACCGAGCGCATCGGCTTTCCGCCGGAAGACATCATCTTCGATCCGAACATCTTCGCCATCGCGACCGGCATCGAGGAACACGACAACTACGCCGTCGACTTCATCGAAGCGACGCGGATCATCAAGCAGACGCTGCCGCACTGCCACGTCTCCGGCGGCGTCTCCAACGTGTCGTTCTCGTTCCGCGGCAACGAAACCGTGCGCCAGGCGATCCACGCGGTGTTCCTCTACCACGCGATCCGCGCCGGCATGGACATGGGCATCGTCAACGCCGGCGCATTGCCGATCGTCGACGACCTCGACCCGGAATTGCGCGAGCGCGTCGAAGACGTCGTCCTCAACCGGCGCAAGGACGCCACCGAGCGCCTGCTCGAGATCGCAGAGCGCTACAAGGCGAAGAAAGGCGAAGCCGTCGTCGAGAACCTCGCCTGGCGGAGCCTGCCGATTCGCGCGCGCCTGTCGCACGCGCTGGTGCACGGCATCGATGCGTTCGCCGAGGAAGACACCGAAGAAGCGCGCCAGCTCAGCCCGCGCCCGCTCGACGTCATCGAAGGCCCGCTGATGGACGGCATGAACGTTGTCGGCGACCTGTTCGGCGCCGGCAAGATGTTCCTGCCGCAAGTGGTCAAGTCGGCCCGCGTGATGAAGAAGGCGGTCGCCTACCTGCTGCCGTTCATCGAAGCGGAGAAGCTGCGCACCGGAGACACCGCCAAGTCGAACGGCAAGATCGTGATGGCGACGGTCAAGGGCGACGTGCACGACATCGGCAAGAACATCGTCGGCGTCGTGCTCCGCTGCAACAATTTCGACGTCATCGACCTCGGCGTGATGGTGCCGGCGCAGAAGATCCTCGATACCGCCAAGGCCGAGAACGCGGACATGATCGGCCTGTCCGGCCTGATCACGCCCTCGCTGGAAGAAATGAGCCACGTCGCGCGCGAGATGCAGCGGCAGGAGTTCCACGTACCGCTGCTGATCGGCGGCGCGACGACGTCACGCGCGCACACCGCCTTGAAGATCGAGCCGCACTACAAGTCGCCGACCGTCTGGGTCAAGGATGCTTCGCGCGCGGTCGGTGTCGCACAGTCGCTGATCTCCAAGGACATGGTCGACGCCTTCATGGAGAAGATCCGCGCCGAATACGCCGAAATCCGCGAACGTCACAAGGACCGCGGCGGCGCCAAGCGCCTCGTTTCGCTGGACAAGGCGCGCGTGCAGCGTTTCGACGGCGACTGGGCGAACTACGTCCCGCCGGTGCCGCGCACGCCGGGCGTCACCGTGTTCGACGACTACCCGCTGGCGGAACTGATCGACTTCATCGACTGGTCGCCGTTCTTCAACGCGTGGGAACTGGCCGGCCGCTACCCGGCGATCCTCGACGACGAGATCGTCGGCGCGCAGGCGCGCGAACTCTTTCGCGACGCGCAGGCGATGCTGAAGAAGATCGTCGACGAGAAATGGCTGACCGCGCGCGGCGTGATCGGCCTGTGGCCGGCCAACAGCGTCGGCGACGATGTCGAGCTGAACGTGACGGCGGCTTCCGGAGGAGCGGTTTCCGCAACGCCGGGCGTACGCCTGCGCTTCCTGCGCCAGCAGGCCGACAAACCCGTGGAGCGCCCGGACTTCTGCCTCGCCGACTTCGTCGCGCCGAAGGACAGCGGCGTCGCCGACTGGATCGGCGCGTTCGCCGTCACGGCCGGTATCGGCATCGACGAGCGCATCGCGCACTTCGAAAGCGATCACGACGACTACTCGGCAATCCTGCTCAAGGCGCTCGCCGACCGCCTCGCCGAGGCGTTCGCCGAACGCCTGCACCAGCGCGTTCGGCGCGAATACTGGGGCTACGCGCCCGACGAAGCGCTCGGCAACGACGACCTCGTCGACGAGAAGTATCGCGGCATCCGTCCCGCCCCCGGCTATCCGGCCTGCCCGGACCACACCGAGAAGGAAACCTTGTTCCGCCTGCTCGACGCAACCGCCAACGCCGGCATCTCGATCACCGAAAGCTTCGCGATGCTGCCGACGGCGGCCGTGTCGGGCTGGTATTTCTCGCATCCGGGGAGCCAGTACTTCGTGGTCGGCCGCCTCACCAAGGAACAAGTGGAAGACTACGCAAAGCGCAAAAAGTGGACTCTGGCCGAAGCCGAGCGATGGCTCGCGCCGAATCTCGACTACGATCCCGAATAGACGGCGGCGTGGCACTGCGACGCGATCGTCTCGCGCTTTGTTGCCTGCGCAGGAAACGTCTAAGCTAGCCGCTCCCGTTCATGGCCTCTGGGGAGGCGTCATGAATTCCGCGCGCGACATCCGCATCGTACTTTGCACCCTGGCACTGGCCGCCTGCACATCCGGCCAGGATCATCCGACGTCGGCGCCCACCGCGCATGCCGAACACGCGGAGCACGCCGCTCCACCGCCGCCGGGTTCGACCCTGGCGCAATGGGCCGAGGGCGCTCGCCGGCTCGGCGGTCTCGGGGCCTACACGCGCACGATCACGACAAGCTCGCCCGAGGCACAAGCGTATTTCGACCAGGGCCTGCTGTTGATCTACGGCTTCAATCACGACGAAGCCGTGCGCGCCTTCGCCAGAGCCATCCAGCTCGATGGGACCTGCGCGATGTGCTACTGGGGCGCTGCGGAAGCGCTGGGGCCGAACTACAACATGCCGGCGATGGAGGAGCGCTGGAAAGCGCTTTGGGATGCCGTGCAGTCCGCGCAGAAGAATGCGGCGCATGCGACGCCGGTCGAACAGGCCTTGATCGCCGCGCTCGGCAAACGCTACCAAGGCGCGACTCCGGTACCGGCCGAAAAGATGCAGCCGTTCAACGACGCTTACGCCGCCGCGATGCGCGAGGTCGCCCAGCGATTTCCCGCGGACGACGACGTGCAGGTGTTCTTTGCCGAAGCACTGATGACGGCCAACCCGTGGAAACTGTGGACGGCCGACGGCACGGCAGCACCGGGCACGGACGAGATCGTGCAGACGCTGGAAACCGTGCTCGCGCGCAATCCGCGGCATCCCGGCGCCAATCACTACTACATCCACGCCGTGGAAGCTTCGCCGCATCCGGAAAAAGGCGTGGCCGCCGCCGAACGTGTCGCCGGCCTGATGCCAGGCGCGGGGCATATCGTGCACATGCCGGCGCACATCTTCCAACGCGTCGGACGCTACGCCGATGCGAGCGCCGCCAACACCGCAGCCGCGCAGGCCGATGCCGCCTACATCGTCGAGGCCAAACCGCCTGCATGGATGTACTACAGCGGCATGTACTTCACGCACAACTACCAGTTCCTCGCCTACTCCGAATCGATGCGCGGCCGCTCCGCCGGCGCGCTGCAGGCCTGCCGCGAGATGACGCAGCACCTCACCGACGACGTGCTGCACATGGGCACGGGTCTGGACTGGTACGCGGCGGAACCCTGGTTCGTCCTGGAACGCTTCGGACTATGGGAGCAAATGCTCGCCGAGAAGGCGCCCGATCCGAAGCTCAATGGCCTGTCGGCCGCCTACCACTACGTTCGCGCGACGGCTTTCGCCGCGACAGGGAAGCTCGCCGAGGCGAGCGAGGAAAAAACCAAGCTTGACGCGATCGCGGCGGCGACGCCGGCTGACGCGCCGGCCGGGCTCAACAAGGCGCGCGACCTGATGGCGGTGGCTTCGATCGTCGTCGGCGCGCGCCTCGCCGCCGCGCAAGGCCGGCACGACGAAGCGATCGCGGCGCTGCGCGATGCGGTCGCGAAAGAGGACAAGCTCGAATACGACGAGCCGGCCGACTGGTTCGTGCCGGTGCGCCACCTGCTCGGCGCCGAACTGCTTCGCGGCGGCAACGCGGCGCAGGCCGAAACGGTCTACCGCGAAGACTTGCAACGCCATCCGGAAAACGGCTGGGCCCTGTACGGCCTGGCGCGCTCGCTGGAGGCTCAGCACAAGAGCGCGGAGTCCGCTGCCGTCGAACGACGGTTCAATCAGGCCTGGAAAGATGCCGATATCGTGCTGACCGCGTCGGCCTACTGAAAAATCTCAGGTCTCTTCCGGGCCGCGCGGCGAAATGACTTCGGGCTTGTGCTCGCGCAGGTGCGCGAAGATGTTGTAGACCGATATGAGCATCGGGAACGCGGTCTGGATGATGCCGACGGAGTCGTTCTTGCCCCAGATGAAATAGCCGAGCGTCATCACGCTGCCGGCCACCGACAGGTACCAGAACGACATCGGCACGGTGACGCGCTTGTGCTTGCGCGTGGCGTAGAACTGCACGAACCAGCGTGCGGTGAACAGGGCCGTGCCGAGCAGGCCGATAATTTTCCACGGCGTGAGGGTGACGCCGTGCAGGGTCATCAGGACATCGTTCATGGGTCGACTGCTTCGAATCGGGTGAAAAAACGGGGGCGGCATGATGCGCGCGCGGCCTTTCGCGCGGGTTTCAGCGCGCTGCGACGGCACCCGCCCGTGCGAACGGGCGCGGCAGGCGGATCAGCGCGAACGCTGCGCGAGCCAGTCGTGGATCGCGCTCGGCACTTCGCGCTGGGCGCGACCGGACACGTAGATGCCGATATGGCCGCCACGGAACGCGATCTGCGTGTAGTCCTCGGTGCCGACATGCTCGCCTAGCACGCGCGACGCCGACGGCGGCACGAGGTGGTCCTGCTCGGCGAATACGTTCAGCACCGGCATCGTGATGTTGCCCAGATGCACTTCGTGCCCGCCGATCTCGAGCCCGCCCTTGACCAGCTTGTTGCCCTGGTAGAAGTCCTTGATGAACTGGCGGAACGCTTCTCCGGCCTGGTCGGGCGAATCGAAGATCCACTTCTCCATGCGCAGGAAGTTCTCCATCTCGGCCTTGTCGTCGAGGATGTCGACGAGGCCGATGTACTTCTGCTGGTTCAGCCGCACCGGCTTCAGCATCAGGTAGCACAGGTTCATCAGGTCGGCCGGCACGTTGCCGAGCGTGTCGACGAACAGGTCGACATCGAGCTGGCGCGTCCAGTTCGACAGCATGTTTTCCGGCGTGTGGAAGTCGACCGGCGTGACCATCGTGATGAGGTTGCGCACTTTCTCCGGATGCATCGCGGCGAAGCACAGCGAGAACGCGCCGCCCTGACAGATGCCGAGCAGGTTGATCTTGTCGACGCCCGCGCGATCGGCCACCGCATCGACCGAGCGCGCGATGTAGCCGTTGATGTAGTCGTCGAGCGTGAGCCAGCGATCGGCGCGATCGGGATAGCCCCAGTCGATCAGGTAGACGTCTTCGCCCTGCGCGAGCAGGTTCTTGACCAGCGACCGGTCGTCCTGCAGGTCGACCATGTACGGGCGGTTGACCAGCGCATAGACGATCAGGATCGGCACTTTCGCCGTCGGCGGGCGCTCCCCCTTGAAACGATAGACGACGAGCTTGTCTTCGCGATAGACCGCTTCCTTGTCGGTCACGCCGAAGTCGACGTCGTCGACCTCGCGCAGCGTCTGCAGCGCGGCGGCGAGCTTGCGCTGCGTCGTCAGCACTTCCTCGAACGCCTTTGCCGGCTCGATCTTGATCGGACCCATGTCGCGTGCTCCCTAAGCGCTCAGCGCTTCTTCTTCGCCTTGTCGGCCTTGGCCTGCTTCTTCTTGTCCTTGCGCAGTGCGTGCGGACGCCCTGCTCCGAGCGATGCGTCGGCGAATTTCGCGATGCGCGACGCGAACGTGCTCGTCGCCGCGACGGCGCGCTTGGCGCTGCCCTTGCGCTTGGCCTTGCGCGGCTTGCCGTGCTTGGCGGCGGCGCGTGCCGGCGTCGGCTCGATCGCGACGACCTTCGCCTTCGGCTCGGCTTTCGATTCAATTCTGGGCTCGATCTTCGGTTTGGGTTGCGGGCGCGGCTTGGTTTCGGCCGCCCGCTCCGGCGCAGAGCGCGTTTCCTTGCCGATCGACGCCTTCAGCGCCGCCAGTTCGCTGCGCAGGCTTGCCACTTCGCGTGCCAGCCCCTTGCCGGCCGTCTCGGCGCCGCGCTGGCGCACCTCTCGCCGCAGCGCCTGCAGGCGCTCGCCGATGCTGTCGATTTCGCTGCGCGTCGGCATGCCGAGATCGACGGCCACGCGCTCGACTTCCTGCTGGATCTGCGCGCGCACGCGCATCTGCGCATTCACCAGTGCGGCGTAGACCTCACGGAAGTCCTGCGACAAGGCGATCTCGGCATAGCCCTCTTCGGCCGCGTCGACCCACAGGTCGTACAGCGCACGCAACGATTCGATCTGGCGGCCGGGTTGCTCGCGTTCGCTCAGCTTGCCTTCGAACAACTCGAAGCCGCGCTGGCTCGCTTTCAGCATCAGCGCGTTGTAGCGGCCCATCTGCTCCTGGTACTCGACCCAGGCCACCGCCGTCTTCTGGTAGTGCTCCTGGTGCTCGCGCATCAAGCCGAAGGCAGGCAGGCTGAGCCACGCCTTCAGGTCGCCGAAGTCGGCCGACGGCATCGGTGGAACGGCGCGCAACGAATTGAGCGCGCCGAATGCCTGCGCGAAGCCGTTGCCGAATCCCTGCCCTGCCTGCCCCTGCATGTCGCGCAACGCGCGCAGCATCGGGTGCTCGAACGTGGCCGCATCGACGCCAGGAATGCCGAAACCGGAGCGCAGCAGCTCGTTCCACGGCGGCATGCCGGTCCCGCCCCCGGCGGCGCCGAGCAGCGACTGCATGAAGGCGGCATAGCCCTTGGCGCTGTCGATGACGCGGTCGATCGTTTCGTTCTGCGCGCCGCCGCCCGAAGTGAACAAGCGCGACCACTGTTCGAAGCCTTCATGCCACGGTGCGGCTGCGCCCGGCATCGGCGCCGGATTGCGCGACATCGTCTGCCAGGCATTGAGATAGTTGCGCGACAGGTCCTGCCACTGGTTCATCCAATCGGGATTGGGCGACTGACCCATGAGCGACCTCCAGCGTGGAATGTCTGTGCGGGAAGCGCATGATAGTGCACGGCCGCGACGGTGACATGGCAAGCGGCGCAGCGCGCGCCGCTTCGGTTCGCGTCAGCGCGGATCGCCGGCTCGCACCGCCCGCACCGGTGTCGAGCGGCTGCGCGTGTAGACGTAGACGGTGGCCGGCGGCACGTTGCACCAGGCGAATCCGGCGCGCCGCACCGACAGGCCGAGTTCGCTCAGCAGGTCGCGCGGCAGCGGGTTCGAAGGACCGTAGGTGAACTGGATCAACGGGCGTTCCGGCCCCAGCACCGAAAACACCGCCTGCAGGATCGACTGCTGCAGGGATCGCGGCATCGCCAGAAAACCAAGACCGCTGACGACCGCGTCGACGCCGTTGCCCGCATCGAAGCCGGTTTCCTTGACGATTTGCGCCAGATTGCAAGCATCGCCGTTGACGACGCGAGCGTCGGGAAAGCGCTGGTGCAGGAATTGGGCGAGCTCGCTATTGAGCTCCAGCACCATCAGTTCCTGCGGCGAGATGCCGAGATCGAGCATCGCCTGGGTGAAAACGCCGGTGCCGCCGCCGAGTTCGATGACGCGACGGGCCCCTGCCGGAAGCTGCGCCACCATCTGCCGCGTCAGCTGCCGGCCGGACGGAGACAGCGCCGCCATCGAGCGCGGATTGCGCAGCCATTGACGAAAGAACGTCCAGGCGGCGGGAGGCGTGGTGGCGGAAGCCCGCCTGGGTTGATCGCTCATTCAGCGGTCCATCGGGGGAACAAAGCGCGGCATCATAACCCGTGGCAGCCGCCGCGCGACCCCGATTCCGACGAAGCGAGCGCCCGATAGGCCGCGCGCAGCGTTAAAAAAAGAAACCCCGCGACGACCAGGGGAAATCGTCGCGGGGCGGGTACGCTGGCGGCGGGGAAGGGGGAGGGGTGCGCCGCCAGCGCTGACTGGTGATCAACGGTGACGGTAGCCGCCACCCCGATCGTAGTAGTTGCCGCGATGTCCGTAGTCGCGTCCGCGGTAGTCGTGCCCGCGGTAGCCGTGATCGTAGTAGCCACCGCGGTAGTAGTTGCGACCGTAGGAACCGCCGTAGTAGACCGCACCGCCGTAGTACGCCGGGTAGCTGTTGTAGTACGAAGGTCCATAGTAGGCCGGACCGTAGTAGGCAGGCGCATAGGCATACGCCGGAGCGACGTACCCGTAGTACCCACCACCCCATCCATGTCGATAGTCCGAATAACCCAGACTGATGCCCGGCAGGCCGATGCCGATGCTGACGTGTCCGCGCGCGAACGCGGCAGGACCGAACGCCAACCCTGCGGCAACCAGCAGGCCAACCAATGCAAACCGGATTTTGTTGCGAAACGCGCTCATGAACATACCCTCCGAGGTATGGCTCGCATCCTGCGGCGGAGCGGCTGAATCATGACTGAAATTTTTGTGCGCGTGGTTAAAAAAACGCTCTCCATTCATGAACGACGACGCAATTCGTAGCAATGATGAATACGCGCGTTTCGCGCGAAATCGAACGGAATCGTCGCTGCCGTGATGTCGCGCACATCGAAGCTGTGATGCAGTGCCGGATCGAGCGCGAACCGGCGCAGATTGTTCGAGAAAAGCAGCAGCCCTCGAGGCGCCAGCCGCTCGCCGCACAGCGCCAGCAGCTGCGCATGATCGCGCTGCACGTCGAAGTCGTCGGCGCGCTTGGAATTGGAGAACGTCGGCGGGTCGACGAAGATCATGTCGTACTCGCCGCGATCGTGGCGCAGCCACGACAGCACGTCGGCCTGCACGATCTGATGGCGGGCTCCGCCGAAGCCGTTGAGCGTGAAGTTGCGCGCCGCCCACTCGAGATAGGTCGCCGACAGATCCACGCTGGTCGTCGTGCGCGCACCGCCGGCTGCCGCGTGGACGCTTGCGCTCGCCGTGTAGCAGAACAAGTTCAGGAAACGCGCATCGCGCGCCTGTTCGCGCACCTGGGCGCGTACCGGTCGATGGTCGAGGAACAGACCGGTGTCGAGATAGTCGAACAGGTTCACGCGCAGGTTCAGGCCGCCCTCCTCCACGACCAGAAACTCGCCGCGCTGCTCCATGCGCCCGTACTTCGAGCCACCTTTGGCGCGGTAGCGCGTCTTCAGGGCGATGCGCTCGCGCGGCACCTCGAGCGCGGCTGCGGCGGCGCGCACGAGATCGCGCAAGCGGTCGCGCGCGACCTGCTCGGGGATGTCGCGCGGCGGCGCGTACTCCTGCACGTGCAGCCAAGCTTGCGGAAACGTCTCGCCGGCGCTGGAACCGTCATCGCGCCCCACCGCGGTGAAGACATCGATCGCGGCCGCGTATTCGGGGATGTCGGCGTCGTAGATCCGATAGCACGAGATGCCTTCGCGCTGCAGCCGCTTGCGCAAATGCTGGTGATTCTTGCGGATGCGGTTCGCGACCGCCTGCGCACCGTCGGACAGCGGCTTTTCGATGTGCTCGCGCGGTTCGCACGCGGCGGCGAGATCGAAGACCAGCAGCTTGCATTCCAGCGCGCCGTTGAACAGGACATAGCGCTTTTCGGCGCGCAAACCGAGCGCGTGGCCGAGTTCCTCGTCGGCGACGATGGCGCCCGCGCGCCAGCCTTCGAAATGTGCGCGCAGGCGCTCGCCGAAGGCCCGGTACAGGACTGCCAGCGTCTGGCGCTCGCCGAGCCGCTCGCCGTAGGGTGGATTGCAGATCACCAGGCCCGGCACGTCGACGCCGGCCGGCCGCTGCAGATGCTCGGCGGAGTGACGTGCGAGCTG
>Ga0068853_100001950_pt1 | contig 15209 bp, 12 predicted proteins | sample KBSCornC32_FD_65655 | JGI IMG/M metagenome (GOLD analysis project Ga0068853, IMG submission 65655) | Corn rhizosphere microbial communities from Kellogg Biological Station, Michigan, USA - KBS Corn C3-2 | ecosystem: Host-associated > Plants > Roots > Rhizosphere > Soil ...
ACTCGAGGCGCGGGAGGAGGAGGGGCATATCCCCCGCGCGCAGTTTCGCAGTGGTCCCCCTCGCAACCTTCAATCTCGAGCGTTGTCGTTCACGGGGGACCCGAGAACTGTTTGAGCACGGGGGATATGCCCCTCCTCCTCCCGCCCCCAAGGCCAGCGTGACCGGAGCGCAGCCCTCGGGCGCCTTTCGTCAGGTCAGGGTCAGGTCAGGTCAGGTCAGGGTTTGAAACCGTCGAGCGCCGCCAGTAACCCCGCCAGCGAATCCTGGAGCCTCCTGAAGCCCTCCGGCTTCGGCGCGAACGTCGTCTCGTCCATGTAGAGGTCGCGGCGCAGCTCGACCTGGATGGCGTGGACGTCGTCGGCCGGGCGGCCGTGGTGGGTGGTGATGAAGCCGCCTCGATAGGGATCGTTCATGGCGACGACGTAACCCGCCGCTTCGAAGTGCGCGCGCACCAGCCTGGACAGGGCCGGCGCGCAGCTCGTTCCGTCGCGGTCACCGGGCACCACCTCGGCCCGCGGCCGGCCTGGATCCTTGTGGCCGGTCCGTCCCACCGACGGCATCGAGTGCCCGTCGAGGAGGACCGCGAAGCCGAACCGGCGGCGGGCGGCCGCCAGCGCCTCGCGAATCGCGCCGTGATAGGCCGCGTGCACGGCCCGCCGCGCTTCCCAGGACGCCAGCGAGAGCGGCCGCGCCAGCGCCGGCGATCCGTCCGTCGTCACCGTCCACACGAAACCGCGCCCGTCAGCGTTCCCGGGACGCGGGTGCTCCGGCACCGCCAGGCGCGAGACGTCGTCGGCGTCGCGATTCATGTCGCACACGAACCGCGACAGCTTCGCGATCACCCACGGACCTGGCCACGCGCCCCCTGTCTCGCCCGCGCCCACCTGGTAGAGCGTGTCGACCAGCAGATCGGCGTCGCAACGCACGTCCAGGGACGGTGCGAGCTCGTCCTCGAACCCCGTCGTCCCGATGCCCGCGTGCGGAACGCTCAGCACCACCGGGCTGGGCGGCGGACTGGTCACGCGCCGCCGCATGGCCGCGCCTTCCTCCAGACGCTGGGTGGCCGGAGCCGCCGACGCAGGCGAGTCGTCCGCTCCGGGAGCACCCGCCACGAGAACAGAGCCGGAACGGTCAGGACCCGAGCGAGGAGGGGAGCCAGACGGCGTCATCTCCTCAGCCTAGTCCGGCGGGCGCGAAATGTCCGCCGTCGGGTCACAGGCGGATCCGGAACCCGACGTCGAGGAGCAAACCTCCCAGATTGCCGCCCAGCGCGTCTCCGTTCGACAGGCGGCTCGCGGTCAACCACAGGTAGCGCGCCCCGAAGATCAGCTCGCCGGGCCGCAAGGGGAAGGCGACGTCCGCGCCGCCTCCGGCCGCGGTCCCGGCCGCGGAGCCTCGGGACACGCCTCCCGAGTTGGTCATGTCCATGATCTCGCCGATGGTCCAGGTGGCCCCCACCAGCCCCGACAGCGCGACCTCCACCGGCAAGCGCAGGGGCAAACGCGCGCGTACCAGCGCCAGCAGCGGAAACTGGTTCAGGCTCGTTCGCAGGACCGTGGTCATCAACGCGGTCGAGGTCGCCTCGCTGTGAAAATACCCCGCCGAAAGGCCCACGCTGACCAGGCGGCCGTAGCCGCGGGCGCGGGTCAACGGCACGGACGCCTCGGCCAGCGCGCTCTGGCCCAGGAGGCCGCGCAGGTCGGAGATCATGCCGACGCGAACGCTGGCGTTCCGGGTGGCCGCGGTCTCGACGGTGAAGCGCCCGCTCGCGCTCACGTCGCCGTCCACCATCACCCGCACCACGACCTCGCGATCTCGCAGGCTCGGTGTGGGGGTGAACCGGGCGGCGTACGACCCAACCCGGGGGGAGGGCAGCGCCACCAGCTCGCCCTCGTCGGTGGTGCTCCATCCGATGTGGCCGGTGGTGGTCGGCGTGCCCTTGCTGTCCACCACCAGCGCCATCAGCTCGACCGAGGTCCGCCCGTCGCCCGGGACGCTGAGCGGCGTCGCCTCGACCCGCATCCGCGCGGGCGCAGCTCCCTGCAGCAAGATCTCGCGGCGGCCCGTGACGGCGCCCAGCCGCGCCACCAAGGTGGCGCGCTCGCGCCCGGGCCACGCCGTCGGAGCGCTCACGCGTGCGCGCGCGACGACCTCGCCCGACGAAGGCGCCATGACCGGCAGAGGGAGCTCGTCCAGCGCCAACGACACACCCACGGCCTCGACGTCGTTCTCGCAGCGATCCACGGCCCCCACCTCGATCTCGGCGACCTCCGCCGACCCGACCACGAGCCGCGCGCGGGACGAGGACAGCAGCAACGCCGCCGGCCGCCCCGGGTGCAGCGAGACCTTCTGCTCTCGTTCGGAGGAGCCGTCGTTCATCGACGCCTCCAGCGTCACCGGCCCCGCCGCCAGATCGCAGGGGAGGACGACGGCAAAGCGGGCGACGCCCCTGCCGCCCTCGCGACGGCGGACGACCCCGGCCGACGCGCGCAGATCGATGTCCTCTGGCACCGCGGGCGCGGCGTCCGCGTCGATGGCCCAGACCTCGACCTCGATGACGTCCCCCGTCTCCGCCTCGTTGGGCCCGCGCACCAGGACCCGCGGATAGTCGCGCGTCTGCAGATCGACCTGCACCTCCTTCGCGCCTCCGAAGCGCGCCTGCGCCCGCGCCTGACCGGCCTCGACCCCCGGGGGCACGACGATCGGGATCGCGACCTGCCCCTTGCCGTCGGCGCTGGCGGGGCCGAAGTCGCGCCCGGCCACGTTCAAGGTCACCGACGCGAACGGGTCCGTCCGTAGTGGAAAGATCGTTCGCGCCGGCAGCTCGATGATGGTGGTCCCGTGGGCCCGTCGTCCCGAGGGCAGAACCACCTCGACCGAGATCAAGGCGGCCTGCGGGCGGCGATCGGCCGGGACGTGATAGACGGCGCTGAAGGTCCCTGCCTCGGTCCCCGGCAGCAGGGGACCGAGCGTCCCGACGGTGGCCTCGACCCGAGCGGGGACGGCCTGGCTCGCCTCGGCGCCCGCGCCTGCGAGCGACACGGCGATCCGCGTCTCGGTGTCCACCCCCAGCGTCAGCGAGCGGCGCTCGGGCGTCAGGGTCAGTGACAGCGCGGTGCCCTCCGCCGAGGCGACGACGGGCGCCGGCGGCGGCGCGCCCACCGCTGGCGGCGCCACGTCGCCGGCGGCCGGAACGCGCGGCGGAACGATCGCGGCCAGCGCGAGCCCCAGCGCGACGAGCGGCAGAGAGATCACGGAGCCAGACCGGGGGCTTCGTCGACGGCCACCGGAAGCGTCACCTTGAAGATCGTCGTGACCGGATCGCTCCAGGTCTCCGGCCCCTCGTGGAGCACCAGCGTTCCGCCGGCGGCGCGCGCGATCTCGCGGCTGACCGCCAGGCCCAGCCCGGTGCCCGCCTCCGATCCCTTGGTGGTGAAGAAGTCCTCGAACAGCCGATCGCGCGCCGGCAAGGCCACGCCGGAGCCGTTGTCCGCCACCAGGATCTCGAGCGTCCCGGGGGACCCTTTCGCGGCCACGGGGCCCGGCGCCGCTGCCCCTTGCGCCGCCTGCCGCCGGACGCGCACCTGGATGATGGGCGCGGGACGCCCCGCCACCGCGTCGAGCGCGTTCGACAGCAGGTTGATCAATATCTGCTCCAGCTCATGGGGCGCCACCGCCACCAGCGGCAGGTCGGGCGCGAACTCGGTTCGCAGCGTCACCCCCTTGCGGAAGCGCCAGTCGAAGAGCGCGGCCACCCGCAACAACACGGGCGACACGTCCGTCGCCGCGCGGGTGCTGCGCGCCGCCGGCACCGACAGGTTCCGCAGATCCTCGACCAGCGAGGCCAGCCGCTCGGACTGCTCGACGATGTGGCGAGCGAAGTCACGCACCTCGGCCTCGTCGACCTGACCGCGATCGAGCAGCAGCTGCGCGAGGCCCTTGATCGCGAACAGGGGCTGTCGCAGCTCGTGGTTCAACTTGGCGGCGAACCGCCCGAACTCGGCGAGCCGCCCGGCCGCCGCCAGCAGCGCTCGCAACCGCTGGTTGTCGGCCTGCAGCGCGGCCAGGCGCTCGCGCAGGGCCGCGCCGTCCGCGGTCCCGCCTCGAATTTCCTCTTCGGGTCCCGGGCCAGGCTCGCGCCCCCTGACGTCCTCGCGGGCGCTCATGGTGTCGTCCACAGCTTGGCGGGGACCGGCGCCAGTCCGGGCGTCGCCGTCGAGACCTTCGTGATCTCCCGGCGCTCGTGCTTCGAACGGCCGACGGCGTCCTCGACCTCGACGTCGATCGGGTTTCGCCCGTTGCGGGCCGGCACCGTCGCCGCGAACCGTCCCGTCGCGTCCAGCGCCGCCGGCGCCCCGTTGACCCGTACCTGCGAGCCAGGCGACGCGCTCCCCACCACGGCCAGCCGGTCCTCGTGGCGCTCGCCGGCGGGCCAGCTCACGGTGAGGAAGACGTCCTCGGGGATCGTCTCGGGATCCAGGGGAGGGCGGCCCGGCTCGGCGCGGGTCTGGCTGCCGGCCTGGACGGTGACGACCTTCCCGGCCGCCTCGACGGTGGCCGCCCCCTCCGTCGCGGCCACCGCCACGCGCCCCTTCTCGTCGGCCGTCACCACGAAGCGCGCCGGCTGGCCCTCCGCGTTCTGGGTGCGTGTGTGCGCCGCCGTGATGGCGACGTTGTCGCCCCGCCGCCCGACGTGCGCCAGCACCTTGCCACGCCGCAGGTCCAGGCTGGCCCCCGCGCGCGAGATGCTGTCGAGCCTGATCTCGACCCGATCGCGCAGCTCCACCTCGCTCGAGCCCGAGAGCTTCAACAGCACGCGCCCGATCCCCGTCCGCACCAGGTCGTCCTTGGTCAGCACGTCGCCGGCCTTGACCAGCACCCACGCCCCGTCCCGCCAGGTCTCGACGCGGCCGCTCGCCTCGGCGACCACGAAGTTGCGGCTCTCGACCTCGGGCCGAAACGTCGCCGCAGGGGGAACGGACGCGGCCGTCGCGCTCTCCGCCGCCGGCTGGGGCCGCGCCGCCGGCGCGGGCGGCGCCGGGCGCGAATAGCGCAGAGCCAGCACGCCCAGGCCTCCGATCAGCGCGACGCCCGCCACGCTCCCCGCGATCGAGCCCACGCGCCACGAGCGCCCCCCGCGCGAACCGCCGCCACCGGCGTCGGCCGTTCTGGCAGGCAGGGTCGCGGCGGGCTTCGGCTCGTTCATGTGAGGTGCGCGCCTCCTCGATCGGCTGGAAAGGTCATCAAAAATGTCGTTCCCTGGCCGACCTCGCTCTCGACTCGGATGGTCCCGCCATGCTCCTCGATGGTCTTGTGGACCAGGGACAGGCCCAATCCTACCCCGCTCCAGTCGTCCTTCGTCGTGAAGAATGGATCGAAGATTCGCTCGAGATCCTGGGCCCGGATGCCGCGACCGGTGTCCTTGACGGCGACCCGGACCAGGCCCGCGTCCGAGACATCCAGCTCGACCGAAAGCGTCCCGCCATCGGGCATGGCCTTGGCCGCGTTCTGCAGCAGCTGCATGAACGCCTCCTGTAGCTGCGGGGCGCTGCCGCGCACGATCGCCGCCGCCGGCATGCGCCGCACGATCTGGATGCCCGCGCCTTCCAGCTTGGAAGGCCCGCACAGCTCGACGGCGTCGTCGAGCGTTCGTCGCAGATCGACCGGCGCGTAGCCTTCGCCGGCCTGGCGCTGGGCGAACCTCAGCAGGTTGCTCACGATCCCGCGGATCCGCAGCGCCTGCTGCTCGATGTCCTTCACCATCGCGCGCGCCGGGTGGATGCCCGGCAGATCCGCGAGCAGCAGCTGGGCCAACCCCAGGATGCCGGCCAGCGGGTTGTTGATCTCGTGGGCCACGCCCGAGCCCAGCCCGCCGAGCGCGGTCAGCGAGCGCGCGCGCAGCAAGAGGTCCTGCGCCTGCCGCAGCTCCTCGGTCTTCTCGGTGACCCGCTTCTCGAGCGTCTGATTCCAGCTCGAGATCTCGTCCTTTTGCTTCAGGATCTCGCGGCGGGCGCCGCCGAGAGAGACCGCCATGCCGTTGAACGCGGCCGCCAGATCCCCGAGCTCGTCGCGCGAGCGCACCGCCAGCGCGACGTCCAGGTTACCGGCGGCGATCTGGCGCGAGCCGTCCGCCAGCTCGGCCACCCGCCCGGCCAGCCGCCGCGCCATCAGGCGCGCGACCAGGATGCCCACCACGGCGGAGACGGCCACCCACAGCAGCGTGGCCGCGCCGATCCGATTCACGGGTCGCAGCGCGCTCGACAGCGTCTTCTCGACGAGCACGCCGAGCGGGTAGGGGGTCGCCGGGACGAACGCCCCGATCACCGCGCGCCCGTGCGCCCGATACTCGCCCACGGCCTCGCCCGAGGGGGCCGCGCCCTCCGCGCGGGGCGGCACCTCCTGCGCCGAGAACGCGCCTCCGTGGCGGCTGGCCCGACCCAGACCAAGGAGCCGCGTGTGACCGTCGACCAGCTTGACCTCGGTATCCGCGGTCGCCAGCCCTTCGACGTGCGCGATCAGGTCGCGCAGCGTCGCCTCGGCCGCCAGCACGCGGGTCTCGCCGCTGGTCGTCTGCTTGAAGGCGACCGCCAGGACGACGTGCGGGACCTGCGTGACGGCGCCGGCGAACACGGGGCCCACGGCCGCCCCCCGCGCCAGCGCGTCTGCGACGGGCGCCATCTGCGCGAGCGCCGCGACCTCGGCCTCGTGGGTCGGCTCATGCCCGCGCAACGCTGGATACTTCTCGGGGTGATCCAGGTAGGCGGGCTCGCCGACCGGGCGCGCGGCCTCGTCGAAGAGCCCCACCGCCACGAAGGCCTCGCTGTGGTGGTACACGAGCTGGAGGAACTTCGCGATCCCCTCCGGCGTGGGCGCCACGTTACCGGCCCGGGTCAGATCCAGCGCCCGCGCGTCGGTCCGCAACGTCTGCAGCAGGTGTCCGAGCTCGCTCGAGACGTGCTGGGCCACTTGCCGGCCGATCTGCAGCTCGCTCTCGTCGACGGCCGCGCGGACCGCCGCCTGGCCGATTCGATACGATGAATACCCCACGATCGACAGCGGAACGAGGGACACCCCCAGGGCCAGCAACGTCAGCTTGGCGAGCAGCCGGGGTCTCATGATCTCGTCTCGTTCATGGCGCCGTCGGCGGCGCCGTCGGCCCCGACGGATCGCACAGGCTCACCCAGGTGGGATCCCAGGGCCCGTCGGTGTAAGTGAACGCCGCGTCCAGGTGGCTCTCCCCCGTGATCGGATCGGAGGCCCAGACGGTCACCGTCCCGTGTCCCGGGGGTAGGCACCCCGTGACCTTGTCGTCAGCCTCGTGCGTGAGCGGAACCAGGAGCTCGAGGGCGCCGGCCGAGGACGCGCCGAAGCTGACCTTGACCACGCTCCGCAGATCGTTGCCGGCGATGGTCATCTTGATGCCCCCCGCGGTCGGGCCGATCGTCGGGTGAACGGAGCGGAGCCGGGGCGGACCGATGTACCGGAAACTCCCTGCCGGTCGGCTCGGTCCGGCGGCGCTCTGCACCACGACGTCCACGGTCCCGGGACGCAAGCTGGCAGGGACGAGGCCGGTGATCGACGTCTCTGCGGAGCGAACCTGATCCACGAGCGGGATCCCCCCGACGAGCGCCTGCGCGTCTTCGAGGAAGTAGCGACCCGTGATGGTCATGAGCGCTCCGCCCCCGAGCCCGTCGAGGGCCGGCATGAAGGCGGCGACCTGAGGGAGCTGCGTCACTCGCAGCGCCACGGGGTCGGACGCACCGACGTTTCCGGCGACGTCGATCCCGACGGCCTGGACCCAGAACGACCTCGAGGGAACGTCCTCGGGCAGCGCCGGCGTCTGGAAGGTCTGCACGCAGGCCTTCTTGGGTGAGCTCAGCCCCGTGTCCGGGTCGACGTCCGCGGGGCAGCGCACGACCACGCCGGACTCCGTCTCGAGCCTCACCTCGGCGAGCTGGCCGAAGCCGTCGTCCGCCGAGAAGACAGCCTGCGACGGGGTGTCCGGCGGAAACGTCTGGTCCATGGCGGGCGCGCCCAGGCTGATGTTCGGCGCCTCCTCGTCCGGCCCCAGCTCCACGAACGCGTTGGGCAGCGTCGCCTGGCGCCCGTTCGGCGCCTCCATGCGCAAGGAATAGACATCGGCGTCGATCGCGGCCGGCACCGTGGCCCGGAAGGAGGACGTGCCGCCAGAGACGTAACGCCAGCGAACGGGATCGAGAGAGACGATCGGCAGGCCCGGCGTGTTCGGCACCAGCCACGCGTGGACGGTGCTGTCGTCGAAGGTCGCGGACTGACCGGTGACGTCCACGAACAGGCCGGCGCGCAGGCCCGGGGCCTGGATGGTCAGAGGAACGGCCAGGTCCGAATAGGCGCGCGCGGGCTTCACCGATGTCACGCTCGGCGTTGGACCGGCGTCAGCGCAGCCGAGCAACGTGACCGCCAGCGCCGGGGCCACGGCTCGGAGGTCCCGGCGCGAGGCGCGGGCCAGCCTCAATCGAAGAAGGCCTCCGTGCGGATCTGGCGCTTGCGGTCGACGCCGCGCGCGATCAGCTCCCGCTTCACGTCCGTGATCATGGCGCCGTTTCCCACCAGATAGAACGTCGGGCTCTTCAGCTCGGGGAGCAGGTCCAGGATCGCCTGCGTGATCCGTCCGCGCCCGCCCGTCCACCCCGGCGGCGGGGCCGTCAAGAGGACGCGCAGATCGACGGAGGCGCGCCGGCACAGCTCCTCGATCTCGCCGCGCGTGAACAGATCGGCCTCGTGGCGCGCGCCCCAGAACAGGAAGCGACGCCCCTCGAGGGGCCGGCGCGAGAGCTCGTCCAGCATCGGCAACACCGCCGCCAGGCCCGTCCCGGTGGCTCCGAAGACCACGTCACCGGGGTGCTGCGAATCGAGCACGAAGAAGCCATGCGGGCCCGTCATGTGGACCTCTCCCCCGACGGGGAGGCTCAGCAGGAAGTCGGTGGCGGCCCCTTCCGGGATGGCGCGGACGATGAACCGCAGCCGGTCGCCGGTTCCGCTCGGGGACGCGATCGAGTAGCTGCGGCGCTTGGGTGGCGCGCCGCTCCCGCTGCCTTCACCGCTCCCGATGGCCAGCGATACGAACTGACCAGCCTGGAAGGGGAGCCAGGTGGGGCTCCGCATCGTGAACAGCAGGTCCACCACGCCGTCTCCCACCGGGTGGCGCGAGGCGAGGGTGGCGGTGAACGGACCGGCCTTGGGCGCGGTCGAGGGGGCGGACATCACGCGAATACTACCAAGGCGCCTCGTGTTAGTGTCACGCGATGCGAAATCGCGCCCCCCATGCGTGGCTCCTGTCCGCGGTGCTCCTGGTTTCAGCGGCGGGCGGCGCCGCGAGCTGCTCCAAGAAAGATCACGCGGCCGATCAGGGGTCGAAGGCCTCAGGGCTCCCTCCGAGCGCGGGGGGACCACCGCCTGCTGCGCCCGCCGCCCCGCCGCCGGCCGGCGGCGCCGCGACGGCCCCGGCTGGTGCCGATCAGGTCATCACGGGCACCATCACGCTGTCGCCGGCGCGCAAAGGCGACGTCTCCCCGAGCGACGTCATCTTCCTGGTCGCCCGACGCGTTCCGGACAGCCCGGGCACCCGCGGGAGCCTCGTGGCGGTCAAGAGGTTCACCGCCCAGTCCTTCCCCATCCAGTTCACGATGGGCAAGGCGGACATGATGTTCCAGAACGGCAACTTCGAGGGTGAGCTGGATCTGGCGGCGCGCGTGGACAAGGACCGCGATCCCATCACGCGCAAGAAGGGCGACGTCTACGGAACCGTCGACCACGTCATGGTCGGATCGAAGGGCATCGAGGTGAAGCTGACCGAGCTGCAGAAAGAGGACGAATCGTTGGCGGGCGGACAGCCGCCCGGAGCGGGCCCACCCTCGGGCCACCCCGGGATGCCGGCCGGACATCCTTGAACGGCTGGGGCTAAATAGGTAGAAAGCAGGCCGCTTTCATCGCGGTCACACCGACCGGACGATCCACGCCCGACCAGCCACGACGGAGACCCAGCCGATGCCGGATTACAAGAAGTTGCGCGACATGGTCAGCCACCGCATCACGTTCGAGTACGACTCGGGCGCCAAGATCACCGGCTATCTGGCGTCGTGCGCGCCGGCCACGGGCCCGGTCCAGATGTGCGTCCTCACGAAGGTGCAGCTCCTCGACGCCTCGAACGGCCTGATGGCCAAGTACGACGAGCTCCCGATGGTGCCGAACAGCCTGCTCGCGTTCCGGATGACCGAAGGGCCTTTGTGAGCCGAAGCGGGCCGTTCGCAGCCAGGCAGGCCGCTGCCGCCGAGCGCCCGCGATCGTGAAGGGCTTTCGCGCCGTCGTCCGCGGTCGGGTGCAGGGCGTCGGCTTTCGAGCAGCGACCGAAGAGACGGCGCGCCGCCTTGGCCTCGGGGGCTGGGTGCGCAACATGCCCGACGGCGCGGTCGAGATCGAGGCCGAAGGTCCCGAGGACGCGTTGCGCGAGCTGGCGCAATTTCTGCGGAGCGGGCCGCGAATGGCGCGCGTGACCGGCACCGACTTCTTCTGGCACGAAGGCGTGGACGCAGGCAGCAGCGGGCGAACGCGGTTCGAGATCAGGTAGGCTTCGGCCCGTATGGGCCTTTACGGTCAAAGACCGGCGACTGACGTTTGATCTCAGGAGGGGACATGAGCACTTCGGAAAACACAGGTGTCATCCAGTCGGTGTCCCGCGAAGTCCGGCGCTTTCCTCCGCCGCCCGACGCCGCCGCCCGCGCCCTCGTCGACGCCGCGACCTACGAGCGCATGTACCAGCGCTCGGTCGACGACCCCGAAGGGTTCTGGGCCGACATCGCCCGGCAAGAGCTGACCTGGATGAAGCCGTGGACGCAGGTGCTCGACTGGCAGCCGCCGTTCGCGCGATGGTTCGACGGTGGGGAGCTGAACCTGTCGGCCAATTGCCTGGACCGCCACCTCGCCGAGCGCGGCGACAAGACCGCCATCATCTGGGAGGGCGAGCCGGGCGAGGTCAAGAAGATCACCTTCCGGCAGCTTCACGCCGAGGTCTGCAAGTTCGCCAACGTGCTGTCGTCGCTGGGCGTGCGCGCGGGCGACAAGGTCGCCATCTACATGCCCATGATCCCCGAGGCGGCGGTGGCCATGCTGGCCTGCACGCGCGTCGGCGCGGCGCACACCATCGTGTTCGGCGGCTTCTCGTCGGACGCCTTGCGGGACCGGATCAACGACTGCGGCGCCAAGGTGTGCGTCACCGCGGACGGCGGATACCGGCGCGGCAAGATCGTGCCGCTCAAGGCCAACGTCGACGCCGCGCTCAAGAGCACGCCCAGCATCGAGGCGTGCGTGATCGTGAAGCGCACGGGCGAGAACGTCGCGTTCGACGGCGCCGGGCGCGACAAGTGGTGGCACGAGCTGATGGCCACCGCCTCGGCCGACTGTCCGCCGGCCAGCCTGCCCTCCGAGCAGCCGCTCTTCATCCTGTACACGTCGGGGACGACCGGCAAGCCGAAGGGGATCGTCCACACGACGGCGGGCTATCTGCTGGGCGCGCACCTGACCACCAAGCTGGTGTTCGACCTGCACGACGACGACATCTACTGGTGCACCGCCGACATCGGCTGGGTCACGGGGCACAGCTACGTCGTGTACGGCCCGCTGTCGAACGGCGCGACCACCGTCATGTACGAGGGCGCCCCCGACTCGCCCGACAAGGATCGCTTCTGGGACCTCATCGAGCGTCACAAGGTGACCGTGTTCTACACGGCGCCCACCGCCATCCGCGCCTTCGTTCGGTGGGGCGCCGAGTTCCCCGCCAAGCACGACATGAGCAGCCTGCGCGTCCTGGGGTCGGTCGGAGAGCCGATCAATCCAGAGGCTTGGATGTGGTACCACGACGTCATCGGAAAGGGCCGCTGTCCGATCGTGGACACGTGGTGGCAGACGGAGACGGGCGCCATCATGATCTCGCCGCTGCCGGGCGCGACGACGACCAAGCCGGGCAGCTGCACGAAGCCTTTCTTCGGCGTGGTCCCGCAGGTGGTCAAGCGCGACGGCACGCCGTGCAAGCCGAACGAGGGCGGCTTCCTGATCCTGAAGCAGCCGTGGCCCTCGATGCTGCGGGGGATTCACGGCGATCCCGAGCGCTACCGGAAGCAGTACTGGAGCGACGTCGCGGGCGCCTACTTCACGGGCGACGGCGCGCGCCAGGACGAGGACGGCTACTTCTGGGTCATGGGGCGCGTCGACGACGTGCTGAACGTGGCCGGTCACCGCCTGGGCACGGCCGAGATCGAGAGCGCGCTGGTGTCATACCCGGGGGTCGCCGAAGCCGCGGTGGTCGGACCGCCGCACGAGCTGAAGGGGCAGGGCATCTGCGCGTTCGTCACCCTGAAGGCGGGGGTTCAGCCGTCGCTGGAGATGAAGAAGCAGCTGTCGGACCACGTGGTGCGCGAGATCGGCGCGCTGGCGCGCCCCGACGACATCCGGTTCACGGAGGCGCTGCCCAAGACGAGATCGGGCAAGATCATGCGGCGCCTGCTGAAGGAGATCGCCACCAGCGGCACGGCCAAGGGCGACACGACCACGCTGGAGGACGTGAACGTCCTCAACAAGCTGGCCGAATCGCTCGGCGACGAAGAGTAGCCGGCTCGATTCAGGCGAGGCGCCGCCCGGAGGATCCGGGCGGCGGTCCATCGTCGAGCGGCGGCGCCGCGCTCACGGCCAGTTCTTGCGCTGGCACGTCGTGGTCCACGGCGACTTACACATCAGCGCGTCGTCGCCGTAGAAGTACTTCTTGCCGCCGTCGTCTCCGTAGACCCAGTAGCGCAGCCAGGCGATGATGGCCGGCCGCTCGGCGCCGCCGTTGTTCTGCTGGATGTAGCCATGGTCGCCGCCCTGGATGATGCCCAGGAAGGTCTGCACCTGGGACATCTCGTAGGTCTTCTGTTGCAGAGGCAGACCCACCGTGTCGCCCGTGGCGCTCGTCTGCAACAAGGGGCCGTGAAGATCCGCCTTGGCGGTGTGACCGTGAATCGACACGGTCGTCACGACGGCCTCGTGACCGCCGATCTCGACGGCGGCGGTGCCGCCCACCGAGTAGCCCATCGAGATCGCGTGCTTCACGTCGAGCTTGCCCTGGAAGGTTCCGGCCGTGTCGTTCTGCTGGATGATCCAGTTGAGCCCGTCGAGCATCTTCATGCGGTTCGCGGCGTCGCCGGGGCCGCCGTCGAGCCTGGTTCCGATGATCACGAACCCGTGAGAGGCGATGCCGGTGAGGAGCCCCTTGAGGTTGGCGTCGAAGGCCTCCATCCCGATGCCAGGACCGAAGCTGATGGGCGGGTGCAGGAAGCCGTCCTGGCCCAGCGTCGTGGGTCGATAGATGGTGTACTTGCCGCCGGGCCCCGTGTTCTGCGTCGAGGTCACCGCGAAGGGCCCCATGGCGCTGTAGTCCGTGATCGGAGGCAGACGCGAGCCTCCAGCGCCCGTGCTGCCGCCAGCGGCGTCGCCGCGCCCGCCTGCGCCGGTCTGTCCTCCCTTGGGGCCACCGCCGCCAGCCGCTCCGTTCCTTCCACCGCCCGCGTCACCGCCCGAGGCAGCCGTCGATCCACCCCGGCCGCCGGACGCCGCGCCTGCGGCCCCCGTCGAGCCGCCGCTCGCGGAACCACCGCTCGCCGAGCCACCGCTGGCCGAGCCACCGCTGGCCGAGCCACCGCTGGCCGAGCCGCCGCTGGCCGAGCCGCCGCTGGCCGAGCCACCGCTGCCTGAGCCAGGGGTTCCGCCCGTCGCCGCCGCGGAGCCGCCCGTTCCGGTCGAACCACCCGTCGCCGCCGATCCGCCCCCGCTTCCTCCTGTCCCGCTGGCTCCGCCGGTGGCCGAGCTCCCGCCGCTGCCGCTGCTGCCCTGGCCGTCGCCCGTTCCCTGGCAGGCGCTCGTGAGCAAAAGAGCCGCGATCAAGCTGAGCCGCGAGACGACGTGTGGCATGGGGGTCTCCTCCTGGTGGGCCAGGGTGAGTGCTTAACACGACCGTTCTGCGAGGTCGTCAGCGAATGCCTCGCCGGCCACGAGCGGGGCCCCTATTCGGGCCACTTGCGTCAACGACGCTCGTCGCATTCACCTCGCAGACCCGCCGATGTGTGCCGCGGGAGCGGCTGACGTCAGCGGCTCGCCGGCGCGGCCTTGCGCGCGTCCCTGGCACTGCCTTTCAAGATGATCACCGTTCCGTCCTCAATTGCTCGCCTCCGGCGACCCCGAAAATCCTTGCTGCAAGCGACGTCCTCGCCGCTCTGCTGCTCGAGATCCTGCCAGCATCCCTCCGCTGCTCGCGCCTCCGGGCGCCGCTTTCGCCGCGGTCTTCAGGGTCTCGCCACAGCGCCCAATTGAGGGCGCCAGCCGCGATCAATACACCCTGGTCGAGGCACGAGAGCGGTGCACGAGATGCCTCACCGGATCAGAATCTAGACGAATAAGGCAAGTTTCAAGCGGCGAGTCTGTCCTGAGTAAGGGCGCGGTCGATCTCGCGGTCGCAGCAAAGCCAGGCGCGGCGGAGAGGGCGACGGTACGAGGGTCGCCCCAGCGCAAGGCAGGGGCCGGCTGACCGTTATCGTTGGTGGGCAGGACGATCTTCTCGACGGTGCGGGAGGCGATGGCGCAGTTTTGAGCCACGCGTTCGAGCATCAGCAGGCGGTGGTTGATGTTGCGGCCGATGGAGCGAAGGTGGGGGAGGTGGCGAATGTTGCGACCGACGCCGAAATCGCAGGTGTCGTTGAAGGTGGTCTCGGTCCGCAGGGCGCGCTCGAGCTTGAAGTACTGTTTGACTCGGCAGTGTTTGTAGTCGAAGCGCAAGCTGGGATGGACGCCTTCGGTGATGACGCGCGTGCGGAAACGCCCCGGCGTCCGCTTGGTGACCTTGCGCTCGAAGAGTAGTTGCACCTGGTCGGGGCGGCCGATGTCGAGGCTGTCGCGAATGACCTCCTCGAAGAATTCGCGGCCGTGGATGGGACGGTCGAAGACCTGCGTGAGACTGACCTCCATCTGGAGGATCGCCGTTCGCCTTTTCGAGCGGGCCCTCTCCCCGCTGCGTGTCGCTGCGGGGGTCGAGAGAGACGCTATTGGCCGAGGCGTCAGAGCGACCGAAGGGAGCGGGTCTTTCACAGGGAGGCTCGGCTTCGCCGAGCCGGCCAACATCAGCAAGATCCGGGGGGGACCGCGG
>Ga0068853_100001953_pt1 | contig 15196 bp, 9 predicted proteins | sample KBSCornC32_FD_65655 | JGI IMG/M metagenome (GOLD analysis project Ga0068853, IMG submission 65655) | Corn rhizosphere microbial communities from Kellogg Biological Station, Michigan, USA - KBS Corn C3-2 | ecosystem: Host-associated > Plants > Roots > Rhizosphere > Soil ...
CGTCAAACTCAGCGCGGGAAACTTGTATTCGAACTTTGCATTGGCGGCCGCGAACTTTGACTGGACAAGCGCCACCCGATCGGGGTCGCCGAAGCTGTTCGTGATGTCCGGATCGCCGGCATGATCGCGATCGGCCAGTGTCCACACCGAAACGTCCTGTCCTTTGTCGCCGAATGCCGAAAGGTCAATCGGCCGCGTCGCATCGTCGCGCGTGGCGTTGACGGCAAACAGCGCCACGACCGACCCATCATCAGACAGCGTCGCGCTCATATCCGGCGGCGCGCGGAGCGGCGCTTTAGAATCGATCTTGAGCGGGCGGCTGCCGGCATAGGTGGCGTAGAGCTGTTGGGCGTAGTACGTCGGCGTCTTGTAGAGCCGGTGGTTATCGACCTGGATGATGCCCGAACAGAAACTGTTGATCAGATTCGACCGATTGGCGATATCGACCAGATCGGCGTGCCGGTGGAGCAGATTCTGGTATCGGGAACAGGCCAGTGCGTTTTCGAGCGTCCACAGCATGGCGCGGCCCGGGCCCCAGTCGCCGGCGGTCGTGTTCCATTCTGTCACCGCGACCTTGATCGGCTTGCCCGCGGCGTATCGGGCGATCAACTCCCGCGTCTGCGCCAATTCTCGCTCGCAGCCCGCCAGGTTGGCGCAGTCATATTGGTGCGGGCAGACATACCGGATCAATCCGCCCGCCTCCTTGAGCACTCCTTCCGTTGGATAGCTCGACAAGAGCGTGATTGTCGGATCGGCCTTGAGCATCGCCTGGCAGATCGCGGCTAAATGCGCTTCGTACTCGGCCCCTGCGCGCTCGTTGCCACCCTGCCAGTATTTAATGCGATACGGCTCGGCATGGCCATTCTTGACCCGTAACTGGCCCAGCGGCGTGTCGGCTGAACCGTTGAAATACTGCACCTGTTCGGCCGCGTCTTCGGGTTTGCGCTTCGAGAAGCGGACACAGATCAGAGGCTCGGCGTCGACCAGTTTGCAGAATTGCACGATTTCTTCGAGACCGGGCCCGGTCGGCTGCAAGCCTCCCCAGGCGCGGAACGGCTTCCGTTTGTCCGGATCGCCGATTGTGTCCTTCCATTCGAACTCGCCCAGGTTCGCGTCGTCGAGTGCGCTGCCGCCGAAGCGAATGATTCCCGGTTTGAGCGCTTTGACCGCCGCCACGACGTCGGGCCGCCAGCCACCGATATTGTCTTCCGGCATCAGCGAGGCATTGTCGATCCACAGCGTGCCGGGGGTATTGAACTGGATCTGCAGCCATCCCTCGGTCGTCGTTTCGGTTGGGACCAGCCGGGCCGAGAACTTTTTCCATTCACTTCCCGGTTGGAATTCACACGAGGCGAGCACTTCTTCGACATCGTTCCCGATCTGGACCGTGACGGGATTTTTCATTCCTTCTTGCCGCAGAAAGACGCTGAACCGGCAGGCGCCGTCTTTGACGAATGAAATTCCCCGTTGACCGATGCCGACCGGGCAGGGCTGCCCCCCTTTGGTGGCGATTCGCTGCGCCACGCTGCCGCTGACCGCCTGCTCGCGATCCGGCGTGAATGTGGCGCGCAAGGCGATATCCAGATGTTGCCACGGCTTTTCTTTGAAGTCAGTTTCCCTGATGTAAGCGAACTTGTACGGCGTCAGCCCCTCGAAGCTGCCGTCGTAAAGTTTTTCGGCCCACATGCTGGGGACCAGGTCGCACAGATATTCGATGAACTGGCCGTACTGGTAAGGATTGATCTTTCCCGGCAGCGCATCGCGCGTAACTCGCAGCGGCTCGCGGGCCGTGTCGATTTCCTCCAGCTTCAGGTCGTCAAACCACGCCGTCCCCGTTCCCGTGCCGAAGCCGGCGAAGAACGGAGCGATCCTCGTTTTCCCTCCCGGCGGTGCTTCGAAGTCGATGACGACTTCGGTCCAGTCTGTGTTCCCGTCGTGGTTTTCCCCGCTGGCAATGATCCCCTTTCCCTCGGGCATTTGAATCTGGAATGTGCCGCTGACCCGCGCCGATTGCCGAACGAGATTCTGCGTGCGGACCCAGCCGCTGAAGCGATACCAGCGCCCGGGACGGAGCATCACTTCCTGGCCGAGCGCCGTGTCGGTCGGTTCGCTCGAAGAGATGCGCAACGCGTTTTTGCCTTCGTGGAACACGCTCGCATCGGCTTCGATCTTCGGTTTGGCGCCGTAAACATGAATCGACCAGCCCTCAGTTTGCGTTTCGAATCCGGTGTTCGCGATCTCGATCCGTGGCAGCGTTGTATTGGCGTTGGCTTCCGCGGCCAGCGTTACGACCAGAGCGAAGATTGCGAAATGTTGGAATCGGGTCATGGCAATTACTTCCAAAAAAACCGGAGCTGGCGGGCCACGAGTGGCTGAGCTGCCGGCTTGAATCATTGCCATTTTGCGCAAGCCGATCAACCCACGATCCTCGCAGGGTGGACTTCAGCCCACGCGATTGATACGACAAACGAGTTCCCCATCGTTCGATGCACTCTCATCATGAATCTCGTGGGCAGAAACGACCGAATCGCAGGCTGCCTTCTGGGTGGGGCGATCGGCGACGCCTGGGGAAGCCAATTCGAGAATCGGTCGCTCCCCTTCACAGCGGATATTGATTGCGGCTGGGGACTAACCGACGATACGCAACTCACGCTTTCGACCTGCGATGCAATCGTGGCCGCGGGTTGCGTCGATGCCGAGCGCATCGCCGCCGAAATGGCGCGCGCCTTCAGAGCGGGAATCCTGGTGGGATTGGGGGCGAGCACGTATCAGGCGCTCGAGTCATTGTCTGCGGGTGGCCACTGGGCGCTTGTCGGGCGGAAAGGAGATCGGGCGGCAGGGAACGGCGCCGCGATGCGAATCGCTCCACTGGCGTTTCGTCTCGACCTGGGCGAATCCCGCGGACGTCAACTGCTTCGGGATGTGTGCCGTATTACGCACCATAACGACGAGGCTTACAGTGGCGGGCTGGCGATCGCTTTGGCGATTCAAGCGGCTTGCTCCGAAGCCTGGACCGGTGGTCCTGGGCTGATCGCCCAAATTGCGCGGCAACTTCCCAATTCCGCAGTGCGCGACCGGGTTGCTGAACTCGCGTTGCTCGATCCTGGAACGCCGCTCCAGCAGGTGGCAGCTCGATTCGGGAATTCGGGCTATGCGGCCGAATCGGTCCCGCTGTCGTTGTTCGCCGCACAACAGGCCCACGGTTCGGATTTCATAGCCTGGCTACGGGGCGTCATCGAACTCGGCGGCGATACCGACACAATCACTTCAATGGCCTGTCAAGTAGTCGGATGCAGTTTAGGAATCGGCCGAATTCCCACTCAGGTGATTGCACGGGTTCCCGAATTGGAATCGGTTCGCGCGAGGGTGGAGGCTTTTGCCGAGCTGTCCTAAATCGAATCACAATTGCGAACACCGCCAGTATTGGTCATCATCGCGATGGATGTGGCCGAGGCTGACTCTGTCGAATGCTTTGATTGCCAACGTAAGGACGCCGATTGTTCGATGATCACCCGCGGGAACTCCCCTGGCTTGCCCGAGGCAGGCCCGTCTGGCCATTCGCGTTCGCTGCCGGAAGCGTCGCCCTGGCGCTGCTCGTGACGTTTTTCGTGAAGCCGTTGCAGGAACAGCCGCCGTCGCTCCTGTTTTTCACCGCCGTCATCTTCACGAGCTGGTACGGCGGCATGCGGGCCGGGCTGTGTGCCTCGATCCTGTCGATCGTCGCGCTCGATCTGGTTTTCGCGGGGGGAAAGATGTCTCTCCAGATGGATTTCGTCGATCTCGTCGACGTCATCGCGTTTGGCGGCGTCGCCTGGCTCATCAGTTTCACGCAAAGCCGCTGGCGCAATGCGCATCGTTCGCTGGTCGTCGTCGAAGAAGACATGTACCTGGCGCGGCAGATTCAGCACCGGATGTTTCCGGAGCATCCGCCCGATCTACCCGGTTTCGAAATTGCCGGGCGCTGTTTTCCCGCCGATGCCACGGGGGGAGATTTTTTCGACTACATTCCCATGGCCGACCATGGCGTGGGCATCTGCATCGGCGATGTGAGCAGCCACGGCGTGGGGCCCGCGCTCGTGATGTCGCTGATCCGGGCGTACCTACGAGCCTTGTCGCGCACCCGAACGGACCCCGGTACGATTCTCAGCGAGGCCAATGATATCGCCTGCGACGATCTGGAAGACGGAAGATTCGCCACAGTCTTCTTGTGCCGACTGGAACCCAGTGTTCGTTCGATGACGTACGCCGGCGCGGGACACGAGAGTTATGTCCTGCATACTTCCGGCGAAACGACGTCGCTGGAGAGCACAGGCCTGCCGTTGGGCTTCCTGAAAGAGAGGCCGATCTGCACCGCGCCGGCGATCGCATTGCAGCCGGGCGAGCTGGTGTTGCTCGTCAGCGACGGGATATTCGAATGCGTCTCGCCCGACCGCAAAATTTTCGGCCTGCCGCAGACTCTTGACGTCGTGCGGGCCAATCGTCACCTGAGCGCTGTCGAGATCGTGGCCGCGCTGTGCCGCGCCGCACAGGAGTTCAGCCAGCCTGCATCGCAAAACGACGATATAACGGTGGTAGTGATCAAGGTGTTGTAGGTCCCGCCTGCCGGGCGGTGACCTGTCGGCGGCGGAAGCAAAACAAATCCGAGCGCTCGTCATCAAAGTGCGCCGAGGAACGTCTCATCCAGCTTGTGGCCACGACTCGCGCACGCGATCACCGCTCGGCAAGCGGGATCTACACCCCCGCGGCGGTAAACCCACCGTCAATGCACAGCGTTTGCCCGGTCATGAAACTCGATTGACAGTCGTCGAGCAGGAACACCGCGGCTCCGGCGATTTCATCCGGCGTACCGTAGCGGTGCTGCGGCACGGCCTTGAGCCAGCTCGCGCGGACTTGTTCCGTGTGCATATCCCGGACGAGTGGCGTTTCGATCGGACCGGGAGCGATCGCGTTGACCCTGATCCCCGCTGGGGCCAGCTCGACGGCCATCACCTGCGTCATCGAGATCACGCCCGCTTTCGACGCTCCGTAGGCGACGCGCCCGGGATTGCCGCGGATTCCAGAAACGGAAGCAATGTTAACAATCGCCCCCCTGCCGCGAGTGCGCATCAGCCGGGCCGCTTCACGGGACGCGACAAAACTGCCGATCAGATTCACCTCGACGGTCTTGCGAAACAGGGCCGTCGTCGTGTCGAGGCAAGGCACGTCGCTGCCGATCCCCGCCGAATTGACCAGGCCAGTCAGCGGTCCCACCTCGCTGTCGCAACGAGCGATCGCCTTGACGACGGCCTCTTCGTCGGCCACATCCAGTTGCTCGTAGTGCAAAAGCTGGTTGTACTGCGAGAGCTGCTCGCGGGCCCGTTCGAGGTTGCACTGTTCGACATCGGCAACGACGACCTTCCAGCCCCGTGCCACGCTGGCCTGGGCAATCGCCAGGCCAATCCCGGATGCCCCGCCTGTTACGAAAACCGTGTTCTGCATGCTTCAGTATCATACTCCGTGCAACTCGCCTTGACAGGGGTGCCGCGACTCAACACACTCAACATTGCATCAATTGTCGTTGATGTATTCGGGATCAGGTTTCATGAGGCATCATGCTCGCACAATGGGTCTTGCTGACCGCGCTGTTCGCAGTGCTCGCCTGCGTCCCGTCGACAGGTTTGGCAGCGCCCGCTGATCCGTCCGAGGTCCGCCTGTCCGCCAATGGCGTTTCGCGAACTCAACCGCCCGATTTCACTCGCGAAGTCGTACCGGCACTCACCCGCGCAGGCTGCAACGCCGGCGCTTGCCACGGCTCTTTCCAGGGGCGTGGCGGTTTCCAGCTGTCGCTCCTGGGATTCGATCCGGCGTTTGATTACGAGGTGCTGGCCAAAGCCTCGCGCGGCCGTCGCATCAATGCGGGCACGCCGGGGCAAAGTTTGCTGTTGCTCAAGCCGATGGGCGCTGTCCCGCACGGCGGCGGCCGCCGGATTGCGGCCGAATCTGAAGTCGCTGCGATCCTCACCGACTGGATCGCGGGTGGCATGCCCGGCCCGCGCGGAGATGAACTGAATGGATTGCGGATCAGTGTGGAACCGCCGGAACTCGCGATCCTGCCGGCACGTAACGAACAATCCGTGCGTCAAACTCCCGCCGCCGGCGTCGGATTGCGAGTCGTTGCGACCTACGGCGACGGGACGTCTCGCGACGTGACCGCATGGGCCGCGTACGACGTGCGTGAAAAATTGATCGCCGAAGTGACCAGGACCGGCGTTGTCACCGGACTTCGCCCCGGCAAGACGGCGGTTCAGGTGCGTTTTCAGGGGCAAGTCGCGGCAGTCGGTGTTTCCGTACCGTATGGGCCGGCAGTCGACTTCGAGTTTCCGTCGCAGAATTTCATTGATGCTTTGGTTGCCGCCGAATGGAAACGGCTGGGCATCCGGCCCGCGGCGCTGGCAGACGACGCGACGTTTCTGCGGCGCGTGTATCTCGATTTGATCGGCACGCTTCCGACGGCCGATGAAACGCGGGCATTTCTGAATGACGCTCCAGCAGGCAAACGCGGGCGTGTGATCGACGAGTTGCTCGTCCGGCCTGAATACGTCGACTACTGGTCTCTTCGCTGGGCCGATCTGCTGCGGGCCCACCGCCGCTATCTGGGAGACAAAGGCCTGGCCAGTTTTTCGGGTTGGATTCGGCAATCGGTGCGAGAAAACAAGCCGCTGGACCTCATGACGCGCGAGCTGCTCACGGCACAGGGCAACCTGTTCATGAACGGCCCTGTCGCATTTTTCTTCATCGACGAAAAGGTTGAAGAGCTGGCCGAGACGACGTCGCAAGTGTTCCTGGGGGTTCGTCTGCAATGCACGCGCTGCCACCATCATCCCAACGAAATCTGGAGTCAGGACGATTATTACGGCCTGGCCGCGTTCTTTTCGCGGCTCCAGGCCAAAGACAGCGGCCAGATTGGTTCACGGTTTGGCGGGCCCAAAAGCCTGCGCGTGACGGCCACCGAAAACCCGAATCGCAAACCGGCCGTGGCCGCATCGCCGCGCCTCTTCGGCGAAAAGCTCAATGGCACCGACGCCACAACCGACCCCCGGCAGCATCTGGCCGAGTGGATCACCCGGCCTGACAACCCCTACTTCGCCCGCAATTTCGTGAACCGCTACTGGGCCGCGCTGATGGGCCGCGGTCTCGTGGAGCCGGTGGATGATCTCCGGGCGACGAACCCGGCCGCCATGCCGCTGTTGTTCGACAAGCTGTGCCGCGATTTTGCCGAGCATCAGTTCGATCCCAAACACCTGCTGCGGACGATCTGCAATTCGCGAGTCTATCAGCTTGCGGCCGAGCTTGATCCGCAGCGCGATCACGACGGACAGCTTTTCACGCACCGTGTTCCGCGGCGGTTGTCGGCCGAAGTGCTGCTCGACGCCATCAATCAGGTTGCCGGCACGAGCGAATCGTTCGACGGTCAGCCTCCGGGAACGCGGGCGATCGCCCTTCCCGATCCAACCGTGGCGTCGTATTTTCTGACAACGTTCGGCCGACCCATGCGTAACAGTTCGTGCGACTGCGCCCGGGGCGCGGCTCCCGATTTGTCGCAGGTCCTGCATCTGGCCAACAGCACCGCCCTGCACCAGAAGCTGGTTTCGCCTGCCGGACGGCTGGCGGCGGCTCTCAAAGCCGGGCGGAATGACGACGAGATCACGGAGAACTTGTATCTGTGCGCTTTGGGGCGGCTTCCGAACGAGACAGAGCGCCAGGCTGTTCGCGAATCGGTGGCGGAAGGCACCAACCGCGAAGAGGCCTGGCAAGACGTGCTCTGGGCTTTGATCAACTGTGCCGAATTCGTGTTCAATCATTGAGACTGGTCGGAGGCAGGAGCCAATTGATGTTTTCGCTGGAACACGTGACCCGCAACTGCGAAGGACTGACGCGCCGCGCCTGGCTGCAGGTCGGGGGACTGTCGCTGTTCGGCCTGACGCTGCCGCAACTGTTGCAGGCCGAAGCCGCGCGAGAGCCCGCTGCCCGCAAAGACACAAATTTCATCTTGCTGTGGACGAATGGCGGGCTGGCCAACATCGACACGCTCGATATGAAACCCGATGCACCCATCGAATATCGGGGCGAGTTTCATCCAATCGCGACGAATCTGCCGGGGGTGACCGTCTGCGAACACCTGCCGCTGATGAGCCGCCACATGGATAAGGTCTGCCAGGTGCGGTCGGTCGTCCACCAGGGAAGTCAGCATTCCGAGGCGACACATTGGATGCTGACGGGCTATCCGCAGGTGCCCGATGTCAACGGCGCGCCGGTCGGCTCGACGATCTACCCCTGCTTCGGGTCGATCGTCGCCAAAGAGCTGGGTTGGAAAAACGGTCTGCCCCCTTATGTGCAGTGCGCGCAGAATGAAATGGCCTATTCGGGTGGCGGTTATCTGGGTTCGGCGTACAACGCGCTGATGGTTCGCCGAAACCCTAACGACAAAGAGTTTTCTGTCGATGACGTGTCGATTCCGTCGCAGGTCGGCGCCGATCGAACGCAGCGCCGCAGGCGGATTCTCGAGCGCCTTGATGCCTGGCAAAAGCAGGTCGATCGCTCGGCCGAGGCAGTCTACAACCGGGGCGAGTTCTACCGCCAGGCGTACGACCTGATCACGTCGCCCGCCGCCAAGAAGGCCTTCGATCTGTCGGCAGAGCCAGACAACGTGCGCGACGCCTACGGCCGCACGCGCGAAGGGCAGGCGACGCTGCTGGCCCGCCGGCTTGTGGAAGCGGGCGTCCGTTTCGTGGCTGTCGATTTCATCGGTTACGACACGCACGACAAAAACTTCATCCGCCTCAAGGACCCGTTGTTGCCCACGCTCGACCGCGCCTGGTCGGCGCTGCTGGCCGATTTGTCCGAACGGGGGATGTTGAGCAATACGGTCGTTCTGTGCGCCGGAGAGTTCGGACGCACGGCCCGCGTCAACGGGGCTGCCGGACGCGATCATTGGCCGTTCACCAATGCCATCGGATTCAGCGGCGCGGGGGTCCGCATGGGTAGTGTCGTCGGCAAGACCGATTCCAAATGCGAACGCGTCTTCGGCCACGAACATTCGACGCTCGACTACGCCGCCACGATTTTCCGCCTGATGGGAATCGACGACACCCAGGAATACCGGACGAACGACGGCCGGCCCGTGCTGATCAACGGCGGCGGGCGGGCCATCGACGAGGTGCTCGCGTGAGCGCGCTGCGGACTTTCGCAGGAGTGCTCGTGGCGCTGGCGCCGGTCGTTCCGCTGGTCGCTGCGCCGCCGCAGGCGCCCCGCTATGAGGAATGCCGGCTGGATTCGATCTATCCCGCGGGCGGGCAGCGCGGCACCCGAGTGAAGCTCGAAATCAAGGGATACGAGAGCGGGCTCACATCGCCCAAAGACATCGTCATCGATGGGCCGCCCGGTATCTCGGTCGCCGAGCTCAAATCGATCAATGGCTATACGATGGAAGCCACGCTCGACATCGCCTCAGACGCTCCGCTGGGGCGGCGCTGGCTGCGGGTCCTCAACGACTGGAGCGGGTTGACGAACTTCGTTCATTTCGTCGTCGGCAGCCTGCCCGAGAAACTCGAAGTCGAACCGAACAACGAGGCAGCCAAGGCCCAGGCTGTCGAATTGCCGGTCGTATTGAACGGCCGTATCAACCCGTCCGCAGACCTCGATTTCATTCGCTTTTCGGGCAAGAAAGGGCAGCGAATCGTGGCAGCCATCGCCGCTCATGCGCTCGACGTCCACGGTCAGGGGCGCAATTACGGGATTGCAGATTTCAGTCTCGAGTTGCTTGACGCTCAGGGGCGAACACTGGCGACGGCCGAGGATACGCTGGGTTTTGATCCTCTCATCGAACACGTCCTTCCGAGTGACGGCGACTATCTCGTGCGCGTGCAATTGCTCGACTACCAGGGATTTCTCGAAGCCGTCTACCGACTGACGCTGGGCGAAGTACCCTATGTGACGGGCGCATTTCCTCCCGGTTTTCGCAGGGGAACCGCTACCGAGATCGAACTGTTCGGGCCGAATGTTCCCGCGGGGACAAAACGCATTTTGGGTCAAGCTTTGGCCGGTCAGACAATTCCGGTAGGCAGCAATCCGGCCGCAGCTAGCATCGCAGGCTGGAACGGCGAAGAAGGAGCAGCCTGGGATCGCGCGTATCCTTTGCGCTATGTCGCGCTCGATCGCGACGCCAACTCGGGACTTGATGTGCCGATTGTCGCCGGCGATCTGCCCGAATCGGTCGAGGCGGAGCCCAATGACGATCGGGCGCAAGCCGGCCTGTTGGCGCTCCCTGTGACTGTCAATGCCCGATTTCAACAAGCGAACGATGCCGACTGGTATCGCGTGCGGCTGGAAGCCAAACAGAAGATTCAAATCGAGATTATCGCCCATCGGTTTCTCAGGTCGCCGGTCGACACGCTCGTCCAGGTTTTCGACGCACAGGGAATGATGCTTGGCGAAAGCGACGACGAATCGTTCGACCCCGGTTACGAGTCGTATCACGATTTCAGAACGACCGACAGCAAGCTGGCATTTACCGCGCCCAGTGTCGGCGCGTATTTCATCAAAGTGACCGAGCAATCGGGAGTGCACGGGCCGCGCGCCTTCTATCGCCTGACAATCGACGAGGAACGGCCGGAATTTCGCCTGTCGCATTTTCCCGATGCCGTGCCGATCTGGGGACCGGGAAGCACGGCCTGCGTGATGGCGCGCGTCGACCGGTTCTCTGGCTGCAACGACGACGTGGAATTGTCGATCGAAGGGCTGCCCGACGGCTGGTCGAGCAGCACAGCAACGTCGCTCGCCTCGACTCCCGAACGGCCGTTCAACACGTACCAGTTGAAGGTGTTTCTGACGCTCACCGCACCGGCCAATGCGGCCGTCGGCACGTGTGTTCCCTTTCGCATCATTGGCCGCGCGAAGCGTCCGGATGGAACAACGCTGGAACACACTTCGCTTCCACTGACCCTCTATTACACGACCGACACGGGATTCTTCCGGGCCAGCCCGCTGGCCCGCGCCGTCGTCGCCAAATCACAGGGCCCGTGGCTGGAGGCCGTCACCACTGAAGTCACGGTACCGCAGGAAGGAACGGGCTCCGTCACGGTCAAAGTCCACGGCGCGGGCGACGTGAAGGAAATGCCGATCGTCGTTAACCTGGCCACCGCGGGCGTCGCCTGCAATCTGGGGACGCCACAGAATCTTCCGATTCAAGATGGTCTCGTCAGCGTTCCGATCAAGCTGCTTCCCGAGCTCAAGCCCGGGAACTACGGCATCACCGTCGCCCAGACCTGGCGCAGCGACATCCGCATCGGCATGCCCGGGCCGTGCACACGGCTGATCAAACTGACTGTGCTGCCAGCGAAGTGAAGGTTTGGCAATCCTATGGGGCGACGAAAGCGAAGGACCGATCGGAAGTTGCATCGGTGGTATCTAGGGCTTGGCGTGATCGACGCCAGCTTGGATAGCAATTGGCGCCAACGGTTGTTTGCCGCACCACTCTACGAAATGTTTGTAGTCGACTCACGAGACACCGAAGGACTTCCGATCTCGGTCTCGCGTGGTATTCGGCGGTATCGTTTGTCCTATACCGTCTGCCGCGTGCTCCAGAGCGACACGGGCTTCACTGAGTCGGATTGGGAAGGATACGTGTTCTTTCGATTTCAAGCTCGAAAGTACGCGGACATTGTCAGCTTTACTGTCAACAATCCGGACGTTGTGTAAATTTGGCGCTGGTCAAGCAAAGCCTGATCCACCGGCACGCCAATTTGCATGCCCCCGATCGATCAGTTTCTCGCCGGCGGACCGGGCCACTTCCGGGTCAGGATCGCGTTGGGCGATTTCTTTTAGAAGCCTCGCCGCCTCGAACGTGCCGGCCCGCGCCAGTGAGCCACGTTGCAGATACAGGGTCTCGATCGCCCGTTTGCGGACTGCGGCGGATTCGTCGGTCAACAGATTCTTGATGATCCGCCACATCGGTTTGTCATTATCTTCAGGATCGAGACTTTCCAGGATCGCAATCAAGTGCAATCGAGTCTCCACATCGGGAGCGAGCGATAGCGGAACCAGGTGCTGCGAGACTCGCTGCGGATGGCGTGGATTGAAACGCTCCAGTTGCCGGATTGCCAGAATTCCCAGCGACGGCCTTGGAATCCAGAGACACCTCACAAGCAGCGGAGACAGCGTCTCGCTGATCGTGCGGTCAAGTTCCTCAGACGTGTCGATATGGTGACGCCACAGAAATTTGGTCAACGCGGATTCGAGCCGCCTTGGGGAAGCAGAGCTCAATTGGCGCTTCCAGTCGTCGAGGCCGTATTCGCGAGCCGACCAGGCGCAAGGGATCCAGGAGCCGCGATATTTGTAACCTTTCAGTCGCGGCAGAGATCGTTCGAATTCATCGATAAATATTGGCGGAGTCAGATTGGTACGAAATTCGTCCACATGAATCGCAGGAGAGTACCCGGCCTGGGCGTGAATCAGTTGGCGAATCCAATAGCAGGACGGCGTGCGGGCCACTCGCATCTCGCTGCACAGTACGATTCGCTCGATGTGCAGCTTCTTTCCTCGCCCAAGTGTGAATTGAACGACATCTTCCAGGACTCCCTTTCGAAACGAACGGGCGAAGAAATACATCGTCGACTCGTCGCGGACGGGCATTCGTCGGGAGCTCGACACGAACTGGCGCCCCTTGGCGGCCAACTTGAAGATCGCTTGATGAGGCAGCCGGCGTAGCTTTTCCAACGCGGCGCAGCGTTGATAGTTCTGCTTCAGCGTCAAGCCGTCATGCCAATATTGTTCGTACGGGCGATTCTTATTCTTGTGGATTGTCATTCGGGTCAATTTACACGATTTGAGACGGTAAAATCGACCGAATTTGCATTATGCGCAACGTGACCTAGAGTTTCGGAACTATTGTTTCCTAGCTCGGGTTACCCGATATGAGCCTTTCACTACTGAATCCTTGGGCGGTCGTGGCATGGGGCGTGGCTGCGGCCTGGGTGGCCATCGTTGTCGCGTTTGCACGAGGCTGCCGCAAACGGTCGCTGCTGCGGCCATTGAGCGGCGATACCGTGTCGGGCGATCTGCCTCGGCTCAGCGTGATCGTCGCGGCCAAGAACGAGTCGGATTGTATCGAGACGTGCATCCGCTCGCTGTTGCGGCAAGACTATGGCAACCTGGAAGTCATCGCGGTCAATGATCGCAGCACCGACGACACGGGGGCAATTCTGGAACGACTCGCGCAGGAATCCGCCGGTCGCTTGAAAGTCGCGACGGTTTCGTCATTGCCGGCCGGATGGTTCGGCAAGCCGCATGCCCTCGATCTGGGGCTCCAGAGGGCAACCGGCAGCCTGGTGTTGTTCACCGACGCCGATTGCGAGTTCCTGGCCGCCTCGGCACTGCGCACGGCGGTCGCCGAAGTGGAGCGCCGCAATTTCGATTTCTTCACGATTGCCGCCAGGTATTCGATGAATTCGCTGCGCGAGTGCGTGGCGGTGCCGTGCTGCTCCGAAACACTGATGGCGTGGCTGCGCCCCGAGCGCGCGGACGACTCGCGTACGTCCGACGTCTTTGCCAACGGGGCTTTCATTCTCGTGCGAAAGGAGCCGTTTGATCGGATCGGCGGCTGGGGGGCCGTCCGGTCGCAAATCAGTGAAGATCTGCAACTGGCGCGGCTGGCAAAACGATCGGGACTGAATGTAGGGGTGGCGCAAGGCGATCGGTTCTATCATACGGAATCATATCGCAGCCTTCGCGAATCGTGGGATGGCTGGAGCCGGATCCTCAAGGGAACGCTGACGCCCGTTCAACTATTGATTACGATCGTGCGGTCGACCGTGTTGTTCGTCCTGCCGTTGGCAGCGTTGCTCTGGGGATTGTCGGACGCGCTGCGCACGGGGCGTTTCGAATGGTTCTCGCACGGAGCGGGGCTGGCTTTCGTGTTGGCTTTCGCGCTCAGGTCGGCATTGGACGTATCGACGTTTCGAATGGTCGGCGCTCCACTCGCGGCTGTGCCGCTGGCCCCTTTGGGACGGCTGTTCGTGATGGCCGCCGCGACACGGGCCCTGCTGTCTCACGCGGGACTGGTCAATACTCACTGGCGCGGCGCCACGTTTGCCGCCGGGCGACTGGTCATGCCGCTACAGGTTCAGCCGGAAGCCCAAATCCGATAGATTCGAGCAGGACGGGTCGCCGTCCGGCGTCGAGCAGCATCCGCACGGTTTGTTCGATCTGCGGAAGAAACCCGCGCTCGAGATCGAGGGGGTGCAGCACGACGCACGGCAGGGCCCGTTTGCAGAACCGATATTGAAGCTGTCCCAATCGATAACCGGCGTGACAGAGGACGCGGATCGGCGATACATCCCAGACCCAGGTCGCCAGCAACAGGCGGTCTCCCGTCGACGTCACGACCTGACGATAACCGACGGTGTAATGAATTCCGAATCGCGCCAGTCGTTCTGGCGTTGCGAGGCCGGTCTTGTATGTCGGGGCGATAAAGCCAGTGGCCGGCTGGCCCAGCCAGCGCGTGAAAATCTCCTGGCCTGCGGCGAGCCGGCGGTCAGTCTCCGCCGCGTCGAGACCGTTCATTTCATCTTTTCCGTCAGCGATTTTTGACACCAGTCCTCCGCCGGCTGGTCGAAAGTGTTCGTAGCCGTGCAAGAGGATATTCGCGTATTCATCACGCACCCGATCGAGAAACGGACGGTCTCGTTCTTGCAGCGGCACGCCGCCCCAGCACGGCACGACCGCCGCCGACATGGCATTGCCGACCAGGGGCGCCATGCTTCGCGTGAACGTCGCGACGTGCTCGGCGTAAAGCGGCGCCACATCGTGCAACATGACGCAGAACGATTTGGAGACGTTGATCGTTTGAATTCCGGCTGTCATATCCATGCTCCCTTACGATCACGGCAATCGCACCTTACAATCGGCATCTCGTAACCTGCCCTGCCAATAATTTTTGCCTTGTGAAAACATCATGCACGACCGCGTCAATCGATACATAAAGCTCACAGGAATGCTCGCCGCGGCTTGCCTCTTCGCGGGCACCTTTGAAAATTTTGCGTGCGCCGCCGATCTCGCTGCGATCAAACGCAGCGACTGGCAGGGATTCGAGCGGCTGGATTTCGTCGTCGACGGCCGGCAGTGCCATTTGATTGTTCCCAAAACCGCGGCCGACGGGCGA
>Ga0068853_100001955_pt1 | contig 15185 bp, 13 predicted proteins | sample KBSCornC32_FD_65655 | JGI IMG/M metagenome (GOLD analysis project Ga0068853, IMG submission 65655) | Corn rhizosphere microbial communities from Kellogg Biological Station, Michigan, USA - KBS Corn C3-2 | ecosystem: Host-associated > Plants > Roots > Rhizosphere > Soil ...
TATTGCCGCCCGCGCGCGGTGGCGCTACAGGCATCCGCCGCACAGGGGTGTAGCTCAGCTGGTTAGAGCGTCGGTCTCCAAAACCGAAGGCCCTCGGTTCGAATCCGAGCTCCCCTGCCATTTACAACGGCCACGTTGTGCCAAACGAGGTCAGAACGCGCCGCAAAGGCGCAAAATCCCTTGCTTTTTGTTGTGCCAAGCGGTGACACTGCTGGCCGTAAAATTGCGGCCAACAAGGGGGCACAGTGCGGGGCATCGCTTTTCGGATTGGGGGCACTGAGTGCTGACCGATCTCGCCTGCCGAACGGCGGTCAAGCGCGACAAGGATTACAAGCTCGCCGACTCGCAGGGCCTGTATCTCTTCGTCACCAAGGCAGGGCACAAATCCTGGCGGTGGAAGTATCGGTTCGGCAAGAAGGAAAAGCGTCTGGTCTTCGGCCCATACCCGGAGATCAGCCTGGCGAAGGCACGAGCCGAACGCGACGCTGCGCGGGAGCGCCTCCGGGCTGGTGTGGATCCGGCGCTGGAGAAGCGACAGCGCGCCGCGGCCGCGGCAACCTCGGGCGATCGTGCCTTTCGCACGCTCGCGGAGATGTGGATCGAGCAGCAGGCGCCGATCTGGTCCGAACGGCACATGAAGATCGTGCAGCGCAACCTGACCCGCGACGTTTACCCGAAGATCGGCTCGACGCCGATCGAAGGGATCACGACGCCGATGGTGCTCGAGATCCTGCGCAACATCGAGGGCCGCGGCGCGATCGAGACGGCACACCGCGTGCGGCAGCACATATCGGCGGTCTTCGTGCTGGCGATCGGGCTGGCGCTGGTATCGGCCGATCCGGCCGAGGTGACGGCCAAGGCGCTGAAGCCCGTCAAGCGCGGGCGCTTCCCGGCCGTGCGATCGATAAAGCAGGCGCGGGCCGTATTGGCGGCGGTCGAGGCGCGCGCCGGCCATCCGACCGTCAAGCTCGCCTCGCGCTTGCTCGCGCTGACGGCGGTTCGCTCGGCCATGGTGCGCATGGCGGAACGGCACGAGTTCGAGGACCTGGACACGGACGAGCCGATCTGGCGCATTCCCGCGGCCAAGATGAAGCTTGCCCAGGAGCAGAAGGACGACCCCGCCTTCGAGTTCGTGGTGCCGCTCTCGCGGCAAGCAGTCGAGACGGTGAAGCTCGCCATGGAGCTTGCCGGCGGCGTCTCGCTGATCTTTCGCAGCATCAGTTCGGGGCGCAAGCCGATCAGCGACAGCACCATCAGCAAGGCCTACCGCGACGCGGACCTGTCGGGAATCCACGTGCCGCACGGCTGGCGATCGACCTTCAGCACGGTGATGAACGAACTCGCCGGCCAGGAGAATCGCATTGGCGATCGCGCAATCATCGATTTGATGCTGGCGCACGTCCAAGGCGGCATCGAGGGCCGCTACAACCGGGCATGGTACATGCCGCGCCGGCGCGAGCTGGCGCAGGAATGGGCGGATATGCTCGTGGAGGGGCTGCCACCCCCTGCGGACCTGTTGGGTATGCGCCGGCACTGACCACACAGGTGCGGGCATGACGGCCCGCGCGATCGGCGAGCTCGCCGCCGGCATCGCCGGGACCAAACGCCCCGTACGGCGCACCTTCGCCCCTGTGCGGCGCAACAGCCGCCACGCCGGCGAATATGAGGTACGTCGATGGAAACAGGACAACGTCTTCGGCGCCGCCGAGCGCCGAGCGCGGTTGAAGGCCGCGAAGAAGTATGACCGCGAGACGAAGGTGCCGGGCAAGCCGTGGGGACAACTCGGACCCAACGGCCTGCAGGTTTATGAGCACGTGCTAAAGGCGCGTGACTACAAAAACGGCCGGTTTGACCAGGCCGCGCAGACGATCGCCAACGCCCTGCGTATCAGCCGCAAGACAGTCCACGCCGCGCTAGCGAGGCTGAAGGCGGTCGGCCTGCTTGACTGGCAGCGACGAACCGAGCCGATCGAAGATCCGGAGCCGTTCGGACCTCAGGTCCGACAGATCTCCAACGCCTATTTCCTGCTGGTGCCGAAATGGCTGCGCTCGATGCTGGGCAAGCTGCTGGCGGAGCCACCCGTACCGATCGACCACGCGTGGGCCCAGGCCGAGGACCGCGCGGCCGTCGGCTCCATGTTAGCAGCGGCCGGCATCGACGCCCGCATCCGCTATCACGTCGACGAGCCAGGCCTAGCGGCCGCACTCCGCCGCTTCGCCGAGACGCGTGCGAGAAGCGAGAACGCGAGTAACGGGGTTACTCTGAATCCCGCTCCAGGAATGAAGGAATAAGGAATGAGCCCGCTTTGGCGGGCTCATGCGCAGATTTGTTTGCTCCCCCAAGGCCGCAACGGCCCCCACTCCCTCCCCCGACAGCCAAGACCCGGCTGTCGGGACCGGGCGGCTGCGCCGCCCAGATGCTCGGCGATGGGGGAGGAGCACGAACCGTGCCACTCCCGCTCGCCCGTTTCGCCTGCCGCTAGGGAAGCGCGATGGGGAAATTCGACACGAGCAGCTCGCCGGCGCACATCGCGCCCTGGTGGCCGCCGATCGTATAGGTCGTTTCGACGCCCAGCTGGTGGAACCCAGCGAAGATCGCCCGCGTCTCCGGGCAATCGTTGATCGTGAGGATGAATTTTCCCGATATCGCCGCGAGCTGCGTCGCCAAGCGCTCAAAATCGGCTGGCGCGAAAACATCAGCGCCATAGTCGTCCTCTGACCCGAAATACGGCGGGTCCAGGAAGAACAACATCCCCGGCCGGTCGTAGCGCGCGATGAACGCGCCAAAGTCGAGCTGCTCGATGACGACGCCGGCGAGGCGCTCGTGCAAATCGGCGATGTCGTTCTCAAGGCGCAGCACATTGAACCGCGCGCCAGCGCGGCTATCGACGCCGAAATTCCGGCTGGCGACCTTACCGCCGAACGCAAGGCGCTGGACATAGAGGAAGCGCGCCGCGCGCTGCAGATCGGTGAGGTGCTGCGGTGGAAGCGCCAGCTGGCGCTGGAATTCGGCTCGGCTGGTGACCAGGCCGCGGACCGTCTCCATGAAAAACGGGTAATGCTCCCGAACCGTACGGAAGAAATTGACGACGTCACCCGACACGTCGTTGATGAATTCGGCCTTCGGCCGGGCGCGCCGGCGCAGGAAGATGCCGCCCATGCCGACGAACGGCTCGGCATAGCCATCGTGTGGCGTCGACTCGACGATGGGGCAGATGCGCCCGGCCAGGTTGCGCTTGCCGCCGATATACCCGGCTGCCGGACGGACAGAATTAACCTCAATAAGACTCGACATTGGTTGGATATTTCTCGCAGATGCCCCCGCCCGTTGCGCGGGTGCGGGGAACGGCCTGGGAAGGCCTTCTTAGGTCGTGGCGAGTGCGAGCTCGTCGGTTTGCCGCGTTGGCGCGCGGCTCCCCCCGCCTCAATCGAGAATGGGTATGATACCCGTTCTCCCGATCGCGCGGGCCGGATCTGTGAAGTCAGTGTGAAGTGAGCAGCTCGGCCCAGGTCTCGAGCAGCTGGCGCCGACGCGCGAGCAACTGGGCGCGATTGTACGCGGCCTCGACCTTTTCCTTGGGCGAATGCGCCAGCGTGCGGTCGATTGCGGCGCGATCGCCATCGCGGCCATGCTCGGCCGCCCATTCATTCATGATGGTGGAAAAGCTGGCGCGCCAGCCGTGCGGCACGTGGCGGCCGGCAAAGGGCGTCGCGCGGATCACCGCGCCGATCGCGCCCTCGCCGATCGGCAGACCGTGACGCCGGCCGGGAAAGACCAGATCGCCGGCGCCGGAGATCTGGCGCAGTCGACGCAACAGCTGCACTGCGGTCGGCGACAGCGGAATCACGTGATCGTGATTCGAATCGAGCTTCTTCGCGCGCTTCAGTTTCATTCGCGCGGCCGGGATGCGCCACAGCGCGTCTGGCGCCCGCGCGTCGGTCGACCAATCGACCCCCTCGAACTCGCTCCACCTCGCCCAGCGCAGCGCCTTCATGCGAACGGTCGTCAGTGCCAGGACCTGGTGCGCGATCGCGGCGATCGTCGTCTCGGCCGCGTCGATCGACGCGAACAGCGCGCGTGCCTGGTTGACCTCGAGGAGCGCGGCATGATGGTCGACCAGCTCGCCGCCGGCGAGCTCGCCGGCCAGTGACGCGGCCGGATCGGTTTCGGCGCGGCCGCGCGCGATCGCGAAGCGAAACACCATCGAGATCCGCTGGCGCAGCCGCTTGGCCGTCTCGGCCGCGCCGGCGATCTCGACGTCCTGGAGAAACTCGAGGATCTCGACCGGGCCGATATCGGCCAGGCGCTTCGCGCCGATCGCGGGGAATACGTGGCGGTCCAGGCTGGCCAGGACATCGCACGAGTGCGCCGGCGACCAGGCTGGGGCGCGCGCCTCGTGCCACTCGCGTGCAGTCTGCTCGAACGTGCGCTCGAGCTCGGCCGAGTGCTGGCGCTCGAGCATCGGATCGACGCCGGCGTTGAGCTGGGCGCGCGCCTGGTCGCAGCGGATCCGCGCATCCGATAGCGAGACGTCGGGATACAGCCCGAACGTCATCAGCTTTTCCTTGCGGCCGAAGCGGTATTTCAGGCGCCAGGACTTCGCGCCGGCGACGGTGACAAACAGGAAGAGGCCGCGCCCGTCCGCAAGCTTATAGGCATGCGATCGCGGCGCCGCGGCTTTCACCGTGGCGTTGGTCAACATATACACCTCGAGGTGATCGTTCGAAGGAACCCAGCGCCGTGATTTTCGGCACCTACCCGTGCTGCGACGGCAGCCTTTGCATCGCGATGCCGGATAAGACGCCGGCTTACTTCCCGGAGGACTGTCCCCATTGCGGCGCGAAGGTTTGGCACCGCTTGAGCCGCGTCGAATCGATGTCGTGGACCGAGGCCGACTTCCTACTCGAGTACGAGGTGGACGCAGAAAATCGGAAGGTCGTCGCCAAGCCGGGCACCGACGCCGAGTTATTCGATAAGCTCAACCGGGGAGCGGTAACGACCTCGTAACTGCGGCACGTCTATGCCCCACGTAGTCAAGCCCGGGCCGGGTCGACCCGGCCGGGCACCAAACACATAATTTAATGTGTTAGAGCGGCGGACACTCCCTCCGCCGCGCAGACACAAAAAAAGGGCGGAATACCGCCCTTTTCTGCGCCGACTTCGATCGGCGATACCCCCACCGATACCCCCAGAAATTATATGGTGCCGCGCTAGCCGGCGATACGCTGCCGAACCTCTTCCTCGGCAACGACATCGTAACGCTGACGGACCAGCGTTGCATACTCCGCGAACGATTCTTCATCGTCGGGGATTTTGGTGGTCATGCCCGCCTGGAGCACGTCAACCGTCGGCGCCTCGATGCCCGGCAATACCGGGCTCAGGTCCGGCACGGTGATCTGAAGTGTCACGTCCTCGCCGATCGTCGCGACAACAACCTTGCCGTCGTGGGAATATTCCCCGACCGGTGCGTCATGCATCATCACCTTGCCGTCGCGAAATTCGACGGTCATCGCCAGATCAGCAGGCGCCTCTGCAACCAAAACCTTCCATTCGCCAGGCAGCACATCTTCAATAGTCATCGCGACTCGCTCCGTGTGTTCCTATTTCGTTCTTATAGGAATTGCGGAGGGGAGTCGAATCAGGCAACGCTCATCAGCTGAGATGGAAAGGGCCCGACTAGGTCCGCCACTTCAGGCCAGGGCGCCGTAAGCCAGCGCTCCTCGTCCTCGCGCAGGAGTATGACAGGCATCGCTTTCGGATGGATCGGCGCGACGATCGCGTTCGGCTCACAAGTCAGGAAAGCGAATTCCATGCCCCGCTCCGGATCGGTGCGCCAGATCCCCGCAAAGCTCGATATCGGTTGGCTAGGTACGCCGAACCAGTGGAGCGGCAATTTCCCGTCGGCGCCGCGGACCGGACCATATTCGCTAAAGGCCGTGAACGGCACGAGGCAGCGTTGCGATGGCCTGGCGAGCGTGCCGCGCCAGAACGGGCTTTCAAGGTTGCGGACATTCGTAACCGGCTTCTCGATCGATGCGACACGCTTGCCCGGTACGACGCGGATGATTCCCCAGGACATGGTGATCGCCTGGCGCATCGCGGTCGCTGGGCCATATTCATGCCGGATGACATAGGCTGGCTTTTTCGGGAAAATGTCGCCGGCCGGGAGCCGGCCACCGTCGCCATAGACGCCGTATCGCTCGGCCATCGTCTCGGGGTCGGCTTCCATTCGATAGCGATTACAGATTGCCGCCTCCTGAGCCGCGAACGCGCCTTCGCGAATCTCGGCCAGGGTCTGCAGCAACTCGGGCGATTCGACCAGACCCACATCCTTCAGAATGGCGAGCCAAGCATCGCGAGCGTCGATGGTTCTCTGGACGGCTCCCATTGTGGCACTCCACGCGCCGGCGTGATGATCAGACAATGCGGCGCGGAACTGACGATACGGTCCAGGGTCACCCCGTCCGCTCGCATAGAGGAACGTCAGGATGGCGATGATCGCCGTGTCGGGTTCGAACGCCGCCCGGTTGGCGCGGTCACGCGCTTGGTCGAGCGCCGCCAATGCATAGATGATCGCCCTATCCTTCGCGAGTCGCATTCCTACATTCTGGAACAAAGGCGGAACGCGGTGCAAGTGGTGGCTATTTCAGCGGGCAGCCGGCCGGCGCCTTTCCGGTCTCGAGCACTGCCGCCGTGCAGCTGCGCTCCAGCCTTACGCCGGCCGCGCGCTCATTGCCGCGCGTCACTGCGCCGATCGCTTCCGCTAGTCGATCGAGCACGGCGGCCAGCCATCCCTTGTCGACCGTGACGAGCTCGCCGGTTTCCGGCTTGCCGATCGGCGTCAGTCGCTCAGCCTGCGTCAGCTTAGGGTCGAGCGTCGGGAGTTTCGGCCGCTCGGTTCGCGCGATCGATGAGGGCGTCAAGGGGTGCTGACAGCCTGCCAGTATCGACGCGAGCGGGAACAGCGCCAGGAGCGGCGCGAGGCGTAGAATTGACCGCATTGTTGATCTCCATGCGCTTGGCGGTGACGACGGCCGTCGTCGAATCGTTCGCTCGGCCGACGGCCGCGCCCACGGCCGCGCTGGTGCCCTGCGCCTGGCGCTCGTCTGCTCGAGCATCCGCGACTCTCTTGGTATGCGCCGCGGCCGCTTTCGCCTGTGCCTTGGTGCCGCCGGCGGCTTCGCCGCGATGATAGATGATTGCGTACACGGCACCAGCGATCGCGATCGCACCGACTATCGGCAAGACCCAAGCGAACAGCCTGGCGGCCCAGCTCGGCCACTTCCAGCCGAGCGCGATCGAGATAAGCCAGCCGATCACAGACCCGTCAGGCACATGGCCCGCTCCCTGGCGCGACGCGAGACCAGGCCCGGCAAGGCGCAGAGGTATCCGCCCGTGGCTCTTCGCGTACAGTTGGCCGCGATCGGCTTGCTCACCGTGATGTTGTGCCAGGGCAGGAAGGCGTCGCATGCCCCATGCCAGTCGCCCGCCTTGAATTTTCGCGCTGCGGTGGATCCGCAATAAGCGGGCACACCGATGTTGAACGTCAGGCGGGTCGCGGCTGCCAGCTGATAAGGATGGCCCGCCAGGCTAGGCGTACAGCGAAGCACGCCCTTCATGTGCTGGTCGGTGTCGTGCTGCAGCTGGTCGGCGCACTGCGCATCTGTTTTGCGCTTGCCGACGACGACGTCGGGACCGGTGTGACCGAAACAGTCGGTCGGGATCCTCGCCGGATCGAAATAGCCGGTGTTACGCTTGCCCTCGTCCGTCTGGAGCGCGCTGGTCGCCAAGCCGAGCGCCATCGAGGCCGCGGCCGCGGCCGACATGACCGCGGCGACGATCGTTTTAGGATCGGCCATTGCCGGTTTCCTCGGGCGTTGGAAGCCGGCGCCAGCGCGCGATCGCGCGCTGGACGGTCTTCGTTTCATAGATCCTGATCAGCGTCCAGACTAGCGATGCTCCGGCGGCGATCGCCGGCAGCGCCTGGAATAGGGAGCCGAGGACGACGACGATCGACAGGCCGTCGACCGTCACCTTGGTGGCGTCGAGTGACATGGGTTGGTCTTTCAGTTGGGGACCGGTGGGCCGTCGAGCTTGCTCTCGGCGGCGACCCCCTTCGCATGAGCAAAGGATGGGATAGGTCCAGATCGGACGGTATATTTGTCTTTTCCAAAGATGTGCGGCTGGCTATTGGTCGCCGATGGGATGGGTATTCCGATGGCTGGCCGACACGTGCCGCGCTGCTTGGGGTTCACCCGGCCAATGTCATTTCTGTGGTCGCAAGTTCGACAGCACGGAAGCGGGAGAATGCTCGGAGTGTCAGAGCATCACCGCCCAGTAACTTCGAAAGCGCGGATCACACGAATGTCTCGGTACGATCGTCAACGGGAACGCAAACGCTTCATAATTCTCGCAGCGGTAGTGGTTGCCTTCGTTGCGGTGTTTTACCTCTGGGGACGTAATGCCAACGACGGGTTTTCTACTATTGACCAGTCCTCAAGCACGAGCGGCCAGTTTTGATGGGGTGTCGATGGTAAACCGTATCCCAGATGCGACCGGCTGGATCAGCGAGACGGGCCAAGTCATCTCGTACAATCTTACCCCGCACGCATGCATTGCCTCCCTGGCAATCCTTGCTCTGGGGTTTTTGATCGTGCAGCTTCTGCCTCGTGCGCCATCAGACTGGGAAGATGACGGCCTATAGGCGTCACACGTTGGCTCCGATGAAGTCCGCGACGATATTGCCAAAGATGTCGCCATTACCGGTCAGCACACCGCTTCCCGAAAAATGCGTCCCGTCGCTCTTGTAGAAGCCCATGTTCGCCCATTTGAGGCGCGGGCCGAGAACATCGGGCATGGCGTTGATCGTCACCCCGAAAGCATAGGCCGCCTTGTACAGCAGCCAATTGAAACGGTCCTGCGTCGCCTGCGGTATTGTGCCAGGAGCTGTGGGCGGATCGCCTGAGACCATAACATCGCCGAAGACCAAGGCTTGCGCGACGATGGTCTGAATCGAGGACGTATAGATCGTCTCGTCAGTGCCGCCGCTTGCGTCGTTGGTCACGGCTTCGAGATGAAGGAAGTCGATCCCGACGAGGGTTCCGAGCAAACGGATGACGGCCAGCACGCTATTCTCGGCCGCGCCCGCGTTCATCGCGTCGAGCGCCAGTGTGACCGCCGTGCGCAACGTCGTGCCGCCGTTGATGCAAAGGACCGAGCGGGACAAGCTGTCGCGCTCCAGGCCTCCAATTAGGGTTTTCGGAAGCGCGTCGTTGCTGGTGTAGGTAAATGTGTTCGAACCGCGAACGACGCCGTCCGCGGGCCCCAAGGTCGCCGCGCGGGCGCCTATCGACTTGATCGTCGTTGGCGTGCTGACGGTCTGCGAAATGCTGACCTGATACGTACCCGCGCCACCGGCCGGACCAGTGAGCTGCTTGATGATCGTCGTGCCGGCGGCCGCTCCAACGAGAACGTCGCCGGCCTGGAGGTATCCACTCGCGACCGCCGACACCGTCATCGTCGTCGTGGCGATCGTCGCCGTATAGGCCGTCTCGCCCGCGGCCGTCTTGCTGTGCCCGTTTCCGTCGGTGAAGGTCCAGCTCCCGTAGCCGGGGAACGTCCAATACAGGAAGTGATAGGTGTCGGTGGTGCCGGGTGCGGCGTCGGTTACCGTCGCGCCGCTGGTCGAGGTCTTCGGAGGCGCGCCGCCAAGCGTTACGCCATACGGGGACCACCCAGCGGAGTACGTGATGCGCTCGGGATAGTAGACGCTTGCCCCGGCGTTCGGCGGAGAGTTGTTGTTGCAGAGCCACCCGGCCAGGCGAGCCGGGATGCCGTATTGCGACGTCAACCGGGCGGCGACTTTTGCGGGCATACTGTTTCGGTGGGGGTCGGTGCCCGGCTCGACGCCAGCGGTGTGGCTAGTGCCGGGGAAGAGGAAAATGCTGTCGCGGGTGTTCGCCCGCACCGCGGCAACGCCCGTCTTCGCGTTGGGGAGAGCGTTGCCAGGCAGCGCCTGGCGGTAAAGCTTGGCGGCCGAGTTGGCGTAGCTCGGGATCGGCGTGGCGGTATATTGATCGAACAGCGCCCGGTCGCTGACGCGGTCGTTCGCGGTCCGCCACTTGATCCGCTTGATCCAACCGCCCAGACACTGCTGCCCAGAAGCCAAGCCGCCGATCGTAGCCGCGGCGACCGCCGTGCCGTTGTTGAACGCGACAGCATCGGCGACCGGGATGATGTCGCCCGCCCCGAACGTCGACGAACCTGCGCTCCAGGCAAAGCCGAGTTTCTGGCTGCTGCCCGCTCCGGTATTCCACGCCTGGTTGGCCATGGTCGTGCTAACCGCTGCGCCGCGGTAAGCCATGCTTGCAGTACCATTGATCGCTACGCTCGAGCTACCTGCGCTAAATCCCACCAGACCCGGATTGCGCCCGAAGCCGGTCTGAGTTTCGATGCGGGAGATCTCGAACACGAAGGACCCGGCCGAGGCTTGAAAGGCGGCAAGCAACGCGCCGGCCGTCTGCGAATAATCCCAGTCACGCGTAACCGCCGTGCCTGCCGTGATGATCAGCGGCGTTGCGATCGAGTTCTGCATGAACGAGACGTTGGGATTGTATTCGACCTGGCAGACGTTCCAGGTTCCCGCGCCAGAGTGGGTCACGCTGATGTTACCGGCGGTCGTGATATTCAGCACTTGCGGGACGCCGGACGTCAGCGGGCCGAATCCGGTGCCCACCGCCCCATTCGCGGCTGTCGTCACGGTAACGCCGGGAGCGAAATGCGCCCAGACGATAACCTTCGCGACAGGGACAGCGATGCTCGGCTGGTCGACCGGCGCGGTGGAATTGAGAAACACATTCCGCGACTGCGGCATCCACATCGTGCCGAGATCGGCTCGACGGATAGGCTGACCCGCAGAAAAGGTCTGGTAAGCCGAGCCAGGCGCATCATGATAACAGAGGTTCGTCGCCAGCGCTGTCGCCGGGTTGGCCCGGGTGATGGGCATCAGCGTCGACGGATACGCTGCGTTCGACGTCAGATCGTAATGGGACCAACCGGCATTGACGTCGGCAACTGCGCCGAGCGGCCAAGCCGTCGCACTCTTCGGGCCGTAAGTCAGGCCGGAGGATTGGTCGTAGTAGTATGCACCAGTCGTACCGAGGTTATTAGCGGGCAAGCCGGTGCCGACCAGGAGGATCCCGGCGCCTGCAGGCACACTCGCGGCGCTCGCGGCGGCCGCCGTCGCCGAAATTGCTGCCGCTGCGGCGCTGGCAGGGGCTTGGGCAATAAGTGACGACGCGCCCAACGCCAGGTCGGCCGCGACGATCGCGATCTTGCTGGCGGCGCCGAGCAGTAGGTCGGCCGCCACGGCTGCGATCTTGCTTCCAGTGCCGAGCACCATATCCGCAGCCACGGCGATGAACCCCGCGTCCGCGAGAAGAGAATTGACCCAGCCCTTCGCGGACTTTGTCCCGGCTCCGCCCGGCGCGCCAGTGCCTTCGGCCCAATTCTGGGCGGTATCGGCTGCGTCGACAGCAGTCTGTACGAACTGCGCCACCAGGTCGATGCCCTCGATCGAGACCAGGACGTCCTGGTCATCGATCGTGACGATCGCGCCGTCCACTGCGCCGGTGCCTGCTGCGGATCCGCCGATGATGAACGGGCCCTCGAGGTACCGCTGCTCAACGCCTCCCGGTGGCGTGACGTCGAGGCACCAGACATATTCGAGGTCCGTGCCGAGCTCGGCCGGAAGCGGCAGCGCCGCCATATCGGCCGCCGCGATCGTCAGCTCATAGCTGGTTTCGATCACGCCATCGACGGTCGCGCTGCCAACCAGGTGCAGACCCGTGACGCCGGCGCCGACGCCGTTGGGCAGCGAGATCTCCGGGTGCGCCGGATTGTTATCCCAATTCTGCAGCACCACACCCGAAAGCACCGCGCCCGTCAGGTTTGGCCCGCGAAAAGTGATCGGCAAGACGAGCGCGTTGGTTCGCGTGCCGCGAAGCGGCAGCGTGGCAGTTTTGATCATTTCGGAGTTTCCTTCGGCCCGATCTACAGAAGATCCGGGTCCATCACCTTGTTGTGGCTGAGCACGCCGAGGGTCGCGTCGGCAGAAGGGAGCAGCATGTACGTGTGCGCGTCCTCGACGGTAATGACGCGCACCTGGCCGGCCCCGATCGCCTCCGCGTTCGGCAGGCTGGCCATCATTCGCCAGGCGTCATTGCGATCCCAGAGATGGTCGGCTGACGTCCGATATGTCGATCCATTGATCTCGGCCGAGTAGAGTTGGCTATCGATCGTCGAGATCGCGGACACGCGATACCAGCCCCAAATGCCGGTGAGTTCGTGCCGCGCCCACACCATGTCGTCGACGGCCAGGTCGGCAACGGACTTCGCGCCGGCGTGCTGCGTGACCACGTACATATCGAGCGCCGGACAGCCGCCGCCACCGCCGCCACCGCCTCCCGGTGTGGATCCACCGCCCGAGATCGGTACATCGACGAAGCCGAGAAAATGCCGATAGGGAGCGCTCGAGGTATTGGACGCATTGGCTAGGCTGGTCGTCGCGTAATAGGTCGGGGCGGGATCGCCCAGCGTCTCATCGTCAAAATAGACGTAATAGCGGGTGCCGAGGGTGAGGCCGGTGATGACCGCGCCGGCGCGATCGACATCGACGTCGGTACCGGGATAATCCCAGCTATGATCGGCAACCGTGATCTTGCCAAAGCCGCCGCCGGCATCGGCGCCGACCAGCAAGTCCGTGGAGCATTTCACGATGCCGAGGCGGATCCGCGACGACGTCTGCCCGATTGTCTCGAGCGAGCCGGCGACGACTGGGCCCAGGATCAGGCGATCGCCAAGGACACCGCGCACGCGGTACCGGATCGACACTTCGTATTGGGTGCCAGGCGCGACCGCCGTGACGACCTTTTGTACCAGGTGCGACGTGTCCATGCCGTCGCCGATCCAATTGTCGTCGACGCCGGCGCCGGCTACATAGGCCCGGTGATCGAACAGGACCGCGTCGGCACTGGGGTTGGCGACCGTCCCGCTGATCGTCAGCGCCGGGATCGATCCGCCATCGGACGACAGGGTTGCGCCGCTAAGCGACCAGTCGCCGCTCCCAGGGGCCGCGACCGAATCGTCATAGGCCAAGCTCGCGGTCGGGGGTGCGGATCCCGTCAGACCCAGCGCGAACGCGTGCTTGCCATCGGTTTCGGAGATCACGGTGAAGGTGACCGTTCCAGTCTGAGGATCCATGTTGCGGCCGGTAATGACGACCTTGAGAACGAAGCCGTCCTCCGGCTCGAAAGTCACGCAATCGCCGATTCGGTAATTCATCCAGACGGGCTTGAGGGGCATCGATCCCGGCCCGGCTTCGCGCGCATCGCAGATATCGTATGCAGCAAGCTGGGCGGCTTGGTCGACTTGCTGGACTAGCGAGTAGTTGATCTCCTTGGTCCGCTCGTCGCCGTCCATAGCGACATAGTCCGCCACGCTGACCGCCGCGGCCGCAACGACCTCCCAATCATGCGCTTCGCTGCGGTAATTCGGAATAACGGTGTTGATCCTGGAGCGCCGCGGCTGCGTCCCTGCGAACGAACACTCGCCGACGATATCCTCCCGCGAAATGGTCGCAAGGCTCACGCGCGGAGCCCTGTTGACGCAGCTGATCACGCCGCCGACGAGCACCGGCTGCGCGCCCCCGGCCTGGAGCATCGATTTCAGGCTGTTCCACGGCGTGTCGGGACGCGTCGTGACCTGACCGCCGATCTTCCAGCCGCGCGCGTCGTTCAGGTTGGCGCCCTCAACGAAGCTCGCGACGTCGATCGACGCGATCGGCGCGCCGATCCCAGCAACCCGCACACCGTTCTGCCAGCGGCCGAGGGCCCAGGTCAGACCGTGCAGATGCGGGTTTTCCGACCAGACATAGGTGCTCTCTACGCCCGCCCTGCAGGTGCCCGAGCCGCCGGGATAGGTGCTGTCGAGCCGCGGGTCGTAAACCAGCGCGCCCTTCACGATCCACCCGGGCTGCGGTTCCGCGGTCAACCCATTCTTGCTCTTGGAATCGTAGACGAACGTGTTCATTGCCGCAGCGAGACCGCTGAGCTTGTGCGCCGACGTCCAGCCTGGCGGCGATCCGATTGGCGGCGCGAGCGCCGAAAACTCCGGACAAGCGCCGAGCTGCGTCACCTGATAGATCTGGTTGTGATAGGTGAGGATGGCGTTGCCACCGACGAAGCCGACCGTCGTGCGGTTCATGAAGGTGGCGTCGATCGACTGGAACGGGCCGATGCCAAGCACCGTCACGAAGGTCTCATACTTGTTGTTGTCGCCGTGGCCGCGGCGATAGACGATATTGCCCGAGATGAGCGTGCGTCCCATCACGTAGGGCAGCCCGGCATAGGGATCTGCTTTCCATTTGGTCTGGGAGCCGCCCTGCGATGGCTTGGGCGTCAGCAAGGCGCTCGCGACATAAAGCCCGGCTGATACCGCGAACAACGTGCCGGCCGAGACGCCGATACCAAACGATAATACGCTGGAAAGGGGCATGCCGATGGCCAACCCGATGCCGGTGAAGGCCAGGGCCACTGCGCCGACCACCAGCGCCGCGATCTTCAGAACTTTTGCCATCAGGGATCGACGCTCCAGGCCGCCTCAATCTGAACCGGCTGAAGGACGGTCGCGCCAGGGGTGTCCTCGTGAAAGCCGAGGATCCTGCCATTGCCTAGGCAAATAGCGATCGCGCCGAGCCCGCTGTCGGCCGGCAACGCCATGATGTCCCCGACGAGCGCGCTCGCCCCCACGACACGCGGGTATCGGGCATCGAGCGCTTCAATCAGAGAGTTGTGTCCAAAGCGTCGGATGGCCCGCTTCGCGCCGAGAGCCGTTTTGTATGGGCCGACTTTGGCCAGCCCGACGTCGTGGCCGAGCGCGCGGAGATGAAACGCGACCATCTTCGCGCAATCGAACTTACCCCAGGCAAACGGCTTGTCGATGAATTGATCGAGCGTCGCCTGGGCTGCATCGCGCCGCCTGATGAGCGGGTGCGTCAGGTCCTCGACCATGTCATGCCCCCCATGTTTGGCAAGTTGGTGCGCGTCTGGATCTGCGTCATGTCGAGCTTTTGGCCCCACGGCACCCAGGTCTCGACGTCGGTGACGAATCCGAGCCCCAGCTCGCCC
>Ga0068853_100001958_pt1 | contig 15176 bp, 13 predicted proteins | sample KBSCornC32_FD_65655 | JGI IMG/M metagenome (GOLD analysis project Ga0068853, IMG submission 65655) | Corn rhizosphere microbial communities from Kellogg Biological Station, Michigan, USA - KBS Corn C3-2 | ecosystem: Host-associated > Plants > Roots > Rhizosphere > Soil ...
CGCGAGAGCCAAACCGGAAGCCAACGCGGAAACGACGATCTGATATTTCATGATTGAGACTGCGTTCAGAAAAAGATGAGGAACCCTAATCGCCGCTTGGGCAAGCACCCATGCGGAAATGGCCCAAAGCATCGAGCGGCCGATGCCAAGATTGGAATGAAGCCAGACCTTCAGAAGCATCGAGCCGAAAATAACCAGAACGAGCGAACCAACTCCCGAAATTCCCGTCAATAGGGCCATTCCACGGAACAGGTTCCTTCGTATCCAATGCCAATCCGACTTCTCCGCGGCGTCAGCAAATGCCGGCCAGAGGGGCTGCGAAATCACCAGAAGAAAACCCAAACCCGTCATGCAAATCCGCAGAGCAATCGTCATGCGGGCTGAAGCCTCAGGCCCGAGTAACTGCAACGCGAGCACGTTATCGAGTAGAAAGGAGAGTCCGCCAATGAGGTTCAAGGCGAATAGGAGAAACCCTTCATGAAGAACCGCTCTGACCTCGGAAAAAGGCGCCCGGTGGTGAGGGCGAAGCTCTGGGTGGATGATGAGCAGATGGAAGAGGCTGCCGGCATTAGCGGTCACCATCGCTCCATACACAATCCCAACGAACACGAGCACATTAGTGGTCGAGCCGGAAGCTACGATCACACCACCCAACGTAAGCAAGGTCTGCACGAGCTCCCAGAACCCCGAGACATAGCCCTTCTGGAGCGCCATCCATGCATTGTTGGCAGAGTTGAGTGGCACATTGAGAGCCAACCCGACAACAGCAATGAAGTACGGCTCGAACTGAACTTTGGCTCCGGAGCCCCAGAAAGTGATCGTGGCGATTACAAGCATCACAATGGCGATCGCGCTACCAAAGCTCAACGCGCCGGCCAAGTGTTTGCGTGTCTCGTCCTCGTTCCCAGAGGCTTTGGATCGCGCGATCAGGGTCACGAGCGCGGTCCCGATTCCGATGTCGACAAGTCCGCTGAACCATGCCAGCGACGATGCGCTTCCCCAGATGCCGAACTTTGCAACGCCCAGAGTGTGAAGCAGCAGCGGCATCAGAATCAGGGTGCTGATGACCTGAACCAATCGCTGGAACACCCCGGCTCCAGCCGCCATATAAAACCTGCGCTCCCGTTTATGGGCTGACATAGGCCTCGCCTTTGGTGCATCGTGCGCGGACATTTGCGCCTGTAATCCGCGCGTGCGTCCTCCCCGTCACGGGACCGCTTCTATCAGCGGCTCTGATTCGCCTACCTTGTCGCGTACCCTCACCTTGTATCCCGCGGACTCCAGGAATTTGCGGCACTGTTCGGTACATAATTCGCCCTTCACCAAGTGAGGCTCGACTATCAGTCTGGCTTTTATCCCATTAAGAAACCCGGCCGACGCCTTGAGCACCTCAATTTCGCCGCCCTCGATATCCATCTTCACGAAATCCGCGCGGCTCAATCCACTTTGAGAGAAAAACTCCTGCAGCCTAACGCTCTCCACCAACTGGTCTAGACCTCGTTTTCCGCCGGTGACAGCCACAGCACTCGACCCCATCGCACCTTCATTTGAAAACATCACCCCGTTACCATGCGACCAGACCGCCTTACGAAACAGGGTGATATTCTCGATCCCCATCACCTTCGCAGCCATTTGAATGTTCGTCTGGGCACAATCGTAATTAAGCCCGTCCGCCTCGAATGCGTATACATGACCAGTAGGCCCAACCAACTGCGCAAAGATGATCGAAGTGACGCCCGCATAAGCCCCGATATCAAGTACGATGTCCCCCTTCTTCAGACTTGCGAAATCCAGATATTTTTCTGTCGTGCCATACGGTTCGGTCTGTGACGGAAAAATAAATGGAATGTCTGCGAAACCTTTCAGCCTGTGATACCTCGGCCCGCTCATATCTACGAGCTTGATCCCGTTTACGCGAACAGGCACAACGGAATCGACGTAATAATCGAAGTTCTCGATCATGTGCTGGAGGTACAGCGAATGGGCGTCGCGAACACGAAGAACTGTGTCGCCCTTGATTAAATCGAAGAAGACGTCATGTGCGATAAGCTTTAAGCCCGCCTGTGACGCGGCCTTTTTTCGAGCGCGTATCCAGAGAAGCGAGAAAATCGGCTTTGGCAGCAATGGGGCCACCGTTTCCTTCAGGCGCTGAAATGGTCCTCTCTTCATGAAATCGTCCTATCCTGCCAAGTCCGCAGATGCCGTCTGATTGCGAGATGCGGCTAGTCCCCGTGCGCCTCGGAGCAATGCAGTTCGGAGCCCTTCGCGCGGCAGCAGCAACCCCGCGCCAAGCCGGCTCAGCGCGCGCAAATTCCACCCGATGTACGGAAGGCATCCGACCACCCACGCAAGCGAAGCCGCCGCGCCCCACACTCCGAAGCGTGCCGGTCCAAGCGCATGCATCAGCACTGGCATCAGGATCAGCGTGCACCCAACCTGCACCAACCGCTGGGTGACGCCCATGCCCGCCGATGCCGCTGCTCTCCGGTTGCGGCTATCTCCGCGCATCACTAGTCTGTTCGCCTTTGCACGTGTCACCCATCGTGCCGATAATAGCAGCGACGCCAGCCCGAACCCGTCGCCTCAAGGCCTCACTTCGCGGGCGTTCGACAAGATTGGGACTTTGAGCAGTTCTTTTGCTAAACACGAAGGAAGGCAATTCGTCCGACGGTCTCTCCCCACACCCTTCTCGCAATTCTCAATTGTGTGCTTCCATCGGGAAGGATGCGCGCCCGCAGCGCGCTGTGCAGGGCGCGATCCCTGGCCAGAATCAGACGGCTCTTGGCTGCGCGGACCATGCCCCGTTCCTTGAGCTTCGATTCGCTCTTGAGGGGTCTCTTAACCTTCAGTGCTTCAACAGCGCTTCTGAGATCCGCCCGGTACCTATCCCACTTGGGACCCTTAAACGCCGTCGTATAGTCCACCGGTGCAAAGCCCGTGTGCTTCTCAAGCTGATACCACAACTTGGCCGCAAACTCGACCGTCTCTTTCGGAAAAGACTCCGCGCCATACGCAAATTCCGGACACATCATCACCTTGTCGGGCTTGATGGCGAGCACCGCCATGATGAAACTCCACAGGTCGTCTTCTGTCCGATTGATATCGCAGATTACATACTTCAGCCACAATCCGCTCGTGCCGCTGTTTCTGTACCGGATCAGGTTCCCTACCACTTTGGAGTAGAAATCGAGACCTCTAAGCTTCTTGTAGGTTGAAGCCAAACCCGTATCGAGGGACGTCGTCAGAATAATCTGGTTCTTCTCGAGAGCGTCATAAATGCTTTGTTTGTAGACAGTGGAGTTGGAGTAAACCACAATCGTACCCAGTTTATGGCTCAGAAAGTAGTTCAGGATCTCGTCAAAACTCTTGAGAGTCGCCGGTTCTCCGCCGCTGAAATCTATCCAGTTCCCGCCCCTTAGCTTTCCTCTTTTTCTGAATTCCTCAAGATAGCCAAGAAACTCATACTGAGGAGGGACAAAGTTGTCCTCAACGCTGAAATTGCAATAAGTGCATCGTTCGTTGCACATTGTGTAGTGTTGTATGTTCATGGCGGCAGCCAACGGCTCGCCGCCGATGTATTCGAAGTTGACGTCTTTGAACTTCTTTTCCTTCAGGTGGCCGCAGCCAGGGCACGATCCTGTCGATCCCTCTCTCAGGCCGTTAACCCTCTCAAAATGCTCTCGCCTTCTTTGAACCATTAAGTCATAACCGGCGCCATCTCTCATTTCCTTGGCTGTGATCAAGATAGGCGAATATATGTCAGCGTGGACACAGCAGCGTATTCCTTCTTCCTGAAAACAGGAGCCGGTCTCGATGTATTTGCACGATTTCACCAAGTCACTCGGCCCCCGGGATCACACTGGCCCGCACGTCCTGCCCGGGCTTAGAAATCTCGCTCTGAATCTGGACAAGATCCACGACTTGAACCTCTTGGGGAACCGGTCAACTCCCATGACGGAGACAAACCGCGATCGCGTCGATTCTAGTGAACGGCTAGCACCCACGCAATGTAACTTTTGGTGCATTGTGCGCGGGAATTGGCCACATCAGGGCAAGTTCCGGGTCTGGCATTGCTTCTCAGCGCCTCGAAGCAACGCATTTCGCAACACACCGCGCGGCAGCAGCAACCCGGCGCCGAGCCTGCTCAGCGCGCGCAAATTCCACCCGATGTACGGAAGGCATCCGAAACTCCATCCCCACGCCTCGCCCAAACTTGCTCCCCGTATCCGCGTCCACACAAACTGGTTCGCCCCCGACCGCGCCACATGCTGCTTGCACGCCCTGCGCAGCCTCGCCAGATACTCGGCGCTTGCACCCGCCTTACGCGAGCGCTCTATCACTTCGTCTGCCAGCAATTGCACCTCGCGCGTCCACACAACTGGCGACGTGCCGTGCGAGATGTTGTCATTCTGCGTTCGAAACAGTATGTAGTGCGACACAATCTCCGGCACGCACCCGACCGGCCCCAGGAATGCCATTTTGGTCCAAAAAAACATGTCGCCTAGGATCCGTTCATCTGGCTGCGGCCCCAGCGCGCGCAAGTCCCGCACCCGCGTTACGCACGCACACCAGGAAACTTCGCGCTGATCCTCATAATGCGCCAGCAGAAAATCCGCCCCGGACTCCACCTCGGGCCCGACCACCGCCGGCACCTCAACGTCATCGTAGTGCACCGCGCACCCCGTGTAGACGAAGCTAAGCTCAGGATGGCGATCGTAAAGCGCCAGCACCTTCGCCGCGAACTCCGGCTCCAGATAATCGTCATCCGACAGGCCGACGAAGAATTCACCGCGAGCCTCTTGCATCAGAAACTCGCCATTACGCGATGCAGGAATAGTCTTCGGTTGCCGGTAGACCCGCACCCCACGCGCCTCATACGGCCGGAGCACGGACGCGGTGTGATCTGTCGAGGCATTGTCAGACACTATGATTTCGATTTCCAAGGACGTTTGCGCCAGCGCACTGTCAATTGCGCGACCAAGCAAAGTTGCCCGGTTCAGGGTAGGTATGGCGATGGTAAGTCGAGGAGGCATGAACTCCCGAGATGTCTAGCTGGTCAGCATATTCTAGCGCACAGTTGCAGGGGGGAATGATTGGAACTGCCTGATCTATTGAGTCTTAAGATTACTTCCGGTGTTTCTTGCACCTCCCCGCGCTGTCAAGGCCCATTGCCGCAAGATTTTCCCAATCTCCAACAATCGAAACTACTTAAAAGTTTGGGCTGTTTGCCGGTAATTTCCGCCATCCGGCGGATAATCAACATAGTTCCAATCTCAATGAGGTTTCAAATCCATGTTCTCAACCGGAGGTCGCCCCTCGCCCAGTGCAACGAGTGCAGCTGCGGAGCAGACCGTAAGTCCTTTGCGAAGAAGATTCTATGGGCTAACCCTATGATGTAATAGCACTTCGCGCTGGCCCTTTCCCTCTAAATCGTTGAAACGGGAGAAGTTGCTTGAAGAAGTATATATAGTGGTGCCCAAGGTACCGGACGCAATAAGCCAACTCCAAATAGATGTCCTTGACAATGTCCGCATCGCGCCAGAAACAGCCAAAAAGCGCCAAAATGCACCAGATATTTCCAATCTATAGCATTTATTATCAATCACATCCATCCTATTAAACCGGAATGCGCAAATGCAGCCGTGAAACTGTGAAGCTGTGAAACTGTGAGTGGTGTTCGCCGTATCAGCGCGCATTACCACAGTTCCTCCCAAGTCGCAGTGCTCGTTTGCCCCTATGCTAGACTTGCGGCATTAACCCCATGTCTCGCTGCCTGATAGCTTTGCGAATTCGAAGCCTGTTCCGTTGCCGGGGGGCGTCGAAGTGACCGCAAAGCTGATCACCATCATGACTCCCTGCTACAACGAAGAGCAGAACGTCCGCGAGGTGCACCGGCGGCTGATGGCTGTCGCCGCGACGCTGCCCCAGTACCGCTTCGAGCATCTGTTCATCGATAACGCCTCGACCGACAACACTGTAGCGGTACTCCGAGAAATAGCGGCAGAGGATCCTTCCGTCAAGGTCATCGTGAACGCGCGCAATGTGGGGCCAGACCGTTCCGGCATGCACGCACTGCTCCAAGCCCAGGGAGATGCAATCGGCATTCTTGTTGCCGATCTGCAGGACCCGCCAGAGCTGTTCGTCGACATGATCCGAGCATGGGAGAATGGCTCCCCGATCGTAGCCGGAATTAAGAACACCAGTGATGAAAGCTGGCTGATGTTTCGCCTGCGCACCGCTTACTATCGCCTCGTAGCACGGCTCACGAACGTTCGCATTATGCCTCATTTCACCGGCTTTGGGCTCTATGATCGCTCCGTTATCGACAAGATTCGCGCCGATTTTCGCGACCCCTACCCCTATTTCCGCGGAATGATCGCCGAATTGGGGCTTCCGGTATCCATAGTTCACTACAATCAAAACCGCCGGGCCCGCGGCATCACCAGCCAGAACTTCTATTCCCTATATGACTTCGCCATGCTGGGAATCACCAACCTATCAAAGGTTCCGCTCCGTCTCGTCATATTCGCCGGATTCGTCTCCGCCTTCCTCAGCTTCTTCACCGGTTTGTTCTACCTCGTCTACAAGCTTGTGTATTGGCAAAATTTCACCGTAGGCGTAGCACCAGTTGTCTTGGGCCTCTTCTTCCTGGGCTCGATTCAACTAATCGCCTTGGGCATCATCGGCGAATATGTGGGCTCGATCCACACGCTGGTGCTGAAACGGCCACTTGTAACAGAGAAGGAACGCATAAACTTCTGAACCACATCGCCGGGCCGGGCTGCGCTAGCTCTTGATTTGTTGCTCCCGATTCCACGCGGCGGTCCGCCGAATGGTCTCCTGCAGCGGGATCGTTTCCTCTAGGCCGAGCAACTGGCGAGCCCGATCGACGGAAGGCACATAGCGTGCGGGCTGAACTCCAGAAACGGCTTTGTGAGCGACCCGGATTTCTGCATCGGGATTCAACACGGCGGCGACTGACTGAGCCAATTCCAGGATGCTGACGTCTCTTGCCGAGCCGACATTGATCGGAATGAGATCAAGCGCCCGAAAAAGAATGGTCCACAGCCAGATGGTGAGATCGGCAGCATATAGATAGGACCGGCGCGGGGTTCCATCGCCTTTGATTTCGATTGGCCGTCCCGCGAGCACATCGCTGATGAAGTTTCCGATGGCAAAGTGAGCGTCCAGCGGAAGATGGGGTCCGCAAAACGCCCAACACCGCGCAATCTTGCACCCAATGGCGAAATTCTTCTGATATTGAACGCAAAGGTGCTCTGCAACCCTCTTGCCTTCTGCATAAACACTTGCTGGGTCCAGGTGATCCGGTGCACCGATGTAGGTTTCGGGTACATGCGTCAGATCGCTAGGTTGTTTCCCGTAGACGGCACCTGAACTCGTCAAGAGAAAGGCCCGGGTACCATGCGTGGCCGCGAATTTCAGCGTACGCGCAGTGCCGTCAATGATTGTGGACAGCATTTCAAGAGGCGCTTCCGCGGCCTGGCGAGCGCTAGCCTCGGTTGCCGCATGAATCACATAACGAAACTCTCCGGCAGGGAATTCGAAATTGCGGACATCGCCGCGAAGCAAAGTGAGAGCCGGGTTAGAGGCGAGATGTGGACACTTTCGCGCAAATGCTGCTGGGTCTCTCGTGAGTATCAAAAGCTCTGCCTCTAAGTTCAATGCCCGATTGACATGGCAAAAGCTCTCCGCGAGCCAGCAGCCGAAGAAACCAGTTCCGCCTGTAATGAACAGCCGTTCTCCTCGAATCTCCTCCCACAAAGGAGCAGTCCTTGCGGAGATCATTTCCAAGTCGCGATCGAGCCAATTCTCCATTTACGCGCTTCCGGGGCGCCGTCTCTCGAACTGCCATGCAATGCGATTACTTGGTGTCGATACCGCGCCTATAGATAATTTGCCGCAGAGAAGGGATCTGCGAATATGGGCTCTCAATGTCGTCTATGCAAATGGCGCCATCCTTCTTCACCGCTTTCAACAACACCTCGCCACGCATCAATTCGCGGCAGGAGAGTTGGCCCTTTTGCAATGGAATTGCAAGGTAAACGTCTTCGTCTGCCAACAAATGACCTTCAGGTAAGTCATCTTTTGCGTAAACGCCGCGAACCAGAGCATCCAGATACTGGATCTCCTCCTTTGGAGGTATTCGCTTCTGCGTCCCTGGCGCTCCGCACATTTCGCGCGCCTTGTGGAACGATTTGAACCATTGATCAGTCTGATGAGGCAAGCTGCAATAGGGCGATATTGTCTTCCCGTCGGAGTTAATATCTACGTGCCGTTCAAATGTTCTTGCACCCTTTGCGTAAGCAATCAGAATTGAATTGGACCAGTCGCCGGATTCGTGGGTGGAGAAACCGATGGTGTTGTGTGGATATCGATTTCGGAGAAAGTCGATCTGGTTTAGTTCGAGCATCGAGTCGTCAGTCGGATAGATGGAAACACAGTGATTGATGGCAAGCGGTATATTCCGGTTGGCGAAAAACGTAACAATGTCGTCCAGATCCTTCAATGACGAGCCACCGGTCGAGATAATGACCGGCTTCTTAGTCTTGGCAATTTTCTCAATCAGAATCCAATCATTGAGGTCCGAACTTGCGATCTTGATCATCTGGATGCCTAACTCGCAGCAGAGGTCGACCGATCGCTCATCAAACGGAGTGGCCGTGGGCATACAGCCGGCTTGGCGAACTGCCTTCACCAACACAGCGTACTCCTCGTCGGTGAGTCGCGTAGTCAGTGTCTTCTGAATATAGCGATCATCGAGTTCACGAAATTCGCGATGGACAAACTGCTCCACATCTCTGAATTGGAGTTTCATTGTGGCGCGTACGTTGTTGAAACGCACGACCTGTGCGAACTCGCCGATGATCTTCAGACCGCGTTCGACGCTACCCAGGTGGTTGTTCGCGATTTCCAGTACAAACAGGTCTTCAAAGATGTCCTTGTCAATCATGGCAGACTCCTGGGACAAGCAGTTGGTGAAGTTCGGTGAACGTATTCAATTTGTAGTGCATCTGGGTGGTTGGATTTTCGGATATCTTTCCGTAGCCGTGGCTGACAAATGCAAAACGGATTGCGCAGGCAGCCGCGGCTTGTGCGTCTTCCTGGGTGTCACCAACTAAGACGCAAGATGCAGGATCAATGGAGTGCGTGACGATGAGGAACTCCACCATCGCTTTTTTGCCGGCATACGCCGGTTCTGCCGAGTCGCGCGTTATCACGGCCTCGAAAAGTCCAATGAGACCCAGCCGTTCGAGTATCTGCGTCGAAATATTTAGCGGCTTGTTAGTCACGATGAAGAGCCTGATTCCTTGGCTGTGAATGGCGCGGAGAACTGGCGAAACTTCCGGGAAGCAAGTACTCATCTTCCAGCCTTCGTAGTCATAGCTCTTCCGAAACGCCTTTTCCAGATCCATGAGTTCGCATTCCTCTGTCACCTTGCCAGCCTCTGCAAGGATGGTTCGGATCGGCGGACCAACTTTGCTGCGCAAATCAATAGTCGTGCCACGAATACCGCACGCTTCAAAAGCCGCCCTAACTGAAAATTCAATGCCTGGCAGGGAATCGATCAGAGTTCCATCGAGGTCGAAGATCAGGGCAGCCGGCGGAATAGTCATCACTGGTCTTCCTCAGAAACCATGTTTGCCGCGAGTTCTTCAACGGAGAGAAAAGGATACATATCTTCGAGATTAGGGGTCAGGATCTTACCGTCCGCGAGAATGCGCGACCGCAGGCGAGGCTCAAATTCCTGCGTCGGATCGAGATGAACGTCGAAAATCGTGGGGCCTATCCTATCGAGTTCGCGCCGAACTATCTCAAGATCTTCAATCTTATTGATCGTGAACGAGGGAATGCCGTAAGCTTCGCCGACGCGTTTCATTTCCGGAAAAGTCACTCCGCTTTCGGGGCTCTCGCCGATCTTTCGGCCTTTGAAGAATCCCGTCTGAGTTTGTCGAATGGAAAGATATCCACCGTTGTTCAACACGAAGATCTTGAGGGGGAGGTTGCATCCGACGACGGTCTGGAGCTCTTGGATGTTCATTTGAATCGAGCCTTCGCCGGCAATGCAAATAGTTCTGGCATTCCTTGCCGCAGCGACACCGATTGCGGCCGGCAGATCGTATCCCATGGAGGCCGCGCCGGAGTTTGAGATAAGGCGCTGGCCATTCTTCAACTTTGCTGCCTGGTAGGGTACGATACACGCCGTTGCATTGCCACAAACTACTGCATCATCGCCTGAAAGCATTTCGAAAAGTTTGTCGATGAAATCGTAGGAATTTAAAGGCGGACCGGAAACCCGTTGAACTGGCTGTACCACTGGATACTTCGTCTTCCACTGCTGAGCCCGTTTGAGCCAGTCTTCATGCGACGTCATCGGTTGTTTGCTTTCCAGTTGCTTCGTCATCTCCTCTAGAAAAACCTTGAGATCGCAGTGAATTGGAACCTCTGCTTGAAGAAGCGGCTTGCGCAATTCTGCCGCATCTACGTCCACTTGGATCCTCACCGCGTTGCGGGCGAACGAATTCCAGTTGTAGCTGACCTGTCGAATATTGAGCCTAGAACCGAGAACGAGCAGCACATCTGCGTTCTGAACCGTGAAGTTGCCCGCACGTTCTCCAATCGTTCCAGGGCGGCCGCAGAACAGTTCGTCGTCGCTGGCAATGATGTCGTGTGTCCATGCAGTGACCACAGGAACGCGCAGAACACGAATCACGCGTTCAAATTCGCTGAGTGCTCCGCTGAGCCTCACGCCACTGCCTGCGAAAATTACTGGCCGTCGTGCCGCCGCGATGCGAGACAACACGTCCGCCACCTGCGTGGTTACCTTGGCTTGATCAAAGAAGAGGCTGTCTTGGGCGGAGTCGTAATGCTGAAGTGCATCTGGATCAATCTCGGTCGATTGAACATCCACCGGAATATCGAGCCAGCACGGGCCAGGTCGCCCATTTCGAGCCAGGAACCATGCGCGCTCGAGATGGTAGGCGATCATCGCCGGATCGCTCAGGAATACTGCATATTTCGTAATCCCTTGCACCATCCGGATGATGTCTACTTCCTGGTCACCAAGCTGACGCAGATCGGTCAAACCATAAGTCGCCATGCAGGTTTCGCGCTTAACTTGTCCCGAGATCACCAACATCGGGATTGAATCGGTCCATGCTCCGAATACACCGTTCAGAGCATTGATACTACCCGGCCCTGTCGTCACATTAAGAATGGCCGGAGTTCCGGCGATGCGGGCATAGCCTTCCGCTGCCATTGCGGCAGCCTGTTCATGATGCGTGCAAATATATTTGAGCCCGCTGGATCCAACCGAATCGTTCAGGTGCATCGCTCCGCCGCCTGTAACCAAAAACACCTGTCGGGCGCCCCACTTGAAAAGCTCGCTGAAAATGTAGTCGGAGAGCTTCATGTGAATTCACGCAAGATTTCGAAATGTGACAAGTGGGGTTCTTTCTTCAGACGCAAAATTGTGAATCGTATTTACGACGTAATCGAGCATCTCTTCAGTCAATCCTGGATAAACTCCGATCCAAAACACGTTGTTCATGACGAAGTCGGTGTTTTTCAGGTCGCCCACAACGCGGAATTTCCGCCCTTCATACGCTGGTTGGCGTAGGAGATTTCCTCCGAAAAGAAGACGAGTTCCGATTTTCTTAGACTCCAGCGCGCGAACCAGATCTTGTCGTTGGAAAGGTGCGGTCTCTCGGACCCCGATGGGAAATCCGAACCATGAAGGGTCGGAGCCGGGCGTCGCTTCGGGAAGCAAGAGACAATCCTCCAACGGCTTCAAAGCATTGAAAAGATGTCGAAAGTTTGCTTTGCGACGCTCAATGAAATTCGGCAGTTTCTCGATCTGCGAGTTTCCAAGGGCCGCCTGCATATCCGTCGCCTTCAGGTTGTAGCCGACATGCGAATAAATGTATTTGTGATCGTATCCGCACGGTAAGTCCCCAAGCTGCCACTCAAAGCGTTTGCCGCAGGTATTGTCTTTACCTGGGTCGCACCAGCAATCGCGGCCCCAGTCCCGAAATGACTCGATAAGCAACTGAAGATTCGGCTTGTTGGTCAGAACCGCGCCGCCCTCGCCCATCGTGATGTGGTGAGCGGGATAGAAGCTTGCCGTGGCGATGTCCCCAAAAGTGCCTACGTGCCGGCCCTTCCACGTTGAGCCTAGAGCGTCGCAGCAGTCCTCAATCAGCCAGAGGTTGTGCTTTTTTGCGAATGCTGTCACCGCGTCGAGATCGAACACATTTCCCAGCGTGTGCGCGACCATGATTGCGCGGGTTCGGTCACTGAGTGCCGATTCGAGCATAGAGACATCAATTTCGTAAGTCGGAATGGTGACATCCAGAAAGACAGGCACCAGTCCGTTCTGCAAGATCGGATTGATTGTGGTAGGAAATCCCGCGGCGATTGTGATGACTTCGTCACCGGGGATCAGGCGCCGCTCGCCTAGCTTAGGCGAAGTCAAGGCTGAGAGTGCCAATAGATTCGCTGACGAACCCGAATTTACCAGTGAGGCGCTGCGCACGCCAACAAATCGCGCCAGATTTCGCTCGAAATCCTTTGCGAATCGGCCAGTGGTAAACCATGCGTCGAGCGCGGAATCGACGACCGAACTCACGTCCGCCGCATCAATAACCTTGCCAGAAACGGGAATCGGTGTGATTCCGGGCTTGAACTCTGTACCCGGAAAAGCCTCAGCAAAATATTCTGCCGTTAGATCGAGAATTTGCTGCCGAAGCCTTTCGCTGCCGTTAGTCATGTGGGGTCCACTTCCAAGCATACCCAATCGAATGATCGCGGTGTAGTGTATTACTCAAGGAAAGTCACCAACGTACCAAGTTATATTCTGGCTGAAGCGCGACTGTTGAGTGATCGGCAGTAAGGGGAAGAAATGAAAGCAGTTATCCTTGCAGGCGGACTTGGCACGCGGCTGAGTGAGGAGACCGTCCTTCGACCAAAACCAATGGTCGAAATCGGGGGTCGGCCGATTCTCTGGCACATCCTTAAGATCTACTCCCAGCACCAGATCAATGACTTTATTATCTGCTGCGGCTATAAGGGCTATCTGATCAAGGAATATTTCGCCAACTATTTCCTGCACACGTCCGACGTGACGTTTGACATGTGTGAGAACAGAATGCAGGTGCACCAGAGCGTAGCAGAACCTTGGCGCGTCACGCTGGTCGACACTGGCGACAATGCAGGGACTGGTGGACGATTGCTCGCCGTGGCCCGCTATCTCAAGGAGGAGGAAGCTTTCTGCATGACCTATGGCGACGGCGTGAGTAACGTCGACATCACAGGCTCCATCGCTTTCCACAAGAGTCATGGCAAGCAAGCCACGATCACCGCGGTACATCCCGCGGCTCGGTTTGGCGGACTTAGTATCGAGGGAACAGAGATCACGTCATTTCAAGAGAAGCCTAAAGGTGAGGGCGGCTGGATCAATGGCGGCTTTTTTGTTCTGTCGCCTTCGGTTATCGACGAAATCGCAGATGAAAGTACAGCTTTTGAGGGCGAGCCCATTCAGAAGCTTACGGCGAAAAAACAAGTACAGGCTTACTTCCACGATGGGTTTTGGCAGCCCATGGATACCATTCGCGATAAGCACAGGCTCGAGGATTTATGGCTAACGGGGAGGGCTCCATGGAAGACGTGGTAAACCCGTGGAAGGGGCGGCGCGTCTTTCTTACAGGCCATACCGGATTCAAAGGGGGATGGCTAGCACTCTGGCTGGCCGCAAAGGGCGCGATCATTCGGGGTTATTCGCTCGACCCTTCAACTCAACCGAACCTGTTCACTATAGCGTCGGTGGCAGACATTCTGGACGACGATCGGGGCGAAATTCGAGATTATTCGAAGCTGGAAACTTCTCTGACTCGATTTGAGCCAGAGGTCGTTTTCCATCTAGCCGCACAACCTCTTGTGAGACGCTCCTACAGCGATCCGCTGGGCACCTATGCGACGAACGTGATGGGGACGGCAAATCTTCTAGAAGCTGTCCGCAAGTCCGCAAGCGTGCGTGCTGTGGTTTGCGTCACGACCGACAAGTGCTACCAGAATCGCGAGTGGGCATGGCCTTATCGAGAGACAGATCCACTCGGAGGGCACGATCCCTACTCTTCCAGCAAAGCATGCGCTGAGATTGTGACTGCAGCTTTTCGCGACTCCTATTTTCCGACGTCCCGGCTAAATGAGCACCACGTTGCTCTGGCCACCGCACGTGCCGGCAATGTGATTGGCGGTGGAGACTGGTCTGACGACCGCCTCATCCCGGACTTGATCCGCGGATTTCGGTCCGGGCTGCCGGTGCTTATCCGACGACCCGATGCGATCCGTCCCTGGCAACACGTGCTTGAGCCTCTCCATGGATACGTCACGCTTGCGGAGCAATTGCTTGCGGGACGCGAAGAAGCAGCATGTGCTTTCAACTTTGGTCCAAATGAAGAAGAGGCCTGGACCGTCGAGCGCATAGTGACCAAACTGGCTGAGATGTGGGGCGAAGGAGCTTCGTGGGTTCACGACGCGGTGCCCGGCGTGCACGAGGCCCACTACTTGAAATTGGACTCCAGCAAGGCCCGCGCTGAACTTGGCTGGCGGCCAAACCTTAGTCTCGAAGTGGCTCTCGAATGGACCATGCACTGGTATCGCCAGTGGGAGTCCGGCGCTGACATGGCCGCAGAAACCCGCTCACAGATTGATACTTACGAACAACTCTATGCTGTTCGAGGCTCAGCCTGACCGAGATTCTGATATTTCACTAGTGCTAACTCGGTGAATTGAACCGTTTGATTCAACCACCTAAGCTCTTGTTGTAGTCTCCTCGGCTTAGATACTTCTCCAGCCACAAATAAAGACATATGAACAGGTATCGGCTGCCCATCTCTTGGATCTTCAGTTTCGCCTCACCCGTTCGTCGATTGCGCCAAGTGATCGGCATCGTAGTCCAAGAATAGCCGCGAACGATTGCCTTGAGCGGGATCTCTACCGTCATGTTGAAATGTGCAGACAACAGGGGCTGACAGCCTTCGATGACCCTGCGGCGATAGCCTTTGAATGCGTTAGTCGTGTCATTCAACGAAATGCCGAAAAGTAATCGGATGAAAAGATTCGCCATGCGATTGATGCGAAGCTTGAGCCATGGGTAA
>Ga0068853_100001962_pt1 | contig 15158 bp, 15 predicted proteins | sample KBSCornC32_FD_65655 | JGI IMG/M metagenome (GOLD analysis project Ga0068853, IMG submission 65655) | Corn rhizosphere microbial communities from Kellogg Biological Station, Michigan, USA - KBS Corn C3-2 | ecosystem: Host-associated > Plants > Roots > Rhizosphere > Soil ...
GACGAGATCGATGCCCTGGTCGCCAAAGGCGTGGTCTGCGGGCCGGAAAGGAAGCGCTGAAGTTGGAGCCGTGACCTTACCGGCGAGTCGTCCCGGCGAACGCCGGGACCCATAACCACCGGTGTTCATGGTCACCAAGGCAATTGGCTCCATCATCGAACCGCCAGCCCACGGCGTATGGATCCCGGATCGCGTTCGCTGCGCTCACTTGTCCGGGACGACGAGATAGCTACCCAGGCACCCGCCTCCGCCTATTTTACCGCTTCCCTTGGCCGGCGCTTCCCCCGTACCATCGGCTCGCTTATACGGTCATTTGCAGGTCATCCGGCGCTGCTAACGCGCGTAACGATGATGACGGTCCATAGGGGGAGGATTTCGATGGCTATCAGACAATTCGGCGCGGCCGCTGCGGTCACACTTACATTTGCGCTGGCTTCGCCCGCTCACGCGGTCACCGAGATTCAGTGGTGGCATGCGATGACCGGCCCGAACAACGACGTCGTGGTCAAGCTTGCCAATGATTTCAACGCTTCGCAAAGCGACTACAAGGTCGTTCCGACCTTCAAGGGCAGTTACGCCGATACGCTCAATGCCGGGATCGCGGCCTTTCGGGCCGGCAACGCTCCGGGGATCATGCAGGTCTTCGAGGTCGGAACAGCAACAATGATGGCGGCCAAGGGCGCCGTCAAACCGGTTTCCCAATTGATGAAGGATGCGGGCGAACCCTTCGATCCCAAATCCTATCTGCCGGCGATCACCGGTTATTACTCGACCTCGAAGGGGGACATGCTGTCGTTTCCGTTCAATTCGTCGAGCATGGTGCTCTGGGTCAATCTCGATGCGCTGAAGAAGGCCGATATCGCTGGACCGCCGAAGACCTGGCCCGAAGTATTCGCCGATGCCAAGAAGCTGCATGCGACGAGCCCGACCTGCGGCTTCTCCTCGTCCTGGATTACCTGGGGGCTGATCGAACAGTTTTCGGCGTGGCACAATGTCCCGATCGGCACCAAGGCCAATGGCCTTGATGGCTTCGATACCGCGCTCGAGTTCAACACCCCGATGCAAACCAAGTTGCTGGAGAGCCTCGTCGATCTGCAGAAGGACAAGAGCTACGATTATTCCGGGCGCACAAACACCGGCGAAGGACGTTTCACGTCGGGCGAATGTCCGTTGTACATGACCTCCTCGGCGTTTTATCCGAACGTCAAGGCCAACGCCAAGTTCAACTACACCGCGGTCCCGATGCCGTATTTCCCGGACGCCAAGGGCGCACCGCAGAATTCCATTATCGGCGGCGCTTCACTTTGGGTCATGGGCGGCAAAACGCCGGAGGAATACAAGGGAATAGCAAAATTCTTTACCTTCCTGTCGGACACCGATCGCCAAGTCTATCTGCATGAGGTTTCCGGATATCTGCCGATCACCAAGGCCGCTTACGAAAAGACCAAGGCTTCCGGTTTCTACGAAAAGAACCCGATTCTCGAAGTCCCGTTGAAGGAATTGACCAACAAGCCGCCGACCGAAAACTCGCGCGGCTTGCGCTTTGGCGGCATGGTGCAGATGCGAGACGTCTGGGCCGAGGAAATCGAGGCGGCGCTCGCCGGCAAGAAGTCGGCGAAGGACGCACTCGACGCGGCCGTGTCGCGCGGCAACGCGATGCTCCGACAGTTTGAGCGCACCGCCGTGAAGTGACGGAAGCAGGGATTTTGGCCGGGCTCGACCCGGCCTCGATCCACTGAGCGAGGCTTCATGGAAAACCGGGTGATCTTCTCAGGCAAGCTGCTGCCCTATCTTCTGATCCTGCCGCAGCTCGCGATTTCCCTGATCTTCTTCTACTGGCCCGCGGTGCAGGCCTTGCAGCAATCGTTTCTGGTGCAGGACGCCTTCGGACTCTCGACCGAATTTGTCTGGTTCGAGAACTATGCCAATCTGTTGCAAACTCCTGAATACTACCAGGCGATCGGCGTCACCTTTGTTTTTTCGGCGCTGGTGGCGTTCTTCTCGCTCACGTTCGGCCTCTTGCTGGCGGTAATGGCCAACCGCAATATCAGGGGCATCCAGATCTATCGCACATTTCTCATCGTGCCCTATGCGGTGGCGCCGGCTGTGGCCAGCGTGCTCTTCATCTTCATGTTCCAGCCCGGCCTCGGCATGATCGCGCGGGCTATGCAACGCTCTGGCATCGACTGGAATCCGGTGCTGAACGGCACGCATGCAATGATCCTCGTCGTCATCGTCGCGGTCTGGAACCAGATCAGCTACAATTTCCTGTTCTTTCTCGCCGGCCTGCAGTCGATTCCGAAAAGCGTGATCGAGGCAGCTGCGATCGACGGCGCCAGGCCGATGCGGCGCTTCTGGACCATCGTCTTTCCATTGCTCTCGCCGACCACGTTCTTCCTGATCATCGTCAACATCACCTATGTCTTCTTCAACACCCTCGGTATCATCGACACCGCGACCGGCGGCGGCCCCAACGGCGCCACGCAAACGCTCGTCTATAAGGTGTTTCAGGACGGCAAGGTCGGCACCGATCTCGGCGGCTCGGCCGCGCAGTCCGTGATTCTGATGGTGATCGTGGTCGCCCTTACCGCATTTCAGTTTCGCTACGTTGAAAAGAAGGTTCATTACTGAACGCCATGATCGAACACCGCCGGTTTGGAAACTTGTTGCCCCATCTGATCCTCCTCGCCGGCGTCGCGATCGTCGCCTTTCCGGTGTATCTCGCCGTCATCGCCTCGACCCACGACAATACCGTGATCGCCAACGGCCAGATGCCGCTCTACCCCGGCTCGCACGCGATCGAGACTTACTGGAACACCATCGTCGCGGGCACCGGCAAGACCACACGGCAGCCGGTCGGCGGCATGATGCTGAACAGCCTCATCATGGCGCTTGGCATCGCCGCGGGCAAAATCGCGATCTCGATCATCTCTGCCTATGCGATCGTGTTCTTCTCGTTCCCGTTCAGAATGACGGCGTTCTGGACCATCTTCATCACGCTGATGCTGCCGGTCGAGGTGCGTATCTTTCCGACCTACAAGATCACCAGCGATCTGCACATGCTCGATTCCTACGCCGGTCTGATCCTGCCCTTGATCGCGTCGGCGACCGCGACGCTATTGTTTCGTCAGTTTTTTATGACCGTGCCGAACGAGCTGGTCGAGGCCTCGAAAATCGACGGCGCCGGCCCGATCAGATTCTTTTGGGATACTCTGCTGCCGCTTTCGGTGACCAACATCGCCGCGCTGTTCGTGATTCTCTTCATCTACGGATGGAATCAGTATCTCTGGCCGCTTCTGATTACGACCCGCGACGATATGCAGACCATCGTCATCGGCATCAAGAAGATTATCGACGTGCACGACGCATTGACCGAATGGCAGGTGGCGATGGCGACCGCCGTGCTCGCGATGCTGCCGCCGGTCGCGGTCGTCCTGCTGATGCAACGCCTCTTCGTCAAAGGCCTCATCGAGACGGAAAAGTGAGATGGCGAGCGTCACGCTTAGGAACGTAACCAAGACCTATCCGGGCGGCTTTGAAGCCATCAAGGGCATCGGCCTGGAGGTTGCCGACGGCCAGTTCTGCGTGCTGGTCGGACCCTCCGGCTGCGGCAAGTCCACGCTGCTGCGGATGGTCGCGGGGCTCGAAGCCATCACCGGCGGCGACATCGACATTGGCGGGCGCATCGTCAACCAGATCGAGCCGGCCGATCGCGACATCGCCATGGTGTTCCAGAATTACGCGCTCTATCCGCATATGAGCGTCTACAACAACATGGCCTATGGCCTGCGCAATCGCCGTATGTCCGAGCCCGAGATCGACACCCGGGTCCAGGAAGCCGCCCGCATTCTCGAACTCGGCGCCATGCTCGAGCGCAAGCCGCGCCAGCTCTCCGGCGGACAGCGCCAGCGCGTCGCGATGGGCCGCGCCATCGTGCGGCAGCCGAAGGTATTCCTGTTCGACGAACCCTTGTCCAATCTCGACGCCAAGCTGCGCATCGCGATGCGCGTCGAAATCCGGAAATTACAGCGGCGATTAAAGACCACGTCGATCTACGTGACCCACGACCAGCTGGAGGCGATGACGCTCGCCGATATTCTGGTGGTGATGAATGGCGGCCAGGTCGAGCAGATCGGTAACCCGCTCGAGATCTATCAGAAGCCCGCGACCACCTTCGTCGCTTCCTTCATCGGCGCGCCGCCGATGAATCTGATGCCGCTGCGGGCGGAAGAAATCAGATCTCAGTTCGCCGGCGACAGCCGCGCCGCGGCGAGCCACGCCGGCATTCTCGGAATCCGCCCGGAAGATTTTGTGATTTCGAGCGAGACCATCGCCGGCGGCATTGCGCTCGATCTCACCGTGGAAGCGATCGAGCGCGTCGGGGCCGAGACCTTCATCTACGGCACCCGCCAGCACGAAATACAGGGCGTCGCCGCCAATCCCGGGGAATTGCCGCCGGGCGAGGTGATCGTGCGGATCCCGGGCGCGATCGCGCCCGCCATTGGCGAGCGAATCCGGGCGATCGCACCGCAGGAAAAACTGCATCTGTTCGGCGCCGACGGCCGCCAGCGGATCGATCTGTAGGTCTACCCTCGTTATTCGAGGCGCGCGCCGCGAACCCGGAATGACGTTTTATCGCGGTTTCGCAGGTGCTTGAACACCCCTCGAATCATGCCCATATTCGCTGTTGACCGGACGGCAACCCGCCGGCTGGCCAAAAATGGGGTGCCGCAAGGGCCCCTCAAAGTCGCTTCGAGAGGACTTTGGGATGTCTCGTGTTCCTTCGTTATCCAGTCCGTTCCTGCTGGGATTCGACGAAATCGAGCGTGCGCTCGATCGCGTCGTCAAAGGTGCCGACGGTTACCCTCCCTACAATATCGAGAGGTGCGACCGCAGCAACGGCCAGCCCGAACGGTTGCGGATCACGCTGGCGGTGGCAGGTTTTACCCGCGACCAACTCGATGTAACCATTGAGGAAAACCAGCTCGTGATCCGGGGCCGCCAGCAGGACGACAAGGCCCGGCAATACATCCATCGCGGCATCGCCGCGCGCCACTTCCAGCGTACTTTCGTGCTGGCGGAGGGGATGCAGGTGCTGGGCGCGGACTTGAAAAACGGGCTGCTGTCGATCGATTTGGCCCGGCCTGAGCCGGAAAAGATCGTTAAGACAATTGCTATCAATGAGCATGAATAATGGAACGAGTAGCGGACTCGACCGCTTAGTCTGACAGAGGAGTCGAGACCATGACTGAAGGTAATGTTGCGTACGAACCGGCCGCCGTCTCACCGGAGGCACTGGCGACCCTGGGCGAGGGCCATATCGCCTATGTGAAGCAGATCCGTTCCGAGGACGTGCCGGGGCTGTTTCCCCAGGCGCCGAAAATCGCGCCGGGACTGAAGCTGTTTGCGCTGCACGCGGCCGATGGCACGCCGATCATGCTGACCGACAGCCGGGAAGCGGCGATCGCGAACGCATGGAGCAACGAGTTGCAGGCCGTCAGCGTTCACTGACGATGCCGAGTCGCTGACGCAGCTCTTGCCGCTGTCTGTGACGCTGTATTGAGGATTCGCGAAACGCGGGGCCTGTCCTCGGCCTGACCGGGACAGGCCCCGCGTATTTTTTTGACCCGGGTCTCCGCTTGCCAATGCCGACCGCACCTCCTAGAATTCTAGTCACGGTGACTAGAAAGTGACATTTCATGGCTATCGCAAAAAAAACCTCTTCGATGGGCCGCTCCCGGGCCGGGCGATGGCGGCTTCAGGACGCGAAGGCTCGCTTCAGCGAGGTGGTCAGGGAAGCGCAACAGCGCGGTCCGCAGCGAGTCACGTTGCACGGCAAAGATGCCGTTGTCATTGTCGACGCCGATGAGTTCGATCGGCTTCAACGCCCCGTGACTGGGCGCGATATCGTCACGGCTCTTTCCGCATCCTCTTTGGCGGAGGTGAAATTCGACCGCCTGACGATCAAATCCAGGGTGCGGAATATTAACCTGTGAGAGGCTGGCTGCTCGACACGAACGTCATTTCGGAACTGCGCAAACCCAAACCCGATTCCAAAGTCATCAATTTCATCGCCGCTCAGCCGGGCGAGACGTTGTTTGTTACCGACGTCACCCTGGCAGAAATTACATATGGCATCGAGCAATTGGGCGGTGCCGCTCGCCGGACCGACCTTCGTTTGTGGCTGGAGCGAAATCTGCGGCCACTGTTTGCTGGCCGAATTCTTGCCATTACGGAAGACGTTATTGTCCGGTGGAAGACGATGGCGGTTGAGGGCCGGAAGCGTGGCCATACATTCGGTCAGCCTGATTTGTTTATCGCAGCAATTGCCGCTCTGCAGGATTTGGTCGTGGTGAGTCGCGACATCAGCGAGTTTATTGAAGCTGGTGTGCCGGTATTCGATCCTTGGGCTGGCGTATTCCACATCAAAGGCGACAACGTAGCCTTAAAAGCTCCCGCGACAATCGAGGCGGTTAAAAAAATTTCGTCGGAGAGTTGAGAAGGTCACGCCGCGCTCGCCGGCGGCAGCGCCAGCACCGAATAGATCGCTTGCGCATCGCGCGAGGCGCGCAGCTTCTTGGCGACGTCCTGGTCGCGCAACAGCCGCGCGATTCGCGCCAGCGCTTTCAGGTGATCGGCGCCCGCGCCTTCCGGCGCCAGCAGCAGGAACACCAGATCGACCGGCTGGCCGTCCATCGCCTCGAAATCGATCGGGCGCTCGAGCCGCGCAAACAGGCCGAACAGCTTTTCCAGTTTGGGAAGCTTGCCATGCGGGATGGCAACGCCGTAACCGACGGCGGTGGTGCCTAATTTCTCCCGCTGCAGCAGGACCTCGAAAATCGCGCGTTCGTTCTGCGCGGTCAGGGCGGCGGCCCGCGCCGCCAGTTCCTGCAGCGCCTGCTTCTTGCTGTTGACCTTCAACGCCGGGAGAATCGCCTCGGGTGCGACCAGATCGGTAATCGTCATGGGGCGTTCCGAGGTGAATTTAACCGTCAGGTTGCGAAATGGGCTCTAGCGGGGCGGCGTCAAGAAGATGAGGCGGGAGGCGGGCTTACACCCGGGTCCTAGTTGGGGGGCTTCTACTCCAACGCAAGACCGGTGCCAACTCCCGCGAACTTGTTCCTTGGCGCCCTTCCCTTTTGGGGCGGCGGACCATAGGGAGGGTCCCCAGAGGCGTCAATGGCGGTTGGCGCCTAACCCCCAGGGTTAACCACCGGGGGATCGACCCAGCCGACATTGCCGTCCGCGCGCCGGTAAATGATGTTCACCCGGCCGCTCGAGCCGTGCTGGAACACGATGCAGGCGGCGCCGGTCAGGTCCAGTTCCATCACAGCTTCGCTGACCGAAAGCCGCTTCAGCGACGTGGTCGCTTCCGCAATGATGACCGGGCTGTAGGTGATCTCGTCGTCGCCGTCCGCCGGCGCCTCGATCACGTAGCTCGGCGCGTCAAGCGTGGGCGCCTCCATCTCCGCGAGGGCTGCGGAAGCCGCATAGGCCTTGCGGGCTGAACGATCCTTGAGACGGCTCTTATAGCGGCGCAGACGCTTCTCGATCATCAGCAGCGCCTGATCGGCGCTGGCATAAGCGTCGGCGGCATTGGAATCGGCCTCCAGCGTAATTCCGGAATCCAGATGCAGCGAGCAGTCGGTGCGGAAACCGAAGCCGTCCTTGCTCAGCGTGATGTGGCCGGAATAATTGCCGTCGAAATATTTGCGCAGCACTTCATCGGTGCGCTCGCTGACCCGCCCGCGCAGCGCGTCGCCGACATTGATGCTTTTTCCCGAGATCCGGAGAGTCATTTCGTTGCCTCGATTGGTCTGGAGCGGAACCGACACTATCCCGATTTGACGGGGGCGCAATCAAGCCGGCGCGGTGTCGCGGGACCGGTCGGCGGATGCGGCGGGAGCCGAGAGAGCGTTACCGAGCATGCTTTGTTTGTCGCGGCGGCGCTGCACCGAGGACGGGATTCGCATCGCTTCGCGGTACTTCGCGACCGTGCGACGGGCGATATCAATGCCCGATTCGCGCAATCGTTCCACAATGGTGTCGTCTGACAGGATCAGAGATGGATCTTCCGCATCGATCAGCTGCCTGATGTGATGGCGGACCGCCTCCGCCGAATGGGCTTCGCCGCCGTCGGCCGACGCAATCGAGGCGGTGAAGAAATACTTCAACTCGAAACTGCCACGATTGGTCGCCATGTATTTGTTGGCGGTCACCCGCGACACCGTCGATTCATGCATCTGGATCGCATCCGCCACCGCCTTGAGGTTGAGCGGCCGAAGATGCGCCACGCCGTGGGTGAAGAAGCCGTCCTGCTGACGCACGATCTCGGTTGCGACTTTCAGAATGGTGCGGGCGCGCTGATCGAGCGCGCGCACCAGCCAGGTGGCGTTCTGCAGGCAGTCGGTAAAATAGGATTTGTCGCCGTCCTTGCGGATCGTCTTCGAGAGCTCGGTATAATAGACCTGATTGACCAGCACGCGCGGCAGGGTGTCGCTGTTGAGTTCGACGTGCCAGCCGCCGTCGGGCCCGGGCCGCACATAGACATCGGGCACCATGGTCTGCGTGCGGGCCGAGCCGAATTTCAAACCGGGCTTCGGATTGAGACGACGAATTTCGCCGATCATGTCGGTGATGTCCTCATCATCGACACCGCACAGCTTTCGCAAGGAAGCAATATCGCGTTTCGCCAGCAGGTCCAGATGTTCGACCAGCGCCTGCATCGCAGGGTCATACCGATTGAGTTCACGCAGCTGGATCGCAAGGCACTCGCTCAGGCTTCGCCCGCAGACCCCGGGCGGATCGAATTTCTGCAGCACCGCGAGAACCGCCTCGACGTCCTCGGGCGCGGCTCCGAGCCGCTCGGCGGCCTGCCCCAAATCCGGCGGCAGATACCCCGCCTCGTCGACGAGGTCGATCAGGTATTGGCCGATCATGCGCTGCGCGGGTGCGGTAAAGGCCACCGCCAGTTGTTCGGCAAGATGACTGCCGAGCGTGATTTCGGCGGCGACGAAGGCTTCAAGATTGTAGCTGTCATCGTTGGAGGCGCCGCCGCCCCATTCGGTGTAGGCGGTCGGCGCCGCATCCTGCGCGGTGCGCGCAGCCGCTTCGGCCGGCTCCTCGGAAAACACGTTGTCGAGGCCGGTGTCGAGCGTTTGCTCGATCTCGGTGCGGCTGCCGAGGTCGCGATTCATCCACTCTTCCGGGACCGGCTCGAAATTGTCGCTGGCGGAGCCGCTGCTCATCCCGGAACGCTCGGCGCCAGGGTCGTCGCCATCGGCGGAGCCGGAATCGTCGGAATCGGAAAATTCGGCCCGCTCCGGCATGGGCTCGCCGGCAACCGGCGGCTCGGTGCCATCGCTGGCGCGCTCGAGCAGCGGATTTCGCTCCAGTTCCTCCTCGACAAAGGCCGAGAGGTCGAGATTCGACAGTTGCAGCAGCTTGATCGCCTGCATCAACTGCGGCGTCATTACCAGCGACTGGGACTGGCGGAACTCTAATCTCTGCGTCAACGCCATGGAGGCAAGAACCGATCCCAAGAAAGTTGGTCCGATTCTTGCTTAAACTAGTCCAAAGCCGATGTACACGGCTTGACGAACGGGAAAAACGGGCTACAGCGCGATCAGCAAAAGTGGAATCCGGTTTTGCGTCCGATCGCGCTATAATTCTTAAATGGACGCATGACCTTATCGCCAAACCGCTCACACTTTGGCGGGTCATGCGTTAAAGTCGGAATTCCTCGCCAAGGTAAAGTCGGCGTACATCCGGGTCGTTGACGATCTCGTCCGGGTTGCCCTCGGTCAGAATCTCACCGGCATAGACGATATAGGCGCGGTCGGTCAGCCCCAGCGTCTCCCGCACATTGTGGTCGGTGATCAATACGCCGATGCCGCGGTTGGTGAGGTGGCGGACAAGGTCCTGAATGTCGCCCACCGCAATCGGATCGATACCGGCGAACGGTTCGTCGAGCAGCATGTAATTGGGGCGGGTCGCCAGCGAACGTGCGATCTCGACGCGACGCCGCTCGCCACCCGAGAGCGCAATCGACGGCGTTTTGCGCAGCCGCGCGATGTTGAACTCCTCGAGCAGGGAATCGAGTTCGGCCTCGCGCTTTTTCCTGGAGGGTTCGACGACTTCCAGCACCGCGCGGATATTCTGCTCCACCGTGAGACCGCGAAAGATCGAAGCTTCCTGCGGCAAATAACCGATGCCGAGCCGGGCGCGCTGATACATCGGCAGCTTGGTGACGTCGTGGCCATCGAGCTCGATGGTGCCACGATCCGCCTTGATCAGGCCGGTGATCATGTAAAATACCGTGGTCTTGCCGGCGCCGTTCGGACCCAGCAAACCCACGGCCTCGCCGCGGCGGACATAGATGCTGACGCCGCGCACGACCTGCCGGGTGCCGAAACTCTTTTCCACGCTATGCACAGCCAGATAGCCCGCCCGCTGCGCCAGCTGCGGCGCGGCCCCGCCGTTGGTCTTGGCGCGAGGGCGCGGCTTTTCTGTTCGAGGCGCCTGCGGTTTCGGCGGTGGCGCATCGCGGACAATCGGAGGCGCGTCGCGCACCGGGCTGGTCAGCAGTTCGCCCATGGTATCGCCGAGCGCGGTGATATCCTCGCGCGTGCGCGCAAATCCTGGCGGACTGCGTTTCGCGGTGCGTCGACGGAACATGCCGAGTAAATCCACCATCCCCGCTTTGCTAAGCCTTTCACGGTGATTCCGCGACCCGCCGCGGGCAAATCGATTCGCTCGCGCAACATGAATGAATGGATGTCCCTTGCCCAGCGAAACACCCGCGATGTGAGGGACGGATCCCGCCGTCGGCCGCCCGTAGATACAGGCTTGCGCCGCCGGCTTCAACCTGGCGGCTTACGGGTATCACATAAGTGATTGATCCTATTTCGGTTTGTTTGAGCCGCCCGAAGCTGGCGGGGTTGCCGGCGCCGGCGTTCCCGGTATCGCCGGAGCGCCTTGGCCGGAGGATTGAAACAGGCCCTGCACGCGCCCGCTGTCGGACTCCACCCGCGACACACCCGTCGTCATGTCCACCATCAGTCGATCGCCACGCAGCACATTCTTGCCTTGGGTCAGAACCACGCCGCCGAGCATGGTGACCAGGTTGGTCTTGGTGTCGAACACGGCGGTCTCCCCGGTCACGACCTGATCCTTCTGGGTCACGACCACGCTGCCTCTCGCCTCCAATCGGCGTATCGACGAACTGCCGCCGGGACCGGGGGTAGCGGACTGGATCGGAGCCGATTTTGCGGTGGCCTTCGCATTGGCCGCCGGTGTCGCTGATGGGGCCGGGGTCGAATCGTAAAACACCACGAGCGTCTTCGAGGTCATGGTGGTGTCACCCTGCACCACCTTCACATTGCCGGCGAATGTTGCTTCCTTTTTCTTGTCGCGCATCTCGAGGGAGGCGGCCTCGATCTGGATCGGCTGGTCGCGATTTTGCGAAAAACCCTGCATGGCATTGGGCACGCCCTGCACCGCGCTCTGCGCGCCGGCATCGCCGGCGGCGATCAACGCGAGCGCGAACGCGGCCGTACAGGCGCCACGCGCGATCCGCCTGGTCCGGGTGCTGCGCGGAAAAGACATCATCATGAAAATCATTTCGGGTTGGCGGATTTGTCGATGGACCGCGTTTTGGCAGGCGGGGCGGGCTCCGCAGGCGCAGCGGATGCGTCCGCGGGCTGGCCGGGCTCTCCCAGATTGTCCAAATTCATCACGACGTTGCCTTCGAATCTCACGACCTCTCCGCCACCGGTTATCCTGAGCTTGTCGGAGGTCAGCGTCCCATTCAGCAATTTGACATCGACATGTTCTTCCGACGTCACCGTACCCTTGCCAATATCGACAAACGCCTGCGAAAGCCGCGCTTCATAGCCGGTGGAGGATTGCAGGAAGATATCCTTATGCAGGTCCAGCAATTGCTGCTTGGTGTCCATCAACCCGTTGCGGGCGTCCAGCGTCACCGTCGTCGTCCGATCGTCCATCAATACCTTGGCCCGCAACGTCTTGAGATCGACGTGATCCGGATCGGTCACATCCTGGGTCGCGGTTTTGGCCCAGACTTCGTAGGGCCGCTGATCCGGCGTATAACCGGACAGATGCGGCGATTCCATCGTGATCTTGGTGCCGGAGACGACGAGATTTCCCATGTCGAGCGGCAGCTTGGGCAACAGCATCCGGAACGGATTGAAGATCGACACCGCGACGATGGCGGCCATCGCCAGGATCACGGCCGCCGGGACCGCGACGCGCAGCACCCGCACCATCCGGCTGTGGCGCGCTGCGATGGCAAAGCGCGCGTCCATTCCGGCTTGGTAGGCTGGGTTCTGAACCGAATTCACCGCTACTCCAAGGTGCCGGGGTTGCTGACCATTCTACCCGGGATCACGGGGTTGTGCAGCCCGGACGTCGCGTCAGGAGTGTGACCGAAACGGGGCGGAAGCGCGCTGGTGCGGCTCACGAATGCGCAAAGATGTCCTCGGTGTCCCAGCCCTGCAGATCGAGCTTTGCCCGCGTCGGCAGAAATTCGAAGCAGGCTTGCGCCAGCGCCAGGCGGCCCTCGCGCGCCAGCATGGCATCGAGGCGTTCGCGAAGAGCGTGCAGATGCAGCACGTCGGAGGCCGCGTAAGCCAGCTGCGCCTCGCTCAGGGTCTGCGAGCCCCAGTCGCTCGATTGCTGCTGCTTCGACAGATCGATGTTGAGCACCTCGCGCACCAGATCCTTCAGGCCATGGCGGTCGGTATAGGTGCGGCAGAGCCGCGAGGCGATCTTGGTGCAGTACACCGGCTGCGGCATCACGCCGAACGCGTTGTAGAGCGCGGCAAGATCGAACCGGGCGAAATGAAAGATTTTCGTGATTCTCGGATTGGCCAGCAACGCCTTCAGGTTCGGCGCGTCGGCGTGATCCTTCGGGATCTGCACCACGTCGGCGCTGCCGTCGCCGTTCGACATCTGCACCACGCAGAGCCGGTCGCGATGCGGATGCAGCCCCATGGTCTCGGTATCGATCGCCACGGAATCGGCGTAGCGGGACAGATCGGGCAGATCGCCGCGATGCAGGCGTACGGTCATGATGTTTTACAAACCTCGTCGAATCGATGCCGACCAAACTACCGCTCAAAGCCCAAAGAGGCGAGCGGTCGGTATACCTTGGATAGCGACGGGAGGGCATCCAGGAATGTGTGGTGCCCAGGAAAGGACTCGAACCTTCACGGCCGTTAAGCCACTGGCACCTGAAGCCAGCGCGTCTACCAATTCCGCCACCTGGGCCCGGGCCGGTTAGTACGGATCGGTCGCGCGCTTGTCAAATTGGCCAACTGCGACCCCAATGCACTGTACAGCGCCGACGTGTTGGCGTATCGCGAAACCGCTAAATACCACCACGATCTCTCGAATTTGACCCCAGGAAATTGACCCCATGGCATCGAATCTGGACACGCTGGTTACGGTTTTCGGCGGATCGGGTTTTCTGGGGCGAAACGTGGTCCGCGCGCTCGCCAGGCGCGATTACCGCATCCGGGTCGCGGTGCGGCGGCCGGAACTGGCCGGGCATTTGCAGCCGCTCGGCAAGGTCGGCCAGATTCACGCGGTGCAGGCGAACTTGCGCTATCCGGCTTCCGTCGAGGCCGCGATGCGCGGCTCCCACGCCGCCATCAATCTGGTCGGCATTCTGGCCGAGAGCGGCCCCCAGACGTTTGATGCGGTGCAGAGCCTGGGCGCCGGCGCGGTGGCGAAGGCGGCAGCGGCCATCGGCGCGCGCATGGTGCACGTGTCGGCGATCGGCGCCGACGACAATTCGCCGTCGCGTTACGCTCGCGCCAAGGCCGCGGGCGAAAAGGCGGTGCTGTCGGCCGTGCCTTCGGCCACCATCCTGCGGCCTTCGGTGGTGTTCGGGCCCGAGGATCAATTCACCAACCGCTTCGCGTCGCTGGCATGGATATCGCCGGTGCTGCCGCTGATCGGCGGCGGCCTGACAAGACTGCAGCCGGTCTATGTCGGCGATGTCGCGACCGCGGTCGCCGACGCCGTCGACGGCAAGACAAAAGCGGGCGCGACCTATGAGCTCGGCGGCCCCGAAGTGCTGACGATGCGCGAGATCATCGAAATCATTCTCGCCACCATCGAACGCCGGCGCATGCTGGTTTCGCTGCCGTTTGGCTTGGCGAAATTGCAGGCGCTGTTGCTGCAGTTTGCGCCGGGGCCGCTCAAGCTGACGCCGGACCAGGTGGTGCTTTTGCGTAGCGACAATGTGGTGTCGCAGGCGGCGAAGGCCGCGGGATTGACCCTGGAAGGGTTAGGAATTGTAGCGGATTCGCTCGAAGCGATCGCGCCGCAATACCTCTGGCGCTTCCGCAAGACCGGACAGTTCTCACACAACGGAACATGACCTTCTGCCTCGTCTTCCCGGCCAGAATCCGTAGGGTGGCAAAAGCGCCTTGCGCCGTGCCCACCATAGCGATCTCACATTGATGCCAGATGGTGGGCAACGCTTCGCTTTGCCTACCCTACAATTCCCGCGTTCTCGGGGACGACCCGAAGGGAAATCTCACTTTCCCATCGCCAGCGCGATCAGGCCGAGAGTGCCGACGATGACGCGCCACCAGGCGAACAGCGTGAAGCCGTGGCGGGTCACGTAATTCAAAAACGTTTTCACCACGACGATCGCTGTGACGAATGACACCACGAAGCCGATCGCGATGATTCCGGCGTGATCGGTCGTCATGTCGGCGCGGTTCTTGTAGAGGTCGTAGGCGAACGCGCCGACCATGGTCGGGATCGCCAGGAAGAACGAGAATTCCGCCGAAGCGCGCTTGTCGGCCCCGAGCAGCATCGCCGCCACGATGCTGGCGCCGGAGCGTGACACGCCGGGAACCATCGCAAGGCACTGCGCGAAACCGATCGCCAGATACATCGGCAGCGGGAATGTCGTGGCATCGTGTTCATGGGGCTTGAGATCGAGCTGATCGACCCACAGCAGAATCGCGCCGCCGACGATCAGCGAAAAGCACACCACCCACGGATTGAACAAATAGGCCTTGATGTATCCGCCGGCGGCGGCGCCGATCACCGCCGCAGGCAAAAACGCCACCAGCACGCCGATTACGAACCGCCTGTCATCGGGATTGGAGAACATTCCG
>Ga0068853_100001963_pt1 | contig 15152 bp, 11 predicted proteins | sample KBSCornC32_FD_65655 | JGI IMG/M metagenome (GOLD analysis project Ga0068853, IMG submission 65655) | Corn rhizosphere microbial communities from Kellogg Biological Station, Michigan, USA - KBS Corn C3-2 | ecosystem: Host-associated > Plants > Roots > Rhizosphere > Soil ...
CGCGCGCAGGGCGCCTGGGGCGAACTCGTGCTCGAGCGCGTGCTGGAGGCATCAGGCCTCACCGAAGGCCGCGAGTTCGAGCTGCAGGTCGTCATGGCCGACGAGGACGGCGGGCGGCCGCGCCCGGACGTGATCGTGCACCTGCCCGAGCGCAAGGACCTCGTCATCGACGCCAAGGTCTCGCTGACCGCCTACGAACGCATGCAGGCTGCGCTCGACGACGCCGGACGCGACGCACTGCTGCGCGAACACGTCGCTTCGCTGCGGCGCCACGTCGATTCGTTGTCGAAGAAGAAGTACGACAGCATCCCCGGCCTGCACACGCTCGACTTCGTGCTGTTGTTCGTGCCGATCGAAGCGGCGCTGATCGAGGCGGTGCGTGCCGACGACAGCCTCTATACCTACGCGCTCTCGAAGAACATCTCGCTCGTCTGCCCGAGCACGCTGCTCGCGACGTTGCGCACGGTGTCGCACCTGTGGCGGCTCGAGGACCGCAACGTCAACGCGATGCAGATCGCGCGACAAGCCGGCGCGCTGCACGACAGCTTCGTCATGCTCATGAACGAGCTGCAGGGCGTCGGTGACGCGCTCACACGCGCGCAGACGTTGCACGAAGGCGCGCTCAAGCGCATCGGCAGCGGGCGCGGGCATCTGCTCGGACGCGTCGACCAGCTGCGTCGGCTCGGCGCGGACACGCGCAAGCAGCTGTCGCTGCTGCCGGACGAAGCGCAAGCCGAAGCGGATCCCGACGCGGGTGACGACCCAGGCGACGACGACGCGTAGCGTGGGACGCAGCGGCACGTGGCGCACCGCGCCCCGCGACCGCTTCGGCCGCGGCCCGACCGCCCCCGGTTTGGTCAGCCGCGCAAGCGGCTGTGGCGGAAGCCGTAACCGAAATAGATCACGAAGCCGATCACCGTCCACACGCCCATCAGCGTCCAGTTGTACCAGTTCTCCCAGTACAGCAGCGTGAGGCAGCTCAGCACGCCGAGCACGCAGGTGACCGGCGCCCACGGCACGCGGAACGTGCGCGGCAGGCCGGGCTGCGTCTTGCGCAGGATCAGCACGCCGATGCAGACCGCGACGAACGCGATCAGCGTGCCCATCGAGACGAGATCGCCGAGCACGTCGAGCGGGAACACCGCGGCGAGCGCGGCGATGCCGATGCCGGTGATCACCGTGTTGATGTGCGGTGTGCGGTAGCGCGGGTGGATCTTCGCGAACACCGGCGGCAGCAGGCCGTCGCGGCCCATGATCATGAAGATGCGCGGCTGCGCGATGATCATGACGAGGATCACCGACGACAGGCCGATCAGTGCGCCGATCTCGACCAGCCAGCGCAGGCCACCGAGTTGCGGATGCGCCTTGATCGCGGTCACCACCGGTTCGCTCGTGCCGAGCTGGTCGTACGGCAGCAGGCCGGTCAGCACCGCGGCCATGCCGATGTAGAGCACGGTGCAGACCCCGAGCGAAGCGATCGTGCCGAACGGCAGGTCGCGCTGCGGATTCTTCGCTTCCTGCGCCGCGGTCGACGTCGCCTCGAAACCGATGTAGGAGAAGAACACGAGCGTCGCGCCGCGCATGATGCCGGCCCAGCCGTACTTCTCGGGGCCTTGCTGCTCGGGGATGAACGGATGCCAGAGGGCAGGATTGACGTAGCTCCAGCCGGCGATGATCACGATAACGATCAGCGCGACCTTGAGGATCACCATCGCGGTGTTGACGCCGCTCGACTCGCGGATGCCGATGTAGCAGAGCCAGGTCAGGGCGAGCACGATCGCGACCGCGGGCAGGTTGAAATAGGCCCCGGTCATGACGAGCTGGTTGTCCTTGAACGCGAGTGGCGCGTTCGTGAGCACGTCGGGCAAGTGGATGCCGACGTGGTCGAGCAGGCTCGTGAAGTAGCCGGTCCAGCTCACCGCCACCGCGGACGCGGAGACGCCGTACTCGAGCACCATGTTCCAGCCGATGAACCAGGCGACGAGTTCGCCGAGCGTCGCGTACGCGTATGAGTAGGAGCTGCCCGACATCGGGATCAGCGTGGCGAACTCGGCGTAGCAGAGCGCGGTGAAGCTGCAGCAGAGCGCGGCGATCACGAACGACAGGATGATCGCAGGGCCTGCGTGTTCCGCGGCCGCCTGGCCCGTGATCACGAAGATGCCGCCACCGATGACCGCACCGATACCGAGTGCGGTGAGGCCCCAGGGCCCAAGCGTGCGCTTCAGGCTCGGGCCGTCGTCGTCGACGGCGGCGTTGCTGAAGTCGGACTTCTTCGCGAGCAGTTGGTCGAGCATGGGGATTCCGGATCAGTCGCGCGGAGCGCGTTCGGCAAGAGGCCGGCATGAAGCCGGCCTCCTCAGGTTCAATGTTGCGGTGCGCGCGCGCCTCAGGCGTTCTGGTTGGCGAGCTGGCTGCGGCGGTATCCGTAGAGGCGGTACAGGACGAGACCGATCGCCGCCCACGTGATGAACACGACCTTCGCGGTCATGCTGAGGTTGACGAACAGCAGCGCGCAGCCGGCGACCGCGAGCGGGCAGACGATCCACGCGAACGGCGTACGGAACGGACGCGCGCGATCGGGTTGCTGCTTGCGCAGGATCAGCACACCGATCGACACCATCGCGAACGCGAGCAGGGTGCCGGAATTCGAGGTGTCGGCGAGCTTGCCGACCGGAAACAGCGCCGCGCATACCGAAACGACGATGCCGGTCAGGATCGTGATCACGTGCGGCGTGTGGAAACGCGGGTGCACCTTCGACAGCGCATCCGGCAGCAGGCCGTCGCGCGACATCGTGAAGAAGATGCGTGTCTGGCCGAACATCATCATGAGGATGACCGACGGCAGCGCGAGGATCGCAGCGATGCCGATCCAGTCGCCGATGCGATTGTGGCCGAGCAGGCGCATCACGTGCGCGAGCGGTTCCTTGCTGCAGACGAGAGCTTCCGAGCCGGCGCAGGCGGCCGCCATCGCGGGCGTGCCGGGGTCGAGCGGCAGGCCGTTCGCGCCGAGCATCGGCTGCGCGCCGACGGAGCCGGCGGCGCCGTAACCGACGAGCAAGTAGAAGATCGTGCAGACGGTCAGCGAACCGATCAGGCCGATCGGGATGTTGCGGTTCGGATTCTTGGTTTCCTCGGCGGCGGTCGATACCGCGTCGAAGCCGACGTAGGCGAAGAAGATCGAGGCTGCGGCTCCGAGCACGCCGGCGCCGCCGAGCGGATTGCCCCAGCCGCCGGGCAGGAACGGCTCGAAATTGCTGCTCTTGACGGCCGGGATCGCGAGGAAGATGAAGACCGTGAGCGCGACGATCTTGATCGCGACGAGTACCGAGTTCACGCGCGCGCTCTTCGACGTGCCGATCACGAGCAGCACGGTCACGGCGAGACCGATGAGGAACGCGAGCAGGTCGAATCCGCCGCCGGCGAAATATCCGGTACGCAGGAATTCGGGCAACGCGATGTCGTTCGCCTTGAGCAGCCCGTTCATGTAACCCGACCAGCCGACGCAGACGACCGCGGCGCCGATGCCGTACTCGAGTCCGAGCGCCCAGCCGACGATCCACGCGACGAGTTCGCCGAGCACGCCGTACGTATAGGTGTAGGCCGAGCCGGACACGGGCACCATCGCCGCGAGTTCGGCGTAGGCGAGCGCAGCGAGGGCGCAGACGATCGCGGCGATCACGAATGCGAGCATCATGCCCGGGCCGGCCTTCTGGCCTGCTTCGGCGGTCAGCACGAAGATGCCGGTACCGATCACGGCGCCGATGCCGAGCAGGGTCAGCTGCAGCGCACCGAGCTGTCGTTTGAGGGACTTCTTTTCTGCCGTTTCAAGGATCTGGTTGAGCGGTTTGACACGCCAGAAAATCATTGCGTCCCCTTCACGAGCGTCTGGATGGCCGGGTCATGAACGTGCGTGCGCCCGGAAATCCCCAGCGCCGTCGTACACCGTGCGCACATTCGACGAAGGTCGAATGCAGCGGTCCGGTAACATACGCGACCCCTCGACGAGCGGCAAGCGAACGAAGTCATGACCGCAGATGCTGCCCTGCCGCAATCCACGACACCCGATCAGCAGCACTGGATCGCGCTGCTGGACGCCTACGCGCAGGCCTTTCCCGACGAGATCGACGTGGTCGGGGTGTTTCGTGAACTCGCGAGTACGGATGCCAACGCGGCGCGGCGCGAACGGCAGGCGGGTCACCTCACCGGCTCGGCCTGGCTCGTCAGCGCCGACGGCGAGCGCGTGCTGCTGACCCACCACCGCAAGCTGGACCGCTGGCTGCAGCTCGGCGGCCATGCCGACGGCGACGCCGATCTCGCGCGCGTCGCGTTGCGCGAGGCCGAGGAGGAGTCGGGCCTGCTCGACCTCGAGGTGGAGACGATCGTGTTCGACCTCGACCGCCATCGAATCCCCGCGCGTGGCGATGAACCCGAACACTGGCACTACGACGTGCGCTTCGTCGTGCGCGCGCGCGGCAGTGAAGCCTTCGTCGTCGGCGAGGAATCGCATGCGCTCGCCTGGCGCGACGTCGCGGAGATTGCACGCGATGACGCCGCCGACGTTTCGCTGCGGCGCATGGCGCGCAAATGGCTCGCGCGCCGCGCCTGATCCTGCGCTTCGGCGCGACGCACGCTCCGTTCGTCGCGGCGGGCCCTTCCGGTGCGTGCGCGCGATGCCGCGCCGGGCGGAACATGCATGGGTCCATCCAGCAAGGAATCGAACCGATGGCATCGGCTCGTCGAAGAACTCTCCGTTCACTGGCTGCGGCGATCGCGCTCGCGGCCACCGCCGCGACGTCGTGTGCCGCGGCCGAACGCGTCGAAGCCTGGACGCCGCGGGGCGTGTCGAGCCCACAGTTCGAGTCGCACGCGGCGTTCGATCCGCGCAACGGTGACTTCTGGTTCGTGCGCAGCTCGCCGACGTTCGAAGGCTGGCGCATCCTCGTGAGCCGCTGCGGTGCTGCTGGCTGGATCGACCCGCAGCCGCCCGCGTTCGCCGGCGATGGCGTCGAAGCCGATCCATGGTTCACGCCCGATGGCCGCGCGCTCTATTTCATCTCGACGCGCTCGAGCGACGGCACGAAGCGCAAGGACCTCGACATCTGGCGCGTCGAACGCGATGCCGACGGGCGCTGGGGCACGCCGCAGCGCCTGCCCGAGCCGGTCAATTCGACCGCACAGGAATGGTTCCCGCGTCTCGCCGCCGACGGCTGGCTGTACTTCGGTTCAGGCCGGCCCGGCGGTCGCGGCAAGACCGACATCTGGCGCGCGCGCGAACGGGGCGGCCGCTGGGTCGTCGAGAATGCGGGCGCTGCGTTCAACGGTCCCGGCGACGAGTACGAACCGCTGCCGTCGCCGGACGGCACGTGGATGCTCGTCGAAGGCGACGACAGCTACTACCGTGTGCGTCGCGAGGGCGATCATTGGCTGGCGCGCGAGAAGCTGCCGCCGGAGATCAACCGCAACGGCAGCGAGATCGGCGCGTTGTTCTCGCCGAGCGGTCGCACCGTGCTGTTCGCGCGCGATACGAAAGGACCGTTGTCGGGCGAATTCTTCGTCTGGCACCTCGGTGCGGACGAAGCGTGGCCGCCGGCGTGCCCGGCGGCGAAATGAGTCGCGCGCCGCCGGCCGGCGACGCGCGCGATGCGATCAGGCGCGGCCGGCGAACTCGCCGGTCACCGTGTTGACGTTCACCTTCTCGCCGGTCGTGATGTACTCGGGCACCTGGATCTCGATGCCGGTCGACAGCTTGGCCGGCTTCGGGCGCTTCGTCGCGGTCGCGCCCTTGAGTTCGGGCGCGGTCTCGACGACTTCGAGCACGACCGACTGCGGCAGCTGCAGCGCGACCGGCGCGTCCTCGATCAGCTGCACGTAGCAGCCTTCGATGCCGTCGACGAGATAGCCGGCGGCATCGCCGATCGCGCTCGCGTCGAGCGTGTACTGCGTGTAGTCCTCGCTGTCCATGAACACGTAGGCGTCGCCGTCCTTGTACGAGTACGTGACCGCTCGGCGCACGAGTTCGGTCTCGCGCAGTTCGTCCTCGGCGCGCATCGACACGTCGAGCTTGGTGCCGCCCGGCACGCTGTACATGATGAAGCGGAACGTGACGTTGCCGCCGCGGCCCTGCGGCGAGCTGCGCTCGATGTCGCGCACCTGCCAGACCTTGCCTTCGTGCTCGATGACGTTGCCCTTCTTGATTTCTGCTGCACGCATGGTGGATTCCGTGTTGGATCTTGATCTATTGATGGCCGCCGTCCGCTGACGCCCGATGCGCGCATCGCGCGGTTCGCCCGCGATCACTTCGCCCCGGGGAGCGATCCCTCGGGGAAGTGCGAGACCACGTATCGCGAACCTTCGGACGTCAGGTGAAAGCTGTCCCAGAACATGAGCGACGATACATCGTCCTCCCGCGTGCGTGTCAGGCAGCCGGAGTCGTCGCAGACGATCGACAGCACCGAGACGTAGCGGGCCCCGGTGCGCGCGATCGCCTTTGCGAATTGTGCATCGAAACGGACATCTTCGGCAGCCGCGCCATTGGCCAGGCGGAGCGGAATGCGATGCGACAGCACGTCCTCTCTTGCATGGACGTACAAGAGCCGGGCAACGCCGTCCGCGAAGTGCGGTCCCGCTCCCACCACGACGACGCGAGCGACCCCGGCCGTCAGCAAGGCGTCGATCGTGGCGGGGAGGTTCGTCCACCGGTAAGCCGGCCAGTACGCTGCGAGAATGACTTCCTGGGGGCGTTCCCTCGCGATGCGCGCGAACACGCCCTCGTTGATCGACTTGCAATGCGGGCGCGCATGCACGTCTTCCATCTTGAGGATCGGTGCGCACCAACTGGCGGTCAGTTGCGTCAGCGTGAAGCGGCCATCGGCCGCTTGCTGGAGGCCCGCATAGAGGTGCGCGGCATGCGAGTCTCCCCACAGCACGACCGAGTCCGATCCTTCGACCGTCCGCGTGCAGTCGCCGAACTGCTCGAAACGTTGCTCGCGCTTCAGGAAGCAGGTGCCTTCGCGGAACGCGGGCTCGTACTCGTAAGTGAAGCCGGCGATGCCCGACAGCGAGTCCGGCAAACGACCCGGAACTCCTCGGTTCGCGTACACGGCCCAGCCGGTGACTCCGGCGACCACCAGCGCGGCACATGCCAGGGTGACCACCGCGCGGGAGCGCGGCCCGGTCCGGATCGGCTTGTCGATCCACGCATACGTCGCCCACGCCAGCGGAAAACTCGCCGCGAGTGCCAGTGCGCGCGAAGCGAGGCCGGAGTCTTCGGGTCTCGTAAGGTGCAGGAACGACAATAGAGGCCAATGCCACAGGTACAGCTGGTAGCTGATGAGACCGATCCCGATCAGCCACGGGTGCGCCAATATGCGCCGGTTGACGGTCGCATCCGGGCCCGACCAGATCAACAGCGCGGCGCCGGCGGTCGGAAGCAGTGCCCAAGCGCCGGGGAAGTCACGTGTTTCGTCGATCAGGATCAACCCCGCCGCCACCAGCAGCGCGGCCGCGAACGAAACCAGGTTGCGCACCCGCTGCCCGCATGCGGTCGCGACGCCCGTGCGGCCGCCGAGTGCCGGGTCGGTGACGCCTGCTTGCGCCAGCAGGCATCCTGCAGCGAGTTCCCAGCTGCGTGCGTGCGGCATGTAGAACGCCGCCGATGGATCATTCGCCATCAGGTACAGGCTTGCCGCGAACGAGACGGCCGCGATCGCCAGGAGCAGCGGCATGCGCGGGATGCGCATGCGCCAGGCGAGGACGATCAGCGGCGGAAACACGATGTAGAACTGCTCCTCGATTCCGAGCGACCACAGATGCAGCAGGGGCTTGGCGTTCGCCGACGTGTCGAAGTAGCCCGCATCCGTCCAGGACGCGAAATTCGACAGGAAACCCGCGCCGGCCGCCGCGTGCTTTCCGAGTTGCGCGTACTCCGATTGCGGCTGGATCATCCAGCCGAGAGCGAGCGCGGCGATGAGGACGACCACCAAGGATGGAAAGATGCGTCGCACGCGTCGCGCGTAGAAGCCCGCGAAGGTGAACGTGCCACGCTCCAGGGCGGCGAAGACGATCCGTGAAATGAGGAAGCCGGAAATCACGAAGAACACGTCGACGCCCGTGAACCCCCCCGGAACCGCGTGCGGGAACGCGTGGAAGGCGAGCACCGAGAGGATCGCAACCGCCCGCAACCCGTCGAGGTCGGCTCGATAGGGGCCGGCGTCCGTTCGCTGCGCGGTGACGGCTGCGCCGCGCGTCGTTTCGTGCGACGTCGTCGAAACGGTCGGAAAGCCGCGCGGCCTCACGGCGGCGCGAAACCCGCCGGCGCCCTGCGTCTCGCGACGAGGCGGTCGCGACGCCCGCGGCCGGCTTCGCGCGCGCCGACCTGAGCGTCGGCGCTCTCGCCGATCGACGCCGACCGCGTCACTTCGGCGCGAGCCGGATCGCGCCGTCGATGCGGATGGTTTCGCCGTTGAGGTAGCGGTTCTGCAGGATGAACGCGACCGTGTCGGCGAATTCCTCGGGCTTGCCGAGGCGCGACGGGTAGGGCACCTGCGCGCACAGCGACTGGTACACCGGGTCCGGCATGCCGTCGACCATCGGCGTGTGGAACACGCCCGGCGCGACGGTCATCACGCGTACGCCGATGCGCGCGAACTCGCGCGCCATCGGCAGCGTCATGCCGACCACGCCGCCCTTCGACGCCGAATACGCGGCCTGGCCGATCTGGCCTTCGAACGCGGCGATCGACGCGGTGTTGACGATCACGCCGCGCTCGCCGTCCTCGCCCGGCGCGTTGTGCTGCATGAGGTCGGCCGCGGCCTTGGCGACGTTGAAGCTGCCGACGAGGTTGACCATCACCGTGGTCGCGAACGTCTTCAGCGGCATCGGGCCTTCCTTGCCGAGCACGCGGCCCGCGCCGAGGATGCCGGCGCAGCTGATCGCGGCGTTCAGGCCGCCGAGCTTCGCCTGCGCGTCCTTCAGGGTCGCGGCGACGCCGGCCTCGTCGGTCACGTCGGTGCGGAAGTAGCTCGCGCCGGAACCGAGTTCGGCCGCGGCGGCATGACCCTTCTCGTCGTTGACGTCGAGCAGCGCGACCTTCGCGCCGTGCGCGACGAGATGCCGGGCGACGGCGAAGCCGAGTCCGGACGCGCCGCCGGTCACGACGGCCTTGACCTGATCGAGTTGCATGGGGATTCCAGCGGGAAAACGGGCGCGGATTCTACCAGTCCGCGCACCTGGGCGGTGCGTGGCCGCCGGCCAGGGCGTTCCGCCGTCGCGCGCCGGGCGCATGCGGCATGCCGTGTGGCGCATTCGTGCGCGGTGCGCCGTAAGGACCTTGCAAGGATGGCACGTCGACCGGCGTGCCACGGCCCGCGCCGGGCGCTCGAACGCATCCGGCGCAGCGAACCCGGAGGAACCCTGCACATGAAGCGCCTGCCACTCAGCCTGCTCGCGACCGCGGTCACGCTCGGCCTTTCCACGCCGTCGATCGCGGTTACGCCGACCGCCGGCGGCGACACCGATACGCTCGCGCGCGCACTCGGTGTCGCGGCCGAGCGGCTGCTGCATGTCAGCGCATCGGACGAAACGCTGCTCGACGGACGCGAGCTGCACACGGTCAAGGCGATCGATGCCGCGACCGGCGAGCCGGTCGGGCAGACGTTCAGCAACGGCGCTCCGGTCGATGCGAACCGCCTGCGCGACGAAGCCGGTGCGAACTGGCGCATGGCCTACGGTGCGATGACCCCGGCATTGCTGGAGCGGATGCAGGGGTCGGCGGCGACCGATCGCGTCGTCGTCGACCTGTGGTACGCGGTCGACCTGCCCGACGACGGGGGCGGTCCGAGCGGCGGCGTAGAGGTGCCGTCGGCGGTCGGCGGCACCGCCGGCGAGGCGGCGGCGGTCGCGAACGGCGGCAAGCGCGAAGCGGTGCCGCTCGACGATGCGTTCGCGATCCCGCGCGCGACCGGGGCGCCGGCGATCGTGCCCGCGATCGTGCCGGAACGCGAGCCGGCGAAGCCCGACGATGATCCTGCACAAGGTGCGCGTCTCGCGGCCGAACGCGCGGAGCGCGCGGCCGCGGTCGCCGCGGTCGAGGCCGGCAACCAGTTCCGCATCGCCGACCTGCGCGCGGCGCTCGCCGCGCCGCGCGCGGCGATGCTGCAACGGCTCGAAGCGAGTGGCGCGAGGGTCATCTACGCGAGCGACATCGTGCCGTCGATCATCGTCGAACTCGCGCCGGGTCCCGCGTGGTCGGTCGCGCGTTGGTCGGGCGTCGCGATCCTCGACGACACGGGCGGCGAACGTGGCCCGAGCCTCGACATCGCACGCCCGACCGACAACATCACGCCGATCAACGCCGTCGGCTACGACGGCGGCGGCGTGACGGTCGCGGTGGTCGAAGGCGGCCGCATCTACCCGAGCAACCCGTACATGACCGTGTCGCAGAGCCGCGACACGGGCCTGCCCACGGCGGACCACACCACCTGGGTCGGCGGCATCATCGCGAGCACGCACGGCACGCACCACGGCATGGCGTCGAGCAGCGCGCTGATCAGCGCGAATGGCGACTACAACACGAGCGGCTCGCTCGAAGCGGCGACCGACTGGGGCGCGGCGCGCGCGCAGGTGCTCAACCACAGCTGGGGCACGAAGAACGTCGCGGCGAACACGTTGAACGCATTCGATCGCCGCCTCGACTACATCGCGCGCAACTCGTTCCGCCTCAACGTGCACGCGGCCGGCAACTACGGTGCGCCGAACTGCGGGCAGACGCCGCCGACGACCGTGTACGGCGTCGAGTCGCCGGGTCGCGGCTACAACACGCTCACCGTCGGTGGCTACAACGACCACAACACGATCGGCTGGAGCGACGACGATCGCTACGATTGTTCGGCCAACGGCTGGCCGATCGGCGACGGCGCCGGCGGCACGCACGTAAAGCCCGAGGTCGACGCCGGCGCGGTCGACATCGTTTCGCTCGCGCAGACGACCAGTTCCACCTCGCCGCTCAGCCCCGGCCTGTGGGGCACGAGCTTCGCCGCACCCGCGACATCCGGACTCGCCGCCGACCTCATGGAAGCGGACAGCCAGCTCGCCGGTTCGCCGGTCGCGGTGCGCGCGTTGATGATGGTCGGCGCGTTAAGAGCCGCAGGCGACCGGCCGACGATCGACGGCACCGCATCCATATACGCCACCGAGAACGGCCCATGGTGGTTCCAGGGCGTCGACGCGTCGACTTTCCCGAAGACCTACGAGGTGTACGCGCACGAAGGACAGCGCGTGCGCTTCGCGATCAACTGGATGTCCAACGTCACGCTGAGCGGCTCGACCTATTCCAACGACAACATCCCGGGCGACCTCGATCTCACCGTGTACCGCAGCGACGGCACGACGTTCGTCACGAACTCGAACAGCTCCTACAACAATTTCGAACTGGTCGACTTCACTGCTCCGGCGTCCGACACCTACAAGTTCAAGATCACGCTGTTCAACACCTGGAGCGGCAGCGCGACTCCGTTCGCCGCCGCCGCACGCCTCGACGGCAGCCTCCTGTCGCGCGGTACCTGGTGGCATCTCAACGGGGCGCCGAAAGCACAAGGCACCTTCTTCGACATCCGCCCGGACAGCGAATACGCGGGCTGGATCCCGTATTGGCGCGGCGTCTCGTTGCGACCCGCGACGAGCGCGGACTACGACCTCGAACTGTACGGTGCATCGTGGTTCCTCGATCCGGTCAACACGACCGATTCGTTCAATCGCCCGCGGCTCGCGCTGTCGCAGTACGGCGGTGGCGGCGCCGTCGACTACATACTGGTCGACGGCAACCATTGGCCGTCGACCCAGCGCGAGTTCTTCCGCGTCAAGACGTATTCGGGCAGCGGCGACTATTCGATCGTCGCTGCGGACGGCGCCTACTACTCGTCGGGCAGCGGCGGGCTGTACGGCCCGTACTCGATGGATGCGAACACCTCGCTGTTCGTCGCCGACATGGGCTTCGAGGCGAACAGCGAGCGGCGCATCACGCTGGTGCCGGACAGCGGGGCCGGTTCGGCCGACATGGGTCTCGCGCTCTACCGATCGAACGGTGCGGATTCGACGACGTGGGCCCAGGGGCGAAGCCAGTACGTCGCATCCGGCGATGCCGCCGGAGCCGGTGGCCAGGAGGCGATCCACTACCGTTTCGATGGTTCCGGATCCGATTTCCTCGGCCTCGCCGTCTACAACAAGACGCAAGGCACGGCGCCGACGTTCTACCTGCGCGTGACGCCGAGCGCGATCTTCACCGACGGTTTCGACGGCGATTGACGCCGGCGGCATGCGAGGCGGGCGGATCCGCGCGCCAAGCGCCGATCCGCCTCACAGCTCGCGCAGGTAGAAGCGGTTGCAGCCGTGGTGGCCGGTCGCGCCGAGTGCGTGATCGATGCGGCGGAAACCGCTGGCGAGGTAGAGCGTCTGCGCCGCGTCCATGCCGGTCAGGGTTTCGAGGTAGCAGCGGCGGAAGCCGAGGTTGCGCGCTGCATCGAGGCAACGCGCGATCAGCGCGCGACCGGCGCCGCGGCCGCGCAGCGCGGGCAGGAAGTACATCTTGCGCAGTTCGCAGGTGTCCTCGTCGCCGGCATCGAGCGGCGCGATGCCGCCGCCGCCGAGCACGACGCGGTCGAGTTCGACGACGAAGTACGCACGGCGCGGACGCGCGTAGGCGGCGCTCATCGCGCCGACTTCCGTATCGTGGATCGCGAAGCCGGGACCGTCGGCGCCGAACTCGGGCATGACCGCGCGGATGATCGCGGCGATCGCCGCGTCGTCGCGCGCTTCGATCGGACGGATCGCCGGGGCGCCTTCGACGGTCGCCACGTCAATCGACCGTGCGGCGGAAGTCGAGGTCGTAGCGTGCACCGCCCGTCAACGCGTGCAGGCGCAGGTTCGTGATGCGGATCGGCGCGCCCGGCGCGAGGTCGGCGACGTTCGACTCCGCCATCTCCGCAGGATCGATGATCGTGACGCCACCACAGCCGAGCACTTCGAGTACGTTGTCCGGGCCCACCACGCCCGCGGTCGCGGCATCGAGGCCGAGGCCGAGCGCGAACGGATTCAATGCGAGCGCCGCGAGCAGCCGGCCGAGTCGATCGCTCGCATGCCCGCCCTGGTCGATGACGACGCGGTTGGTGAGGCCGAGGCCGGGCGCGAAGCTGGCGCCGCCACTGCGCGGTGTCGCGCCTTCGGCGCCGTGCGTGAGCATGTGCTCGCACAGGATCGCCGCACCGCCGGCGCAGCCGGCGACCGCCATGCCCTCGGCGTTGCGACGGCGGATAGCTCGCGCGAGCGCGGTGCCGCCGACGAGCGTCGACAACCGCAACGGCTGGTCCGACATCAGCATGACGAGCTGTGCATGGTCGACCGCGTCGAGCAGGGCGCGCTGGTCGCCGTCGGTCCGCGAGCGCAACACCGCGCGTCGCACGTCGCCCGCGCCGGCGGAGTACATGCTGGTTTCGAGGTCGAATTCCGCGTCGGCGTTTTCCGACGCGACGAGCATGACCACGCGCGGCTGCGTGCCGAGCATCGCGAACAGGCGCGTGAGCAACCGCGTTCCGCGCTCGTCCGCATCGAGCTCGCCGCAGGCGACGATCAGGCCACGGTGACGGTCGGGCGCAAGCTTGGCGGGCATCGGCGTCTCGCAGTGGGAGTCCGTCAGCGAGTATAGCGAGGATGGCGATGTCGCCGTCGCCACGGCGACGGCCTGCCGCGATGGTTGGATCTGCGGGCACGCGGGCGTGCACGGTGCTCGCGGCCGCGGCGCGTCGAGCCTGACGCTGTAGGTCCATCGCCGCCGTGTGCTCCGGCATGCGCGATCCGCCGATCCGGGCGACCGCACACCGTGGCGGTCGTGAACATGGCGGCTGGCGTGCCCGGCCATGAATGCGGCTGGCACGGCGTTTGACCGACATGAAGCCGTTGTCCAGCGATTGACGACGCGCTCCGGCGGGAGGACATTCGCCTCCCCGGCGCGGGCGCGCCGGGTCACAACGCTTCGAACGGGGAGACAGCCATGCTCGCAACCTGGTTGATGAAACGTTCTCTCGCGCTTCCGCTGCTCGTGCTGTGCGCCGCGACCGCCGTCGCCGGCGGGAAGGGCAAGGCCAGCGACACGATCCACAACGACAAGACCAAGATGGAAGGCAAGGCGCCTTCCGACGCCGACCTCATCGCGAGCGCGATGAAGGCCGCGCCCGCCAGCGTCGCGAAGAACGCGACCGTGATCGGCATGGATGCGAAGGGCATGCGCACGGTGCGCAAGGGCAGCAACGGCTTCACCTGCATGGCCGACAATCCCGCGACGCCGGGTCCGGACCCGATGTGCATGGATGCGAATGCGATGCTGTGGGTGCAGGCGCTCATGGATCACAAGGATCCACCCGCCGGCAAGGTCGGCTTCATGTACATGCTCGCGGGCGGCACCGACGCGAGCAACACCGACCCGTACGCGACGAAGCCGGACGCGAACAACCACTGGATCCAGACCGGGCCCCACGTGATGGTCGTCGGCGCCGACGCGAGCTTCTACGAGGCCTATCCGAAGTCGCCCGATCCCGACACGTCGCAGCCGTACGTGATGTGGGCCGGCACGAAGTACCAGCATTTGATGGCGCCGGTGCATTGAGGGCGCTGCGTTGTCGGCTCTTGGTCGCCTCGGTTCCGGGGCGGGGCGGTTGGTCGTGCTCGACGCGCTGCGGGCGATCGTGTTCGCGCTCTCTTCAGGGTTTCCCTCTCCCGCTTGCGGGAGAGGGTAGGGTGAGGGCGCTTCGGTGGTTACCGCTCGAGCGGCAGGCGCCAAGGCGAGCGCAACGACGCGGCGAAGAAAAAAACCTTAACCCACCGTCGCGCGCGCCACGCGACTCGACGTCGCGCGCCCGAGCTTCTCGCTGAGCCAGAGGCCGGTCGCGATCAGCGCGGGCAGGTCGATGCCGGTCGCGATGCCCATGCCTTCGAGCATGTAGACGACGTCCTCGCTCGCGACGTTGCCGGTCGCGCCCTTGGCGTAGGGGCAGCCGCCGGTGCCGGAGACGGAGCTGTCGACGACGGACACGCCTTCCTCGAGGCAGGCGAGGATGTTCGCGAGCGCCTGGCCGCGCGTGTCGTGGAAGTGCACGGCGAGTGCA
>Ga0068853_100001970_pt1 | contig 15131 bp, 6 predicted proteins | sample KBSCornC32_FD_65655 | JGI IMG/M metagenome (GOLD analysis project Ga0068853, IMG submission 65655) | Corn rhizosphere microbial communities from Kellogg Biological Station, Michigan, USA - KBS Corn C3-2 | ecosystem: Host-associated > Plants > Roots > Rhizosphere > Soil ...
TGGCGGTGGCGGCAATGACACCCTGAAAGGCAATTTTGGAAATGATACGCTTGATGGGGGAGCGGGCAACGATCTCTTGCAAGGGGGAGCGAACGACGACACCTATTTGTTCGCGCGAGGTGGTGGTCAAGATATTATCAACGATAATCTCGGGGGCCTCAATTATCTGGGCAATGACAAGCTTCAGTTCGCAGCCGACATTGCTCCTGGCGATATCACCGTTACGGAAGCTGACAACGGAAACGATTTCGTTCTGACGATCAATGGGACCACCGACAAGATCACGCTGGATAATGCGAATTACTCGTCCAATGGCCGAATTGAACAGGTCGTTTTTGCCGATGGCACTGTCTGGACATATGCGGAGCTGCTAGCCCGAGCCACCACCCCTACCGCGGGTAACGACATCTTCTACGGAGATGAGTTCGGGAACGCCATCTCAGGCGGCGCCGGCAATGATACCATCTCTGCCAATTGGGGCAATGACACGCTTTCGGGCGGGACTGGCAATGATGTACTTTATGGAGAAGGTGAGAACGACACCTATGTGTTTAACATTGGTGACGGCCAGGATACGATTTCGGAATATACCAACAGCGGGGGTGGCACGGACACGCTGCAGTTGGGACCGGGAATCACGCCCAATGACCTTACATTCTTGCAGTCTGACAACGGCAATGACATCACCATCAGTATAAATGGCACGACGGACAATATCCGTCTCGATAATATAAACACCGGTAGCTCCGCCTATAAGATCGATCAATTCCGCTTCGATGATGGCACGGTTTGGAGCTTTAGTGAGCTTCTCTCGCATGTGACCGCTGGCACCAGCGGCAATGATGCCTTTTGGGGTGACGAAACCGCGAACACCATGTCGGGCGCCGCCGGCAACGACACTATCTCCGGCAGCTGGGGCAACGACACGCTTTCGGGCGGGACTGGCAATGATGTGCTTTATGGAGAAGGCGGCAACGACACCTATGCGTTCAATCTGGGAGACGGTCAGGATACCATATCCGAATACACGTCAAATGGCGGCGGGACGGATACGCTTGCTTTCGGCGCCAATATTGCTCCGGGCGACGTTACCGTTACCAGAACCGACAACGGAAATGACCTTGTTTTGTGGGTCAACGGAACCAATGACCGAATAACGCTGGACAATACCAATGTCGGCACCGGTTATAGAATTGATCAGGTTACTTTTGCAGACGGCACCATTTGGACCCATGCCGATTTGCTTGCACGGGTAAGCTTCGCGTCCGAATTGTCGGATAGCCTCTTGGGAACCTCGGGTAGTGATTCGATCCATGGCATGGCCGGTGGCGACAATATCTCAGGCCTTGCCGGCGCCGATTCTCTGTTTGGCGACCAGGATAACGATACTCTGGCCGGCGGGCTAGGGAATGACACGCTCGATGGCGGTGCGGGCAACGACTCGTTGATAGGCGATGATTATCAGGCGACCAGCAGCAACCTGCTGGTCAACGGCAGCTTTGAAACCGCCGGTCCGGGTGCGACCGTGAATTCATGGGGCACCACGGTCGATACCATCCCTGGCTGGACCAAAACCAATGGCAGTCAATATGAGCTGCACGTCTCGGGACATAACGGTGTAGCGGCCTCTGACGGCGGTTTCTGGCTTGAGACTGATGGCGGCTGGACTGATACCAACATGAACGTCAGCCAGAGCGTGACGGGCTTGACCAGCGGCGCGGTATATGAACTGGATTTCGATGCGGCCAATGTCATGTCCAGTTCAACCGGCGCGTTCGAAGTGCGCTGGAACGGCAATCTGATCGCGACGATCAACGAACAACGGTCCACGATGAAGTCCTACCGCTTTCTGGTGACAGCGCAGGGCGGTTCCGACACGGTTCGCTTCACGGGCATCGGTGCCGCCGACGGTAATGGCGCGTCGCTTGACAATGTCCGGCTGTTTGCCACGGTGCCTTCGACTGGTGGAGACGACACTCTTGTGGGCGGCGTTGGCAATGACACGCTCAACGGTCAGGCGGGTAGCGATATCTACACTTTCGGGCTCGGTGACGGGCAGGACGCGATCGTTGAAAGCTCTGCAGATAGCGGTACTGACTCGCTCGTCTTCGGTACTGGCATCGCGCCAGCCGATCTGAGCTTCGCAACCGGGCCCAATGGCCAGGACGTCATCATCTCAATTGCAGGTGTCAGCGACACGGTGACGCTGGTTGGGGCGATATCGGCGCTTGCGCTTGAGGAGTTCCGCTTCGCGGATGGAACGACCTGGAACCAGGCAACCATCGCCTCGCACATCGTGATCCACACGGCAGGGCCGGATACCATTACCGGCACTGCTGCAGCCGATGTGCTGCATGGCGGCGACGGCAACGACCAGATTAGCGGCGTTGGCGGCAATGACGCGCTCTATGGCGACAACGATGCCGACACGCTCGACGGCGGCCTTGGCAATGACAGCCTGTATGGCGCCGCTGGCAACGACGTTCTCAAATATTCGACCGGGTCAGAGCTTTATGATGGCGGCAACGGCACCGATCTTCTGGATTTCTCGTCGGCGACGGCCGGTGTGATCGCCAATCTCGGCGCAGGTAGCAACCAGGTGACCGGCACCGACATTCTCCAAAGTCAGACCACAGCGGTCGAAAATCTCCTCGGTTCAGGTTTTGGCGACAGCCTGACCGGCGATGGGTTTGCCAACGCGATCGACGGCGGCGACGGCAACGACACGATCTCGGGTACCGCTGGGGACGATACGCTGGCGGGCGGCTTGGGCAGCGACCTCTTCCTCGTCTCTGGCACCGGCAACGGAATCGATGCCGTCGATGGCGGCAGTGGCTCCGACACGATCCAGGCTGCTACGGTCAACACCCAGATTGGTTTGTCGTCGTTTGCCAATGTCGAGGCCATATCGGCGGGCGGTTTCGCCAACGTCTCGATCATCGGATCAGGCAATGCCGATGTATTCGACTTCTCGTCTATCGCGCTCACGGGGATTGCGAGCATCGACGGTGCAGCCGGCAATGACTCGCTTACCGGCACCGGCTCGGCCGACACTCTGCTCGGCGGTAGTGGTAACGATACGCTCATTGGGGCCGGCGGCAGCGACAGCCTGTCGGGCGACGCCAATGACGATGTGCTGATCGGCGGCGTGGGTGACGACCTCTTGTCAGGTGGTGATGGTAATGACGTCTTCCAAGTCAGCGGCACCGGCGACGGTTTCGATGCCGTCGATGGCGGTCTCGGAACTGACACCATTCAAGCGATGGCCGCGAACACCACAATCGGTCTCACCTCGCTTGCCAATGTCGAGACCATCAGCGGCGGCGCGTTCGCCGGCGTTTCGATCCAGGGGTCGAGCGGAAACGACAGCTTGGATTTCACCGGCGTAACATTGAGCGCGATTACCAAGATCGATGGCGGCGCAGGCGCCGACACGATCATCGGATCGGCAGCTGCCGACACGCTGGTTGGCGGTGTCGGCAACGACAGCCTCAACGGCGGTGGCGGCAATGATGTCTTTCAAGTTTCGGGAACGGGTGACGGCTTCGACGCCATTGACGGCGGTTCGGGTACGGACACGATCGCCGCGCAGGCGAACAACACGACGATAGGCCTTTCCTCGCTGACGGGGGTCGAAACGATCAGCGGCGGTGCCTTCACCGGCGTGTCCATCGCCGGATCGGCAAATGGCGACAATCTCAATTTCAGCGCCGTGACGCTGAGCGCCATTACGAAGGTTGATGGCGGCAGCGGGAACGACACCATAGTAGGTTCGGCCAATGCTGATACGATCGTCGGTGGCGCTGGCGACGACAATCTCAGCGGCAGTGGCGGTAACGATGTCTTCCAGGTCTCGGGAGCCAGTGACGGTTTCGACGCGGTGGATGGCGGCGCGGGCACCGACACCATCTCGGCGATGGCGAACAATACTGCTATCGGACTTTCATCACTGACCGGAATCGAGGCCATCAGCGCCGGCGCTTTTACCGGTGTCACGATTGCCGGTTCGGGCAATGCCGATACGCTCGATCTGTCGGCAGTTACTTTGACCGCGATTACCAAGATCGACGGGGGTGCCGGCAATGATACTCTGACAGGCTCGTCGGTGGCGGATACGATCGTCGGTGGCGTAGGTGATGACAGTCTCGCCGGCAGTGGCGGCAACGACATCTTCCAGGTTTCGGGAACCGGCGACGGGTTCGATGCGGTCGATGGCGGTGCCGGCACCGATACCATCCAGGCTCAGGCCGCGAACACCGCGATCGGCCTCAGATCGCTGACCGGCGTGGAGGCGATCACGGCCAATGGCTTTACAGGCGTGACGATTGCCGGCTCGGGTAATGCCGACACGCTCGATTTCACCAGCGTGACGCTGACCGCGATTACGCAGGTCAATGGCGGGATCGGCAACGATACGATCACCGGAACGGGCGTGGCCGACACCTTGTTCGGGGGCAACGATGCCGATAGCCTGACGGGCGCAGCAGGTAACGACACGCTCTCGGGCGATGCCGGAGACGATATTCTCAACGGCGGTGCGGGCGACGACAGCCTGTCCGGCGGCGATGGTAACGACACGTTCAAGGTCACGGGTACTGGCGACGGGTTCGACAGCATCGACGGCGGCATCGGGACCGACACCATCTCGGCGCTTGCCAACTCCACGGTCATCGGTTTGTCGTCGCTGACCGGGGTCGAAGCAGTCAGCGCCGGATCGTTTACCGGCGTCTATGTCTCAGGCTCGGGCAATGCCGATACGCTCAACTTCACCGGCGCCACGCTCACCGGCATCACCAAGATCGACGGCGGTGCCGGCAACGATACGATTGCGGGATCTACTGGTGCCGACACAATCCTGGGTTCGGGCGGTGATGACAGCCTGAACGGCGGGGGCGGTAACGATACGCTGCAATACACCGGCACGTCGAACGGCTTCGATGCTGTCGATGGTGGATCGGGAACCGATACGATTTCGGCGCTCGCGAATTCGACGGTGATCGGATTGAGTTCGCTGACTGGCGTCGAGGCGGTCAGCGCAGGCAGTTTCACCGGAGTTTATGTTTCGGGGTCCGCCAACAATGACAGCCTCGACTTCACCAGCACGACATTGACGGCGATCACCAAGATCGATGGCGGCGCAGGCAACGATACCATCCTGGGCTCGGCCGGCGCGGACACGATCCTGGGTTCAGGCGGTGACGACAGCCTCAACGGCGGCGGTGGCAACGACACGCTGCAATATACGGGTACGTCGAATGGATTTGATGCCGTTGATGGCGGATCTGGAACTGACACCATCTCGGCGCTCGCCAATTCGACCATCATCGGTCTCTCGTCGTTGACCGGTGTAGAGACGATCAGTGGCGGTAGCTTTACCGGCGTAAACATTGCCGGCTCGGGCAACGCCGATACCCTGAACTTCGGTTCGACCACCCTGACGGCGATCACCAAGATTGATGGTGGATTGGGGAATGATACGATCACGGGCTCGGCGAATGCCGACACGATCCTGGGATCGGGCGGCGACGACAGCATTGCAGCCGGCGGCGGCAATGATGTGATCCAGTACACCGGAACTGCCAACGGCTTCGACGCCGTGGACGGTGGCGCGGGTACGGACACGCTGTCGGCCCTCGCCAACAGCTCGGTGATCGGACTCTCCTCTCTGACTGGCGTCGAGACCATCAGTGGCGGCAGCTTCACCGGTGTCTATATCCAAGGCTCGGGCAATGCCGATACACTCAACTTCTCGTCGGTGACGCTGACCGCGATCACCCGCGTAGAGGGTGGGGCCGGCAATGACGTGATTACTGGCAACACGGCCGCCAACACGCTGTGGGGTGGACTGGATGCTGACACCATTGACGGCGGCTCAGGCAATGACACCATCGTCGGCGACGATGGTGACGACGTGATCACCGGCGGTGCGGGCAATGACAGCCTGAACGGCGCCAACGGTACCGACACGGTCGACTACAGCTACGCCACCGCCAATCTGACGGTCAGCCTGGCCGTGACCACCGCGCAGACGGTTTCGACTGGTGATGCGGATACGCTTTCGAACTTCGAGAACCTGACCGGCGGCACAGGTGCGGACACGCTCACCGGATCGACCGGCAACAATTCGATCAAGGGCGGCAGTGGTAACGACCGCATGACCGGTGGTGCCGGTAATGACAGCATCGACGGTGGCGTGGGGACGACCGACGTGGCCGTATTTGCGGGTCTACAGGCAAGCTACACGCTGACCACGGTAAGCGGCACCACTACAGTCGTCGATAACCAGCCATCAACCGATGGCAATGACGGCACCGACACACTGATCGCAACCGAGAAGGCCGAGTTCAAGGGTGGGGTGCAGGTGTCGCTGGCAACCCCGATCGCGCTCGACCTCGACGGTGACGGAGTCGAACTGGTCGACAAGAAGAAGTCGAAGGCGAGCTTCGACTGGGACGGCGACGGCGATCGCGACAAGACTGGGTGGGTCGGCAAGGATGACGGCATGCTCGTGTTCGACCGCAACGGTGACGGCAGCATCAATGCCGCCAACGAGCTGAGTTTCGTCGATGACAAGCCCGGCGCCAAATCCGACCTCGACGGCCTATCAGCGTTTGACAGCAACCATGACGGGCTCTTCTCAGCCTATGACGACAGGTTCGCTCAATTCCAAGTCTGGCGTGACCGCAACGGCGACGGCAAGAGCGAGAAGAAAGAGCTTATGACGTTAGCCGATGCCAGCATCGCATCAATCAATCTGGCCGGAATGGCGGTCAATCGCATCTGGGGCTGGGGCGACAATCTCACCATCAACACCGGCAGCTTCACCCGCACCGATGGCAGCGAGCATGCCTTCAGCGACATCGCACTCAACTACTCGGAGGCCAAGGGAGGCAGGTCTCGCTATGCCCCAGCAGTGGCGGCGGCGAGCCGCTTTGCCGAGGCGATCGCGTCGTTCAAGGATAGGGGCGCCGATGAGGTCACGTTCGGCAAGCACGACATGGAGCTGACCAAAATACCGGTGTTCGCCGGCGAGCATTATCGCAACATCTGATTGGTCGAGGCGGGCCGGGTGCAGCACCTGGCCCGCACACCTTCACATGAACATTCTTTTCATCCATCAGAACATGCCGGGCCAGTACAAGCATCTGGCGCCGGCGCTGGCGCGGGATCGCCGGAATAACGTTGTCTTCTTGACCAAGCGCGACGATGTGCTGCTGCCCGGTGTGGGCCGCGCCACTTACAAGCCGCCGCGCGAGGTCAGAAAGGATATCCATCCGTATTTGAAGCTTCAGGAAAGCGCCGTGCTCCATGGCCAACAGGTCGTACGCGCGATCGATGGTCTCGCAAGGAATGGCTTCAAGCCGGATTTGGTCATCGGCCATCCCGGCTGGGGCGAGCTGCTGTTCGTGAAGGACGTGCTGCCCGATGTGCCGCTCGTCAGCTATTGCGAGTTCTACTATCGGGGCCAGGGATTGGACGTGGGGTTCGATCCGGAAGAACCGGTCGATCCGGATCTGCTCTGCCGCGTGCGCACGCGCGCCAGCCATCTGCTTCTGGGATTGGAAGCGTGCGACTTGGGCATCAGTCCGACTCATTGGCAGAAGAAGGCGCACCCGAAAGCGTTCCATGACAAGATCGAGGTGATCTTCGACGGGATCGATACCTCCATTGTGCGACCGGACGGTGAAGCGAGGCTGATCCTGCCGGACGGCACCGGGGTCGAGCGCGGGGACGAGCTTGTCACCTACGTCGCCCGCAATCTCGAACCCTATCGGGGGTTCCGGACCTGGATGCGCTCGCTTCCTGAAATCCTGCGCCGGCGCCCTAACGCGCATGTGGTCATCGTCGGAGGCGACGAGGTGAGCTATGGCTCAAGCCCGAAAGGCTATGCCAACTGGCGCGAGGCCATGCTTGCTGAAGTGGAATTTGACCGCTCGCGGGTGCATTTTACCGGCAAGCTGCCCTATGGAGACTATCTGAAGCTGCTGCGGGCCTCGCGCGCGCATGTTTACCTGACCTATCCGTTCGTGCTGAGCTGGTCGTGCCTGGAAGCGATGGCCTGCGGTGCACTGGTGATCGCGTCCGATACTGCACCAGTGCGCGAAGTGATCGAGCATGATCGGAACGGGCTGCTGACCGATTTTTTCGATACTGCTGCCTTGGCTGAAAGGGTGTGCAGTGCACTGGCGGAACCAGCCGCATTCACGCGGCATCGAAAGACTGCCGTGGAGACGATACGGGAACGCTATTCGCTGGGAGATTGCTTGGTCAGGCAATTGGCGATCATAGACAAGTTCATCCCCATGCCCGCGCCAGTGAGGCTCGCGCGGGCGTAGAGTTCGAAGACCCGCCGTTTCATCCGATCAACACCCTCTCCGGGGATCCGGTCACCACGAGCGCCCGGCATGCGAGACTTATCGCCAGCCGAAGAACAACCAACCTGTTCTCTGCATCGCCAAGGGTGTTGTGCCGAGCAGTACCTGAAAGCCCGAACAACGGTCTGTGTCCGTGCCTGGACGGTGTTCAAAATGCTCAAGAACCAGGGCCCAAGTTAATCGCATTCTGACTGTCGAGGATGATTCCACGATTGCTATCCCGGTCTGCTTGTTCGGCTTCGAATGCGCGCTTGCCCTTGCGTTTCCACAGAACAATGGCGTTATCGCGTTCGTCGCCACGTAGTCTGCAAGCAATGTCAAGCAACGCACCATAGATCGCGGCGCGATCATCATCGGTGAGATCGACCAGCCTGGCCTTGACGAGGAGGCCGCCCAGTTCGATCAGATGTCGCGTTCTCTCTCGCCGCTTCACAACCCATTCCCTTGTGTCCGTTCGCGCCTTTCGCGCCTCAAGCCGATGCCGCGCCGCCTTCGAGCGGTAGAACGCTTTCCGGCTGGCGTTCAGATCGCGGCGCAGCGTTGCGTGTCCGGCTGCGAAAGAAGGCCGCGCCCACCTTGCGCCAGCCCTCCTTTGCCGCGGCGTCCTTCGTCGCGACGGCATCGAGCAGCGCACCGGCAAGCAGATCGGCATCGAGCGCATCGGCGCCTGTCGCCGCGACCAGTTCGCCGAGTTGACGCACACGCCGTTCCTTGAGTGTCCTGGCTTTGTCAGCAAGCGCCTTGAGTTCCGAATCAATATCCCTTGGTTTTCGCATCGCAGTCTCCATCCTTGGATGAAGAAGTAATTCTAGGCGATCGTGGCGCGTAATGCTGTAGAGTCGCCGGGACATGGTGGGATGCGGCAGTCCCTCACGAGATTTATTCTTGGGAGGGCGCGCTTATACGTCGTGCCGACGTGCGCTTAGTGGCGTAGATGGATTGCCGTCATGGCAATCTTCCATTTCAGCGCGAAGATCATCAGCCGCGCCAGCGGACGTAGTGCTGTGGCGGCCGCCGCCTATCGCTCGGCCTCGCGGCTGCGCGACGAGCGGTTCGATCGCGATCATGACTTTAGCAACAAGCCCAGCGTCGTCCATTCGGAAGTGATGCTGCCCGACAATGCGGCCGAGCGTCTGTCAGATCGCGAGCGGCTTTGGAACGAGGTTGAGGCTACCGAGAAGCGCAAGGACGCTCAGCTAAGCCGCGAAGTCGAGTTCGCCATCCCGCGCGAGATGACGCAGGCCCAGGGCATCGCGCTTGCCCACGACTTCGCCCAATCGGAGTTTGTCGATCGCGGCATGATCGCCGACCTCAATGTGCATTGGGACATCGGCGCCGACGGTCAGCCCAAGCCCCATGCCCATGTCATGCTCACCATGCGCGAAATCGCTGAGGATGGCTTCGGCGCGAAGGTCCGCGACTGGAACCGCGCGGAACTGGTGGAGCAGTGGCGCGAGCGGTGGGCGGATCATGTCAACGAACGCCTGGCCGAACTCGACATCGACGCCCGCATAGATCACCGTTCGCTGGAAGCTCAGGGCATCAGCCTTGAACCGCAGGACAAGATCGGTCCCGCGGCGCAGCGCATGGGCGAGCGCGGGCTTGAGTCCGAGCGCATCGAGGATCACCGCGCCATCGCGCAGCGCAACGGTGAACGGATCATTGCCGACCCTTCCGTGGCGCTGGATGCAATTACCCACCAGCAGGCGACATTCACCAAACGCGACCTCGCCATGTTCCTGCATCGCCACACTGACGGGAAGGAGCAGTTCGACCGGGCGATGAGCGCCGTTCGCACCTCGCCCGAGCTTATCGCCTTGGGCAAGGATGGGCGCGGCGAGGATCGCTTTACTAGCCGCGATACGATCGAGACCGAACAGCGGTTGCAGCGCGCATCGGAATTGATGGCGGAGCGCGAGGGGCATAGCGTGGATGAAAACAGCCGTGAAGCGGCTTTGACGCGCGCGGAAGCGGGCGGACTTGTGTTGACGGGCGAGCAACGCGCGGCATTCGAGCATGTGACCGGCGAGCGCGTGCTTGGCGTGGTGGTGGGCTACGCGGGCACTGGCAAGAGCGCGATGCTCGGGGTGGCGCGCGACGCGTGGGAAGACACTGGGCTGAACGTGCGCGGGGCGGCGTTGTCGGGCATCGCCGCCGAAGGACTTGAGAACGGGTCGGGCATCGCGTCGCGCACCATCGCCAGCATGGAGCATGGTTGGGCGCAGGGACGCGATATGCTCACCGCCCGCGACGTGCTGGTGATCGACGAGGCGGGCATGGTCGGCACGCGCCAAATGGAGCGCGTGCTATCCCATGCCGCTGACGCCGGGGCCAAGGTGGTATTGATCGGCGACCCGCAGCAGTTGCAGGCGATCGAGGCGGGCGCGGCGTTCCGCGCGATCTACGAGCGGCATGGTGGCGTCGAGATCACCGAAGTGCGGCGGCAGGTTCACGACTGGCAACAGGACGCGACCCGCCAGCTTGCCACAGGGCGCACCGGCGAAGCCATCCGGGCCTATGCCGATCATGGCATGGTCCACGCGGCGGAGACCCGCGAGCAGGCGCGGAGCGAGCTTGTCGAGCGGTGGGATCGCGAACGCATCACCGCGCCTGATCAGACCCGCATCATCCTCACCCATACCAATAACGAGGTGCGCGAACTGAACGAAACCGCGCGCGAACGTATGCGCGCGAGCAACGAACTAGGCGACGATGTGCAGGTAAAAACCGAACGTGGAGACCGCGCCTTCGCCAGCGGCGATCGCATCATGTTCCTCAAGAACGAGCGCGAGCTTGGCGTCAAGAACGGCACCCTGGGCACCATCGAGCGGGTCAATGCGCAGCATATCGCCGTCCGCACAGACGACGGGCGCAGCGTCGCGTTCGACACCAAGGATTATGCCCATGTCGATCACGGCTATGCTGCCACGATCCACAAGGCCCAGGGCATGACGGTGCACCGCGCCCATGTCCTCGCCACGCCCGGCATGGACCGCCACGGCGCCTATGTCGGCATGTCCCGTCACCGGGACGGCGTGCAGCTTCACTATGGCCGCGACGACTTCAAGGACCAGTCGCAGCTTGTCCGCACGCTATCTCGCGAGCGCGCGAAGGACATGGCGAGCGACTATGAACGCCGCGATCCCGCGCAGCAATTTGCCGAACGGCGCGGCCTCACGTTCCGCGAGCGAATCGCCGAGATCGTGAAGGCCGTGCCAGAGAAGGCGCGGGGCATGTTCGATGGATTGCGCTTTGCCATCGGCGGACAGGATCTGGGCGCATCGGCCGCGCCAGAGCGTTCGCGCGGCATCTTCGCCGACTTTCAGCCGCCCACGTCTATTGCCGATCCGGCCGGGGCGGCACAGGCCGAGCGGGAACATGTGCGGCAGCTTGCCGTCCAGCGCCACGCCCGCGCCGTCGCTGATATATGGAAGATGCAGGATAAGGGATTGCCCGTCCTGCCCCACCAGCGCGCCGAACTCGACAAGGCCCGCGAGGCAATGGACCAGACCGGCAAGCACGCCGCGAAAGACATGGAGCAGGCATATAGCCGCGATCCCGCGCTGGCGTCCGATGCGGCGGGCGGCCGTGTCCGCCAGGCCATCCGCGCGATGCAGCTTGAAGCGGAAATCCGCACTGATCCCGACAAGCGCGCCGACAGGTTCGTGGAAGGCTGGCAGCAACTCGGCCAGCACCGCGAAGAATTGCAGCGCGACGGTGATTTCCGGGGTGCCCGAAAAGTATCCGAGCAGATGGCGGGCATGGCGAAGAGCCTTGAACGCGACGCGCAGGTGGAATCGCTGTTGCGTGGCCGCCGTCAGGAACTGGGCATCGACTTCGATACCGGCCGCAAGCTCGCCCATGACCTCGCTAGCAGCGTCGGGATCGAGATGGGCCGCAGCCACGACCATGGCCTCAGCAGATAGGAGAGACGATCATGGACACAAGTTTGCCAACTCTTGCGCCCGAGCCCGACCCGGCGGCGCAAGCTTTTGCGCGGCTCGCCGAGAAGGTGGACTTGCTGGAAGCGGCGATCGCCGGGCTTGCCGCGAAGCGGGAGGCCGCGCCCGATTACAGCGAAACGCTTGGCGAAATCGCGGCCCTTCTCCAGAAGATGCGCGATGCGATCAACACTCTGGCCCGACGACCAGCAATGCAGCTCACGCCCGACACGATGGCCGAACAGATCATGGCGGCCGGGAAGAAAGCCCGCGCGGAGGATGGCGCGGCGATCCAGCAGGCGCGGGAACGGATCGACGTGGCGGCGCAGCACATGGAGCGCCTTGCAGGCACGATTGCTATCGTCCGCGCGCAGCGCCGCCGCATCATATGGGGGATATGCGGCGGCGAGATCGCGGGGATGCTGCTATGGTCGTTCCTTCCCGGCGTGATCCTGCGCGTCTTGCCCCAAAGCTGGCACATGCCCGAAAAGATGGCCGCGCATATTCTTGACGCCCCATCGCTATGGGCGGGCGGCGCGCGCATGATGCAGGCCGACAGCCCGCTTGCGTGGGAAGGACTCAATCATGCCGCCGAATTGCTGCGCGACAACCGCAGGGCAGTCGAGACATGCCGCAACAGCGCCGCTAAGGCCAAGGAGCCGGTGCGATGCACGATCAGGATAGGGCGATAGCCCCTTGAGCGGATCGCTTGGCGATAGGCCGCGAAGCCGACCCGCCGCTACGGCGCTATTTAGGGAGCGCGCGGCCGGTCGGCTTCGATCCGTGCCAGTTCAGCCCATTACATGATTGTTGGAATTGGTGTTGAATCTCAACGCGACATTTTCATACCTCTATCGGAACCGTGTTATGATGATTCAATGAGTGACGCAGTTAATCATGCAATGCTTAGAGCGTGGTTGACAGGCCGTTCGATCGCCCGAGGTCTCCCGGCTCCCATCCCGGATCATGAAGGATTTCGCGTAGATACCAGCTCTGACGTAGAGGTCAGGCGGTGGGTGTTTCCGCACGTAACGCCTCGGCTGATTGAACTGGGAGCAACCATAGGCGCCCAGGGATATTTGCTAAAGGTGTGCGGGACGGCGGACGAATTGAGGGGTGCGTTACCGGATCGGTGGCAGATTCAGGCTCCGGGCTATTTCATGCGTGCGACGGAAAAACGATCAAAGCGGCTATTGCCCAAGGGCTATGCCGTGGAGGTCCATCGCGACGGGATGGTCACCACCGTAACTATAAGAACCGATGAAGGTGAGGTAGCGGCGAGCGGATATGCTGCGGAAACCGATGGCGCGTTCGTCTATGATCGCATCATCACTGCGTTGAATCACCGTCGCAAAGGTCTGGCTGGCGCGATGATGACCATCCTTCGTCATACCAAGAGGCAAGAGCTGCCGGAATTACTGGTCGCCACGGAAGATGGGCGAGCGCTATACACTAATCTGGGATGGCGGACGATCTCGCCTTACACAACCGCCTCAATAGGCGAGCTATAGTCGGGGCGAATGATCAAAAGCCGTCCCGTTAGGTTCCGAATCATACCATCAGGCCCCACGAAAAATGTGGGAACGATTGTGGTCATGATTTGGTCAGTCAAGAAGTTTGTCCTGTAAAAACAATGCGATAAATCGCTTGACTGGTGACCCCTACGGGACTCGAACCCGTGTTTTCGCCGTGAGAGGGCGACGTCCTAGACCGCTAGACGAAGGGGCCATGCCTTGGAAGGTGAGCGCCATATTGCCGTGGGCAATATCCGTCAAGCGTGGGTGATTTGCGGAATTGCAGGAGGCTCGTGCGTTGTTATAGGCGGCACGGCGAAAGGAATCCCGACGATCAAGCAGGTAGCAGCCCTTCCTTACAGAATCGAGACAGACGGATCGGCCCAGATCCTGCTGATCACGTCGCGTGAGACGAAGCGCTGGGTCGTGCCCAAGGGCAATCCCATCCGGGGCCTGGCGCCGCATCAGGCGGCTGCGCACGAAGCTTTCGAGGAGGCTGGGATTTCCGGAATCGCCTGTCCGGTTTCGATCGGCAGCTATCATTATGACAAGCGCCGGGCGAACGGTAAGGTAAGGCCGACCCGCGTGGAGCTCTTCCCGCTGGCGGTGGTCACCCAGTTCGATGACTGGCCGGAAATGCATGAGCGGACCACGGGCTGGTTCCCCGCGTCGGAAGCCGCGCAGGCGGTGGACGAGCCGGAATTGCGCGCGCTCATCGGCTCTTTCCGCGAGCCACCCAAGACGGCTGGGCTTGCCGAGAGCGCGCTGCTATGGGCGCGTCAAACAGGGGGCGAAAGGATACCGGGGGTGCGATGGTTTCAGAAGCTGATGCCCAGTCAGGGCCGCTTCTTCGAGCAATTCGAAGAGCATTCACAGACATTGGTGGCGGGCGCCGACGCACTGGCGCGGCTGTTCGCGGGGGATGATCCGATCGCGGATTGCGTGAAGATCATCCATGACGAGGAGCATAAGGCGGACAATGTGATCCGTGAGGTGCTGCAGGATGTGCGCCGCACGCTGATCACGCCGTTCGATCGCAGCGCGATCACCAGCCTGATCGGCGTGATGGACGACGCGATCGACCAGATGAACGCCACCGCGAAGACCATTACCATGTATGAGGTGACCGAGTTCGACCGACCGATGCTCGACATGAGCGGGATCATCGTCGAAGCGGCGCGAGTAACGGCGGAGGCGGTGCCGCTGCTGCGATCGATCGGCACCAACGGCAACCGGCTGCATGAGCTGACCGAACGGCTGGTGCGGCTCGAAGGCCATGCCGACGACATCCACGATGCCGG
>Ga0068853_100001971_pt1 | contig 15129 bp, 14 predicted proteins | sample KBSCornC32_FD_65655 | JGI IMG/M metagenome (GOLD analysis project Ga0068853, IMG submission 65655) | Corn rhizosphere microbial communities from Kellogg Biological Station, Michigan, USA - KBS Corn C3-2 | ecosystem: Host-associated > Plants > Roots > Rhizosphere > Soil ...
CAGATCAGGTTCGTAACCCATCTGGATATATCCCCGGAAATGGCGGATAAAGTTGTCGATATCATCGACCGGTGGTCGAAGTGAGTCAATGTCGAATTATAGTTAAATACGTTTAAGTAACTTTAACCAAAATCATTCCTTTTATGTTCCCGAAAGTAGCTCCCAAAGAAACGAAAGCCTGGCAACAACTGCAAGATCACTATAATACCGAGATGAAGGGAACACATATGCGGTCCCTGTTTGCCGCGGACGCACAGCGGTTCTCGCGGTATTCGCTTCAACTGGATGATATCCTTTTCGACTATTCCAAGAATGTGGTTTCCGATAAGACGTTGGGTCTGCTGCGTCAGCTGGCGGAGGAGTGCAGGGTCAAGGAGGCGATCGAAGGCATGTTCAACGGCGAGAAGATCAATATGACCGAAAACCGCAGCGTGCTGCATACGGCGCTGAGGAATCTGTCGGGCGGCCCGGTCTATAGCGACGGGAAGGACGTTATGCCGGACGTGCTCCGCGTTCTGGCCCAGATGAAGGCGTTCGCCAACCGGGTCCACAGCGGAGAATGGAAGGGTTATACCGGAAAGAAGATAAAATATATTGTCAACATAGGCATTGGCGGCAGCGATCTCGGGCCGGTAATGGTGACGGAAGCCCTGCGTCCTTACTGGGTAGCCGGTATGCAGGCCTATTTTGTGAGCAATGTGGACGGTACGCATATCGCCGAGACGCTGAAGAAGGTGACGCCGGAAGAGACGCTTTTCCTGGTCGCCTCCAAGACGTTTACCACGCAGGAGACGATGACCAACGCCCATACGGCGCGTAGCTGGTTCCTGGAATCGGCTAAGGATGAAAGCCAGGTCGCCAAGCACTTTGTGGCGTTGTCTACCAATGAGAAGGAGGTGGTCAGGTTCGGGATCGACAAGGCCAATATGTTCGAGTTCTGGGATTGGGTCGGCGGCCGTTATTCGCTGTGGAGCGCCATCGGTCTTTCGATCGTGCTTACGATCGGTTACGATAATTTTGAATCGTTGCTGAAGGGCGCTCACCAGACGGATGTCCATTTCAGGACTACAGCTTTTGACAAGAATATCCCCGTTACGATGGCGCTGGTAGGGCTGTGGTATACCAATTTCTTCGGTACGCAGACGGAGGCCATTCTGCCTTATGACCAGTATATGCACCGTTTTGCAGCTTATTTCCAGCAGGGGAATATGGAGAGCAACGGGAAAAGCGTGGACCGCAGCGGCAATCCCGTTAGCTGGTCTACGGGTCCGGTGGTTTGGGGTGAACCCGGGACCAACGGGCAGCATGCTTTCTACCAGTTGATCCACCAGGGAACCGTCCTGATCCCCTGCGATTTTATCGCCCCGGCTATCAGTCATAACCCGATAGGGGACCACCACGTGAAGCTGTTGTCGAATTTCTTTGCACAGACCCAGGCGCTGATGAATGGAAAGACTGCGCAGGAGCTGGAGGCGGAGAATGTTCCGACGGCGCTGATCCCGTATAAGCTATTTAGTGGCAACAGGCCGACGAATTCGTTCCTGATCAGGGAGATCACGCCTTTTTCGCTTGGTGAGCTGATCGCGCTGTACGAGCATAAGATCTTTGTCCAGGGGGTGATTTGGGATATCTTTACGTTCGACCAGTGGGGAGTTGAGCTGGGCAAGCAGCTGGCGGGTAAGATATTGCCGGAGCTGCAGAATAATGATGAGATCAGGTCGCATGATTCGTCCACTAATGGGCTGATCAATGCATTTAAGCATTGGAGATAGTCCTCCGGGCCTCCGGATGAGATAGAGAATTTTATGTAATTGGGGCGGGCCCCGCATCTTCAGAAAAACTACGCGTATGAAAGTATTGTGTTTTTTCCTGCTGATGGCGGGGTTTGTCGTTTGTGAGGGTCAGGTGGTGGATGGCCGGAGGGCTTTTGTGGGGCCGCGGCCGGTGGTGGTTGGTGGGGTGCAAAGTATTGGTTTTGATTCTGTTCGGGTGATGAAGCCTGACCGGATAGTGTGTTTGGTTCCGGATTTGGGCAGGGTGGAGAGGATGCCGGTGAAGCGAATGTACAATGGGGATAGGATGGCGGTGAGGAAGGGGAGACAGTAAAAAGCAAAAGGGTAGTGTAGAAACACTACCCGGCTAAGGTCTAACCATTGTTGCCATAAAAGCAGTTACGGAAGGAGTCGAACCCTCGTAAAAGGTCTTGCGGACCTCCGCCTGTCCTCTCGGCCACGTAACTCTTGTTGATGCGTTTTTAGTGTATGGATCAGTTTGATCAGAAGGAGTATTATCATCGGTTAGCGTTGAATGATGGTGCAAAATAGGTCGATTCTATTAGTCTACCAAATTTGTAGACTAATATTTTTTGAGGAAAGGGAGGGAATTGCTGGAAAGCGGTAAGAGGGAATGGTTGAGTTTGAAGGCAGGCGGGGAGGAGGGGATGAGGGAAGGCAGGCGGGGAGCAGGTTTGGGTGAAAGGGGACTGGGTTTGATCCTGGGGGTTTCTATGTAGAGGAGGGCTGTGTGATATCCACATTTTTTATGTTTTTGTTATAAAATAAAAAATGCATGGGTTCGTTTTCCGTTAACTTTGCCCAGCTAAAAAAATTCACGGCAAATCTAACATGGTGAAGAAAGATAGTTCCTCAATCAAATCTGGTATTCGTAGTTCTTACAACGCCTTCAGGGGTGCCTGCGTAGCGGGTGTCTGTGGTTTGGTGGTTATTAGTGCCTGTAACAACGGTAGCTCGCAGGACTCAAAGAAAGGAGACAGCTCCAACTCCCCGGCGGCGACCAAACCGGCTGCGCCGAAAGATTCTGTACCTGCGCCGGTGGTGAGCAGCGGTCCGCTGGACACGGCTGCCTACAACAGGAAGCTGGTTTTTCTGGCCAATGGCGATTCGTCGGGCAGGTGGCCGGCTAAGGCGGTCCTTCCGAATGGGGGAGCCGTACTTCCGTTCAACCGGATCGTCGCCTATTATGGTAATCTTTATTCGAAGAATATGGGGGTGTTGGGTGAGTTTCCGCCCGATGAGATGCTGCGCAGGCTGAAGGTCGAGTTGAAGAAGTGGCAGGAGGCGGATACCGCCACGCCGGTGATCCCCGCTCTCCATTATATTGCCGTGACGGCGCAGGGTGCTCCGGGTAAGGACGGGAAGTACCGTCTCAGGATGCCATTCAAGCAGATCGATTCCATTCTGCATATCGCCGCGCGCATCAATGCGCTGGTTTTTCTCGACGTACAGGTGGGTTTCAGCAATGTTGAAGCCGAGATACCCCTCCTGGAGAAATACCTGAAGATGCCCAATGTACACCTTGGTATCGACCCCGAGTTCTCGATGAAGACGGGTAAGCGTCCGGGAACGGTGATCGGAACCATGGATGCTTCGGACGTAAACTTCGTGTCCAATTATCTGGCGAATCTTGCAAAGACGAATGGTCTGCCGCCGAAGATACTGGTCGTACACCGTTTTACCCGGAAGATGGTTACCAATTATAAGAGCATCAAGACCCATCCTGAGGTTCAGATCGTGATGGATATGGATGGTTGGGGCGAGCCGACGCTGAAGTACGACAGCTATAAGGCTTATGTTTCGAACGAGCCGGTTCAGTTTACGGGTTTCAAGCTGTTCTACAAGAATGATATTCGTAAACCGAAGAGCCGCATGCTTACGCCTAAGGAGGTGCTGTCGCAGAAGCCGAGTCCGATATATATACAGTATCAGTAGGAACCGACTGGAAGGAGGTTCGCGCCGCTTCGCGGCGCCGAAAAATGGCCCCGGTATAGCCCCGCTTGCGGGGCGTAGCGGAGGATGAAAAAGAAGTTTAATCCTGCTGCCGATATCGGCAGCGGGATTTTTTTTGGTGAGTTTTTAGGGTAAGTTCCGGCCCTGGGAGCCGCGGCCGCGGTTACTCTGGAAATAGGCGTCGAGCGAGAGGGGGCCGCTGCCCTCGATGAGAAAGAAAATCAGCAGCAGGAGGGTTAGAATTGCCAGAGCGAGTTCGGATTCAGGGACAAATCCTCCTTTTTGCCCATTGATAAAGAATATCGCGCCGATAAGGATGGGTATCTGGACCAGGGCCATGAATCTGGTCATCAGGCCGATCACGATCAGGAAGCCACCCAGCAGGTTGATCCAGGTGATGAAGATGGGCAGCCAGTGTGTGTTGTTCTCGCTGAGGCTTTGTCCCCCATAAATCAGTCTCTCCAGCATCTGAGAGTCCCGCATGAAATTAATGCCTTTGGAAAAGAGGAATAGGCCAAGTGCGATACGTACGATGACCAGCCACCGGGGATGGTGCGTCGCACTCCAGGTTCTGATTTGTTGTAAAGTATGCATAACGGTATCAATTTAATACCTGAAACGCCGCAATTGCCGTGCCTTTGTTTTGCATTTTTTACTTCCTTATTTTAGCCTCTTAATCAGGTATTTAGGCGACTCATTGTAGCCCTGACGGGCATAGAATTCGTGTGCGCGGGCGCGTCGGGAGTGGCAGTGGACCTCGATGAGTTCGCAGCCTTTTTCGCGGGCCAGCTGTGTGGCGTATTCTTCCATCCGGCGGCCGATGCCATTGCTGCGGGTCGAGGTTTCGACGGCGAAATAGCTGATGCGTGCGAAGTCGCCGGCGAGGGCGATCTGGGGGATGATATGAAGGGAGAGGAAGCCCAGGATCGGTTCGGGGAATTGGGAACCCGTGATCTCGCCGGATTCCCATACCAATATTGTCTCCGCCGGGTCCCTGAGCATGCGCTGGAGCTTGCCGGACAGGAAGGCGGCGGTGTCCGGGTATTCCAGCTGGTCGAGGAGACGGCTGATAGCGGGCCAGTCGGTATGTCGTGCGGGGCGGATCATTTTGGTCCGAGCCAGTTGTTTCTGAATTGAATGATCTCGGGTGTTACGCGCCGGCCTGCCTGCTCGAAGGTCACTACGGCGACGTCGGGAATTTCGCCCATGGTGATCGTGCCTTTCTTCTCTTCCCCACGATGAATCCAGCGTATGGCGACTGTCGCGCCCGGCTGGTGTTTGGCGAGGACTGCTTTAAGGTCTGCGAATGTGCGGGTATCCTGATTGTCGATCGCGAGCAACTTGTCGTCGACGTCGAGGCCGGCGTTATAGATAGGGGTACCGCGTATGGTGTTGCTTTCGATGATGAGGCCTTCTTTTTCGGAGAAGCGGAAACTACCGATGTATGCCTTGCCTTCTTCCGCCTTTTTCAGCAGGAAGCCGGCCGGTTCGAGGAGGGCGTTGTAGTCGATGGGGTCATGTCCGGTAACGTATTTGTCGAAGAAGGTCTCTGCGAATTTCTTGTCGGTGAGTCCGGCGAGGACGTCCTGGAGGCCGGCGACGGTATAGGGGATCTCGGGTTTGCCGAATTTCTTCCAGGCGGCCTGCATCAGGTCGTCGAGGGTCTTGTGATAATGGGCGCGCAGCTCGAGTTCCAGTGCCAGGGCGATCGCTGCGCCGTAGGGGTAGTAGCTGCTAAAGATATTCGGGAAGTTTGTTTTGTCCACTGCCACGCCGGCGTCTGTGAACACTGCTTCTTCGCTGGCTTCGACGGGGGAGTAGAGGCGGGCGCCGGGCGTGTTCATCTTGAGGTTGATCAGCCCTGACAGCGACTGTTTGACGAAGTCTGTATCCTTGCCAATTCCGGAGCGCAGTACGAGAAGTCCTCCGTAGTACTGGGTGAAGCCTTCGGCAAACCAGAGTTCGCGGCTCATATCGCTCTTTTCGAAATTAAATGGTTCGAGCGTGCGGGGGCGGATGCGTTTGACATTCCAGCAGTGAAAGAACTCGTGCGCGAAGGTATTCAGGATTCGTTCGTTGCCGTTGAAATTGCCCGCGTTGGAGATCATGGTGGAGTTACGGTGTTCCATCCCGTCGCCGTGAACGTAGGGGTTGATGCTGGCCAGAAATGTATAGGCGCCGTAGTCGTAGGCGGGTGTTTCGCCAAAAACGGCCTGCGCCTGGCGGACGATGCGCTGGACTTTTTCGCTGAAGACGGAGAATGTCGTGTCGTCGCCGGCTCCGTCGAGGGCGATGCTAAAGGCGTAGGTCTTTCCGTCGGGGTTTTTGACCTCCCACTTCCGGTAGCGCAGCGGCCCTATTTTGGTCGGGCAGTCCATAAAGTATTGCAGGTTGCGGGCCTGGAATGTCAGGGGATCGCCTGTGGTCTGCAGCTGGGTGGCTATCGTCCAGTGCCAGTCCTCCGGCACGTTGAAGTGGATAGTGATGGGGGTATTGTCCACGCCTTTCAGCCACATGAAGGCGCCGGGCATATTGAAGTGGGCGCCGTCGGCGTCGAGTCCTACATAGGTGCCATCGGAATAGTTGCCGTATAGCGTATACTGAACCCTGATATAGCCGCTGTGGCGGGAGACTTCGTAGACGTCGCCGTCGGTGCGGACGATGTTGAGAGGTTTACTATTCTGGTCAAAGGCTTTGACGTCGTATACGTTCTTGCCAAATTCGTGGGTGGCGTAGCGGCCGGGGGAGGAGCGGCTCATCCGGAACACGGCCGTCCGGGCGGTGATGTCGCTGACCACCAGTTCGATCTTAGCCTCGTGGTGGACGAGGTTGGGGAAGGAAACGATATAACTAACTCTTTGAGCAACAGAGGTTTGGAGGTTTAGGCCTAACGCCAGTACGGCAGCCTGTCTGATAAAGCGCATGCCACTAATGTAGCAAAAACTTTCGAATCACAATATAGCCGACGATGCAGAGGAGGATAACGAGGACGACGGCCAGCAGGCCCCATGGTTCTTCTTTCAGGCGGCGTTTGAGCCGGCGTTGTTTCTTTTTGGCGAGGCTTTTCTGCATGGCGGCATTGAGTTCGTCGACATAGGACTGCATGTCCTTTTTATTGCTGATGCGCTGGAGGCCTTCCACGGCGTCGTTGAGGAATTCGTTGTCGGCCATGGAGCGTTCGATCTCGTGCAGCTGTTCGCCGGAGAGTTTGCCGCTGAGATAGTCCATCAACTGTTGGTTGTCGATGTCCTTGTTGCTATCGGATAATATTTTTAACAGATCTTTGTTCATGATGTAGCGTTTTCTCCACCGGCTCGTTTTTCCATGAGAAGCTTCAGGTTTCTTTTGCCGTTCTGTATATGACTCTTGACCTGCATCAGGGTAAAGCCGGTGGTGGAAGCTATTTCCTGATAGGATCTTTTATCCAGGTAGAACAAAGTTACACAGAGTTTTTGCTCTTTTCCCAATTCTTCGAGACTGTCTCCCATCCATTGCAGCATCTGTTCCTTCTTCCGGTGGGTGTTGATCCCGGGTTCTTCGTCCCAGGCCGCCAGCATCGAGTCGGACAGTTCGGCGGCGTGGCCGTGCTGGTCTCTAAGGCGCATCAGGCAGTGGTTGCGGGCGATGGTATAGATCCAGGATTTGAAATATTCGACGCGGTATTTGCCGAGTTCTGTGATCACCTTGACAAATATCTGCTGTACGCAGTCTCTGGCTTCTTCTTCGTTCTTCATGTACTTCATGCACACACCGAGGAGCAGCAGGGTGTATCGTTGGAGGAGGGCGCCCAGCCATTCGTTGTTGTGGTCGGAGTACCAGCGTTCGAGCAGTTCCTGGTCGGTGATATGGTGATAAGGATCTTTCTTCACGGGTAATTTTTGTCCTTAGGACGAAGCCGTCCCCGGCTTCCTGGGGTTAAGATAACTATTTATTAATACAGAGATGCAAAACGGCAAATATTCCATAAAATTTTGCCGTGGTCGCGGCATTCTTTAATTTTCCGACATGATCAGAGCAATATGTTGCGTCCCCGTAAGCCCTTTACGGGCAGAGCCTTCCCACCGGACAGAAATGGTAAGTCAGCTGATCTTTGGCGAGTGTTGTGAGATACTGGAACAGACCAAAGAATGGCTGCGAATCCGGGTTAAATATGACGGTTATGAGGGATGGTGTACGACGCCCCATCTGGTAGAGATAGACGAAAAGGAATATGACTCGGAGGGGTATGCGCTGACGCCTGACTGGGTAACTGCCCTGGAGTACAATGGTCATCCGATGATGGTACCGATGGGAAGTCACCTGACGGCGATGAAGAACGGGCGTGCGTACTGGCGGAAGAACTCGGTGCACTACAAGGGGAAGCCTTTCGAGCGGGGTGACGGGCCGACTGACGCCAGGACTATCCGCCAACTGACATATAAATTTTTGAATGTGCCCTATCTATGGGGAGGGAAGAGCGTTTTTGGATTTGATTGCAGCGGGTTCACGCAGACAGTTTTTAAATTTTTGAATGTGCCGTTGATGCGCGATGCGTATCAGCAGGCTTCGCAGGGTGAGGCGGTAGGTTTTCTGGAGGAGACGAAGACCGGGGATGTGGCGTTTTTTGACAATGCCGAGGGGAAGATAACGCATGTCGGGATCCTGCTGAACTCGCACGAAATTATTCATGCATCGGGAAAGGTGCGGGTTGATAAAATAGATAATGAGGGGATCGTTCAATCGGAGACGTTTCAGCGGACGCATCATTTGAGGGTGATCAGGCGGATGCTGCCGATGGGGTGAGGGGAGCCGCTGAGCAGGGGCAATAAAAATTCACACCGCCGCTGAGGCCTACCGGCCCGCAAGATGCCGGCCAATAGGCCTTACAGCAACAGTATAGCAATCGTTGAAAGGGAGAGTGGAGATTCTAGCAACGGATGGGACGGACCATCGTAGTTGAGGGGTAACTGCGTTTAGGCTTTTTTGCGGAAGGTCTCGTTGTAGAGCTTGATGGCGTCTTCAATGACTTTCAGGGCGGTAGTCTTGTCCCCGAATTCTTCCACGACTACGGTCTTGTTCTCGAGCTTTTTGTACTCTTCGAAGAAATGGCGCAGTTCTTCGAAGAAGTGTTTGGGCAGTTCTTCCAGGTTGTTGTAGTGGTTGACGCCCGGATCGTTGGCGGCTACGGCGATGATCTTATCGTCTGCGTCCCCGCTGTCGACCATCTGCATGACCCCCATGACCTTTGCTTCCATCAGTGTCAGTGCCTGTACGGGCAGCGAGGTGATCACCAGGATGTCCAGGGGATCCTTGTCGTCGCCGTAGGTCTGAGGGATGAAACCATAGTTCACGGGGTAATAGAAAGAAGAATAAATGACCCTGTCCAGTTTGAGCAGACCGCTTTCCTTGTCGATCTCATACTTACAGCGGGACCCTTGCGGGATCTCGATGATCGCATTGACGACCCTTGGGACATTGCTTCCCACCGGTACTCCGTGCCAGGGATGTGAAACTGTCATCATAATTATGAAAAGGTATTAAGTAGCGCAAAGCTACTGCATCAGGGGGAGGAACGAAAATTTCATTTTCATTTGACCTGGTCCGGTGGGGTTGGTTTCCCTGTGGTGGGTGCGGTTTTGGGGGCAGGAACGAATTTGGGTACTGCGGTGCGTTGTGCGGAGTATATGCCCGAGCGTCCGCTGAAATAGTAGGCGGTGAAGCAGGCGACTGCATAGTAAATGGCGGGTGAGGGGCCGAAGAGTTCCACGCCCATGAGGGTGCAGGCGATGGGGGTATTGGTTGCTCCGGCGAATACGGCGATAAAGCCGAGACCGGCGAGCAGGTCGATGGGGGCGCCGCTGACGGTGGCGAGGGTATTACCGAGTGCGGCACCGATGAAGAAGAGCGGCGTGACCTCTCCGCCTTTAAAGCCTGTGCCCAGTGTGATTGCCGTGAAGAGTAATTTCCACCACCAGCTGAGTCCATTGGCTCCTCCTGCGTGAAAGCTGCTGACGATGGAGACCGAGTTACTGTCTTTTCCGGTTACGCCGAGGCTGAGGTAGTCCTGACTTCCGATGAGGAAGCTGAGTCCGATGATAAGCACGCCGCCGGCTACCGGGATCAGCCAGGCGGGTTGGATCCATTTTTTGCTATAGTTCTTTATCGCGTGTGAGAGGGTGGAGAAGAGGTTGCCGGCGAGGCCGAAGGCCAGACCGGCGAGGATCACTTCGCCGAGCAGCAGCAGGCTGAATTCGACGGGTTGGATGTGGTAGGGGGTATGATGGATGCCCCAGGCGCTGCAGGTGAGGTCGGCCAGGACGCTGGCGATGAGGCAGGGCAGGAGGGCGTCGTACTGGATGCGTCCGATGGCCAGTACTTCCAGGGCGAAGATGGCTCCCGTCACCGGCGTGCCAAAGACTGCGCCAAAGCCTGCAGCGACGCCTGTCATCAGGAGCAGGCGGGTATCAGCCGGGGATAGCCGCAACCGGCGGGAGAACCACTGCGCAAGGGAACCGCCTATCTGGACGGCGGTGCCTTCGCGGCCGGCCGAGCCGCCAAAGAGGTGGGTGACGACGGTGGAGAAGAGTACGAGGGGGGCCATACGGGCGGGGATGCCGCCGCCGGGGGTATGGATCTCGTCCATGATGAGGTTGTTGCCTGCTTCGGAGTTTTTACCGAGGTATTTGTACAGGAAGTAGATGCCGATGCCGGCGATGGGTAGCAGGAAGAGGAGCCAGGGGTGGTCCCAGCGGGTATGTATGGATTTGTCGAGCAGCCAGAGGAAGAGGGCTATAAGGGAGCCGACGGATAGGGATACCGGTATGACGAGGGCTGTCCAGCGAATGAGGTGGTTGAAGATAAATAATTGTTCGGGGCGCTTGAGTCGCATGCCTGCAATGAATTTTGTTGCTCCTTTAGGGGAGCAGGTTATTTATTTGCAGGCGCCATCAGCCTCTCTAATGATCGCCGCCGTCATTGGGGCGGCGAAAGGCGGTTGAAGTGAAGGAAGACACCATTTCCTTGTCCATAGTAAAGATAAGGGATTATTGCTTGCCGTTAAGTATTTCCTTGAGGTCGACCAGCCATTTGCCGTTGATGCGGACGATGCGGATGGTGGTGGTGTCCTTCTTGTAGGAGTTGGCATAGGTGTAGGAGGTGGTGGAGTCGTTGACGGTCCTGATGTCGACGGGGAGGATGTCGGCGTTGCGGTATTTTTTTTGTTCTTCGTGGTCGAGGCGTTCGTGGTCTTTCTTCCATTTGTCGAAGAGCATGTTGTTGGTGGAGTCGGCGTAGAGGTAGAAGCCGGCTTTTTCGTAGTTGCCGTCCAGTGAGGCGCGGATAAATTCGCGGCCGGCGTCCTGGGCGTCTTCGGCTGGTTTGAAGGCTTGTTCGCAGGATGTCAGGAGGAGGAAGGGGATGGCCGCCGGGATAATGAATTTTTTCATGGGTCAAATTTAGGGAAAAAAAGAGCCCCGGATTTCCCGGGGCCTGTTAAAGTAAATTTTTTGACGGCGATCGTGAGGGATTATTGCCCTGCGGCGATCGGGGTTATTGTCTTGGGCGATAGTCGTGGTGGCCCTGTTGTTCGTCGTGCTCCTGTTTGTCCTTGTCGTAGGCTCTGATGATGGCTTTGACGAGGCGGTGACGGACAACGTCTTCTTCGTCCAGTTCGATATGGGCGATGCCGTCGATGCTTCTCAGCAGGTAGAGGGCTTTGGCCAGGCCGCTTTTCTGGTTTTTGGGAAGGTCGACCTGGGTAAGGTCGCCGGTGATGATGGCCTTGGCGTTGGCGCCGATACGGGTGAGGAACATTTTCAGCTGCAGGTCGGTCGCGTTCTGCGCCTCGTCGAGGATGATGAAGGCGTTGTCGAGCGTGCGGCCGCGCATGTAGGCCAGCGGAGCGATCTCAATGGTCCTGGTGCTCATATAATAGCCCAGCTTGTCGGCGGGGATCATATCGTCCAGTGCGTCGTAGAGCGGCCGCAGGTAGGGATCGATCTTTTCCTTAAGGTCACCGGGAAGGAAGCCGAGGCTTTCACCGGCTTCTACCGCGGGTCTGGTAAGGATGATCTTTTTGACCATTTTGTTTTTCAGCGCCCGTACGGCGAGGGCTACCGCGGTGTAGGTCTTACCTGTACCGGCCGGCCCGATCGCGAATACGATGTCGTTCTTCTCGGCTGCGCCGACCATCTTTTTCTGGTTGACCGTCCTGGCCCTCACGGTTTTACCATTGGGGCCGAAAACGAGGATGTCGTTGGGGTGCCTGTCGACAAAATGGTCTACGGTCTCGGCGTCGTCGCCGCCGAGTATCTGCTCGAAGTAATTCTCGCTTACGTGACCATTTCGTTCAAGGTATTGCACCAGTAGATCGATTTTTTCTTTTGCTGTCTCCACCTGTTCGGGCGAACCGCTTAGCTTGATCTGGGTACCTCTTGATAGTATCTTTAACAGGGGAAACTTCTTCTTTAAAATGTCAAGCTTTCCGTTATTTACGCCGAAAAATTCAATGGGGTTAACGGTTTCCAGGTTGATAATAGTTTCTGTCAAATTCAAGTCTTTTAGAGTTGCACAAAAAAGTTTACACTTCGCAATTGACGCCGTACAGCCCGGGTACTGTCCGGTGAAAAGGGATTCTTGGTGTTGTTAACCAAATATAACCCAGACATATTTGATTTCCAGACAATTCTTATTAACAGCATGTGAATATTGATCCCTTCGATTTTTTTCCTATGTTTGCTCTGCTACCTTAATAACAACAACAATCATTATTACGATTTTGTTCGTAAAACCGTCGCTGCTGATGGCTGAACCACAAAGCTGATCTAAACAGTGAGTTGAGAATGAAATTTTTCTGTATTGTAGCCTGGTTAATGCTGCTCTGGTTCGCATTACCCCGAAAAACCTTTGCTCAGGCCGGTGCGATCTCCCGGCTCCGAACTCAGCTAAGGACTTCCGGAGATGACTCCAATTTTACATCGGATACGGCCTATGTCGATACGCTCAACCGTCTGGCTCATGCCTTCTATGGTATAAACGCCGACAGCGCCTTTTTTTATGCGCGGAATGCCATCAATTTTGCAGAAAAAACGGGTTATGGCAGGGGGGAATCGGAGGGGTTCCGGATGCTGGGCAACACCTATGAGATGCAGGGTGACTATGCCCGGATGCTGGACAGCTATTACCGGTCGCTGAAGGTTGCCGACAGTATCGGCGATAACCGTCTCATTGCCAAGGCCAACTCCAATATAGCCCTTTTTTATAAGCAAGAGGGGGAGTATGAGGAGGCGCAGAAGATAATGGAAAAAGTGAGCGAGAGCTTTAAGAAGAGCGGGGATAGCGCGGAGTCTTCCCTTGTGCTTGCCGACCTTTCCGACCTGGCCTATCGCCGCCGGCAGTATAGTCTGGCGCTGCGGTTGGGGGAGCAGGCGCTGGAAGCTGCCGGCCGGATGAAGGACGAGCCGGCCGTCGCCACCTATAACAATGCCATTGGGAAGATACTGGCCGCGCAGGGGGATTATCCCGGGGCGCTATCACACTACCAGCGGTCGCTCGCTTTTTACCGGGAATCGGACGAAAAACTGGGGCTGACGTCTACCACCAATCTGCTGGCGCAGGTCTATCTATCCCAAAAAGACTACCCCCAGGCGCTGAGGTACGCCGGGCTGTCGCTGGGGCTTTCCCGGCAGTTGCACCGCAAGCAGGAGATACATGAAGCCGCGAAGGTGCTGGCGGATATTTATGAGGCCAAGGGCGATGATCGCCGTGCGCTGGCATATTATAAGCTCTATAAGGATTATTCCGACAGTCTTTTCAACGACCAGTCCCGGAAGCAGGTGGTGGCGATGGCGGCCCGGTATGACTTCGAGAAGAAGGAGTCGAATCTGAGGGAGGATGCTGCGAAGAAGGAAGCGCTTTATCAGCGGCGGCTGCGCAAGGATTCCCAGCAGATATCCATCACCGTTGGAGTCATCGTATTCCTTAGCCTGCTGGCTTTCATTCTCCTGCGCAGCAGGATGGTCAACCGGAGGAACAATCAGGTGCTGCGGGAGAAGAACGAGAAGATCGAAGAGCAGAAGGAGGCGCTGGAGCACCAGGCCGTGCAACTGCTGCTGAACAATCAGCAAAAGGACAAGCTGTTCTCGATAGTCGCGCATGACCTGCGGGGGCCGCTGAATTCGCTGAAGGGGTTGCTGGATTTTCTCAAGGAGAAGCAGTTATCGGAGCAGGAGATCAGCGGTATGCTGGCTGAGCTGAGCCGGAATGTGGACTCTTCGTCGGAACTGGTCGGCAATCTGTTGTTCTGGGCCAGTAGTCAGCTGGATGGTATTGTCGTCAAGCCCGTCGTAATGCCGCTGGGGCCGTTGGTACACGATACGCTGGCCCTGTTTGCGCATCAGGCGAAGGAAAAAAAGGTGGAGCTCAGGGAAGCGATGGATTCGGCGCCTGAGGCTTATGCGGACAAGGACATGGTGCAGGTGGTGATCCGCAATCTGGTGAGTAATGCTATTAAGTTCTGCCGTCCGGGAGATTGTGTAACGATCTATTCCAATCGGGTGGGGGATGAGATCGAGATCCGCGTTGCCGACAACGGTATTGGGATGAAAGAAGATGCTCTTGAGCGGATCCGCCGCAGGGAAAGTTTTACCAGTTATGGTACTGCAAAGGAGAAGGGCACGGGTCTTGGGATGTTGCTTTGCCAGGAATTTACGGCCGCGAATAACGGCCGGTTCCGGGTCGAGAGTGAGTGGGGAAAGGGAACGTGCTGTTATTTCACCATTCCGGTAGCGCCGAGTTCTTCTTCGATCAGCGTGTGAAACGTTGCTTCATTCTCCCAGATCCATGCGGGCAACTGTTGTTTGACGATCTTCCAAACGCCGTCTTCGCGTTGCATTCTGAGTACGATCCGGTTGCCGCGGTCGTCGCTGACGTCTACGGTGAACAGGCCTTCCTGCAGCCCGTTGGATTTACGGAAATTGAATTCCCTCAGACGGCCATCGGCCTTCACCAGCTTGGTGAATTGAATATTCCGGATAAATTGTATTTGCATAAGGATGCCTTTGAATATAAGTGATCAATTCTTGTGCTACAGCTTGGGTCAGGCTTCCTAAAGAATAGTGAATTTTTTTACGCAGGGAATAGACAGGTGACTACAAAAATAATAAAAAAGGCCGCGAAGGAAGGACAAAATAGTAATTTTTTTGTCCCCATTTTGGACAAAAAATGCCTGGAAAATGCCCTTTGAAGGCAAACCGGCCGGGGCGGCTCATGACATCATGACATCGTCGACGCTTTCCTGCTCGACCACAGCCTGTTGTGTCTGATACCGGATGATCTTTCTGCCCAGAAGCAGGATGGTGAGGGCGGTGACTGCACAGGCGGCCATGACCGCTGACATCGGGATGGC
>Ga0068853_100001974_pt1 | contig 15118 bp, 10 predicted proteins | sample KBSCornC32_FD_65655 | JGI IMG/M metagenome (GOLD analysis project Ga0068853, IMG submission 65655) | Corn rhizosphere microbial communities from Kellogg Biological Station, Michigan, USA - KBS Corn C3-2 | ecosystem: Host-associated > Plants > Roots > Rhizosphere > Soil ...
GAACCATCCCGCCGCCGCCGCGTGAACCGCGCGTGAACCACCCCCGCCACCGCGTAACCATCCGCCGCCGCGTGAACCAAACACCCCCGGGTCCTGCTAAAACCTTTCATCACCCATCGGAGCCATTGCACTAGCCGAAAAAGGTAAAACCCTGACAGACACCGGCTCCGGGGCCCAAAAGGCAGGTCCGTAATTTGCTGTTAAAATCCCGGCGGAACCGAAAAAAATCCTCCGCAATATTCGCTCTTTAAAACTTGATGTATTATTTTTGAAATGTGATCACGGATTGCGATATTTGCAATCCCAAATTGGAAAAGTAACCTTATTGTTCACGCATTTAAATGTCTATTTAAGATGCCAGTAAAAATCAGACTGCAACGCCACGGGTCTAAGAAACGGCCATTTTATTTCATCGTAGTAGCCGACGCCCGTGCGCCCAGGGATGGTAAATTCATCCAGAAAATTGGTACGTACAATCCCCTCACTGTTCCCGCTTCTGTTCAGCTCGACCGCCAAAAGGCGCTTGACTGGCTGCACAAAGGTGCTCAGCCGACGGATACCGTACGTCGAATCCTCTCTTACAAGGGTGTTCTCTATCTGAAACACCTCCTGCGTGGTGTCAAACTAGGGTTATTCGATGACGCGGCTGCAATGGATAAATTCCAGAAGTGGCATGGCGAGCACGAAGCCCAGATGAAGAAACGCCAGGAAGACAACCGCAAAGCCCGTCCCGGAAGAAGGGGCCCCGGCGGTCCTCCCATGAGAAGGGTTGAAAGAACCGAAAGGACTGAGAGAAAGAGCGAAAGCGGCCCTGCACAAGAGGCATAGCTACATTGTGCGTCGCTGTTGGGAAGCATAATCATCTCAACTCAATCTAAGTTTACAGGAGGTCGCGAGACCTCCTTTTTTTTATGGGAAGAGGCTGCAAACCCCACAAATAGGAGAGGCCGCAACCGTCCCGGCAAATACTATGGCAAACAATTATCGTAATATAGGCAGGCTGGTGGCCGTTTTTGGGCTCCAGGGCGAACTGGTCCTCCAGCACCGGCTCGGCAAAAAGACGACGCTAAAGGGCCTCAGGGCCATCTTTATCGAGGAAAAAAAGGACGAGATGCTCCCCTGGTTCGTCCAAAACACCCGCGCAAAGAGCGACGAGGAACTCTACATCAAACTCGAAGGCCTCGACACCAAGGAAACCGCCCGCCGCGTCGTCCAGAAAGAGGTCTGGCTCACCGAAGCCGACTTCGCCCAATACGCCGGCGCCTCCGCACCCATCTCCCTCGTCGGCTTCCGCATGCTCGACGGCAAGACCGACCTCGGCGAGATCCTCGAAGTCATCGAACAACCCCACCAGGTCCTCTGCAAGATCGCCCTCGAAGGCGGAAAGGAAGCCCTCATCCCCGTCCACGAAGAGACCCTGCGAAAGGTGGACAAAAAGAAAAAAGAGGTCTACGTCGAGCTGCCGGACGGGTTGTTGGATGTGTACAGGTAGCGGCCCCGGCGCCGTCACCCCCCGGCAGCCACCCCCTTTCAGGTAAAAAGTACAAGTCTTCGGGAAATCCATCCATTTTTTTCGCCACTCCGGTGTCGTTTCTTTGTATCGTCAATAAAGACAAAGCAAACAAACAACCAAAGGATATGAAAACGTTCAAAGTCCCCACCAGAGAAGAAGTAAGCCCCGCTAATCAGGTACTGTTCGACAATCTGACAAAAAGCATCGGAAAGGTCCCGAACCTCTACGCGGAAATGGCCGTTTCCAGCCACGCCCTCGGCGCCTATCTCGCCTTCAATACAGCACGAACCTCGTTGCGTCCGAAAGAAAAGGAAGCCATCAACCTCGTCGTCAGTGAAGTAAATAAATGTGAGTATTGTTCGAGCGCACATACCGCTCTCGCGAAGCTCAACGGCTATACCGACGAGCAGATACTGCAGCTCCGCGGTGGCAGCGCCCCCTTCGACGCGAAGCTGGACGCCCTCGTAAAATATGCAAAGCGTGCCGTAGAGACCAGAGGACACGTGTCCGGAGAAGTTTTGGATGCCTTTTTCGCGGCGGGCTGGACGGAAGAGAATCTGATCGATACCATACTGGTTATCGCCGACAAGACCTTTACCAATTATCTGCACGCAGCGACAAAGATCCCGGTCGACTTCCCCGCGATCCCCAGGCTGACCGCAGAAGTTGCATAGACCTCACGGGGGCGGTTCACGCCCCCATTTCCTTCGCCGGCGGCGCCGACGGCTGCTGCGGAGCAACCCCCGACAACAGGTTCCGCAGCCCCGACTCGATCCCCACCTGCCTGTCCTGGGCATACCATTTATGTAACTCCTCATTATACGTCGGCGCCGTCGCGGGATTGGCCTTCAGCCGCAACACCATCTCCTGCGCCTTGTCCGGCCGCGGGCCCCAGCTGCCCGTAACATTGAAGTCACCGTCCAGCTGGATCAGCTTCGGGATCGACATACTGGTGCCCGTTAGATGGGCATTCATCAACTCCAGGTTCGCATCCCGGTAGATAAAACGGATCTCGATCATCCCCCCCGACTTCTCCGCCATCTTCTCCATGATCGGCGTCGACTGCGCCGAGTCGCCGCACCAGTTCTCGGTGATGACCAGCCAGCGCCGGCGCTCTTTCAACTGCCCCAGCACCTCAAGGGTCGCGTCGGTCAACTGCACCGTCTTTGTGATGCGCTGCATCCTCTTCCAGTTGATGGGAACGTACTTGCTGTTGCCTTCTGTCGGATTGGTGGCCGCCTCCGCCTCCACACCGGCACTATACGCCGGGAAGGCAACGGCCTTTTCCCAGTAAGCCGCATACTGGGCGGGTGTTAAACTATTCATAGTACAAATATAGCGCTCTCCGGCGGCCAAACGACTGGCAGGATCACCGGGAATGCGGTGATAATTGCGGAATATCATATACCCGTCTCTCCTGCGGAGTAAGGGTCCGGCCTACGACACGCAGAGCTTCTTTTTTGAGGTATTCAAAATCCAGCGGCCAGGCACATAACTTCCTGAATCCTCCGGTGATCAGCCAGCGACCATCGGCGCTGATGCCTTTGAGAATTACGTCGGTATCCGTCTCTATGGATAACAGCCTGGGCTGATCGCTGCGGTAAATGTCTCTGATCCCGAGCTTGTTCCTGTAAGCGGTCGCCAGCAACCTGCCGTCCGGGGAGATCAGCAACTGCAAAGCGTAAGAATTCTCATATTCCGGATCGTAAATATCTTTTTGACCTGGTGAAATATCCTGTTCAGAGAGATCCCAGAGCGATATGGTTTTTTCGCTCTCCTTTTTACTCACGACCCAGTGATTGGAAATTGAAACTTTGTCGTAAGGACGCTGTATAATTTGAACCGCACTGTCCGGTCGTTGTCCGAGGTCATAACAAAATAGTGGACCAGCGCTGATATACATCGTACTGCGTTTGTAAAAGAGCCACCTGTCATTTCCGCCTTCCAAAAAGGCTACCGAGTCGTGTCTGTCCAAAGCCTTATCAACGTTTCTTAAATTGAACGAAAGTTCCCGGCCATTGCCTTTCGGGGACCAGAAATCGACGCATCCATCGTATGAGCCCATGTAGAAACCTTTTCGTGACGGGTAATAGCCGGCATATGTGATCCCTTTTTTGTGTGATTCCCCTCCCTGAACCAATACTATGGGCTTTTCCCCTGACACGTCATAAATGCATATGCCCCCATCGCTGAATCCCGCGCATAAATACCGGTCGTCATCACTGAAGCTTATGACGGACAAATTCTCTCCCAGATGGACCGGCACAGGCATCGCCGGAGCCGGACCCCGAAGGTCCCATAGCTGCACTCTACTGGCAGAGTATACGATCAGCCAGTTGCCCGTCCGGCTAAAACGGATGTTGCGAACGGAAAAATTGTGCCTTAAAAGGAACGAATCTTTTGCGCGGTCAAGATCCCACAACAAGACCGTATCCGCGGTTTTTTGAAATCTAAAGTTGCGGACCTCAGCCATCCAGTGATCGTTAAGGGCCGTCGGAGTAAAGTTTGCCGGGCGTGGATCGAGCACCCTTTTTTTCGTCAGTACCCCTCCGGAGTCGAGGCTAAAAAGTTGCCCTCCGGTGAAAAGCCATTTTCCGTTCGGGCTAATTGCACTTGGATCGAACTGAGTATTTCTCAGATCCCGAATGTAGCTTTCCTTTGGTATCGCCCGATAATTTTCCCACTGCTTCCATATCCTCAGACTAGGACGTCCTATATCGGCCGCCGGGATAAGCCCGGGATCATGCGGGTATTCATCCACTATATAGCCGGCTATGATATAGGAATTACTTTCGCACGCATAAATATAGTTGGTATAGATCTCGTTACCTGGCATTTCCCCCATGGGCTCATTCATTTCCGGATTGCTAAGATCCCATTCCAGGATCGGTCCTTCCAGTGTCGGGGTCAGCAGCTGGTCTTTATCCCCGAATTCAATTCCATCCAAATGGTACTTACAGGAAATTTCCCGGGCGGCCTCGCGGGGCCTGTTCAGATCCCATACAAAAAGGGTATTTCCGGAGATCGCGATCAACTGGTTATGCGGGCTGCAGACACGTTTCTGATAAAGATTGTAGAGATCCGAATCGTATTTGAGATTGATCATATTGGGGACACCCCTGAGCGTGGCCAGTTCAAATAATTTTATGTTTCCGGAATCACTGTCCCTGTTGGCAACTACCAGATATTTATCATCGGCTGAGAAATCGGTGAATGACGAACTGGATGAATCTTCCGGTATCCGGACAGGTCTTCTATCGCTATTTTTTGCTATATTCCATACATGAACCCCATATTCGTCTCCTGTCGCCACAATCCATTTACTATTGTGGCTGAATTTCAGGTCCATATCAGGGAAGACGTCATAACTCTCCAGGGTATCTGCCGAGACATGGTTCACGCTATCAAAAGCAACAACATACCGGAATTCACCATTGGCGACGGCTAATTTCTTATCATCCGGGCTAAATACGGAGACCTTCCCGGGGCCGATCTTTAAAAGAGGAATAAATCGGTTCTTACCGCTGGCCAATAGCCAGCCGCCCGCGATCAGCCGCGTCCCGGAATTGTTGAAGGCCATCGTAAACTTCAGGTCGTCAATTTTCCAATCAATAAAGTCACTGTCCTTCCTCGCATCCGGCAGGACCAGCGGGTTTTTGCCAATGCCCATGTCTTCCAGCGGCCAGGCCTTCACGCTGTTGGTATCCGCTATGACGAGCCATTGATCATCGGGACTAAACACAGCACTCTCTATCTTCATATCCAGCCGGACCACCTCCTGCGGCTCCCCATCCTCGATCTTCCACAGTATGTTCTCGTGATCCGTCCAGCCCAGCACCCATTTGCCGCTGGAAGAATGGCTCAGCCCTTTCAGCGAGCCGGTATACCCGGGAAAGCTCACGCCGCCGATATTATACAGCCCTTCCAGCAAATTCCTGCCGGCGCCCGACGTGATCGTTTGCATATCCGCGGGCAGGTAGTTCAGGGCCTCCAGAGTCAGCAGCAGACTCGTCTGGGGTAGTTTTTCCTTGATCAGTTCGGCTTCCGCGAGAAGACTTTTTCCCTTGTCCAGATTCCTCGATTCGTTCAGCGAGCCATTGACCTTAAACAACGCGAACAGCGATGCCACCGCGACAACCAGCAGCGATGTGAGACCCGCGATACGAAGTCGCTGACGCCTCCGTTGTCTGTTGATGCGGAACTCCTTACTCAGGCTGATGACCGCCGGGACGAACAGGTCGTGGGCCAGCCGGTACCGCGGCTGCTGTCGCGCGTCATCCAATTCCATCATCACTACTCTCGAACTGGGCAAAAGAGCTGTTTCAAGAACGGCACTGACCTTTTCAGGCTGCATTCCCAGCTCGTCAGCAATATCCGCGGCAAATCTGTAAGAAGTTCGCTGCTCTCCCGCCGTCAGCGACTCCAGGACCTGCAGTATCCTGCCTTTGGCCCCCGCATTGGGAGCCTTATTCAGCAGGGCGTCGCTGATATGTTCCTCGAAAAGCGACTGGTTCCCTGAAGAAAAAACTTCCCAGGTCTTTCGGTCCAGCGAGAGCGCATGGTTTTGAAAATACTGCGTGACCAGTTGGAGGATAGCAGGAAGCACCAGTGGCGGGATGCCTTCTGCGAACTTATCGCGGCACAGGGCCTCCACGAATTCCGGATCGTAGCCGATCCTTCCCGTACGTAACAGCAGGCCAAGGACCTCTGCCGCGCTGGACGGCGACAAGGGCAGCAATGCTATCCACCGCGCAGCATGGGTGATCTCAGGAACGATGGTTTCGAAAGCCGTGCGGTATTCGTCCCTGATACAGAATATCAGCCTCCTGTCTTTGCCTGCCCTTACCCATTCATTGCAGGCCGCCGCAAACTGCCCGGCCAGGGACGGGGTACCGGCCATAAACCTGAGCGACTGTTCGAACTGGTCGAGAACAACGATCGCGTCTTCCCTCTCCGGCAACCAGCCCGGCTCGGTCGGAACTGTGTCTTCGAGCTCGAAGAACATTGCGCGGTTACCCAGCGCCGGGATGAGGCCGGCCTTTACGAACGAGCTCTTGCCCGCCCCGGAGATGCCGTGCAGGATAAAATAAGACTGCTGACCGCCGGTGATGGCTGCCGTGGCGGATCCGATCTCTTTCTGTCGTCCCAGCTGCAGGAATATCGGACTTTCATAGCCGTTATAGGCGCGCATCCCCCGGATAAATACTTCCGGCGGCGGAAGGATGGACGCGATCGTTTCGGCGATATGAGAGGTGTCTTCCCGGCCCTTCCATTTTATGAATTGTATATCCCGGATGATCCCGCTGACGCCGGGGGGCGGCTCTCCGTCATAGGCCAGATTTATATAGAGCAGTTTTTTCATCCTCCCCTGTTTCAGCAGGTCGGCGGCGACGCCCAATTCATGTTGGATGATATACTCGCTGTACAGATAGGAGGATGAGACCAGCGCGATAAAATAGGACGAGCCCTCGACGTTTTCGCGTATTTTTTTATGCCACTCGTCGCCGCCCTTTAAATTTTCCCTGTCGAGAAAGACATCATATCCCAGCTCGGTAAGATAGAGATGAATATAACCGGCGATATCGGAATCGGGTTTGACCTTACGGTAGCTGATAAATATCCTTGTCATGGGTTTATGAAAAATACTTAATTTGTAGCAGATCAACAAGACCTCTCCTATGCCCGAATATGACGAAGACGTGCTTGCCATACTCCGCCCACGAATGCCCGAATGGGCGCTGGAAGGTTATTATGGCGGAATGCTCAGCCCCGACAGGACCAGGCTGGTCGGCTATACCTGGCAGGTGATCGACCGCAACGACGAAAACGCTTGCCTTTTTAATGACCATACGGCGCTATGCGGCGGCGGGCATGGAAGCATCGGCGCAGACACCGAGCAACGCAGGGTCTACAATGACGACGGCACCTGGACTTCGAAAGGACTGGAGGACTGTATCCGGGAAGGGATCTATCGGGCTTATTCCACTAGTTTTACAGGAGCCCTGCACGAAGGGAAATGGTATATCGGCTGCGGACTGACCTTTTTCGGGGAGCAGATGGATGAGGCATCGGCGAAGAAGTACAATGCCCTGGGCACAACGGAACCCGACTACTTTGAAAAGGGCATGTTCGCGTCTTATGGCAAATCGCCGCTGAGTGATCGCGGGATAAGGTACATCGAATACGAAGCCTATCCCGACCTGCCATATGTGGTAAGTACGGTCCTTGTGGAAGAGAAGCGGAAGGTCAACCGTGCATTCTCGACCTATATGAACCTGGCCTTCGTGCGTCCGTTCTTTCAGCGTCTTCGTATCCGCCACCCGGAAGAATACGTGAGGTCCATCGGCCTCTTCTCGGAAGACGACTTTACGCTGATATTCCCCGAACACAAAAAATACTTCCTCGCCGTGGCGATGGTAGAGCGCCAGCAGCTGGGCTGGCGACTGGTCTGGTTCTTTTTCGATACGGCGACGGATCAATTTTATCGCTGGAAACTGCCGACGCCGCAATTCCATGACCACAGCTATTTCTATCCGGAAGCTGTCGTTGAGGACATAAAGGCCATCAGCAGCTGGGACGACCACCGGTTCATCAATTCTTCGCGTACACTAGACGAGGAACTTTTCTGGCAGGAGTATGTGCTGAAGAAGGAGAGAGACGAATACCTGTGGCTGGAGCAGCTAGTCCATAGATAGATCGATCACCGCGGCCGGCCGCGTGAACCACACCTGTGCCGGGTGAACCATTCCTGGGCCGCGTGAACCACGCCTGTGCCGGGTGAACCACGCCTGTGCCGGGTGAACCATACCTGCGCCGGGTGAACCATACCTGTGCCGCGTGAACCACGCCTACGCCTCCGGCAACGGAGCAACGATCGTAATAGCCATCCCACCGCCCGCCGTAATCTCCATCTTCCCCCCGATCTGCTCGACACGGCGCTGCATATTCTTCATCCCATTCCCCCACAGATTGCCCCCGGCCTTATAGATCCCCTTCCCGTTGTCCTGTACGACCACCGTCAATTCCGTCCCGTCGACATGAACCCCTATCTCCGCGGCGCCGGCACCGCTATGCCTGATAATATTGTATACCGCCTCCTTGACCACCAGATAGACATTTCGGCGAAACTCCACGGTCAGCGCCATCTCCGGTATATCTTCGTCTATCTCAAAATGGACATCGATACCCGCCTGTCCAAGCATCTCCGCGGCATTGCTCCGGATATAGCCGACAAGACTCCCCAGACTGTCCTGTTCGTGGTTGAATGTCCAGACGATCTCGTTCATCTCCCGGATCAGCTGCTCCTCAGTAAGCCCCGAAACCATATCCTCCCGGATATCCTGGCTGATCCGCTGTTGTTCACCGGCCTGCGTCTCCAGCATGGCCTTCAGCCGAAGATTCTCCTGCACGGACTCCAGGGCCTCCGCCTCCCGCAGCCGCAGCTGCTGCCGCAGCCTGTAGTACGACCATGCCCCGGCGATCAGCGCCGCCAGCAACGATACCCCGGCTACGACGACGATCAACCGGCCGTAGACAGTGTTATTCATAAGTAGCACAAGGATAAGTGAGCAACGATGCATTTCACTCAGGACGCAAATTCTTTGCCGGATTAGTCCGCGCCGCGGCAATGGCCTGTCCCCCGACCGTGATCAGGGCGATCGCCACCGAAAGACAGCCAGCGAAAAGAAAGACCCCGATGTCCAGCGACACGTGATAGCTATAATTTTTTAGCCAGCCGTCCATGATATACCAGGCAACGGGCGAGGCGATAAGGATCGCCAGTATGACCAGCCGGAGAAAATCCCGGGTCAGCAGCGCCGTAATACTCAGGACGGATGCCCCCAGCACCTTGCGCACGCCGATCTCCTTGATCCGGCTCTCTGCAACATAACCGAGCGAAGCGAAGGTTACGAACGAGGAGGAGCGTGGCGAAGCAGCTCCGACGAAGTTCTCCGCGAGGCCGAAAAGCCCGAGACAGGAAATGAAGATGGTGAGCCCCGCGAACAGACCCGTCAGCGTGGCTATGCGCTCGGTGGCGGCGAACTTTTGACCGAAATCGTCGTCGGTAAAATGGTATTCGAAGGGGTAGTTGGAGTTATAGACGGCAAACGCCTTTCGGATCTTATCAATGCTCTCCGCCGTCTTTTTGCCTCCGGCAAGCCTCATATTGATGATGTTAAAGAAATTGCCCATGGAGCCCTCGATCACCATCGGCTTAGCCGCGTCATAAGGTGAGCGCATCGAAAAATCTTTGATCACACCCACCACATGAAAGGCGTTGGGGGGATCTTTTACGATCTGACCGATGGGGTGCTTAAAGCCCATGGCCTTTACGGCCGATTCGTTGAGCAGCATAGCCGAACTGTCGGTCGGATACTGCCGCAGGTCTATATCGCGCCCTTCTACCAACTGGATGCCGGAAGTACGCACCAGCCCCTCGTCTTCGGCAAAACGATCGATGTCCGTATGATCCCCCGCCGCCTTGCCCTCCCACCCGAAGCCCCAACTGTCGCTGCCGACCTGGGTCAGAGGCGCTGTGGTCCTGCAAACGTCCGTGACGGCGCCACTGCCGATCAGGTCCCTTTTGAGCATCGCATAGCGATCGTTGAGGTCTCCGGTGACCCAGTGATATACGATATGACTGCGATCATAGCCAGCGGCCCGATCCTGCGCATAGCGGATCTGCCGGACGACGATAAAGGTGCAGATGATCAATACGATGGCAAACGAGAACTGCAACACCACCAGGACCTTCCTCGGATCGATGGCTGCCTGCGATCGCCTGAACACCCCTTTCAGCACCGCCACCGGGGCAAAACCCGAGAGGAAGAAAGCGGGATAGCTGCCCGCGAGCACGCCCGTGAAAAGGACAAATCCGATAGCCGTCGCCCAGAAGCCAACGCTTTCGAACGGCAGCGCCAGCGTCTTGCCCACCAGCGCGTTAAATGCCGGAAGGCTCAACTGCACCAGACCGATCGCCAGCACGGCCGACAGCAGCGACAGCAGGACCGACTCCCCCAGGAACTGTCCGATCAGAAGACTGCGCACCGCTCCAGCGACCTTGCGGATACCGACCTCTTTGGCCCGTCGCTCACTGCGGGCCGTCGAAAGGTTCATAAAATTTATACACGCTACCAGCAGTATAAAGGCCGCGATCACGCCAAACAGCCGGATCGTGCCGATATATCCGCCCGTGTTGACGCCGTTCTCGAATTCTGACCAGAGATGTATCTTGCTCAGCGGATGGAGGAATAGCTCGATCTTCTCCTCTCCCTTGCTGTGGCTCAGCGTGGTCTTAACGATCTGCCGGTCGACCCCGGCCTGCGTGGCGCCGGGCTGCAGCAGCACCCAGGTGTTGACGCCGTTGTTGCTCCAGGCATAGGACTTGTCGGTATCGTCGTCGCCCCGCATCCGCTCGAAGGCAAAAGGCAGGAGGTATTCAAAGTCCATATCGGTATTGGCGGGCAGGTCCTTCAGCACCCCGGTCACGCGAAAACGGAAACTGTCGATCTTTACCGTCTGGTTCATAGGGTCCTTGTCGCCGAACAGCTTTTTCGCGAATGACCGGGTTACCACGATCGAATGAGGGTCCTGCAGCGCACTGGCCGGACTGCCGGATACCATCGGAAGGGAGAAAATGCTCAGAAATGTACTGTCCACGACAAATGCATGGCTCGACATCCGGTGGTCCCCGCCCGCGTCCGTCACAAACCAGCGCGAGTCGACCCGGCAGGCGCTGGCAACGGCCGCGTATTCCTGACGCAGGGTAGGGGCGAGTATCTTTGGAGTCGTCCTCCAGCACTCTAATTTCCCGCTGATGACAGCGCGGTTCCACACCTCGTAGATGCGATCCTTTTTCACGTTGAAGGCCTCGTAGGAGGATTCGTTGTGTATCCAGAGAAGGATAAGGGTGGCGCTGGCCATGCCTATGGCCAAACCCGTGAGGTTGAGCGCGGTAAAGCCCTTGCTGCGCATCAGGTTGCGAATGGCGGTGATCCAGTAGTTCTTTAGCATGTTTTGGTCGCCGCCAATGGAGTGCCAGAAACTCAATACATTGATTGTTATTTATTTATGCTGCGATCCCCCCGCTGAAGTGACCGATTTCAGGACATCATCTGTCCGTATCTTTGTCCCATGCCGCCGGCCGCCCCGCAACGCTATATCGCCCACTTCGACCTCGACGCCTTCTTCGTCTCGGTCGAATGCATCAACGACCCCTCGCTGAAGGGCAAACCCCTCCTCGTCGGCGGGCACAGCGAACGCGGAGTCGTGGCCGCCTGCAGCTACGAAGCCCGGAAATACGGCATCCACTCCGCCATGCCGATGAAGACGGCGCTCCGGCTCTGTCCCCACGCGACCGTCGTCGGCAACGCGCGCGGCGAGTACAGCAAATACTCCCGATGGGTGACCGAGATCATCGGCGCCAGAGCCCCCCTCTTCGAAAAAGCGTCGATCGACGAGTTCTACCTCGACCTCACCGGCATGGACCGATTCTACGACCCCTGGAAATGGACCATCGACCTCCGCGAAGAGATCATCGGGGCCACGACGCTGCCGATATCGTTTGCCCTCGCGTCGAACAAGATGATCTCCAAGATCGCAACACAGGAGGCAAAGCCTAACGGTTATATCCAGGTGCCGTCGGGCATGGAGCAGGAGTTCCTCGCGCCGCTGGGGGTCAACAAGATACCCGGGGTAGGGGAGCAGACCTTTCTCGCCATGAAGGAAATGGGGATCTTCACGATCCGTGACCTCAGCGAACGGCCGATGGCGGAGCTGGAAAAACGCTTCGGCAAGTACGGAGCCGAACTCTTCAACAAATCCCGCGGCATCCACACGGGCGAAGTGATCCCCTATCACGAGGCCAAGTCCATCTCCACCGAGAATACCTTTGAAGAGAACAAGACCGACCTCGAGTTCCTGATGGCCGAGCTGGTCCGGATGACCGAGAAGGTCGCATACGAGCTGAGGCAGGACAACAAGACGGCGGGCTGCGTAGCCGTCAAGATCCGCTATGGCGACTTTGAAACCACGTCCAGACAGACGACAATACCCTATACGTTCTATGACGACGAGCTGATCGCCAAGGCGAAGGAGCTGTTCCACAGACTCTGGCGGCGGGGCGAGCCCATCCGGCTGCTCGGCGTCCGACTGAGCGAGCTGACCTCGGAAGCCATACAGACCAATCTATTCGAGAACACACAGAAAAAGAACCAGCTGTACAAGGCCATCGACGACGTAAAGAACAAATTCGGGAAATATGCCGTCGTCAAGGCCGGCGGACTCGGCCCCGCGGAAGCTCCGGAAGAGCAGGAGGGACAGGAAGAGGCGTAAGACCCGCCAGGACCACCCCAAAAGGTCCCCGGACCCACCCCTGGAACCGCCGCCAGGCCGCATTTAACGAAAAATTTACCCCAAAGTCTACAACTCTACCAGGGAATTAATATCTTCGCTGTCCGCTTAGCGGAGTTTTCTTAACTTGAAAAAATTTACGTTATGAGTTTACGTCTCGGGGACAAAGCCCCCAACTTCCAAGCCAAGACATCGATTGGCGACATCGACTTCTACGAATTTCTGGGTGACTCCTGGGGCATCCTGTTCTCCCACCCCGCCGACTATACTCCCGTGTGTACGACCGAACTCGGAAGGACCGCAGCCCTGAAGGACGAATTCGCCAAAAGAGGCACCAAAGTCCTGGCACTGAGCGTGGACCCCGTCGACAAACACTTAGGGTGGATCAACGATATCAACGAAACGCAGAAGGTGGACGTACAGTTCCCCATCATCGCAGACGAAGACCGCAAGGTCAGCACCCTGTATGAATTCATCCACCCCAACGCTTCGGCTACTGCCACGGTTAGGTCGCTGGTCATCATCGGCCCTGACAAGCTGGTAAAACTCATCATCACCTACCCCGCCTCAACCGGCCGCAACTTCAACGAGGTGATCCGCGTACTGGACTCCCTGCAGCTGACTGCCAACCACAGCGTCGCAACCCCCGCCGACTGGAAAGAAGGAGAAGACGTTATCGTCGTTCCCTCCATCTCCACAGAAGACGCCCAGAAGAAGTTCCCGAAAGGCGTAAAGGTGATCAAGCCCTACCTGCGCTACACGCCGCAGCCCAACAAATAGTCGAAATCAACTAGTTGTGTGATATGGCCCTCCGTTAGTACGGAGGGCTTTTTTTATTTAAATTTGCACCATACTCCCCTAACCGCAATGAGAAAATCTTTCCTCTTCCTCCCCTTCTTATTCCTATCCCTTATAGTACGGTCCCAGACCCCCTATATCGAATGGCAAAAATGTCTCGGCAGCACCTGGAGCGACCAGGGCCTGCACGTCACAACCACTTCCGACGGGGGCATCGTCCTGCTCACGACAGTTGGCGCCGGAACCGGCGACGTCACCGGCTATCACGGGAACAACGAGATCCGCGATCTGTGGGTCGTCAAGATGGACAGCAAGGGGGCCGTCCAATGGTCCAGAACACTCGGCGGCAGCTTCGTAGAGGCCGGCGGCTCGATCCGCGAGACACCGGACGGCAGCCTGGTGATCGGCGCCACCACCGGTTCGACCGACGGTGACGCCACAGCCCCCAGCCACGGCGGACTGGACATGTGGCTGCTCAAAATGAGCGCGACGGGGACGATACTCTGGCAGAAAAGATACGGCGGTGAAAAGAATGAGTATATGTGGGATTTCCAGTTCACCCCCGACGGCGGTTATATCCTTACCGGCGACACGGAATCCGACGGCGGCGACGTCACGGGCCACCACGGTATCGAAGACGCCTGGGTAGTCAAGGTCAACGCTTCAGGCGTCATGGAATGGCAGCGCTGCATCGGCGGCGGCGACCAGGACGTGGCTTTTAGCGTCGTGGCCCTTGCGGACGGATATGCTATTACGGGAGAGACCTGGTCACGCGACGGCGACATCACCGGTCACTACGCCGACGCACAGGATATGCTGGTGGCCAAACTCGACCTGACCGGGAAGATCGTCTGGGTAAGAGACCTCGGCGGCAGCATCAAAGACCAGGGCGTCGGTGTGGTGAAAGGCTGGGACGGCGGCATCGTAGTGGGTGGATATACCGGCTCTGTCGACGGCGACGTCATCGGCATGAAAGGCTTTATGGATTTCTGGCTGCTGAAAATGGACGACAAGACCGGCGCCATTCTCTGGCAGCGCTGTTATGGCGGCGCCACTACCGCAGAACAGGCGGAATGCCTGATCACTACTCCCGACGGGGGCTATGCGATGGCCGGCGGAGTCAACGGACAGGTGCCCTGCACGGACCCCCGCGCCTGGTTCATAGGCTGGGTCATCAAGGTCTCCGCCAACGGCGACCTTCAGTGGGACAAAACGCTCAGCGGAGGTTATTACGATATGGAGAACGGGCTCGCACCCGCGCCCGACGGCGGATTTTTCGTGGTCGGCGACTGCGGCCTTAGCAACATCACAGGCTATCACAAGGACGCCGATCCCAACGGGATCATAGGAGATATCTCTATCGCCAAGATCAATATCAGTCCAACGCCGCCGGGCAGCCCCATACAGCCGCCTCCGGGAGCCGGCACGGGAACAACCATCGCCGTCAGTAGTCCC
>Ga0068853_100001976_pt1 | contig 15109 bp, 11 predicted proteins | sample KBSCornC32_FD_65655 | JGI IMG/M metagenome (GOLD analysis project Ga0068853, IMG submission 65655) | Corn rhizosphere microbial communities from Kellogg Biological Station, Michigan, USA - KBS Corn C3-2 | ecosystem: Host-associated > Plants > Roots > Rhizosphere > Soil ...
TCGACGGCGAATCGCTCGCCGACCGCATCCGACGCGGGCCGATCGATATCGATTCCGTTCTGACGCTTGGCGTGCAGATCGTTGACGCGCTCGAGTCGGCGCATTCTAAGGGAATAGTACATCGCGATCTCAAACCGCCGAATATATTTGTGACCGCACGCGGCCAGGCAAAGATACTCGATTTCGGATTGGCAAAGATGGACCGCAAAAAACCCGAAGCTGTGTCCATAATGCCGACTGCACGTCTGGACGACCTGACCGCGGCCGGTTCGACGATGGGGACGGTCGCGTACATGTCGCCCGAACAGGCCCGCGGTGAAATAACCGACGCTCGGACCGACCTTTTTTCGTTTGGCACCGTCCTTTATCAGATGGCGACGGGCCTTCAGCCTTTTAAGGGCGATACGACGGCCGTTGTGTTCGATTCGATATTAAACCGCGATCCGGCCCCTATCGAGCAAATTAACCAGTCGCTGCCGTCGGAGTTGGGCCGCATTATTGGACAGGCGTTGGAAAAGGACCGCGACCTGCGGTACCAGAGCGCGACCGATCTCAAAACCGCGCTGAAAAGGTTAAAGCGAGATCTCGATTCCGGACGTCACTCGGGCGAATCGAGCAGTACGCAAAGTCGGCCCCCGCAACAGCTTCACGAGCATTCGATCGCCGTTCTTTACTTTGAAAACCTCAGCGGGATGAAGGAGGACGAATACCTCCGCGACGGCATTACCGAGGACATCACGACCGAGCTTTCCAAGATCAAACGGCTGAAAACGTTTTCGCGTGCGATGGTGCTGACTTATCGCGACCGCCCCGTGACTGCAGGTCAGGTTGGCCGCGAACTTGGCGCGTCTTATGTGCTTGTCGGCAGCCTGCGGCGGGCTGGAAACCGATTGCGGATAAATGCACAGCTTGTCGATGCCACGACCGATTTCCCACTGTGGTCGGAGCGGTACGACCGCGAGATGGAGGACGTTTTCGAGGTGCAGGACGAGATAGCTTCAAAGATCGCCGCCGCCCTTCGGATCGCACTTTCGCCGCAGGAACAGGAAGCTCTCGCGGTAAAACCGACCGAGAATCTTCAGGCGTACGACCTGTATTTACGTGGTCGAAACTACGCACGCCGCGTCGGCCGCCAGGATCTGCAGTTTGCTTTGCAGATGTATGAAAATGCGGTGGCGCTCGATCCGGGCTTTGCTCTTGCTCACGCTGCGTTGGCATGCGTTTGTGCCCAACACTATTATTATTTCGAACGCCAGCAGCAATGGATCGACCGGGCCATCGCAGCGACCCGCAAGGCTATCGCCATCGGCCATGACTCGCCGGCGATAGGGATCGCCGAGGCGTGGGTCGAATTCGCAGAGGGACGTTACGCCGACGCTGTGGATAAAACGCGCGCGGCGCTGGCGCGCGATCCCGACCTCGATGGCGGCTACGATCTGCTTGGACGGGCGCTGTTTGAGTCGGGAAGGTATCAGGAGATCGTGGACGGCATGGAACAGGCTCTGGCTCACGCCGGCGAAAATTACAATACGGCGATGTCGATCCACAATGCCCTCGGTGCGCTTGGGAAAAAGGATGCACTAAACAACTACGTTCACCGCGAGCGCGCTATATACGAAGGAGCCGTAAAAAAAGTGCCTGAGGATGCCCGCGCCCGCGTCCTGCTTGCCGGAGCCCTCGCCCTGCAAGGCCGGTTCGATGACGCCAAAAGGGAAGCCGACATGGCGATGGTCCTTCGTCCCGGCGACACCATGATCTTGTATAACGTCGCATGTAACTTTTGCCTGATGAACAATCCCAAAGACGCAATGATAGCCTTGAGAAAGGCACGGGAAGCAGGCTACGCAAACGCCCCGTGGGCGAGACAGGACCCCGACCTTGCGATACTGCATGGCACACCGGAGTTCGAGGAGCTATTCCCGCGGGCTGATGTGGTAACCACCGCGACTACTTAGTTACTACTCAGCTTCTTACTCCCAAGCTGCAGTATTGCGGTTGATCCGCGGGCATTATACGACGTCGGAAATTTTCTACGGTGACTTGATATGAATGTTTTTAGAGTGGAGTGAAATTACATGAACGATACTGCTGCGCCGGTGCGAAACGATGTAATTCGCGTAGGCCAGATCGAGATCAGATACTTGCAGGAATCAGGGCACGGTTGCGAAATGGGCAGCTTTGAGATGACGATCCCGCCCAACGCGATGGTGCCGCCGCCGCATAGCCATACGGATAACGAAGAGTTCATCTACGTTCTGTCGGGAACACTGCGCTATACGGTTAACGGCGAAACGCGCGATCTTGGTCCCGGTGAGTCGATGGCGACTCCGCGCGGTTCTGTTCACGCATTTAGCAATCCGCACAGTGAGACGACGCGAGCTCTTGTAGTCAATGCTCCAGACATCGGCGCCGGATATTTCCGCGAGATCGCAGCGATACTCGACACCGGCGGGCCGCCCGATCGCTCACGATTATTGGCGACGATGGAAAAATATGGTTTAAAGCTTGCCCCGCCGGTTAACTAAGTGTGACGGATCTATCAAGGCGTCTGACTCGTCGGCGGAGAAAAGCCGCGCGTAACACGTTCGTTCCATTTGCTATTATTCACGTCTTTGATCTGAAGCCACAGATCGTTCCCCAACGTTTTTCTTGAATAAAATCGTAACTCCGAGCGCGAATTGTCGGAACCGGGAACGGCAGCGTTGCTTTGAACTATGGACGCTGAACTTTGAACCGTTTCCAATCGGCAAATATCCCTCATCCTCTCGTCTCTAAGTCTGATGGGGTATGAACGGATGAAAAACACTTTTGGCATGCTTGTAGTCGGAATAGTTTTATTAACCGCAAGTTTAGGCTGTGGATTTGTCAGCCGCGGTCAAAAAGACACTAAAGATTCGCACGACAAAACGCTAACCGACAAGGGCATCGAGATAGCGACGGGCAACGAGCGGATCGGCGTCCAGGAATGCGACGATCTGATGGATTCGATCGCCGAGCAATCGCGTTCCGAGGACGATAATTACGTCACTAAAGCGGTAAAAGGCTATGTGTTGAACAAGATCCGCGAAAGCGTGAAAAAGAGCATCGAGGAAAACAAAAACGACAAGGTCGCAATGGCCAAAGAGTGCAAAGATTTCCGTATCCAACTCGAAAAGGAGCTTCAGGAAGAGAAGGAAAAAGAGAAGAGCAAGTAGCCGGTATTCGTTGCGGCTATGCCGCCGCTCTCCATTCGATGAACGGCGGCATAGCCGCGAAGGCTTAATTAGCAGAAGTGCGGAAAAGCAGAGCTTTTCCGCAAATCGAGCAGCAGAGCTGCAAGAACCCTCACTACCTCACGACATCGCTCACGACAGTCCCGTTAATAATGGTTCCGATGCAGTGCGAAGTGTATTCGAAAGGGTCGCCGTCATACATTGCAAGATCGGCGTCCTTGCCTTTTTCGATTGAGCCGATACGCGAGTCGAGACCGATTATCTTTGCCGCGTCGATCGTTATTAACGCCAAAGCGTCACGCTGTGACAAGCCGTTTGCTGCGGCCATTGCGGCTTCGAAAAGAACGACGCGCGTTTTCGGCACATAGCCCTCGTAACCGCTTTGCAGGGCGACAGGAATTCCGGCTGCCTTAATTTTTGCCGCGTCTTCCATTGACAGATTTTCAGTGTCGCCGCCGGCACGAGCCATCGTCGCGTGGACGATGACCGGATAACCCGATGCCTTGATCTCGTTCAGCACAAGCTGCGCGTCCGAAACGCTGTCGAGCACGACCCGAAGGTTAAATTCCTTGCCGATGCGTATCGCCGTCATTATATCCTGTGCCTTGTCGGCCGTAATGAGCAGCGGTATCTCGCGTTTTATTACGCTCATCAATATCTGTGACCGCAGGTCTTTGGGCGGATCGCTCTTTTTGACGTTCTCCTGCGCTTTGATCAACTCCGCACGGAGCATCGCGGCCTCTTTTGCACGCGTTCCCGGTGATTTGCCTTGTCCTGCGAGGGCGTCAGAACCCAGAGTCACCGCTATCATTGCCGTTGGTACGAGCGTGGCCTCGTCAACGTCCTTTCCGACAGTTTTTGCGATCATTGTCTGTCCGGAAACAAGCGCCGACGGCTGATGGCCGGTATGGATCGTCGTTACGCCAAACTGCCGCACCCATTCGATCAATTTTTCTTCGGCGTTGTACGAATCGATGGCTCTTAGCTCAGGCTGTATCGCCCCGCCGCCATCGAGCGCCATCTGGTCGTGCGGCTGGTTCATATATCCATTCAGGCCGATGACCGAATGAGCATCAATCAGACCGGGCGTCACGACCTTTGCGGTCAGGACTTTGTAATTTGCAGGGATCTTAACCTGGTCGGCAGTGCCGACGGCTTCGATCTTACCGTTGTTTAACAGAACGACGCCGTTCGTAATCGGCTCACCCGCCATCGTCCAAACCGTTTCGCCCTTGACTGCGATCTGAGCGTTGACGGCTATCGCGGCAAGAAGAAATACCGCCGAGACGCCAAGACGCCAAGCATATTTCCGGATAAAAAACGAAAGAGATCGTCGCATCATAATGTTGTTTTTCAAATTTGTTTTGCCTGTCTTTTCTCGGCGTCCTTGCGTCTCGGCGGTGAAAATAAGATCTTTCATTATTGTCCACCTCCGAGATCGTCTTCATCACCATCAAGATGCATTTCGCGGTCGGTTCCGGCTCCGTCGCCGCCAACGGCTATTAAATGGTCCTTCGGGTCTGAGCGGTCGAAAACCTTGTTTCCCTCGACCCATGTTTGCAGGACGTGTGTGTAAACCGAAAAAGGATCGCCCGACAGGATAATAAAATCCGCATCTTTGCCCGCTTCCAGCGAGCCGACGCGGTCGCCGAGATCGAGTATTTTCGCATTCGCCATAGTCAGCGCATAGAGAGCTTTTTCACGGGACATTCCGGCACGCACGGCCAATCCTGCCGTTCGCATAAACCATCGCGAATCCGTAATATTGTCGTCTGTGTGAAACCCAACCAGCACACCAGCCTTATCCAAAATGCCGGGAGTCTCAAATTTAATGTCCAACGTTTCGAGCTTGCCGCCCGGCGAATCGATAAGGATGACCGACGCTGGAACTTTAGCTTTTGCGATCTCATCCGCCACCTTCCAACCCTCGGAAACGTGGTGCAGAACGACGCGGAAACCAAATTCCTTTTGCAGCCGCAGCACCGTCATAATGTCGTCGTGGCGGTGCGTGTGAAAATGAATGACGCGCTTGCCGTCGAGGACTTCGACCAGAGCTTCCATTCCGAGGTCGCGCGGGGGCATTTTGGTTGGGTCGCCCGCAGCCTTTTTGACCTTTTCGCGATATTCCTGGGCCTTGATGAACTGGTCGCGAACCAGCGCCGCCGATTTTGCGCGCGTTCCGGGAAAATTGCCCCCGCCCGGACGGATCGAATTTGTACCGTTAGCAAATTTGATCCCGCCCATGTATTTTCCGTCTTTGTCGTAGATCAGCAGGTCGTCGATCTTCGTCGCGTTATCGCGATTCTTAAGATAAAGCGTCTGGCCGCTGTCCAGATGGCCTGAACCCGGCATTACATTAACCGTCGTGATGCCGCCCGCCTGCGCACGCTGAAAACTCGCAGCCCGAGCGTTGATGCCGTCGAGCAATCTGACATCCGGCTGGATCGGAGCGGAACCGTCGCCGCCCGAGCCTTCGCCGATGTGGCTGTGCGAATCAACCAGCCCCGGCATTATTACCTTGCCGGCTACGTCGATCAGTTGAACATCCGACGACAGCCGCACGGACTTCGCGTCGCCGACCGCCGTTATCTTTCCGTTTTGAACCAACAGCACTCCCTGCTCGATCGGCTGGCCGACGATCGGGATAATTTTTGCATTAATAAATGCTGTTGGCTTTTGTTGAGCGTAGATCGGGCACGCGAATACAAACAGCGCAAGAATATTTAAACAAGATTTTATCATTCTTAGGGTCCTCGTTTTTGATAGAAAAAATTGGTATGCACAAATAAAGTGCAACGAATCGGAGCGTCTGTCAAGAATGACATCCTAAAATGCCTGAAAGCCCCATCGATTTTCGTAACGCTTTGATCAAAATGAGCAACGATCGATCCCGATGTTACTCTTTATTTTGCAGTGGAAGTGAAACGAGGAACGTTGTTCCAGTAGGGTGATTAGGCTCGGCTCGGATCGTACCGCCGTGGGCCATAATTATTCCGTAACAAACCGCAAGGCCCAGCCCGGTGCCTTTTCCGGCGGATTTTGTAGTAAAAAACGGGTCGAAGATCATATTAGCCCCTGCTTCGCTGATGCCGATGCCGCTGTCACTTATTCCGAAAATTACCTCATCGCTACTTTGTTCGCTCGAAACCCAAAGTGTTCCGCCGTCAGGCATCGCATCGCGCGCGTTCAAAAACAGGTTGAGAAAAACCTGCTGCAGTTGATCGGCGTCGGCGTAAATTTCTGTAGATAGACCGTTTAACCCTTTGCGAACGTCCAGCTTTCGAAACTCGGCGTCAAAACTCGCAAGCCGCAGGCTGGTTTCGATCACTTCATTGATATTTAAAAATGCCTTTGCCGCGGGCCGCGTTCGAGCAAAATCCGTCATGTCACGCGTAACCTGGGTTATCCGCCTAATTTGCTCAGATACAAGGTTTAGCTTGTCGCGCGTCTCGGCGTCGATGCCGTTTTGATTGCGTATCATCTGGATCAGCGACGAGATGGACGCAAGCGGATTATTGACCTCGTGAGCCACACCGGCGGCGAGCGTTCCCATCGCTGCGAGTTTTTCGGTGCGAATAAGCTGTTCGTTAAGTCTTTTGAGTTCAACGATATCCGTCGCCATTTTGCTGCTCATTTCGTTGAACGAATTGGCGAGCAGCCCGATCTCGTCGTTGCTTTTTCTGAGATCCACCTGCGTTCCGTAATCGCCGTCCGTGACCTGTACCGCCGCAAGCGTGATCTTTTGCAGCGGCCGTGAAATGGTCCGCAGCACCAGCAAAACAAGCAACAAATTAGGCACGAGAGCTGATATAACGCTGAAAACAAGGTACTTACGCCATGCGTCATAGCTCATCCCAGACTGGAACGACCACCAGACTATCGGCACTTGAAAAAGCAAAAAACTGCATATCGCAACCGCCGCAATGGTCAGTGCGATCTTGTACGTTATAGGAAAAAGGCGGAACTGGTCGAGCGCCGTTTGCAGCGAAAACAGTTTGAAATTGAGAATGGCGTATGCGTAGATAAAGACGCCGGGAATGACGAAAATCGAGCTGAACGGGATAAGGTCGTAGCTGCCGAAATAGGGAAAAACAATGTTCGCCGCTGTCTTTAGGACGCCTGTGATCCCGAGTCCCCAGAGGATCGCTCCGACCTGCTGCCCGTTCTGCGTGCCCTTGTATTTTACGTACTTTTTGAGCAGAACCACCGCGCCGTAGCAGAACAAAAAATAGACGTAAAGAACGAAAAGATAAGCGATCGGAGCTAACTCAATATAGAAACGTCCGTTGCTGAAACCGACCGACCGCCAAAGCATGCCGCTGAGCGCAGCGGGAATTAAAACCAGGCTCGGAGCAAACAAAATAGCTGCGCGGCGACGCGGCGTCCGAGCGTTTTCGGGAAATACCCACGCGAAAACAACAAGCGACGACTGCATCAACAGCGCGATGACAAAACTCGCTGCTGCCCACCAGCCGGCGGCTTCGGTTTCGGTGCGAAAATTCCAGAAAATAAGGTCTTTTGTTGTCCAGAGAGCGAGGAATGCGATAAACGCCGCGAAGGTCTGATGTGCACGATTTCGCGGATTCGCGACAAAAACGTAGAATCCGAGCAAAACAAGCACGAAGAGTGCGATGAGATGGAGCAGAACGAGCATCCCAATGATAGTAAATCCGTTCCGGGCCAGAGACAAAGCCGGTCGTCGAAAGTGAGCGAAACGCTCTTCCGCTGAGATGAAATATCTCAAGAAGCTAAAAAGCAAATATGCCCTTTCAATACTCATTAAAGGGGCCGTTATGGAACTGCGGGATGCCCGATATTGCCGTTGCCTTTAGGCAACGGTCAAGATGGCAATATGAATTCGGCTTTAGCCGAACTCCGAGTTGGGCTAAAGCCCTTCCTCGAGGGGAAATGGTTGCCGTCTGCTAAAGCAGACGGCAATTAGCTAAAGCAGACGGCAATTAGCCAAAGCTGAGGGGGATTAGCGAAAGCCGATGGCAATTAAAGGCAACTGAAGCCCTCTACATTCCGAGAATAAAGGAAGAGATCGTAAGAGCGATGCCAAGCGCCAGCGGAAGGAGATGTTTGTATTCAATGACATCGCCGCGTTTCAGGACGCGGTGAAAAGCGGCAAACACAGGAAGCGCGACCGCTCCAACTGCGCCTCCGATAACGGCCCCGAAAATAGCACCGATCAGGAAGATTATGAGACCACCGGCGCCTCCGGCGATCATTCCCCACAGAATTCCGAGCAGCGGAGCCACCGCAAGCATCGTCGGCCAGCGGTACGTTTCGACTTGCCTTGCCGCACGGCCGATAAACTTGCCTGAGAAATATCCGGCGGTTGCAGTAGCGGCGTTCACGAACAATAAAACTATGACAAACCATGCCCCGTCCGACTCGAACACTCGCGAATCGATCGCAAATTTTATAAAGAACGACATCGGCGGCAGCGTTCCGAGCATCAGGCCAAAATACGAGTATGCTTTTTCGGTGGTGACGGGCCGCTGCATTATTTCGGCCTCAAGCCACTCGTTCTCGGTCCTGAATAGAGCCTTCTGACGGGCGATCGCAGCGTTTGCTTCGAGCAAAGTGTCGAGCCGTTCCTGAACTTCGTCGAACTCGAAATGAGCGTTGTTGAGCGCTCTCAGATCCTGTTTGCGATATGCGGTTTGGGTGTGGGTGGATTCCATACTTCCTGCTCCATATCAATGACGGGGGTCTTACCGGGTTTTTGCTCCGTACGACCGGCCATAGCCGCCAGATCCGCCAATGCCTCGGCGTCATCAAGCAAGGTCGCGAGTTCGATCGCCAGATCCAGCGAATCCCGACCTCGTCCAGCGCGGATAAGGGCATCGAGAAAATCGTTCCGCGCTTCGGTATGATGAAAAATTACGCGACTGCGGTTGCGTCGATTTAAACAAACCGTGCCAAGTTTTCCGTTTTTGTTGCCTGCAACCTCAAAGAGTTCGTGAGCATCTGAGTTAACTTCTACCTCAGCAATTGCAAGCGAGAGCCCGGTGTAGCGTTCAAAAATTTGGCGCCATTCGTGAATCGGGATGACTGCACCGTCATGGCGCATCGTTTCCTCGATCCGGTTGCGGATGTTTTGGAGCTTACGATCGACAGCCTGCTTCTGCGTTTCGGTATTATCGGCGAACCGATTATAGATCCAAACACACGCAATGACCGGCCAAATGAGCAAGGCGACGGCAGAGTAGATAAAACGTCGGGCCGGGAAAATACTCGTCCTCTGGAGATAAGCAAAAACGGCGATCGGGGCACCGGCTGAAAGATAAATAATGATGTAATCCGAAACTGTCATCGACGCGGTGAATCGCAAAAGCCGTACCAGACGAATATATTTTCAAATTTATTTTCTTTAGGTATGAAGTAATACCGAAAAAGGTTGGGTAAATCGATAAAAATAGGGAACTAATCCGACAGCAGTATCGTATTCGAGTTATAGCAAATCGCGAAACTGTCCCTGACAGTTTGCAAAATGCAAAATGTAGAAGTTCTTTTACGGATCTCAGAATATAAATCGGCAAAAGTCGTTAGTTGGTACGTCTAATTAATGGCATTCAAATTGCAACGAACAAGTTCAAGGGAATAAAACTCGAAGTTCCAGGATTAATACATATAGTTTCATACAGAACAAGGAGGAGAATTATACATGTTAAAGAAAATGAACGTAAAGGTCATCAAAAAGAACGACAAAAAGGTCGTTCAACCTGCCGTAAAGACGAGAGATAAGTCGAAACAGACCGCTCGTGAAATGGTATCGACGGTGACCAACTGGGTAAGCGATTTTCAGCAGCGAAAGCGTGACGAGACAAAGACCGCTATCGAAAAGTTTTTTGTCCCTAACCCGCGTCCAAGCGAATCGTAGCTTTTTAATGCGCTGCGGAACTTCTGTCATGTAATCATTCGTATCAATAAAATATCCGCGAGCATAAAAAGAGGCTGTCTGAAAAGGCGGCCTCTTTTTTAGCGCAAAAGGCTATGGAAGAAACACGAGACCGGAACCCGGCCTTATAAGGATCTGGCTGGCAAGCTCGACACGCCAGGCGCACTTTTTCATCAATCGGGTTACAATAGAAACGGCTTAATGAGCTTCGAAAAATTCTTCAGAATTATCTCCTACGCGGCCATTTTTTGCGGCTTTCTTTCGCTGTGGGTTTCGGGTTCGTTCGGGTTGCTGGGGACCGCTTTGTTTGTTGGCGTGATGGCCGCCGGATGGTTTGTGGAGAAAACCAGGTGGCAGATATCCGAGCGTCTCGGCACGCTGCTGATCGTGCTTTCTCTGCCCGCCTTTTATCTCGGCTACAGGCTGCATTTTTTCTCATTCACCGATTACGGCTCCCTCGTATCGGGCGTGCTGGCGCGGATGATATTGGTCATCACTGCCATCAAGATCCTGCAAAAAAAGGCCGACCGTGACTGGATATTTCTGTACATGATGTCGTTTTTTGAGGTGCTGCTTGCCGCTGCTCTCAGCATCAGCGCACTGTACGTCGCGTCATTTCTCATTTACCTTGTCGTGATGACGTGCACGTTCATCGTGTTCGAGATCAGAAAAACATCGCGCTCGGTCGCCGAAAAGGGCATAGATCAGGGTCCCAAAAAAGTATTTTCATCGGCGCGTTTCCCTGTAACCGCGATAATTATTGTGCTCTGCATCGGCGCGCTTGCTTTGCCGTTATTTTTCATGCTCCCGCGCGTCGGCGGAGCTGGCTTGGGCGGCAGCACAAGAAACGTTTCGACATCGAGCGGATTTTCCGATTCGGTGAGGCTTGGCGGATTTGGACGCATCCAGGAAAACGACGAGGTTGTAATGCGTATCCGGCTTGATAAACGCGACGCCGTGAAGGGGCCGCTTTACTGGCGAGGAGTCGCGCTTGATACGTTCGATGGGCAATCCTGGAGCCGCGCGGACGCGCCGTTCAAACAGACCTTTACAAAGGACGAACGTGGAATGATACAGGTCGGATATCCCGCTGCTCCGCGCGAAAGCCTCGTCCTGCAAACAATTTATCTCGAACCGCTCGATACGCCGGTTCTTTTTGCGCTTTCGCGTCCGGTCGCGGTGCAGGGCAATTTTCCGATCGTTACAAAGGACGAATATGGCGCGATCTGGTTTTTACGAAACCCGGAACGGATCACCTACAAGGTTCTGTCCGACCGCAGCCAGCCGCCCGTCGGCAGATTGCGTGCGGACAGTAAGGCGTATTCCGGAGATGCCAAGCAATACCTGGAGTTGCCGCCGACGATGGATAAAAGGATTGCCGATCTTGCCGAATCGGTCACAAGCCAGGCCGGCAACCGTTACGATAAGGCAAAGGCGGTCGAGTCATACCTGCAAAACAACCTCAGTTACACGCTCGACCTAAAGGCCGGCGGGCCCGATCCGCTAGCTGATTTTTTGTTCAACGTTCGCCAGGGCCATTGTGAATATTTTGCTACCGCAATGGCAATAATGCTCCGTACGCAGGGTATTGCAACGCGCATCGTCAACGGCTTTCAGCAGGGCGAATATAACGAAACTGCTGATATGTACATCGTGCGGCAACGCGAGGCCCATTCGTGGGTCGAGGTGTATTTCCCGGGCGAAAACGCGTGGGTTCGGTTCGACCCGACGCCTTTTGCAGGCCAGCCCGTATCGGAAAATTACGGCGGGATCATATCGAAGTTTAATAGCTACCTCGAAGCACTCGAAGCCTTTTGGATCCAATATTTCGTAGCGTTCGACAACCAGGAACAGCGTTCGCTTTTCCGGTCCGTCAGAAATGGTTTTGTCGAATATCAGTCAAACGTATCGAGCTACATCGCATCGTTTCAGGAAAGTTTTGCTAAATGGTGGAGCGCTGTTCGCGGCGATAGCGGTTTCGATGGCACTGTATCCGCGGTCGGCTACGCCCTTGTTTTTATTGCGGTAATTGTTTTTGGGCTGTTGTTGCTTCGTTGGCTGTACGGTAAAATAAAGGTTTTGGGCTGGTGGCGAATTTTTGTCCGATGGTTCGGAAAAGCGGAATCGGCGACCGTTATCGAATTTTACCAACGCATGCAGCGCGTTTTGGCAAGCAAAGGTTTAGTGCGAAAAGTGCATCAAACTCCGCTTGAGTTTGCATACGCAGTCAATATGCCCGAGGCTGTGAAGATAACGGAAAAATATAACGGCGTGCGGTTTGGGAAAAAATATTTGTCACGCGATGAAGCTGACCAGATCGAAAATTGGTTAAGCAATTTAAGCCAGGAAACAGCACGAACGAACACGAAATAGAAATAATCTGGTTAGTGAATTTTCGTGTTAATTCGCGGCAAAGATTTTATGAAGAAAGTTGGATTTGTCAGCCTCGGCTGTCCCAAGAATCTGGTCGATTCCGAAGTTATGATGGGGCAGCTATCGCAGGCGGGCTATGAGATAACAAACAACGCCGAAGAGGCTGAAACCGTCGTGGTCAACACCTGCGGTTTTATCGAATCGGCAAAGCAGGAATCGGTCGATGCGATCCTGGAAGCAACGCGCCTCAAACAAGAAGGCAAGGCGAAACGTGTCGTCGTCGCCGGCTGCCTGGTGGAACGCTATCGCGACGATCTGATGAGGGAATTGCCCGAGGTCGATGCGTTTATCGGAACCTCACAGATCAACGACATTCTGAAAGTTGCGGATGAAAACGTTGATCCGCGTTCGCTGCCGGTTTTGCGTATAGGCAACAAGACATCTACGTACCTTTACGACGAATACACGCCCCGTCTTCGCGCCACCGAATCGCACACAGCGTTCATAAAAATTGCAGAAGGCTGCGACCGTCCCTGCGCGTTTTGTTCCATACCGTCGATGCGCGGTTCGTTCCGTTCACGTCGGTTCGGTTCGGTCATCGAGGAAGCGCGAAATCTTGCAAAACAGGGTGTCAAGGAATTGGTATTGATCGCACAGGACTCGTCTCGTTATGGCGAAGACCTTGGCGAGGTCGATGCGCTTGCGGCGTTGATACGAGCACTAGGCGAGATCGACGACATCGAATGGGTCCGCGTGATGTACGCATACCCGACGCATATCTCAGACGCATTCCTTGCGGCGATCGCGGAAACGCCAAAGGCCGTGAAATATCTCGATATGCCGCTGCAGCACGCCTCGCGAAATGTTCTGAAATTAATGAAGCGCGGCGGAACGCGCGAATCGCTCGAAAAGCTTATTCGCCGCGTACGCGAACGCGTTCCCGGCATCGCAATCCGCACGACATTCATTACCGGTTTCCCGGGCGAGACCGAAGAGGATTTTGAGGAACTGATCAAATTCGTCCAAAACTGCCGATTCGATAATCTAGGCGTATTTACCTACTCGGATGAAGAATCCACGCCAGCCTACGATCTGCCGAACAAAGTGGATCCGAAAATTGCGAAACAACGCCGCAACCGCCTGATGAAGGAACAGGCAAAGATCAGCAAGCAGATCAATAGGTCAAAGATCGGAAATACCTACAGGGTCATGTTCGAAGGCCTTTCGCAGGAATCCGACCTGTTGTTCCAGGGCCGTCTCGAAGGCCAGACGCAGGAGATTGACGGTTATATTCTAATTAACGACATGCCCGAAAAATTCGAGCCTCAGATCGGAGAAATTTACGACGTTCGCATCACCGAAGCCCACGAGTACGATCTGATCGGCGAGGTCGTCGGTTAATTTATTCAAATTTGCACTCTCGCTCAGACAAATGAGATCTCGAAATTTTGATATTTTGATTTTTTACAAGCTATTTTTCCCGATATATTCCTTCAACACAACTGCGCTGTTATGTTCCTCGTCGTGGGCCGCGTAGATAAACGTTACGTCCTTTTCACGGACGATGCTCTTTAACTCGGCAATCGGATCTCTGTTTTTCTTCAATTCCTGCTTGTATCGTTTTTCGAATTCGGGCCATTTTTCGACATCGTGGTTGTACCATTTTCTAAGTTCCGTGCTCGGAGCTATTTCCTTCATCCAAAGGTCGATGTTCGCTTTTTCTTTTGAAACGCCGCGTGGCCAGAGGCGCTCTACTAAAATGCGGAACCCATCGCTTTTTGCAGGTTTTTCGTATGCTCGTTTGAGTTTAATGGACGTCACAATATGTTTCGCTTCGTGTTATTTAGTGTTGATTCGTGTTATTTAGTGGTTCCTGATTTCAAAGGAGTATATCCCTCCGATAACCTAGATCGTTTATAAGATTATCGGCTCACGGCTTTCAGCGGCATATCGCGCCGTTCGACAAATCCCAGTTTCTCATAAACCCGTTTCGCCTTTGCATTGTCGATGTCGACGTGCAGAAACGGCGTGATGCCTTCGTCGAGCATTTTATTAACGAGCCGTGCCATCAGATGATTTGCGTAGCCGTGTCCGCGATGGTCGGGATGCGTGCAGACCGCGCTGACCTCGCGAAAACCGGTCATCGCCATTCGCTCGCCGGCCATCGCGACGAGCTTACCGTTGTCGCGAATGCCGAGATAAGTTCCGAGTCGGTACGTCTGCGGCCGGAAATAGCCGGGAAACGTGAGGTCGATCAACTCCAACATATCTCCGATGTCGGCCTCTGACAAAACCTTTACCTTGCGGCCGATATCTTTTACCGTCGGGCGCTGTGCGGCGACCATCTGCGTTATCGGCTCGTGATGCTCAATAGTCAGATCGGTAGGGAACGGTTCTTCCAGGCCGACCAGATACCACAGTTCTCCCGGTTGAATTAGTTTACCCAATTCGGCAAAAGACGCAGGCGAAATTTCAGGCACGCCGATAAATGGCCCGATCTCCGCGGGGTAACGTTTTGCCAGATCGCCGCCTGTCGAAAATTGCGAATGGCTGGTGACGAGCGAGTTCCAGATCGGATTGTCTAAAATATGGGCCGCCATAAGCTCTATTTTTCGCA
>Ga0068853_100001979_pt1 | contig 15104 bp, 13 predicted proteins | sample KBSCornC32_FD_65655 | JGI IMG/M metagenome (GOLD analysis project Ga0068853, IMG submission 65655) | Corn rhizosphere microbial communities from Kellogg Biological Station, Michigan, USA - KBS Corn C3-2 | ecosystem: Host-associated > Plants > Roots > Rhizosphere > Soil ...
CTGCTTTTGCTTTGCGAGGCTGTCAGTGACAACGACCTGGAGCACGTAGTCGCCAGGCTCCATTGTTTTGCCGATTGCGAGCGCGCCGGCGTTTTTGATGTGCTGAAGGTCGGTCTGGCCCGTCGCGTCCACGGGAGCACCTTTGCTCTCATAAAAGAGCTTGCCGTCACGAAAGATCCGGACATGAGCCATAAGGTGCGCTGCCTTCGATTCGTCGAGCTTGGCATTGTAGATCTCGTAGCCGTAACGCAGCACGCCACCGCCGGTGATCCGTCTGAGCGCCGTGTCGTTAGTCGCAGAGGGCAGGCTCGTCGCGGTTCCTGAGGCGATACTGCGCCATTCGTCGGCGGTAACGTTTTGAATTATGAGGCTCGATACCGTCAGCGCTTTCTTTCTGAGGTCCGGCACCTGGATGAACTGGCTCGCCGATCCGACCGACCCGCCGATCGCATCGCGTATCGCCACGCGAAATTGATATGCACCAGCCTTTTTTATGGGAAACGTGAATTGATAAACAAATCCATCCTTCAGCAGCGCCTGAAATCTCTCAGGTTTGATCGTCAGGTTATAGCCCTTGGCGATCTGATCGACCGGCTGACCGTTGTCGCCAAAGGCCATCGCGAGGATCTCGATAGTTGTCTTTTTGCCCTCTTTATCGTCGTTAAAATTCAAATCCTTTGCGTTCACATGCAGCAGCGAGCGGACGAACGGACCGCCTTTTGGATCGTCGCCGTAGATCGCATTGAGCCTTAGGTCGATACCTCTGACGCCGAACGGCGACACGAGAGCCTGCTGGAGAGTCTGTACGCCATTCGGATTTGCGACGGCAGCGACGGACTTATCGCTGTCCGGAGTGCTAAAAAATCCGCTGCGATAACGCACGTGTACACCCGGCCGCAATATCCTGACCGACAACTGGTTGAATTTGCGCTTCTTCGGGTCAAAAGTCTCACCCTCGGGCTCATAGGCGACGAGATAGTAGCTCTGGTCATCGAGAATGCGCTTTACGCCGCCGCTGATGTCATTGTTGTTGACTATCGCCAGCCCGCCGGTCTCTGCGGCAAGGTAGCGAAGACCGTCCTGCGTATCCTGCAGTTGATCGGAGCGCGACTGCATCGCCTGATTCATCGCGTCGGGGCTTGTGTCGCCGACGCTGTCCTCGGCTGTGAGCCCTGTGTACTGCAGACCACGCGGATCGATCGTGTAAAAGGTCACGGACGCTCGATTTGCGGCATCGATCAAGACCTTTAGAAAGTCCATCACGCGACCCTGCTCTTTAAAGCCACCGGGGTCTGTCTCAAAAAGTTTGAACCCGTCCGAGAACAGGATCACCGACTTGCGTCCGGGGATCTGCCCCATTCCAGTGACGATATATTTGAGGGCACCGAGCGTGCCGCTGGCAAAGACCGAGCTGCGAAAATCGTCGAGCGTCTCGGTCCCCAGATCGCCCTGGAGTGGTGTATTTGGATCTGCGGGCGCCGTATCCGGCGGCTCCGTTGAGACGGGGGCAAAGGCGCTCACGCCGCCTGTGCCCATCGGATTCCACTTCACCTTTTCTATCGCCGCGTAAAGCACGCGTTTGTCGGACGTGAACTGCTGCAGCGCTCCAATACCCGCACCCGTGCGAATGATCGCGACGAGATCGCCATCCTGCATCTGCTCGTCAACAAACTTCTTCAACGCCCGCCGCGTGTAATACGCGCTCTCCCACGACAGCGACAGGTCGTCGACAACGAGCGCGAACGTCCGATGGATCTGCTCCGGGCGAAGCGTGTGTCCAGGTATCGGCACAGGAACGGCGTTTTTATCATTACCCTTGACCTGCTGTACGCTCGCCCGAATATCGGAGACAAAGTTAAAGCCCTTAATGTTTTGCTTGCGCCCATTCTCGTAGATCTCTACTTCGTTCTGCTTGAGGTCATTGACGGGACGTCCGTCGCGGTCCGTAACCGTCACATCGACCTGTACAAGGCTGGTCGTGATCTTTACGACATCTTCCTCCGGCGTCGGCGTCGGCGTCGGAAGTTTTGGCGGGGACGTTTGCCCCGCTCCCGCAACGCAAAGAGCGATGCCGATCAGGAGCGGCAGAAGTATTGGTATATGGAGCGACGGCTTTATCGACATCTCAATTAACGAGCTGAAAACTATTATGAAGGACGCGGAGCGAACACATCATTTCGCTCTTTGAAGCTTTGCTATCATATAACGCGCGACGCCTTACTAAAAGGCAGTTTTACTGCCGCTCCACGTTAGATGCTCAATAAAATTCGCAACACGACACTGCTCCTCGTACTCGGCCTGAGCCTTTTCGCCGTCGGATGCTCCGCGCAGACAGAGGAGCAGGCGCTTGAGAACCTTAGAAGTTTGACGCGCGACGGGCAGCTCCCGCCTGAAAATGTTGTCGCCGATCTCGAACGCCGCTTCGCCGGCAAACGCACCGGAGCTCTTGCGAGGCTGGTACACGCCAGGATCAGATTCGAGGCCGGCGACTACGCCGGAGCCGCTTCCTTGCTGGATACTGATGTATTCCGCACCAAGACAAAGGTTGCCGACGAGGCTCTGTGGCTGAGAGCGCGTGCGCTTGAAAAGGGCGGCAATAACACCGAGGCTCTCAAAGCGGCCGACACGCTCATTCGGGATTTTCCGCAGTCGATACGGATCAAAGATACAAAGCTTGTCTGGGCAAGAGCGGCGATCGCAACAGGACGCGCAGTCGACGTGCCGCCGTTTTTGGTACAACTTACCGATTCCGCAAAACCTGATCGCGACGCCCTGTTTCTGACCGGCCGAGCTTACGAAGCGCAGGGTTCTAAAGAGCAAGCCGAACAGTATTATTTCTACAGTTGGATCTACAGCTCGACAGATACAGAAAAAAAACAAGCTGAGGACGCGGTAACGGCGCTGGGGTATTCGGTCTCGTCCGGCGAGCCTTTTGCGAGGATCGACCAAGGCTTTGATGATCTCCTTCACCTGGCAAAGGCATATCTCGATACATCTAATTTCAAAAAGGCGGCCGAAGTTTACGATCAGCTTACGGCCAAGTTTCCAAAGGGAATCAGTACACCGGTTCGTCTGAATTCGGTCACGGCATATGCAAAGGCTGGCCGCATGCCTGATGCTCTCAGCTCGTTCAATAGCATTCCAACGACGGCAATAGAGCGCGAGGAAGGTTACCGCCAACTCGTCCTAGGCTACGTCAGGGCAAAGCAGTGGCAGGAGGCAAAAACTACCGCGGGCGAAATGCGGCAGCACGTCACCAATATCTCGCTTGTCGCAAAGACGCTGATCGACGCTGGACAGGCGGCAAAGGATTCTAAGGACAGTGCCGATGCGGTGTATTTTTTCAACACCGCGGTAGCCGCATATCCGAATGACGTTGCGGTTGCTCCCGCACAATTCGAGGCCGCGTGGATGCAGCACGAGGCGAAGTATTATGCGATCTCATCGCAAGCGTTTATCGATCACCTCGCACGTTACGCCGACAAGGACACGACCAATCGCGGCAAGGCGGGGTATTGGGCGGCACGGGACTCGGAACGTTCCGGTAAGATCGCCGCGGCTTGCGCATTGTACGACGGCACCGTTTATCGGTACTCGGCGAATTGGTATGGATACTTGTCGGCACAGCGGCTCGCTGCCATGCGGACCGCCGGTCAGTGTCAGACAACCGCCGCTCCGGATCCGACTATCGCAAAAGCTGTTGCCAATCTTCGCACTGTCACCGTCGCCGCAGAGACCGCCGGTGAGCGGGAGACGGATCTCGTCGCAAAGGCTGACGAGCTCTCGATCATCGGACTTTATGACTGGGCGATAGATGAGCTCAACGACGCCAAACGGACCGCGAACAACAGCCCGAAGGTCAATCTCGCACTGGCCCATTACTACCGAATTCGCAAGTGGAAGAATGATTACACCAACGCCTTTGTCGCACTCGCCAAGAGCTATCCCGATTACGCACAGATGTTCCCGGAGGAGATGGGCCGCGAGGAATGGGACATCTTTTATCCGCTCTCAAACTGGAGCGACATCAGGCACTGGTCCCAGCAGAGGAACCTCGATCCATATCAGGTCGCGGGGCTGATCAGGCAGGAATCGGTATTCGATCCGCATGCAAAGTCAGGTGCAAATGCTTATGGCTTGATGCAGTTGCTGATACCGACCGCTCAGACGACAGCTCGTAAATACGGTTCGACGCTCGCGGGGTCCGTGACCGCAGACACGCTCTTTCAACCCGCCGCGAACATCGAGCTCGGCACCGCTTATATGCGAGATATGCTCGACAAATTCGGGCGTATCGAATACGTCGCCATCGCTTACAATGCAGGTCCCGGCCGCGTCCCGCAATGGCGTGCGACGCTCCCCGCCGACATCGATGAATTCGTCGAGGCGATCCCCTTCAAAGAGACCAAACAGTACGTCCAGGGCATCATCCGCAACTCCGCACAATACCGCCGCCTTTACGACGACAACGGCAACTTCCGCTCAAACGTCGGAAGCAAACCGCTGCGTGGAGAGATCGACACAATGCCGCGGGATCAATTCGCGGCTGAAAATCCAGACGTGAAGTTGGATGAGACCGTTGGCGAGTAAGTGGAAAAGTTACCGGCAACACCAATCGGTAGTGGGTGACCCACTACCCACCAATCACCACCGTTGCCTCTAACCCAGACGCGCTGTCACAATAGATGGTTTAGTTCATGAAGATCGCGGTAGCAATGAGCGGAGGGGTTGATTCGTCAGCCGCCGCCGCACTCCTAAAGGAGCAGGGTCACGAACTCGTCGGCTTTACGATGCAGCTCTGGAACCAGCGCCGCGGCATCTCTGTCGATGAGAATGGAGACCCGTTGCCGTCGCGTTGCTGCTCGCTCGATGATGTTTACGATGCTCGGCGAGTTGCGGAATCGCTCGGCTTCCCTTTCTACGTGCTCAACCTCGAACGCGAGTTTGAAGAGTCGGTCGTCGAGCCTTTTGTGGCGAGCTATCTTGCGGGTGAAACGCCGATCCCGTGCGTTAGTTGTAATAGTCGTTTGAAGTTTGAGGCCCTCGACCGAATGGCTTTGTCCTTGGGTTGCAACAAGGTCGCGACCGGACATTATGCGCGAGTTGAGTACGATGAGGCCGCCGACCGTTATCGCTTATTTCGCGGGGCTGACAAGAGCAAAGACCAAAGTTACTTCCTCTGGGAGCTGACGCAGGAGCAGCTTTCGCGTTCCCTGTTTCCGCTGGGCGAGATGGATAAGCCAGCGGCTCGCGCGGTTGCGCGCGAGGCTGATCTTTACACTGCGGACAAGCAGGAGTCACAGGAGATCTGCTTTGTGCCGGACGGGAAGTATTCGGAATTCATCGACCGGTATCTCGCTCACGAGAAGCGCGAGCTTCCAAATGGCGGCGACATCATCACCGCGAGCGGCGATGTCGTGGGCTCGCACACCGGCATTCACCGCTATACGATCGGCCAGCGTCGCGGGCTCGGCATCGCACACGAAAAGCCGCTCTACGTCACTGCCATCGAACGTGCAAAAAACCAGATCATCGTGGGCGAGGAGAATGAACTCGATTCGCAAGAATTCACAGCCCGCGGCGTGAATTGGATAGCATTCGATGATCCGGCCGAGCCTGTGCGAGCACACGTTCGAATTCGTTACCGTCACGAGCCTGCTGCCGCGACGATCTATCCGCTGGCGGATGCTCACGCTCGCATCGTTTTTGATGAGCCGCAGCGGGCTATTACACCGGGGCAGACGACCATTTTCTACAATGGCGAAGAGGTCCTCGGCGGTGGCTGGATCGAGCGCGATAATTAACTTCTATGGCAAAAGCAAAACGTCCCAGCAAAACGGCCAAGCGTGCCCAAAAGGCGGTGGCCGAATCAAAACTCCTCGCGTCCAAGACGGCCCGCGACACGCAGACAGACGAGGCCTTTAAAACGTCCGTCGTCTCGCCCCGCGCTAACACGACCGCGATGAAGCCGCGGCCAAACAAGAAGCGTGGTTAGTATTGCTTGTCGGGTAGTATAATCGGACCGTTATGACCCCTACCGCAGAACTCTTTCAACTGCCTGTCGCCGAACGGCTTGCCCTCGTCGAGGACCTTTGGGACAGCATCGCAAAGGACGCCGATGATCTCCAGATCTCTAAGGAGTTGCGGGATGAACTCCGTCGTCGAGCGAAGTCGTATCGAGATCACCCGGATCGCGTCGTTGGCTGGGAGCAGTTAGACGCACGCCTGGACAAGCTGCGACGATGAAATATCACGTTGTCTTCACTCCTGAAGCTGAGGAAGACATTGAAGATTCCTACCTCTGGTATGAAGGCAAGGCGGGAGGTTTAGGCGAGGATTTCCGCGCCGAATTGAAGGCAGCCACAAGCCGAATCGTTCTCGCACCATTTGGCTATCAAATCCTCGAGGAGGACACCCGCCGGACGCTCCTTAACTCCTTCCCGCATGCACTCTTTTTCGTGATCGACGGGGATAGGATCGTTGTAACAACTTGCATTCATCAGGGCCGCGATCCTGAGGTCTGGAGGTCTCGACGATGACGAAATCCGAGCTCCGCAAGATCTATTTGGAGAAGCGGGCGGCGATGTCGGCGGGGGAGATCGATGCGGCGAGTCGGGCGGTGGCGGAGAGATTTTTTAGGACGGTCGATCTCAGGGGCGTGAGGAAGCTGCACACTTTTATTCGTGTTGCGCGGACCCATGAGCTTGATACTTCGCGGATCCACTACCGGCTTTGGCGCGAACGTGCTGACATCGAGACCTATGCTCCGCGGATCGAACTTGGTGGGACGAAGATGGAGAATGTCTTCTTTCACGCGGCGTCCGACCTGATCGAAAACCGCTGGGGCATTCGCGAGCCCGATGGTGAACAGACTGCGTCGCCTGCCGAATTCGACATCGTCCTCGTCCCGCTCCTCGCCTTTGACGCCCAGGGCCACCGGGTCGGCTACGGCAAAGGCTACTACGACCGCTTCCTCTCAGAATGCCGCCCCGACTGCTTGAAGATTGGCCTCTCGGCTTTTGATTCTGAGACAAAGATGGACGATGTTCACGAGGGAGATGTCCGACTCGATCTCTGCCTGACGCCCGTTGAGACGATCCGCTTCTGAGGTCGGCGTCGTTGTTATATATAGATTGTCAAAGACCAAGCTTCCCTGCTTGTTGGAACCGCAAACGATTTTTCAAAGTTAGCACCGGTCGTCATTCGCGAATTTTGGCCGTTGGGCACACTTCAGCCCCGCACCGCTTGAGCTCAGCGGCGACAAGACCCGTACCCGAAGGCCGGACCGACCGATCTTGATCTCTCTACGGCGGCGGCCGCCGGATGTCTGACGAGGAATTGCGTGCGAGATGGGTGAGATAGGTGTTCATCATTGCCTCTTCTGTGTAAGTTAGCGTTCTCATGCTCAGGTGAGCCACCTGGCACGATCGGATAAATAATCTATCATAGGTTCGTTGCATTGTCAACACTTATTTTATCTATGCAACACTTTTTACCTTTTCGCGAACCTCTCCGGAGCAAGACTCGTTAAGGTGGGCATACGAGGCGGACAACTTGGCGGGAGGTAAGGGCGATGCTTGAGAGGATCTTTCCGAGAAGCTTGGACAACGACTATCGTGGCTGGCGTGCGGGGCTGTGGGTGTTGGGGCTCGTTGTAGCGATGAAGTCGCTGCAGAGCGTGATGATCATCTTCAACGGGTGGAAGACGGCTCGTGACGCCGACGGGATGCCGCTCGAGACGTACCCGGCGGATGCCGCCCACAACATCGTCGCGATGTTTGGCCAGGCGTCACTCTGGCGGCTGACGGTCTGCCTCTTGGCCGCGATCGTCCTCATCCGCTACCGAAGCGCCGTCGCCCTGATGTTCCTCGTCTTTATCGCCAACTACCTAGCCGCACAACTCCTCAATCTCTGGACCCCGCTCATCAAAACCGACAACCCACCCGGCACTTGGGTAAACCTCGGCCTATTTGCCCTCATGCTCGCAGGCCTAGTGCTGTCGGTGCTAAATCGAAGGGCTGAATAGGTTTACCGCGCCGGTCAGGCGCCACAATGAGCCGTTCAACAAGATCACCATAAGAAAGCTCTTGACAAGGACGTAGAAGGACAGTATGTTTGTCCTTGTGCATCCTTTTAGAACTCCCACAGGCGGCGTTGCTCGGTCTGTACGGATGCGAAATCAGGCAGGCATCGCTTATGGACATCGATTGGGAGGTCTTTTGATATGACGAACGACAGTAAATGCCCGTGGTGCGGCAACGTCCTGCCACAGGCGAAATTTATCGAAATACAGGAGCGGATCCGGAAAGAGGAGGCTCAGAAACTGGAGACGGTCAAATTCCAGATTCGGGCAGAGGTTCAGACGGCGGCGGACAAGGAGATTGCCGATAAAGAAGCCGCGATTCTCGCGAGGGAGAAAAAAAGAACACAAGATCTCACTGCTCAGCTCGCCGCAGATAAACAAAAGGCCGAGAAAAAGGTGTCCGAATATCAGGCACGCGAAGCTGCTCTTAAGAAGAGGTACTCAGAAGACGCGGAGAAGCAGGTCCAGCAACAATTATCAAAAATGCGGGACACCCTCGATCAGGATTACATTCGCCGTGAACTTAAGCTCAAAGCTGAGTTTGCTCGCGACCAGGACCGGACAAAAAAGAAGTTATCGGACCTGGAACGTCAGCTCGCGAAAAAAACGGCTAACGAACTCGGCGATGGCGCCGAAATAGACCTTTACGACGAGCTCAGAACGCTTTTCAAGGGCGATCATATAACACGCGTTAAAAAGGGCGAGCCAGGTGCGGATATCCATCACGAAGTTTTTCATAATGGGCGCTCCTGCGGAAAAATCGTCTACGACTCTAAGAATAGGCGGAATTGGCAGGACGGGTACGCGACTAAGCTCCGTACGGACCAGCTTGCGGCTAAAGCTGCGCATGCAATCCTTTCCACGAATACATTTCCCGCGGGAAACAAAGAGTTGTGCATCGTGGGCGAGGTGATAGCCATCAGTCCGGCTCGTGTAGTATTCATGGTCCAATTACTCAGGAACTTTATGATCCGCACGAACGAATTGAACCTCAGCATGGAGCAGAGATCCGACAAGATGGTTCAGCTTTACAAGCTGATTTCGTCTGACGTTTTCGCGCAGCGGTTTACCCAGGCTGAAACCCTGACGGAGAATATCCTGGAGTTGGACGTGAAGGAAAAGCAGGCTCACGACCTGGTCTGGAAAAAGCGCGGTTCAATAACAAAACAACTCAAGAATATTTTGATAGATCTGCAGACGGACATTGACAGTGTCGTCCATGAAACCGTCGCGTCACGGAAACGGCCGAAGTCATCGTCAATGGCGGCCGTCGCGTCCTAGAAAAAATGGAAACGAATACTCAGACAGGCGTTCTTCAGGAGCGCCGCCTAGGCCGCACCATTCTCAAAACGTACAGGACTACCGTCGACATAGACGATCTAGTCCCGAATGATAAACAGCCTCGTATGGGGCCGAAGAAAGATGAGGAACTTCAGCGCCAGATCGAGGCCAACGAAGGTATCTTTGAGCCCTTGTTGGTTGAGCCGCATCCAGAACTACCCAAGAAATTCAGAATTATAGACGGGGATCGGCGTTGGACGAACTCACGAGTGTTGGTAGACGACTACAAGAAAACGCAATACCGCTCGATTCCAGTTGAGATTACTGATAGACCATTAACTGACGAAGAGCGTTTTCGCGTATGGATATATATTCACCGACAGCGAAAAGAGTGGGACGCGAAAGAAAAGGAGATGGTAGCCTACAGCCTCGTGAATATCGTTGGCCGGGCCAGTTCCGCGAATATTTTGGGAATTACCGTGCGCGAACTGGACAAGCTCGTAGAAATCTATGAGCTGTCAGAAAAGCTCACTGGTCTGGCGGAGCCTGGTGCCTCTATTACTTGGGCCCGAGAGATAAAGAATCTGAACAAAACTTTGCTAACTCCAGAAGTTTTAGATACAGTCATCCGCCGCGTCAACGAAAAGGAAATTACGAACTCGAAGGATGTTCGAAAGCTTCGACAGATTCTGAAGGATCCGATTGCGCGAGATGAATTCCTAACACCAGGCGGAAACATCGAGCTGGCTCTCACTCGGGTTGAGCCAGCGAAAGCTGGAAAACGATCCTCGGGCTTGATTGGGGAGGTGGAGGAGTTAAGTCAGGCTATACAGAGGCATTCTTGGACCGCTCTTGCGAAACTGCGGAACGATCCTGAGGCTGTGCGCAAGATTGAAGAAGCCGAGACTCTTCTGCGAGAGCTCCGGAAGACGCTTACGCACTGAAGCTGGTCTGCGATTTAGAAAACCAGCTAATCAAGAATCGTATGCGCTGTAGTATTCCCTGTAACTAATTCTTTCACCCTGCGGGAGCCGGTCTCCTTCGATCGTACAAGGTATATTTCGTCTTGCTCGATTGCCGACCAAGTTTCGATTTCACCTTCGGAGCGATCAATCAGTTCCCAACGTTTTTTAATTTCTTCTTCCACGTTTTTCTTGACGGACATCTCGTTGTTGTTCACGTTCCTCTCCTTTGAAATAAAAGTCCCTTATCGCTTTTTGTGCAGCGATTTCTCTTTTCAAATATGAGGTGACGAGTAACGGTATACGTATTCTCGCCGCGTTACGTTTCCAAGCTATGACATTGTTTGTTCGTTTGTCTTTTCTGGTTATAGCATAACCTGAATTTACTCCCATCGAAAAAAGGTCAATGAAGCGGCGTGATCCAATTCCAGCGAAAGGCACGAAGGACACTTTGTTTCGATCCGTTTCATTGTCGATCTGAATCGAATCGCGATGAAGCTCACCGGCCTTGCTCTTCGGATACGGTTCAACATACACAACCTTTTTGATGCCAGCCGCAACAATATGTTTCGCGCAGTTGTGGCAAGGAAATGTCGTGCAGTATAGTGTCCCGCCTCGCGGACTAACTCCTGATCTGGCACAACTCAGTATCGCCTCCATCTCTGCATGTACCGGTCTGCCAAACTCTGTAATATCAAGCACCATACTCTGAGCCAAACCTTCTTTTATGTCTAATAGCAGGTCGTCGTCAGACGGCGTTGTTACGTTACTCTTTTTCTTTACCAGCTGGACAATGTCCATCAAGATTTGATCCCGACGTTTAGCGTTTGAATCGTAGCCCCAATCATGGTCCCGATGATCATTGACGCCCGGCCAATACAGGCCGCCGCCAGCCTTTGGCACGTCGTTAGCACCCATCCCTATGATTTCCTCATCTTTAGCCACTATTACTGCACCAACTTGTCGTGAAAGGTCCGCCGATCGGAGCCGAGCGGCAAACGCATGAAACATGGCGTACTCCTGCAATGTCGGGGTTGCGAACGGATAACCAAAGATAAGGTCTATAAAACGAGTTACCTGGTTTCTGGCCTCAGCGGGGTTCGTTAAACTCACAAACAAATCCGCGAGATGGAATGTTTCCCGCGTGTCTTGCCCGAAGCCGCCCGGAATGTCCTCGTGATGATCCCGCTCAATTAGATTGTTCGCGGAAACCTCAGAGATTCCTTTGCTCGTATGTAGAAAATCAAATCGCTTATCACGCGGTGAGTACACTCCAACAAGGTAAAACCCAGGACCATAGATTTTCCTGAGTAACTGGACCTCATCGGGATGCTTTAGGGAGTCGAGCACGTACGCACGTTTTTTTGCGGTGGCTTCGAGCTCGGCACGCTTGAATGCGATGTCATTTACAGCCCACAACGCCAAGGCTTCACCTCTCTTGGTTTGCTCGCGTACTCGATTTCCTGCGTCCATGTACGAGCTTATCCGAGCGTCCTCCGGAGACTCGACCAAGTCGATGCCGTGCTTGTCCTTCACAGCTTGTAGGGCCGAACTTAGCTTGATGGGTATAGACCGATAACCGAATGATTTTAGCGAGTCTCTCAACTGATCGATGATGATCTGCTTCTCCGTTCCTACGGGTGCAACCAACCCGATCACGATTTCGGGATCCTCGCGATCCAACAAATCCAGAGAGAACGTGTTCTTCATTTAGGAACGGGTAAGTTTGCGAAAGGCTCCTCATTAATACCACGATTCTTTACGCCGTACCACAAGTTTTTCGCCTGTTCAGCGTAAAACCCAGCAGCTGGCTTGGTGTATATTCCTCACAGCGGTTTGTGGTGATATTCAACTGATTCGATAGGAGGGAAGGGTTTATGTGGAATGACTTTAAGGCGTTTATTGCGCGAGGGAATGTTTTGGATCTGGCGATCGCGGTGATAATGGCCGGGGCGTTCGGGAAGATCGTGGTGACGTTTACTGAGGGGATCATTATGCCGGTGGTGGGGCTGGTGACCGGCGGGGTGGACCTGAAGACGAAGTTCTGGGACCTGAGCGGGAAGCTTGGGCCGGACGCGACTGCGGCTCAGATCGATGCGGCGGTGAAGGCGGGTGCGCCGTTGGTGCGTTATGGGCAGTTGATCTCGGACATTGTGACGTTTTTTATCGTGGCGTTTGTGATGTTCGTAATTGCGAAGCTGGCGATGGATTACTTTAAGCGTCTTGCCGCAAAGACGCCGCCGCCGCCGCAGGAGGTGTTGCTGGCGGAGATCAGGGATCTGTTGGCTGCCAAGTAAATTTTAGCCACAGAGAACACAGAGGGCACTGAGAAGAAGAGATTTTTAACGCAAAGGCGCAAAGACCGCAAAGGTACCCGCAACTGTTTCTAAAAACTCTGTGTTCTCTGTGTCTCTGTGGTGAAAATTCTTACGACGCGATTCCAGCCACTTGCATGAGGTCGGGTTTGTAGGTGGGTTCGGAGTGGTCGAATATTTCGTCGAGTTCTTTTTGGACGGAGCCGTGGCCGGCGGGAATGGATTTTAGGATGGGCTCGAAGTTTTCGAAGTCGTAGAGCTTGTTGTCGAGGAGGTGCGAGCCGGTGACGTTGGTCAGGGCGGTCATCATCGTTTGGCGGATGAAGGGAGTTTCTTTTTCCAGCTCGTTGATCAGCCGTTTGACGCGGGCACGCTTGAGATTGGGTTGCGAACCGCAGAGATTGCACGGGATGATCGGGAACTTTTGTTCGGCCGAGTAGGCGGCGATCTCTTTTTCCTGACAGTAGGCGAGCGGGCGGATGACGGTGTTGCGGCCGTCGTCGGAGCGAAGCACGGGCGGCATCGCTTTGAGCTGGCCGACGTAAAAGAGATTCATCAGGAAGGTCGCGATGATGTCGTCGCCGTGATGGCCGAGAGCGACCTTTGTGCAACGCTCCTCGACGGCAACGTTGTAGAGAATGCCGCGTCGCAGGCGACTGCAAAGCGAGCAGTAAGTGTCGCCCTCCGGAATGTGTGCCGTAACGATCGAGTAGGTGTCCTCCTCGACTATGCGGTAGGGCACGTTGCGAGACTCGAGATAATTCGGCAGGACCTCCTCGGGAAAATCGGGCTGCTTTTGGTCAAGATTGACCGCCAAAATATCAAACTTCACCGGCGCTCGCTTTTGGACGTCGAGCAGCAGATCAAGGAGCGTGTAGCTGTCCTTGCCGCCCGAGAGGCACACCATGACGCGGTCGCCCTCCTCGATCATCGAGAAATCGGCGATCGCATTGCCCATCTTTTTGAGCAGCTTGCCTTTGAGTTTTGTCTCTGCCTTCATCTGAACGCTCTTTGATGCCGTGAGAGGCGTCAAAGTCACGTATTTTCGCACGTTCGGGCGAGTATCACAACGTGGTTTTTTCCTTGACCTTGAGGCGTGAGATATAAATAATACCTAATCCGCCTGCAAACACTATTCGCCGGTAGAAAAGGAAGAACCAATGCTCACTAAGGTTTCGAACTGCGCGCTGCTTGTCGCGCTCATTCTCTCGTCTGTCAGCCTTGCTGCTGCTCAGGACGACAAAAAGGTCCTCGCCGAGGTTACTGTAAAGGCCCAGGATTCGGTTTATACCAAGCTTAGAGGTCTGTCGGCGTTGAACGACGCTTTCTCCGGCGATTATGCGACGGTGTCGAATGTCGTCCTCAAACAGGACCTTGGCACGTTCGTTTTTAAGAGCGGCGAGATCTACTTTCTCAAACCTGCTGATGGACGGGTGACGGGAGCCGTATTTATCGGCTTGGGTGAATTTTCTCTCACACCGCCGACGCGTACCGAGCAAAACGCCATCGCGATCTTTGTCGGCGGCCCGGCGATCAAGGAGGGCTTTACCAGCCTTGAAATGTTTTTTACGGACAAGACGTACGACAATATCAAGGCAATGCCGGGCGTCACGATGGGCAAGGGCGGCGGACAGGCGGAAAAGGCGAGGTCACTCTATCGTGCTCGCGAGACGGTGCTTCGCCAGCAGTTACATTCAAATATCGATTCGCGGGTTTTAGCGGATCTCTATGCTCCGATGAGGCCCGGGTTCTTTACGGCTTTTATCGATGGGGAACACTTTAACAAGCTCGTCTATAACGTGGATCCGCTGGGTATTCCCGAAGTTTACCCGGAGCAGGTTGCGCTCATCAGCTATGGCGACACGGATGGTGGCATCTGGACGGCCTTTCACCTCGCCGACGAATACAAAAAAGGTACCGCGGTAAGTTGGACCGACCGCCGATCTTTTGATATCAAGCACCACGATATCGACGCGACGATCAACGGCACAAAGATCTCCGCGACCGACACCGTAACGATCGAGATGCGCGAGGCAAATTCCCGGGTCCTGCCGCTGGCTCTATTCGGCTCGCTGCGGGTGCAGTCTGTGATCGATGCGGACACAGGAAGCGCCGTTAACTTTATCCAGGAAAAGAAGGATGAGGACTCGGATCTCGGCGTCATTCTCCCGGAAGCAAAGGCGGTAGGCAAGCCTTTCAAGATCAAGGTCACCTACGAAGGCAGCGACGCTATCCGGGCGGCCGGTACTGGTAATTTCATCCTGATCCCGCGCGAGACGTGGTATCCGAATAACCCGGTTTCGGCGTTTGGCGACCGGGCAACATTCGACATCGCATTCCACTATAAGAAGCAGTACATGATGGTCGGCGTCGGAGACCGCGTAGGCGAGGAGACGGTGGACGGCGACACAAAGACCAGCAAATGGACGAGCGGCGACGTCGAGTTGGCGGTTGCGGGATTCA
>Ga0068853_100001980_pt1 | contig 15101 bp, 12 predicted proteins | sample KBSCornC32_FD_65655 | JGI IMG/M metagenome (GOLD analysis project Ga0068853, IMG submission 65655) | Corn rhizosphere microbial communities from Kellogg Biological Station, Michigan, USA - KBS Corn C3-2 | ecosystem: Host-associated > Plants > Roots > Rhizosphere > Soil ...
GGATAGGAACCTCCATGGACTTATCCTCCTCTGGGATGCGGCGGGTTTTGGACGCATGCCCGAAGAAAGGCGAATATGTGTTTGAGTAGCGCTCGCCGACTGCGGCCCAAGCTTGGATGCAGCAATGGCGCGAGCGCGAGAGTATCTCTCCGCGCTTCACGGCGCACGATTTGCGGAGGACATTCGCGACGAGACTAGTTGGCGTCTATTTCCATGCGCGTTGCCATGTCGGAATGCGTGGCCGCTAGATTACCACCGTGCAACCCCATCGAGCATCATCGCGAAGACTCAGAATGAGCGAAAATCGAGCCAAATGCTGGGGCGATGATCTGGCAGGCAATCAGTAGGCGCGGTAGCTGCGAGTATTGGTATCCATTAGCTCATCATCTCAAGCGCAAAACGGACGCTGCCACAATACCTCCATTCAAGGGCGATCCCATCACAATGAGAATCGATCCAACCTCGCTGCGTCTTTTCATCACCATTGTCGAGGAGGGATCGATCGCTGCCGCAGCGGAACGCGAACACCTTGCCGCCGCAGCGGTGAGCAAGCGCATCACTCAATTGGAATACGTGCTCCGTACGCAGCTGCTGAGCAGGACCCACAAGGGCGCCGAGCCTACGGCCGCGGGAGTCGCGTTGCTCAACTTGGCGCGGCGCGCGGTGAGCTACCTCGACGACTTGCACGTGCAGATGCTGGACTATGCGGGCGGAGAGCGCGGGTTGGTCCGGGTCTTCGCGAACATTTCGGCGATCACGCAGTTCCTGCCCACCGATCTCGCTTCGTTTCTACATGCCCACCCGCAGATCAACGTGCAACTCGAGGAGCGCAACAGCTCGGTGTCGGTGAAGGCCGTAGCCGAGAACGCTGCGGACGTCGGCATCTATACTGCGTTTGCCCACAGCGAGCCGGTCGAGTCGCTGGCGTACGAAGTCGACCGCCTGGCGGTGATTGTCCGCAACGATCATCCGCTGGCAAAGCGCAAGCGTGTCCGGTTCTCGGACGCGCTGGAGTGGGAATTCGTCGGCATGCGCACGGGCAGCTCGATCAACTCGCAGCTCGGCAAGATCGCCACCGAACTGAACCGGCCGCTGCGTTTGAAGATCCAGGTGACAGGTTACGACGCGCTGTGCTTGATGGTGTCGGCGGGCTTGGGCATCGCCATTGCTCCTCAGAAGCTCACCAACCTGTTTGCCAGGCGGCTCAACCTCACGGAGATCATGCTCGACGAAGCCTGGGCGGAGCGGCAGCTGAGCGTCTGCGTGCGCTCAGTCAACGCGCTGCCTGCGGCTGCGAAGCTGTTCGTCGAGCATTTGCAGGCGTGCGCAACCGCCCGCCGGCCCAGCGCATAGCCATTCAGCAGGTAGCGCTCCTCGCGCACCACCCCGTCACGCTGCGCATGACACACACCCTCAGGCAGACTCCCATCACCTCGTCACGCTGCGCATGACATCCCTCCGGCAGGAGGGGAGTGCTCTTTCTCCCCGCCTCTCATGAGGCGGGATGGCGCCAGCGGCGACGGGGGCCGTGTGGTGTAGAGCCATCGCATTTCGTTACGGCGTGCTGGCCAGATATTGCTTCCCGCACACGTCGCCGGCTCCTAGGATGCCCCATCACGCCCGACCGGACTCGGCAGCACCTTCCGGCAAGGTGGTTCTTCCCTCTATCTGAATAGCGAGGCAACGATGAAGACAGTAGAGCTCCAGCGGTGCGCGCGCATTGCCGTCGAGAAGTGCGGCAACGTCAAGCCGGGCGAGCGCGTCTTGGTCGTCACCGACACGATGCGCGACCAGTCTGTAGCGCAGGCCCTGATGGCTGCCGCTCTCGCCGCCGACGCGCAGCCGGTGCTGACCGTCATGCCCGCGCGTCGCAGCACGCCACAAGAACCGCCGGCCGCGGTGCTGGGGGCGATGCAGGCCTGCGACCTCGCCTTTCTGTACACGACCTACTCGATGACGCATTCATCGGCGCGCGTGCAGGCGCAGAAAGCCGGCGCACGCGTCATATCCATGCCGGGCGTGACCGAGGACGGCTTTCTACGGACTATGTCGGTAGACATGGACCGGCTGGTCACTCTGACGAATCGCGTCGCCGACCGCGTGGCGAGCGCACGCACCGCGCGGGTGACCACGGCACTCGGCACGGATATGAGGTACGACCTCGGGCACCCGGTGGCCACTTTGGACGGGATGGTGCAGGACCCCGGTGACCTGGACACCTTTCCGCCGGGACTTTTCCTGAGCGTGCCTCGCCTCGGCAGCGCCTCTGGAGTAGCGGTGGTAGATGGGGCCATCACTCAGATCGGGCGTGTGTCCGCGCCGGTGACGATGACCTTCGAGCGCGGGCGTCTCATTAGAACTGAGGGCGGCAGCGAAGCTGCACGCCTCACGCAGTTGCTGGCCAGCCTGAACGACGACAATGCCTATAACTTCGCAGCCTGGGGGATCGGCACCAATACCGGTGCGGCGCTCCTCGGCGAAGACCCCAGCTTCGAAGGAGAGCGCGTTTTCGGCTGGACCCACGTCAGTACTGGCAGCAATGCCACCTTTCCCGGCGGCACTGTCCAGGCAAAGATTCACCTGGACGGCCTCATCAGCCAGCCCACCATCTACCTCGACGATCAGATGATTCTGCGCGACGGCAAGTTCGTCGGCGAGTTCGCCTGAGTAAACGTAGAGCACCATGCATATCCAAGAGGAGAGAACAGCGCGCGTGGAAGACCAGGGCTGGCAGGCACCATCGCCGGTGATCCGGTTGCACGCTCACGACGACGTGGTGATCGCACGCCACCAGCTGGTGGCGGGAACGCGAGTCGCGGAAGAAAACGTCATCGTCGCTGGTCTGATCCCGGCCGGGCACAAGATGGCAACGCGCGCGATCGCCAAGGGCGATCCGGTCCATCGCTATAACCAGATCATCGGCATCGCCAAGCAGGACATCCGCGCAGGCCAGCATGTGCACACGCAAAATCTGGCAATGACCGAATACGCGCGCGACTACGCCTTCTGCGTCGATGCGCGGCCGACCGAGTATGTCACGCAACCCGCCACCTTCATGGGCATTGTGCGCCCCGACGGACGTGTGGCGACCCGCAATTACATCGGCATCCTGACCAGCGTCAACTGCTCGGCGACGGTTGCGCGCGCGGTTGCCGACTACTTCCGGCGCGACATCCGGCCTGAGGCGCTGGCCGATTATCCGAACGTCGATGGAGTGGTCGCACTGACCCATGGGGGCGGGTGCGCCATCGACACCGAAGGCGAAGGCATCGCCATCCTGCGCCGGACCCTCGCCGGTTATGCGCTTCATCCCAACTTTGCCGCCGTGCTGATCGTCGGTCTCGGCTGCGAGGCGAACCAGATCGGCGGCATCGTGCAGACGCAGAAGCTGACTCCGGGCCCCAAGCTGCAAACTTTCACGATCCAGGAGACCGGCGGCACGGCCAAGAGCGTCGCACTCGGCATCGAGCGGGTCAAGGAACTACTCCCGGACGCGAACAAGGTGGTGCGTGAACCAGTGCCGGCCAGCCATCTCGTCGTCGGCATGCAGTGCGGCGGCTCGGATGGATACTCGGGCATCTCTGCCAATCCCGTGCTGGGCGCTGCCGTCGACATTCTGGTTCGGCATGGCGGTACGGCCATTCTTTCGGAGACGCCCGAGATCTACGGCGCCGAGCACCTGCTGACGCGGCGTGCGGTATCGCGCGAGGTGGGGGAGAAGCTCGTCAAGCGCATTCGGTGGTGGACCGACTACTGCGCGCGCAATAACGCGGAGCTCGACAACAACCCTTCGGCCGGAAACAAGGCGGGCGGACTCACCACCGTGCTCGAGAAATCGCTGGGTGGCGTCGCGAAAGGCGGCACGAGCAACATGGTCGATGTCTACGAATACGCCGAGCCGGTGACGAGCAAAGGCTTTGTCTTCATGGATACGCCCGGCTTCGATCCGATCTCGGCAACCGGTCAGGTCGCCGGCGGCGCCAACCTGATCTGCTTCACGACCGGCCGCGGTTCTGCTTATGGCTGCGTCCCGTCGCCCTCGCTGAAGGCTGCCACGAACACGGCGCTGTGGAAGCGGCAGGAGGATGACATGGACATCAACTGCGGCGAGGTGATCGACGGCACCGCGTCGATCCAGGAACTGGGCCAGCGGTTGTTCCAGATGATGCTGGACGCGGCATCGGGCAAGAAGACCAAGAGCGAACAGCACGGCTACGGCCAGAACGAGTTCGTTCCCTGGCAGATCTCCGTGTACACGTAACACCCGTCCGGGCGGCGCCAAGAAAGCCGCCCGAGCAGTGTGACAACGAACGAGACCATCATGACGAATCGCAGCGGTGGTGCGGCAGCAGAAGTTTTCGATTACGTGATCGTGGGCGCAGGAGCGGCCGGTTCGATACTCGCCAACCGGCTCTCGGAAGACGCCGGCGCAACGGTCTGCCTGCTGGAGTCGGGGCCTAGGGACTGGCACCCGTTCCTGCACATTCCCGCCGGCTTCATCAAGGTTCTGTTCAATCCCGCCTTCACCTGGCAGTTTTCCACCGAACCGGGCGAGAACACCAACGGGCGCCGAGTCCCGGTCCCAGTGGGGCGCACGCTGGGCGGTTCGACTGCGATCAACGGCCTCGTCTACAACCGCGGGTTGCCTTCCGATTACAACGCTTGGGCAGCAGCCGGCAACCGCGGCTGGAGCTTCGCCGAGGTGCTGCCGTACTTCAAGCGCACCGAGCGCAAGTTCGGCGCCGGCGACGATCGGTTCCACGGTCGCAAGGGCGAGATGCCGATCACCGACATGGATTGGATCCACCCGATCTGCGAGGCCTTCATCGCCGGTGCCCAGACGGAGGGGATTCCGCGCAACCCGGACTACAACGGCGCGCGCCAGGAAGGCGTCGGCTACTACCAGCGCAACATCCTGCACGGCTGGCGCCAGACCACGGCGCGCACGTTTCTGCGGCCCGCGAGCACGCGCCGCAACCTCGAAGTGCGCACGCAGGCCACCGCCACGTCCGTGATCTTCGAAGGGAAGCACGCCGTCGGTGTGCGTTACGTGCGCAGCAATGCGCCCGGCAGCGCACGTGAGGTGCGGGCGCGGCGCGAAGTCATCCTGAGCTGCGGCGCGATCAACACGCCGCGGTTGCTGCAGCTCTCGGGCGTCGGACCAGGTGCGCTGCTGCAATCGCTAGGTGCGCCGCTCGTGCACGAGCTGCCCGGCGTCGGCGAAAACCTCCGCGATCATTACTCGATCCGCCTCGTCGGCAAGGTGCGCGACAGCATCACGATGAACGAGCTCGCGGTCGGTCTGCGCCTGCAGGTGCAGATCGTCCGGTGGCTGCTCCGGCATCCGAATATCCTGGCACTGAGCCCCTCGCTCGTGCACTGGTTCTGGAAGTCGCGAGACGGGCTCGACGAGCCCGACCTCCAAGGGGTCTTCACGCCAGCCAGCTATCGCGAAGGATATGTCGGCCTCCTCGACAAGTTTCCCGGCATGACCTGCGGCGTCTGGCAGCATCGCCCGTTCAGCGTCGGGCACGTGCGCGCAACATCGCTTAACCCGTTCGACAACCCGATCGTGCAGCCCAACTTCCTGACAGATGAGCGCGACCAGCAAGTACTGATCGGCGGCATGAAGCTGGCGCGGCGGCTGCTCCGCACGCCTGCCCTGGCGCCCTACTTCGCCGGGGAAATGCTGCCGGGCCCGGGCGTCACTACCGACGACGAGCTGCTGGATTTCGCTCGCAGCTACGGCGCCTCGTGCTATCACGTCATGGGGACCGCGCGCATGGGCCCGGCCAGCGACCCGACCGCGGTGGTCGATGATGACCTGCGCGTGCGTGGCATCGCGGGGCTGCGCGTCGCCGACGCTTCGATCATGCCGAGCATGCCGTCCGCGAATATCTGCGCGGCAACGATGATGATTGCCGAGAAGGCGGCCGACCTGATCCGGGGCCGGCCGCCGGCCGCCGCGGAAGTCGTTTCGAATACGCCCGCCGGCGTGTCCGATCGCCACGAAGTCGTCGCCTGAGCTTAGGTACCGCGCCATGGCCGTCAAGACAGCCGATCTCTGCGACACGCGCGAAGACGCACTCGCCTGCCGGGCGAGCTTTCTCAGCTGGGGCCGTCTGCGTACCTTCGAGGGCAGGATACGAACCATCACCTGCCGGGGCGAGATCGCCCTGATCCGGCAGGTCGTCGCGCAACCCGGCGAAGCCCGCGTTCTAGTGATCGACAACGGCGGCGCGCTCGATTGCGCGGTATTCGGCGACGCGATGGCGGGTCAGGTGCTGCGCAACGGCTGGTCGGGTGTCGTGATCCATGGGGTGGTCCGGGACGTAGCAGAGATCGATGCCATGCAGATCGGGGTCAAGGCCCTGGGTACTTATCCACGGCGCGGCGCTCTGACCAGCGGCGGCCAGGTCGATGTGCCGGTGACGTTCGGAGACGTGACGTTCGTCCCCGGGGCATGGATCGTAGCGGACGAGGACGGCGTAGTAGTCGTACCGGACCGTCCGGCTCCGACGGCCGGATGACCGAGGTGACGATATGACCGCGGGCCGGACGCTCTACGACAAGATCTGTGCTGCGCACGCGGTGCGTGAGCTGGATGACAAGGGGCACATCCTGCTCTACGTCGATCGCCACTTCCTGAACGAGTACACCAGTCCGCAGGCCTTCAGCGCCTTGCGTGAAGGCCAGCGCTCGGTGTGGCGCCCGCGCGCGTCGCTGGCAGTCGTGGATCACGTCAACTCCACCGCGCCGCTGCGTACGATCGTGATCGACGACGCCGCGAAGGCGCAGCAGGTCCGGCATCTTGCACGCAACTGCCGGGATTTCGGGATCCAGTTATTCGACCTGCTCGACAGGCGGCAGGGTATCGAACACGTCGTCGCTGCGGAACAGGGCTTCGTCCTGCCTGGGATGGTCGTCGCCGCGGGCGACAGCCACACGACCACGCACGGCGCACTGGGCGCGCTGAGCTTCGGCATCGGGACCTCCGAGATCGAGCACGTGCTGGCGACGCAAACGCTGTTGTACCGACGCATGCGGAGCCTGCGCGTCACGATCGACGGCACCTTGCAGCCGGGTGTCACGGCGAAGGACGTCATCATGGCGCTGATTGCGCAAATCGGCGCGTCCGGGGCAAGCGGCTTCGTGATCGAGTTCACCGGCGAGACGATCTCGGCCATGAGCGTCGAAGGCCGCATGACAATCTGCAACATGAGCGTAGACGCCGGAGCGCGCGGTGCCCTGGTAGCGCCCGATCAGCGAGTGCTCGAGTACCTGAAGGACAAGCCGATGGCGCCGCGGGGAACGCTGTGGGACCAAGCCGTGGCGGACTGGTCTGGTCTGCGCAGCGATCCCGATGCAATCTTCGATCGCGAGATCGCATTGAATGCGAGCGAACTCGCACCGATGGTCTCGTGGGGCACGAGCCCCGATCAGTCCGTGCCCGTGGATGGCCGGGTCCCCGATCCGGCGACGGAGTCCGATCCGTTGCGCCGCCGTGCGATGGATACAGCGCTGCGCTACATGGCGCTCGCTCCCGGGATGCGTCTGCAGGATGTGAAGATCGATCGCGCTTTCATCGGCTCGTGCACGAACGGCCGCATCGAAGACCTGCGCGCCGCGGCTCAGGTCGCCCGGGGGCGGCGCGTCGCGCCTGGTGTGCGCGCCATGGTCGTGCCGGGTTCAACGGCTGTACACGATCAGGCCGAGGCCGAAGGCCTCCACCGCACCTTCCTCGATGCGGGTTTCGAGTGGCGCCAATCAGGCTGCTCGATGTGCGTGGCGATGAACGATGATCGCCTGCTGCCCGGCGAACGGTGCGCGTCGAGCACCAACCGGAACTTCGAAGGCCGCCAGGGAGCCGGCGGCAGGACGCACTTGATGAGCCCGGCAATGGTCGCGGCCGCTGCCATTGCAGGCCGACTCGCCGACGTGCGCACGTTGGAGACATAGATGGAGCCTTTCGACACCGTGACGGGCGCCGCGGCGCCGCTGCTGCTGCCCAACGTCGATACCGACGCCATCATGCCCAAGCAGTTTCTCAAGGGCATCGACCGCAGCGGTTTGCGCGACGGGTTTCTCTTCGATCTGCGCTGCTCCGCGGACGGTGCACCGCGGCCCGATTTCGTTCTCAATCAGCCGCCTTGGAGGGATGCGCGTTTCCTCGTGGTCGGACCCAACTTCGGTTGCGGCTCGAGCCGCGAGCATGCCGTCTGGGGCATGCGGCAGTTCGGCATCCGCGCCGTCATCGGCACGACGTACGGCGGCATCTTCCAGGACAACTGCGCACGCAACGGCGTCCTCACGATCTCGCTGCGGCCAGACGAGGTCGAGACGCTGGGACGACAGGCCGGTGAGGCGAACGCAAACTGCCTCAGAGTCGATCTTCCATCACAAACCGTCACGATTGCAGCGACGGGCAGGTCCATCCGCTTCGAGATCGACGCGCTGACCAAGAATGCGCTGGTGCAGGGTTTGGATGCTGTGGCCGCCACGCTGCAGGACGCGGACAGGATTTGGGACTTCGAGAGCGCGTATTTCCTGGCGCGCCCGTGGCTGGTTTGAAGCAGGGCCCGTCGTTGTTTTGAAGCAAAGCATGGTTGCACGAGAGCAAGACACACCCAAGCCGTTAGGAGCGGCAATGAGATGAGCTCACAACCCAACGCTAGCCAAGACCGAGTTCTAGCCACCTATCTGATCGAGACGCCGCATTCGCTCGAGCACGCCGCCGCAGTGATCGCCGGGGAGCAGTCGAGCGGCACCTTCGTGTCGGTCCCCGGCGAGACCAGCGAGCTCAAGGAGCGTTTCGGGGCGCAGGTCGTGCGCATCGACGCCCTCGATAGCGTGTCTGCGCCAAGCCTGCCAGGAAGTAAGGCGCCGCGTTCGAACGCAGGCCGTATCGTCTACCAGCGGGGCCGCATCGTCATCGCGTTTCCTTTGCACAACTTCGGCCCTTCGCTGCCGAGCCTGCTCGGCACTGTCGCAGGCAACTTGTACGAGCTGCAGGAACTGTCCGGAATTCGCCTCGAGGATCTCGAGTTGCCGCAGGCGTTCGCGCAGCGCTACCCGGGACCGGGTTTCGGCATCGATGGCACGCGCAAGCTCGCGCAGGTGTCCGGCCGTCCGCTGATCGGGACGATCGTCAAGCCCAGCATCGGCCTGTCCACCGAGGCGCTGTGCAAGCTGGTGCGCGATCTGGCATCGGCCGGGCTGGACTTCATCAAGGATGACGAGCTGCAGGCCGACCCGCCCTATGCGCCACTGGCTCAGCGCATTGCCGCAGTGATGCGCGAGATCGAACGCGTGGCCGATGCCACCGGCAAGAAGGCCATGTATGCCTTCAACATCACCGGCGACGTGGATCATATGCTGCACGCCCACGACCTGGTGAAGAAGCACGGTGGCACCTGCGTCATGATCAACATCAACAGCGTCGGCTTTGCGGCGCTGGCCCACGTGCGGCGCCACTGTGAGCTGCCGATCCATGGTCACCGCGCAAACTTCGGCGCGATGGCGCGCCACCCGTTGCTCGGCATCGGGTTCACCGCGTACCAGAAGCTATGCAGGTTGGCCGGCGTGGACCATCTGCATGTCGGCGGCTTCAACAGCAAGTTCTACGAGACCAACGATGAAGTGGGCCGCTCGATCCGCGATTGCCTCACTCCGCTGTTCGGCAACTATCGCGTGATGCCGGCGATCTCGTCGGCACAGTGGGCCGGCTCGGCGCTGCCAATCTATGCCGCGACCAACACCATCGACGTGATCCACCTGGCCGGCGGCGGCATCATCGCGCATCCCGGAGGTACCGCAGCCGGCGTGCTGAGCATGCAGCAAGGATGGGAGGCCGCACTCTCCGGTGCCACCTTGGAGGGCTACGCGCAGACTCATCCGGAGCTGCGTGCGGCGATCGACAAGTTCGGGAGCCGAAGCTGATGACAATGCATTCGAATCTGCTGCTCGCCTTCTACGGCGACGATTTCACCGGCTCCACCGACGCGATGGAGGCGCTCGCCGTGTCAGGGTTGCGCACCGTCCTGTTCCTGTCGCCACCCGCGCCCGAGTTCCTGCGTGAGAAATTCCCCGATCTGCGTTGCATCGGCGTGGCGGGCACCAGCCGGGCCATGTCGCCTGCTGAAATGGATGCGCGGCTCGAGCCGGTACTGCGGGAGCTGTGGTCGCTGGACGCGCCGCTCACACACTACAAGGTGTGTTCGACCTTCGATTCCGCTCCCGAACTAGGCAGCATCGGTCATGTGGCGGACATGGTGCGCCGCGCTCTCAGTGCAGGCCAGACGATATCGGTGCTGGCCGGTGCTCCGCCGTTGCGGCGCTACACGGTCTTCGGCAACCACTTCGCGGCGGCGGGAGATGAGGTATTCCGACTCGACCGGCACCCGACCATGTCGCGCCATCCGGTCACCCCGATGCACGAGGCCGACCTGCGCGTGCACCTGTCGCATCAAACGCAAGCCACTATCGGACTGATGAGCCTGCCCGAGCTGGCTGGCGACGAGGCTGGCGTTGCTGCGCGTCATGTGCGGAAGCTCGAGAGCAAGCCCGATCTGCTGCTCTACGACTGCGCCGATGAGCAGAACCTGCGCACAGTGGGCCGGCTGATCTGGCAGCAGGTCCAGGAAGCAAAGCACTTCGCGATCGGATCGTCTGGCGTCGAGTACGCGCTCGCTGCGCACTGGCGCGCAAGCAGCGTGATCCCGGCGGCACGCGCCACGTTTCCAGCCGTCGCGCCCGTGAAGCAACTGGTGGTCGTATCCGGCAGCGCATCTCCGATGACCGCGACCCAGATTCAATGGGCGTCCGAACACGGCTTCGACTGCCTCCGCGCACCTGCTGAGGAACTGTGCCGGCCGCACGCCGCGGATAGCACGGCAAGCAGCTTGTTCGAGCGTGCGCTCCGGTCGCTTTCTGAAGGCAAGAGCGTCGTCATCTATACCGCGACCGGACCGGACGATCCAAGCACCCGGGCAACCCGTGAAACGGTGGCAGGTGGTTCGGCTAACACCGCGCAAGTCCTCGGCGGCGCGCTCGGGCGAATCGCCCGCGACCTGCTGGCGCGCACCGGACTTCGGCGAGTCGTGGTAGCAGGCGGGGATACTTCGAGCTATGCCACTCAAGAGCTGGGCTTGTACGCGCTGGAGATGCTCGCCGAGTTGACGCCCGGCGCTCCGCTGTGCCGCGGCTACTCTGAGGACCCGAAGTTCGACGGCATGGAGATCGCGCTGAAGGGCGGCCAAATGGGCATGGCTGATTATTTTGGGATGGCGCGCGGCGCGTAAGCCGACGCCAGTGCCGTCGTCAAGGTAAGTGTCGGACGGCGGTAAACGTGCAGTTTTTTCGAGGAGGAACGAGCATGACGAAAGTAGCGGTTCTTGGCGCCGGCGGCAAGATGGGCTACCGGGTGTCCGCCAATCTGAGGGGCGCGCCCTACCAGGTGAGCCACATCGAGGTCAGCGAAGCAGGACGGAACCGGCTCAAGGAGCTGGGCATCACGTGCGTGGACGCCGATCGCGGGCTGCCCGAGGCCGACGTGGTGATCCTGGCGATTCCGGACAACATGATCGAGAAGGTCACTGCCAAGCTGGTCGACAACTTCAAGCACGGCGCGACGCTGATCGCGCTCGATGCGGCCGCACCGTTCGCCGGCCATCTGCCCGAGCGTACGGATCTGACGATCTTCGTCGCGCATCCCTGTCATCCGCCCATCTTCAACGACGAGACCGACCTGGAGGCGAAGCGCGACTATTTCGGCGGCCTCAAGGCAAAGCAGGCGATTGTGTGCGCGCTCCTGCGCGGCGACGAGAAGAACTTCGCAGTGGCCGAGGACGTATCCAAGCGCATGTACGCGCCCGTCATGCGCTCGCATCGGGCCACTGTCGACCAGATGGCGATTCTCGAGCCGGTCCTGTCAGAGACTGTGTGTGCCACCTGCCTCACGATCATTCGCGAAGCCACGGACGAAGCTGTGCGCCGCGGCGTCTCGGAAGAGGCCGCGCGCGACTTCATCCTCGGTCACCTCAATGTCGAGTTGGCGATCCTGTTCGATCAGCTTCCCGGAGTCAGGATGTCGGACGCCGCCAACAAGGCGGTGGAGCGCGCGAAGAAGGAGATCTTTGCGCCGGACTGGAAGAAGGTGTTCGAGCGCGACGCCATCGCCGAGAACGTTCGCATGATCACGTCGGTTTGACGAGCGGAGGCCCAGGATGCTGAAGACGGAAGTGGCAAAAGGAAGCGGAGGCCGGGTGATCTTGATGGACTCGATCACCAAGGTGACGCCCGAGGACAACGGCGCCATCGTCGTGTGCGCTTCGCACGGTGGCACCAGCTCGGGAGAGTTCGCGCTGGAAGTACCGCTCAAGGCAGTGATCTTCAACGACGCCGGTGTCGGCAAGGATAACGCCGGCATCGCAGCGCTGGACATGTTGCAAGAGCGCGGGGTCGCCGGAGCGACGGTCGCGCACACCAGCGGGCGCATCGGCGATTCGATGGATATGTGGGAAAACGGCGTGCTGTCCCACGTGAACGCGGTGGGTAAAGCGGCAGGGCTCGCGCCCGGCGCGCGCGTCCGCACGGTGCTCACGCAATTGGTGTCGCGCTAAAGGCGAAGCAGTCAGGCAACCACGTCGCCTTGGATTCCCCGAGAGATGAATCCCCACTCTGAGTTCGCCGATCCCCAGCTTGCCCTGACACCACAGGCGGGCGCGCCGAAGTGGCTGGTAACGCTCGAGGCCGCAGTCGGGAGCACGGTCGAAGTCGTTGCCGCGCTGCTCGTGGTGGCCGAGATTGCCATCCTGCTCGCAGGCGTGGTGTGGCGCTATGTCTTCCACCAGCCTCTGCTCTGGTCGGACGAGCTGGCTTCGATCCTCTTTCTCTGGTTGGCGATGCTCGGTGCGGTGGTGGCATTGCGCCGGGGTGAGCACATGCGCATGACCGCCATCGTCGGCAAGGTGTCGCCTCTGGTGCGGGCGTTCCTCGACGTGCTGGCCATTGCCGCGGCGCTGGTCTTTCTTGCGCTCATCGTGTATCCCGCCTACGAGTTCGCCCACGACGAGATGGTGATCACCACGCCGGCACTGGAGATCACGAGCGCGTGGCGCGCCACCGCGCTTCCCGTGGGCACCGCGCTCATGCTGCTGATCGCTCTGATGCGATTGCTCGAAGCGGGAAGCTGGCGGCTCATCCTCGGCTCGCTCGCAGTGATCGCAGTCGGCATCGGCATTCTGCTGGCCCTGCAGCCCATCCTCGTCGACCTCGAAAACGAGAACCTGCTCATCTTCTTCGTCGGTATCGTCGCGCTCAATGTCTTCGCCGGTGTGCCGATCGCCTTTGCTTTTGGGCTCGCCACATACGGCTATCTGGCGATCACCACCTTGATCCCGATGACCGCGATCGTCGGACGGCTCGACGAGGGCATGTCGCATCTGATCCTGCTCTCCGTACCGTTGTTCGTCTTTCTCGGCCTGCTGATCGAGATGACCGGGATGGCGCGGGCAATGGTCGCGTTCCTCGGCAACCTGTTGGGACACGTACGAGGCGGGCTGCAGTACGTGCTGGTGGGTTCGATGTACCTGGTGTCCGGCATTTCCGGCTCCAAGGCCGCGGACATGGCTGCTGTCACGCCTGTCCTGTTCCCGGAGATGCAACGGCGCGGAGCAAAGAAGGGCGACCTGGTTGCGCTGCTCTCCGCGACCGGTGCGCAGACCGAAACCATCCCTCCCAGCCTGGTGCTGCTCACGATCGGGTCGGTGACCGGTGTCTCGATCGCCGCTCTGTTCACCGGCGGAATGCTCCCTGCAGTTGTGCTTGGGCTCACGTTGTGCGCACTGGTGTGGGGGCGCTATCGCAACGACGACCTGTCGCACGTGCAACGCGCGACCGGCGCGCAGATTCTGCGCAGCCTGCTGATCGCGGTACCCGCGATCGCGCTGCCGTTCGTGATTCGCGCGGCGGTAGTGCGCGGCGTGGCTACGGCGACCGAAGTCTCCACTATCGGTATCGCCTACTCGATCATCGCCGGCTTGCTGATCTACCGTCAGTTCGATTGGCGCCGGCTGTTGCCCATGCTGGTGGAAACGGCCTCCCTGTCGGGCGCGATCCTGCTCATTATCGGTGCCGCAACCGGCATGGCTTGGTCGCTTACCCAGTCGGGCTTCTCGCAGGACCTCGCGCAGGCAATGGCTGCAATGCCGGGTGGAAAGGTCGGCTTCATTGCGGTGTCGATCGTGGTCTTCATCATCCTGGGCAGCGTGCTCGAGGGCATTCCCGCCATCGTGCTATTCGGCCCGCTGCTGTTTCCGATCGCCAAGCAGATGGGTGTGCACCAGGTGCACTACGCCATGATCGTCATTCTGGCCATGGGCATCGGTCTGTTCGCGCCGCCCTTCGGCGTCGGCTACTACGCCGCTTGTGCCATCGGCCGTACCAACCCGAATGAAGGTGTCCGACCGATTGTCGGCTACCTCGTGGCCCTCGCGGTCGGGCTGATCTTCGTAGCGGCGGTGCCGTGGATCTCGATCGGCTTCCTGAAGAAGTGACGATCGCTGGAGGACCATCGTGAAGATCGAGAGCGCGAAGCCACATTCGGGCGGATTGACCCGCCGCCAGGTCCTTGCCGCCGGAGCGGCGTTGCCTTTGTTCGGAATCGTCAGCCGTCGAAGCCTGGCCGCGAGGCCGAAGTATCGATTCAAATTCGCGGGCAATCTACCCATGACGCACCCGATCAACGTGCGCGTGAAAGAAATCCTGCCGAAGATCCTGGAGGAATCGGGCGGCCAGCTGGAAGTGCGGATGTTCCCCAACAACCAGCTCGGCGGCGACTCCGACATGCTGTCGCAATTGCGCAGCGGCGCGCTGGAGATGTTCGTGCTGTCCGGCACGAACGTCCTCTCTACCATGGCGAAACAGACCTCGCTCTATGGAGTGGGATTTGCGTTCAAGGACTACAGCCAGGTGTGGGGAGCGCTCGACGGCGAGCTGGGCGCATTCCTGCGCGGTGTGATCGAAAAGGTCAATCTGCACGCGTTCGACAAGCTGTGGGATATCGGCTTTCGCCAGATCACCAGCAGCACCAAGCCGATCCT